>Ga0134126_10011912_pt1 | contig 10976 bp, 7 predicted proteins | sample KB31752_FD_96881 | JGI IMG/M metagenome (GOLD analysis project Ga0134126, IMG submission 96881) | Terrestrial soil microbial communities with excess Nitrogen fertilizer from Kellogg Biological Station, Michigan, USA - KB3-175-2 | ecosystem: Environmental > Terrestrial > Soil > Unclassified ... | reverse complement strand
CGGAGCGGGCAGCCGCAGCCGCAGCCGCAGCCCGCAGCCCGCGAAGCGTGATCACCGCCAGGCCGTGCCCGCGTACGTAACGCCACCATCCGGCGTCGTACAAAACCCGCAGATCAGTGCCGTATCAATCGACTATGCAAAGGCCCTGGCTCTCCTCCGCGGTGACGTTCGTCCGATGCTGGTCATCGGCATCATGCTGGCGATCTTCCAGCAATTCGTCGGCATCAACCCGTTATTTATTTCACCTCTACGATCAGGGTAAGTCGGTGGAGCAGATCGAGGAACAGGTCGGCGCCAGCTCCTAAGAACGACCGCTTACCACCACGTCCGCTGTTTCGTCTGGATGCTCCCGTTCTATGTAGGCGTCCTCGTCCCTCATCCACTGCTCCCATTGACTACGCATGGCTTCGCCGTCTCTCTCAAGTCCGCGACGCAACCGTTCTTCGCGGGGCGTTTCGATCCAGATGCAGTAGGTAAGGTAGGGTTTAAAAGCTTTGCGAGAAGCTGACACGCCTTCGAGAATCAGGTAGTCAGTCGGCTCAAGGCGATGCCACTCCGCAAGTTTCTCAAGCGTCCAGTCATAGCGCTGATAGTGCGTTTCCTGGTTCATAGCTAGAGGATTCAGGACCTGATTAATGAGGCGTGGCCACCAGTTAAGTGGATTATCCCAGCTTGCGAAATCATCTGTGTGTACTATGGGCGCATTATTTAGCACCGCTGATAGCTGGCTGGCCAGCGTGCTCTTGCCGGCACCACCTGGGCCGTCAATGGCGACGATACGCGTGATCATGCCATCGGGTGGGTTAGCGCGTGCTATTTTCTGAGCAATGTCTTGGATCGCTAGCATAATAGCCTTATTCTAACCGCTACCGAGCTGGTGCCGGGTTTGTCATAGTGCAGGCGGCCCGCATGCGCCGCGCGGCTGGACCCTGAAGTTCCACCCGGTGCGATGGTGACCGGCGAGGTCGGCGTTTACTTGGTGAAATGGAACTGGTCTGGCTTATCACAGGTTCCTCGCGCGGCCTTGGTCGTGCGCTTGCTCGCGCCGCGCTCCAGGCTGGCGATCTGGTCGCTGCGACTGCCCGTCGGCCAGGGCAGCTCGGCGACTTGGTGGCCGAGTACCGCGACCGGATCAATGCGATCGCGCTGGATGTCACCGATGCGGAAGCCGCGCAGTCGGCGGTCGCTGAGGCTCGCGAGCGTTTCGGCCGCCTCGACGTGATCGTCAACAACGCCGGCTACGCGAACGTGTCGCCGATTGAGACTGCCGACGACGAGGACGTCCGTGCGCAGTTCGAGACCAATTTCTGGGGTCTCTACAACGTGTCCAAGGCCGCGATCCCCGTGCTGCGTGAGCAGGGTCGCGGACTAGTGATGCAGTTCTCGTCCATGGGCGGGCGGGTAGGTGGCTCGCCCGGTCTCGCCTCGTATCAGGCCGCCAAGTTCGCGATCGACGGCTTCAGCCGGGTGCTGCGGGCCGAGACCGCGCCGTTCGGAGTGAAGGTGATTGTTGTCGAGCCGAGCGGGTTCAGGACCGACTGGGCTGGCTCGTCGATGATCGTCCGCGATATCCCCGAGGCGTACGCCGCGACCGTCGGCGCGATGAACTCGCGGGTTAGGCAGAGCGCCGATGGCCCGGCCGGCGACCCGGTAAGGGCCGCCGAGATCTTGGTGCGGGTCGCCAGGCGCCGCGACATCCCGTACCACCTGCCGCTCGGCGTCAACGCCGCAGAAGGCTCGATTCGACTAGACGAGCAGCTACTCACCGAGGATCGCCGGTGGCAGGACGTGAGCAGGTCTGCGGATTTCAGCGAACCATACCCAGTTGAGTTCCCGCCAGACTTGGCCGAATGACGCTTCACCTGGCGGGAATGCTGAACCGCATGACCACAGAAGATCGCATGACTGCCCTGGAACACCAGATCAACGAGCTCCAGACCCGGCAGGCCGACCTGCGTAGGCAACTGGCTCAGGCTCAGCTGGACCAGTGGCGGGGCCGCATCGAGGACATGGAGCTGCAGATCCACCTGGCGGCGATGGAGGCCAGCGACAAGCTGACCACGCTGCGGGGCCAGCTCCGCGACAAGTGGACTGACGCCCGGCGGCGCTATGAGGAAAGCGTCGCCACAGCCTCCGGCGTGGCAGACACAGTGCGCACCGGGCTCGAAAAGGCGTTCGAGGACCTCCGCGCCGCGGTGCTGGAATCCAAGGCCAAGCTGAGCTGATCACCAGTCCCCTGCCAACCGCCGCGCAGAAGTTGCCACTCGTAGCGCAGAGCGATAGCCGCGTACGGATCCGCTCAAGCGCTCAGCCTTTGTCGGCGATGGTGACGTAATCGAGTCCCGACCAGGACTGTCTATCGTCGTCGCCGGGACGGCGATGCTGCTGACACCGGGGGTTTCACGACGTCACCGGGCCGACGATGCCGCCCGCGCTCGTCCGGCGGCGCCGCCGGGTCGCGCGGCGCGGGCTGGGGGGCATTACCGCAGCCGACCTAGTCCTCGCGATTCGCGGACGAGGTAGCCGCAGCGGCGAAGTTCGGCGATGATCCGCTTCCGGCGAAACGGCACCTCTATTCCCACGCGTTGCAGCGCACCGAGCGCGTCAGCGATCTTCAGCCGCTGCCCGTACAAGCCCTTGCCCACGGCGATCGAGATAACCGCATCTCGCGGGACCGACACATCGATGGGCCTCCGGCCGGGGGTCCGTACTCGCAGTCCTGTCGGGCTGATCCAAAGCCGACCGAACGGCCATCGCTGACCTCTTAGCCCCGAATGCGCCCCGACCGCAAAAACACGCGCGACCGGCCGAGGTTGTGGATAACCGGCCGAGTGCGGCCCACGACTGACAGGCACCTGCCCAGCGTAGGAGCATTCGGGCGTTACCGACAGAGCCGTACCGCCCGCCGCCAACAAACAACACCGCCCGCGACCGCAGCGGCCGGAACTGCCGGCGCCGGGCCGGTAGCCGCACGCAGCGCGTGGAGTGCGGCGGATCCGAGGAAATAGGGAAGGAACAAGTGCAACCGCCATTGAGGCGTTCATGTCGGGTCACTGGGTCGCTGTTTCCGTGGCCAGATAGTCATTGACCAGAACCGCCTGCTCGGCCACAGTGTCAGCTACCAGTAGCTCGTCCATCCGAACCCGGACGCCGAACGTGACTGCTATGTGATTCGCCATGCGGGTACACCGCAGCGAGTCGCTTCCCAGGTCGGACAGCGAGTCGGTCAGGCCGACTTGATGGATGCCAAGCAACTCCGCCCACGTCCCCGCAAGCTGTCCTGCGACGTTGGCAGCGTATCCGTCAATATCCGATAGCCCAGGCAGGGCGGTCACCAGTTTCCGTAGCTCGGCGTAGTCTGGCTTGCCGGTAGCGCCACGTGGCAGATCGGCGACCAGCGCTATCTTGACCGGAACCTTGGCAGGATCGAGGCGGACCTGGGCAAACTGCCGAAGGTCAATCTCGGTTATCGTGCTGCCTCGACGGAGCACCACGGCCGCTGCCACCACTTCGCCGAACCGCGAGTGCGGTATGCCGAACGCGACCGCGTCAGTCACGTCCGGGTGCTCGAGCAGCGTCTCATCGACCTCGCGCGGGGCGATGGTCTCCCCGCCCCGATTGATCATTTCCCGGATCCGCCCGGTGAGGAACAGGTATCCGTCGTTATCAAGCCGCCCAAGGTCGCCGGTGCGGAACCAGCCATCAATGAATGCCGAGCCGTTCGTCGGATCATTCTCATAGCCGCGGAACAGGCCACCTCCCCGGATGCCAACTTCACCCTGTTCGCCGGCTGCCAGCTGCACACCGTCGGGTCCGAAGATCGCGACCCGGACTCTGCCGGTAGCCCTGCCAACGGAGCCGTTTCCACGATGATGTGGAGGTAAAGAGTCGGACGTGATCTGGTGTGCTGCCTCGGTCATGCCGTACGCCTCAATCACGGGTACCCCGAAAGTCTTCTCAAGTTCCTCCGCCAGAGACCGTGGTAGGCGCGAGGATGCCGACCGAACGAATCGAAGCCGGTGCGACAGGGCCGGCCGATCCGCCACGGCGTCCAGGATCGCTCTGTGCAGCGCCGGAGTGGCTGTGTACCAGGTTGCGCCGGTCCGGTCTAGGAGGTCGGGGAAATCCCTGACGGCGTCGGGTGGCAGGCAGATGACACTCGCGCCGGCGGCGAGCGATGCCAGCAGTCCGCCGACAAAGCCGTGCCCGTGCCACAGCGGCATGGCGTTGAGGCACCGGTCATCAGGCCCGAGTGCGAGCGTGCGCTGCACGTTATTCGCTGAGGCGCGGAGATTGGCGTGGGTCAGCGGTACGACCTTCGGGCGCCCCGTCGTGCCTGAAGTCCGCAACAGTAGCGCAACGTCATCTGGCTCAGCCGGTCCTGCGCCAGCGTCCATCTGCCGTCCACTTCCCGGCGAGCCTAGGACCGCCGGGAGAGAGCCGGACGTCGCCGATGTTGCCGGAACGCCGAGCTGCCGTAGTTCTGCGCACCGTGGCGCTGTCGTCACGATCAGATCGAGTCCTAGGTCGGAGTGATCACGGGCAAGTTGCGCTGCTGGGCTTGCCGGACTGAGCGGGGCGCACGCCGTGCGCGAGGACACGGCTAATAGAGCTACTGCCAGCTCCAGGCCCGCTGGTAGGCACAGTCCGATCCGCGCGTACTGGCCAAGCGCGGCGCTCCACAGATCTATTCGTTCCGCCAATTCTCCATACGTGAGAACGGTTTGATTATGTTGGAGTATTGCCGCACGATCGCGGAAGCTCCGGGCCTGGGCGTGGATGAGGTCGCCAACTGTCGCTGCCGACCTCATTCGTCCCCGCCTTCCGAGAACGGCCCGCGCCCGATCTCAGCGCGCGCCAGGCTGTCCAGCGCTTGGCGATGCAATTCAGCTAGCCGGCCAATGGCATCAGGCGACATCTGGTCCGCCCTTCCGGTGATGACGAATGCGGCGGGTTCGGTGGTGACCTGCAAAGCGAACTCAAGGGGGAGCAATTTGACGACCCCCTCCCCATCCACCATCTCGTGGTCGAGTACGTGGAAGTCCTGGTAGCTGAACATGGCGGGCAGTAACCGGTGAGGGCCGCCCCAGCGTTGCTGCATCGCCGGCAGCGGGAAACGGCGATGCGGCCAGAGCGCGAGTTCCTCTTCATACACGGCTCGTATGAGTTGCCGCCACGAACCCCTGAGGTGCACGCCGAACGGAACGGTGTTGAGGAACATGCCAGCGACCTGATCGCCGCCACGAACCTCGGGCCGGCCGTTGCACACCAACCCGGCCAGGAAACGACGTTTCCCTGTGAACCTAGCCAGCGCCGTCATGTGCGCGGTGAGCAGTACCGTCTTGAGTGGCACCCCCTCAATACTCGCGACGCCCCGCAGGCGCTGGTCAAAGGCATAAAGGTCGATGCGCTCGCGCCGGATGGCTCCCGGGGAACCGGTGCCTTCGGGCGGCGTGGGGAACTCCAGCCGTTCAAACGTCTCTATCCGTCCTGACCAAAAAGCAACGCTGTCGTAGTTGTCCAGCGCACCGCGTTCGAGAGCGACGAAGTCGGCGAATCGAGCGAGAGGGGACGCTTGGTCGGCCACGGGCGAGGTGCGCGGTCGGCTGTCCCGGAGTTCGCGATAGCACTCAAGCAACTCGGGCACGAGGAAGTGGTGGCTCCACCCGTCGAGAATGGCGTGGCTTTCGGTCAGCGTCAGGACCCACTGATCATCTCTCAGCACATCTACGTGCATACGTAACAGCGGCGCCTGGGTGATGTCGAAGATGGCGGCCGATTCGGCCTGTCGCGTCTGCTCAACCAGCCGACTGGCGTCCGCTGGATGGACATCGCGCAGGTCCTGAATGGTGATTCTTGGCATCGCTTGACGGTGCACAAGCTGCAGTGCGTCACCATAGGAAACCAGATCGAATGACGTGCGGAGTATCTCGTGGCGATCGGCCAAGACGGCGCAGGCTCGGCGGAAGGGCGTCTCGTCGAAGCCGCCGAGATCGCGGATAGGGTAAGAGACGACATTGTGGTAAGGGTGCGTGTCCGGAGCGATCTGCATTTCGAACAGCATGCCGAGTTGCGTCATCGCCAGAGGGTAGGCGTCAGCGAGACCTGCGGGCAGTTTCTCGCGATCCCCCGGCGATATAAGGCCGAACGGCCGCACGCTAACGTCGGCAACGGTGACGCTCGTCCTCTCCAGCGCTTGCAGTACCCCTAGGACGGTCCGGTGCTGAAAGATCATTTCTACTGTCGCCGGCCAGCCCTGGGCACGCAGCCTGCCAACGAGCCGAACCGCCCGGATGGAGTCGCCGCCGACATCGAAGAAGTCGTCTTCGACGCTCACCCGGTCCAGCCCGAGTTCCTCCGTCCAAGCACGGCACATCAAGGTCTCCGCGACCGAGCGCGAGGCGACGTCCCGCTGCCGCGACCCAGTCTGCCCGCGGCTGAGGCCGGGTTTCGGCAGCGCCTTTCGGTCCAGCTTGCCGCCAGCAGTAAGCGGCAATGCCGGCAAGGTCACGTAGGACGCGGGAACCATATATCCGGGCAGGTGCTGGGCCAGATAGGTGCGAAGCTCTGCCGCCTCGGCGGTTCCAGGGCTATTCCAGACCACATAGGCCACAAGCTGTCGCTCCGCCGCAGATGTCTCGTGGACCGCGACCGCCCCGTGCGCAACGGCTGGATAGTCGTTCAGCGCCGCCTCGACTTCGCCGAGCTCGATCCGAAAACCCCTTATCTTCACCTGGTCATCGATCCGGCCGAGGTACTCAATGTCGCCGTCGGGAAGCAGCCGGGCCAGGTCACCGGTGCGGTAGAGGCGCGCCCCCGGCTCGTTGCCGAACGGATCCGCGACAAAACGCTGCGCGGTCAGGCCAGGGCGGTTCAGGTAACCGCGGGCCAACCCGGCACCGCCAACGTATATCTCGGCTGGGATGCCGACGGCTACCTGGTTCATGGCGCCATCGAGCAGGTACATGCGCATATCAGGTATGCGCTCGCCGATCGGGCTATACCGCCGGCCGAGATCAGCCCGCGTCAGACGGCGGGCTGTGACGTGCACGGTGGTCTCCGTGATCCCGTACATGTTCACCAGGGCCGGATTGTCGCCGCCGTAGCTGTCGAACCAGGGTGACAGTTCAGCGAGGTCCGGTGCCTCGCCACCGACTACCACCAGGCGCAGATCGGTCAGTGAGGCAGCACTCTTCACGGCAGCGTCAATAACGCCACGGAAAGCTGCCGGCGTCTGGTTGAGAATCGTCACCCGGTGAGCTGCCATCAGTTCAAGGAACCTAGCAGGCGAGCGAGCGGTCTCGGGTGAGACGATCACCAGCAGGCCGCCATGCAGCAACGCGCCCCACATTTCCCAGACCGAAAAATCGAACGCAGCGGAATGAAACATCGTCCACACGTCATCGGGGCCGAATTGGAATTGTGGTCGAGTCGAGGCGAACAACCGGACTGCGTTCAGGTGGGTGACCATCACGCCCTTTGGAACTCCTGTGGAGCCCGAAGTGTAGATGACGTAGGCCAGGTTGTCAGCGCTGGTCTTGACCTGCCCATCATCGTCAGCGAACTGCGCGATGGCGCTTTGGTCGCGGTCGAGCACAATGGTCCGGGGGTGATCCAAACTCGTGCGTGTTTCACGGGTAATGAGCACCGCGGGGCGGGCGTCAGCCAGGATGGCGGCGATGCGGCTGACCGGAGTGCTTGGGTCGATGGGAAGGTAGGCCCCGCCCGCCTTCAACGTCGCAATGAGCGCGGTGATCAACTCGACGCCCGGTTCAGCGACAATCGCGACCAGTGCGTCGGCGCTAATTCCCATCGTGCGCAGCAGCCGCGCAAGTCGGTTCGCGCGACTGTTCAGCTGGCCGTAGGTAAGCGCACTTCGCTCATCCCGGATGGCGAAGGCACCAGGGATGCGAGCTACTTGTTGTTCGAACAACCCGTGCAGCGTATGGGTTACGGCTGCGGGTAATTCGGCGGGTATCCGATCTTCCCGCAGGACCAGCCGATCGCCGGCAGTCAACAGATCCAGCCGGGACAGCGGCGTGTCGGGTGAGGCGATCGCCTGCTCGATCAGCCGCACATAATGACTAGCAAAGCGCTCCACAGTCGCAGGCTTGAACAGCGCCGTCGCGTATTCAGCCTCTCCAGCGAGTCCGCCGTCATCGTCCGGCGTCAGGCGCAAAGTAAGGTCGAACTTCGCGGGGGTCCTAACCGCTGGGAGCGGCTCGACTTCGACACCGGCGAGCGTCCATGTGATACGGGGCGTGCTCTGCCAGGCGAAAACGTGCTGGACCAGCGGGTTGATGGACAGGTCGCGCTGCGGGCTGAGGCGATCAACCAGCAGTTCAAAAGGCATATCCTCGTGAGCGTAGACCGCCAACATACTGTCGCGGACCTGCGCTAGAAGCCGTGCGGGCGAGGGATCGTGGCTCAGATCCGTCCGAGTCACCAGCATGTTGGTGAAACAGCCGATGAGAACCTCGACCTCGGCACGGCTGCGCCCTGCCGTCGGCGTGCCCACGGCGATGTCTTGCTGGGCTGTGTACCGGTGCAGCAAGGCGGCGTAGATAGCGAGGAACGTCATGAACGGGGTTGCCCTGTGTCGCCGCCCGAAACCAGCCGCGCCTCGGCGCAACGCCGGCGGAATGTAGAACCCGGTTACCCCGCCTCGCGTGTCGCGTACAGGTCCGCGCCGATAGTCAGTGCGCAAGTCAAGCGGTTCGAGCCCGGATAGGCGCTCCCGCCAGAATGCGGTCAGCCGCTCGGCAGCGGGTCCGGTCAGTTGCTGCCGCTGCCACCGCGCGAACTCGCAGTACGACATCGCCGGCTGCGTCGCCGAGATCGGTGTTGCGGTGGCAAATGCGCCGTATAGCTCGCCTAACTCGCTGGCCAGAAGCGAGCGGGACCATGCATCGGTCGCGATGTGGTGGATCACAATGAGCAGGATGTGGTCATCGTCCGACAACCTCACCAGCCTGATACGGAGCGGAGCGGCAGCGGTGAGGTCGAACGGCTGGCTGGCCTCCCGCTCGACCAGTTCCAAAGCCGCTCGTTCGCGTTCGTCGGCGCTCAGGCCGTCAAAGTCGTGAACCTCGAAGGCCAACGGGCAGGCGTCGTCTACAACCTGGCATGGCTCTTCCCCGACAACGATGTAACGGGTACGTAATGGAGCGTGACGGGCAACGATGGTCTGTAGAGCGGCACGGAGTGCCGACACGTTGACCGGTCCATGCAGCCGCAAGGCGATAGGGTCGAGGTATTCAAGGTGGTCGCCGTCCAACCGGTCCAGAAACCAAAGTTGGCGTTGGGCAAACGACAATGGTGCAGGGGGAACGGCTCCACTAGGCACTTCGGCGCCCACTGAACTATCCAACGTCATCCCGGCACGGTCCTTCCCATCGATTGGCGTCCCGAGTCAGCGCAGACCAGCAAAGCGATGGAGACCGCGAACGCGGCAACCGCCAACCCTGGATTGAGGCTCCGCAGGAAGCCCTTCGCGAGATCCTGGAATATAAGAAGCGCCGCAGGCCCCAGCAAGGGAACATAAGCCGCTGAGCGCCGGTATCTCTCTGCCACCCGCCGCGTCATCCTGCCCACCGCCATCCCGCAAGCACCGCTGGCAGCACACACGCTGAGTGTACAGTTTCACCGCCGACCACCGGCTCGCGTCTCCAACTCCCGGCGTCGCTCCCGGCAGCCGACACGGTCATGTAACCAGCTGGGCATCAACCTTCGACTCAGCTAGGTCAAGTGCGTGTTCGCAGGCGTGTGGGTCATCGGCCACCGCGATGAGGGCCGCCAGGCGTGGTATCGCCTGCCGGGGCGGCAAGAGCAGACGGGTCCCAGGTTCAGCCAGAACTATGGCGTCCGTGATTCCAGGCACCGCCTTGGCACGGGCAAGGTCAACTCGCCGCACGATCCCGTCGCGGCGCGGATAGACGAACCGGACCTCGGCGGACCGCTGCCGGTTCGCCGCGACATCCGGCCGGTGACCGAGGGACAGTTCCGCAGCCGCAGTCACCATGTCGATCCCGGTCGCAAGCCGTCCGATGTAGGGGATGAAATCGCCGCCGAGGCGCCCATTGAGTTCGACCAGGCGCGGTCCGCTCCTGGTGAGTCGCACCTCAGCGTGCGTGACGCCGAGTCCGACCCCGAGCACCCGGTGCGCGGTCCTGAGCACCGCGCGGACCGGCTGCGCCCATGGTGAACTGGCCCAGCCGGTTATCAGGTGCCCGACTTCTTCGAAGTGCGGCGCGAATCCGAGTCGCTTCCTAGCGACCTGCACACAGGTCACCTCGCCGTCGGCCACGACGCTATCGACGCTGATCTCAGGACCGTCGAGGAATTCCTCGACCAGCACCCCATGGCCGGTCGGCAGGTTGCCGTACCTGGACTCGTTAGCCAAATCGAAGGCAGCGGTCATGGCGGCGGCGTCTCGTACCAGAACCACTCCGATGCTGCCCGCCAGGGCGCGTGGCTTCACCACGACCGGATAGCCAATGGAGTTCGCGATATTCGTCGCCTGGTCGGCTGAGTCGGCGAGCCCGTACCTGACCGAGCCGACGCCCGCGTCGCTTAGCGCAGATCTCGCCGCGTACTTGTCCCGGCAACGGGCCGCGGCCTGCGGGGTCATGTGTGGCAGCGACAATTTTTCCGCAGCCAGCGCCGTCATCTCAAGTACAGTCTCGTCCCAGGTCAGCAGGCCTTCTTCAGAGCCATGGCGAAGCAGGGCGGCAACTGCCCGCGCGACTGCCCTCTCATCCTCCAGATCGGCGGCACGCCAGTCGCACAGGTACGGGCCTTGCCAGGTCGGCTCGCCTGGCAATAGGGCCGATAACTCGTAGGACTGCACCAGCGTCTGGAACGCATACTCCCGGTACGGCCGACCACCGCTCCCGACCAGAATGAGGTGTGGCCTGGTGCTCGCGCGGCCGCCGCGCGGGCTCCGGCTCACCGCTCGACCTGCGCGAGCACTCGCG
>Ga0134126_10011911_pt1 | contig 10976 bp, 9 predicted proteins | sample KB31752_FD_96881 | JGI IMG/M metagenome (GOLD analysis project Ga0134126, IMG submission 96881) | Terrestrial soil microbial communities with excess Nitrogen fertilizer from Kellogg Biological Station, Michigan, USA - KB3-175-2 | ecosystem: Environmental > Terrestrial > Soil > Unclassified ... | reverse complement strand
CCCCGTGTCCGGACGCTTTCCATTCACGTCATCGCCAAAGCGCAGTGTTGCAACTCCGTTCGATTCCACTTCCACTACAAAAGCCAGCCCTGATTCGTCCTCTTTCAGCAAATCCTGGTCGGCGTGCCATAGAGTCTTTTGCGTGCCAAGAACGCCGCTCAGTGAAATCTCCGGCACTGTTGTGTTGGGATCAAACACCATCAGCTCCGAAGCTGAAAGCCCAGGGCTCGGAGTGTCATCAAAGCTGACCACCGTGATCAATTCAGCAGGCGATGTAAAGTCTCCCGCCACAGTCTGCAGTGATTGCTCTTTGAACAGCGCCACCGTGACAGGGACATTCACACCCACGCCGCCGGATGATGGCGCGTAAACGATCACCAGATTGAATGCTGTTGGTGACGTCGCGTCGGCCTGGATCAAAATCGCAAATGATTGCGGCCACGTCGCCGGATTCGTTGCCTTCACCGTGAGAAAGGGAACAGCACTCACGTCTTCCAAATCAACCGCACTCGTATTGCTCAACATGGTTGGCGTCGAAGCAAAGCCCGCCGGAGCCGCAGCCGGTGGCACATATGTCGATGGCACTGAAATCAACTTTGAAAGCAGATTGATCTGCGTGGCGACAAAATCCGGACCGCCTGTGCTGAATGAAAGGTCTTCGAACTTTTCCAGCACTGCGGGTGCGCTCAATCCCTTCAGACCACCGGGCGGGTCATAGACCACCGACAAGTCAAAGTTCGCCGGATGTACCGCGTTCGCTTCCACCACCACGCCAAAATATTGGGGCCACTGAAGTGGCTGATCGGCGCGCACCATCAACGCCAGCTCACCATCCGCATCGTTCAAGCTCACAAATCCCGTCGCATTCAACATCACCATGCCCGTGGTGACTGGACTGCCAGCCAGCGTGAGCGGGACAGCCTGCGTCACCGGGGCATCCGGCACCGTGGGCCTGAATCGCACTGGCACCGGCACCGAATCAGTCTGGTCACAGTGGTCTGAGTTAGGATCCGGGGCCAGAAACGTGGTTGGCGCTGGAACCTTTCCAAAATCAGCATTGCTGATGGTCAACCCATGATCGGCCAGGACCACATTCCCGAAGGCGACACTTACGTTGTCCACGTTTTGATTTCCGCCGCTGGAGTCCACAAACGATGACAACAGACAGAGCGGAAACTTCAACGCATCCTCTGCCGCCCACTGAATCTCCGTCACCGGCGTTGGTTTCTGCGCCGCGGGGTTTGTAATTGGCAATCCGGTCTTGTCTTCAAACAGCGGATCCACCAGCATCTGCCCCTGTGCGTTCACCGTGGTCACCTGCCTGAGGCGCACAGCGCAGCGATGGCGAATATCGGCATCGGCGGGGAATCCTGTATCCGGCCCTTTCATTTCCTGAAAGATCAACACGTCGCCGGGCTGCAGGGTGTTCAACGTTCCGTACAGCGTCGCTTCGGTCGAACCAACAGGCAGACAGCAGTTGGTATCTCCCCAGGTGTAGAAAGTGAGCTGGTTATGTTCCGGAAACAACTCCGCGTTCTGCATCGGTTCAAACACAATCACTCCGGCGTTGAGCGCGGCGTGTTCATTGCCTGATCCAACTTTCAAATTCGCGGGCATACCCGGAGCCGGAGTATAAAAACGCGTCACCGTGCGATCCAGCAACATGGCTGACGACACCTGCAGGCTCATCCATGTGCGAGCGTTGCATCCGTCGTGCACGTGGTAATCCACCAGCAGCGCGTGCCGCCGCAGTGATATGCGGCTGCGCGCCGTCTCCAGGTATGCTTCCGTCGCCACCGCGTCCTGCTTGTAACTCAAGTAGTCGCCAACATAGGCAATCGCTTCAGCCAGCATTACTCCCATGTCAGCTTCGGTGTTTGCTCCCCAGTTCGGTAGCAACTGGTTGAGCCGGTCAAGCATGATGCCGCGGAATGACCCGTAGTCTTTGGCCAGATAATTGATCGCCGGAGGCACCGGCAATTCCGGAGGACAATCAGAAGCCTTCGGTGCGCAATCAAAATCGGGGCCGCACTCCACCTTGAAGCTGAAATCCACTGCCGCCAGTTGTGGATCAAATCCCGTCAACACTTCCGTTACGGCAAAGGAATCCTCACGCGCCTGCTGTGCGTTGTTGACCAACCGCAACGTATAGGTGGAAAAGTCACCGCTCTTGTCCGTTCTCACCACCAGCACTTTGCTTGCATCAGCAAGCCCAGCGAAGTACGTCTGCTCCTGCGCACTTGCCAGCGGCGGAGGCGTTGCGGCCGGCGATATCCACTGCACGTTGACGTCAGTAATGCTCTCGCCGCCGGTGATCAGAACATTGTCTGGTGTCAGCGTTGCGGGAACATTGTTGAGGCAATGGATCAGCAGCGTCCTCTGCCGCGGACTGTTCAGCGGAATCGCATCATGATCCAGCACTTCCAGGTAATCGATACCATTCAGGTTCGGATTGCCCAGCACCTTGGCCTTGCGATTTTCATTGCAGCAGCTGTAAATCATGGGGCTGCCTCATAGGTGAACGTCTGCACCTGCGTGACGTCAGAATTCAGAACGGAGTATGTAACTTTGACCGTCAGCACAGCTTCCCGCGAAGTTGCCTCAACAGCAATCACCTTTACGTATCCACTCAACCATTTCTGTAACGCTCCCTGCACTGCAAACTGCGTGGCCGCAGCCATCTCCACACTGTTCGGCGCAAACGGAAGTTGCAGCAACCCGCTGCCAAAGTCCGGCAGGTTCACGCGTTCGCCCGGAGAAGTGAACAGCACCTGTTCAATCAACTGGTACACGTAGTCCTGCAGGTTCGCCTCCAGCGTGCGGCCGCGTCCATCGAACTGGTAAGGAAAGTTCAGGTTCATCTCTGTTCCATCTCGCTGTTGCGTTGCCTCTCCATCATTCATTTATCAGGTTGCTAGTGCGCGTGTCTGTGCCGCTACCGGTAACAGCGGAGTTCCTGTCGGCACGCAGATTGAAACGCCTGTCATAATCGCCACCGGCTGGCCCTGTGACAGCACTCTCACCGCTCCCACAATCCATTGCCCCGTAACGCACGGACCATTACCTGCCAATGGCACAAATGCGCATCCTGCCACTGCATACGGTGCCGCGATGGTCGCGATGGGCATGCCTGAAACCAGCACCACTGGGCTCGGTACCGTTGGCGTCGCAATGCCTCCGTGCGAACAAAATACCGTTGCGCCGACATGCAAAATTGGTCCCGGCATTCATTCACCTCAACTCCACAAAATCATCCCAGCACCGTCAGGCCACCAAGATTGATATCCACCGCAGGGCCCAGCAGCGTGATCGCCGCGCCTTTACCGTTGCTGATATAAATTCCCGAATCATTCACCACGATCATTGCTCCCGTGGTGCTCTTCAAAACAATTCCACCTGAAACCGGAGTCGGTGGCGCATCGCTGATCAGCAGCATGTTCTGGCCCGTGGTCTGGAACAAAATGTTCTGCCCCGGAGGAATGGCCGGCGGCGCCGTCGCAAAAACGGGAACGTCCGCCACGATGCCCCAGAACCCTCCGGTCCATATCGGATAATCCGGATCACCTTGTTCAAACTCCACCCACACTTGCGAGCCGATCGGCGGAACCACAAAGCATCCAGCTTGAATTCCTGCAGCGGGAACGCACGGCATGGCCCAGCTTGAAGGCGTTTCACCCAGAACATCCGGCACCTGCACCAGCACGCGGCCAATCTGTTCCGGGTCAAGGTTCTCAATCACCAGTCCGCGATACTTCCCGTAATACTTTGTCGGATTGCCGCCCGCAGCGGTGTTTTGCGGACTCATGACGGCACCGTCGGAACCGTTGACACCAATCCGTTACGGCTCAACTTGAAACTCTGTTTGTATTCCCCGCGTTTGATCTTGTGGGTCACGCTCTTCACGTAATACAAGCCATCAAACGCCGGACCTGCTCCACGCACGCCAACCAACTGTCGCGCTTGCAGTACCCGGCCATACCGCACCACGTTCAGGCTTCCTTCCCCTGTCACCGCATCTGCCCACTGTGAAGCGGTAGCCATTCCAACCATGATTGCCTGCGGAATCGAACGCTTCGACAAGTCGTCGCGAATCGGTGTGAGATCAGGAGGGATGTTCGTCGGCAGCGGAGGTATCAACCCCAGCGGTGGATTCAGTGGAGTAATCGGCGGTATGGGAATCGGTATCGAGACGCCCGTTTCCTGGTTGTAGATATAGACAATCGGAATTCTGTTCTGTTGCTGGTCGAATTTGAATTGCAGGCTTTCCACGTTGGTGTATGCGTCCATGTCAACGTTCAGCGCAGGTTGCACCGGGCCCACCTTGATCTGCGGACCCCAATACGCCTTGCTCACTCCCGGCACCGGCCCGGGGTCTATATAAAAAACGTAACCAACGCGATCGGCCAGCGTGCGTATGTAAGCAAGATCAGTTCCTTGCTGGCTGGGAATCTGGTCCGTGGGCAGAGGAACGTCAATCATGATGCTGGGAATCACCAGCGGAATCACTCCGAACATCGAATACTTGGCAATCAGCAATGCCACGCGTGCTTCAGCAGGGCAGGCAGGGAACGGGAAGCCGCTCCAGTCTGATTGGTTCATCAACGCTGAAAGGTCTTCACCCATGATTGTCAGCGTTGAGTTCGATCCCTTATCTCCGGGCGCGATTTCATTGTTGGTCACCACACCGTCAATCAGCACGTTGGCCACACCATTCACGGTGGCCACCAGCACAACGCGCATGAACAGTAGTGGCAATCCGCCGGTGAGGAGAAACAGAATCTGCAGTGGTGATTGCTTGTCCACAACAAAGCTCAGGTGAAATCCGCTTGTGCCTGTGTCATTCACCGTTACCTCAACCGAATCGAGCGCATCCATCACCGCGCGTGGCGGTGTCAGCGGGATATACGGTCCCATCAGCAACGTCAGCTTTACGCTATCGAGCATTCGGCATTCCCGGAACGCCCAGAGGTGTGGTGATATTCACCACCGTCCCCGGCGTCTCCACCAGTTGGTTCGGTTCAATGGCTCCGTTGGCATCACAGATCAGCCAGAAGATCAGCGGATCTCCTAGGTACTTCGCAGCAATCAAATCCAGTCTGTCACCCTGCCTCACCGCATGCTGTGCGATGGTGGCAAAGTTCGGGGGCCCGGGTTGCGGAACAAAACGCCTGGCCAGATAACTGACCGTTTGCCCGTCAGGCGTAATGAACGTGAGGGTGCCCGAGCCGTAGTAGCGGCTGTCGGTGGGGAAAGTCACCGCCGGTACCACGCCGCTTTGAATCAATCTTTGTAATGGAGAAATCATGACAGTCCTCCCAGGCCAAGCACTGAAATGGCTACGCTTGTTGCTTTCGCAGCCAGTTGTTGTTTGTTGGTCAGGTAAGTCATGTACATGCGTCCGCCCGGATGCGCGAATCCCAGGTCATCCACGTTCAACACTCTCAACCCCAGGCTGATCTTGGCGCGTATGGGATTCAGGTTCGGATCAAACGCTTCTTCGGTGATGGAAAAATCCGTTATGCGCACCGGAACCACACGGCTCTTGCTCCACACAAAAAGTGTGAGTGCCTGTTCCAGCGGAATAATCTCAAGCTGCCCCGCGTTGGCCATCTGGTCGTCAGAAAGCAGTGTTTCCACCGTGGGATTCACCAGCATTTCCAGTTGTGCGATCTGCGGCTGCAACCCAAACTTCACGGCCGTAGGGTTCTGCTGCGGAAATTCCAGTTGGTCCGTTGCATCGAGCTCAGCATCAATCTTGATCGTCTCAACCGCCGGTCCACGAAGCCGCAGTGCGTCCACGCGTGTGCCGTCCTGTGCTCCTTGTACGGCTTGAATCTGCAGGGTGCGTGTCAACGTGTCCGGGTTGTACTGCAACGCAATCACGCTCTTCAACGCAGAGGTATCCGGATCCATGGTGACAATGCCACCTTTAACCAGCCTAGGCGAATTGGGAAAAGTGCTCATTGCGCCTCTAAATGCTCTTCCTGCAAATCAATCTTCACGGCCGTCTCGTGGACGGCTTGACCGCTTTCGACATATCCATAACCTGGCTTGAACTGTGCGGTCCCACCTGCGGCCATGATGTCTCGTCGATGGTGAAGAAATAATCGCAGCCTTCTTTTCTCGGGTGGTCCTTCTGCGCCTTGTCCCCGACAGGAATTGCCGTGTGCCAATCACTGTCATCTCTGAACACGGTCTTCAGGGCCATATCGTTAAACTGGTAGATCATCATGTCCTGCGCCACTCCAGCCGCCTTGGTCGCGTCTTTGACCGCGTCATCGGGTTTGGAGTACGTGCGTTCGCTGGCCGCAACGTTGTTAATGACGCTTGCGTATAAGCCAAGGGTCAGGTCAAACGCGACGCGGATATCGTCGCAATGTTCCTGTTCAGCTTGTCTGCACAGGTCTGCGCCTTCCGGTGTCAGCGTCCAGTGAATGGGAAAGTTTGTCGTTCCGGTTCTGCGGTTGGCCTCTATTCTCGCTTGTTTGCATTCGTCGGTGGTGTCGCGCCATTTACCCTCGTCATACTTACCGGCTTTTGTATAAGCCGACCTTATCGGTGGCATCTCAGCATGGGTTGGTTTCAGCTTGTAAGCCGTCTTTCCACCATCCTGAACGGCAGTGGTCGCAATCTCGGGTGGCTTGGCTTCACCCGGATTGAATGAAGTAATTCCGAGAATTTCTTCCGCCTGTGGCGGCTTTCTTCTTCCCCGGCTCGCCATGGGTGGAAGTGATTTGACAAACTTTCTGAATTGATCTCGCTCCAGGGGAGCAATATTGCATTGATGGTAGAGATTGTTGGTTTCGGGCGCTCCCCATCCCCATGTGCTGGGGAAACTCGACTTGCTTCTTCCATAAGCTGTGCTGTTGCCTACGTCCTTGAAGGGATCGTCTTCCGTGTTCACGACTGGCCCCGGAACATCCGTGGCCTGGCCGGCAGATTGGAGCGCAACGCCGCCTTTTTGGTCAGTTCGCGCAGTCACACTCCTGGCTGCGACCTCACTGCGCGACGCCTGCTCCGCTTCGCGCTCTGCGGAATCGCCCGCTCCAATTCGCAGTTCACTGGATGTGCTTTGGCCTCGTTGAACGTTGTGTGCCAACTCGTGCGCAAGCAACCTTTGACCATCCACGCTTTCTGGACGGTATTGCCCTGAAGCGAAGGCAATGTGACGTCCTACGTTGTAAGCCAAAGCATTCACTGAGCGAGCAGATGCTGCTGCTTTGGTGTCCGTGTGAATTCGCACCTGAGAGAAATCATGGTCGAAGCGATGTTCCATGAGGGCTTTCGTCTCGCCATCAAGAGGTTCTCCCGGTGAATGCAGAACTTCATGAACGATTGCTGGTGCTTCGCTGCCTTTCGTTAAACCGTTGGCCTTTCTTTGCAGCGTCCCTTTACATTCCTCGCACTCGCCTGTCGAGCCACCAGAACCACCACACGAACATTTGCGCTGCACGCCGGGCTGCAAACTCATTCTTGAAAACGACCAATCGTGCTTGGGCATCTTTCCCGACATCACATCTTCCGCCACGCGGTCCGCTTCCTGCTCGAAGGCATCGTTCGGCTCGCCGATGCGTAAACCGGCCGACGGCGTCCTGTCGGCGCGAGTAGGCTCGCCATTTCGCGATAACGAAGCGTGGTTCATGGCTTCAATCCCCGCCCTATTCCACGGGCCACTTGTGCTCCGAAACTTCTGGCTCCCGCTGCTCCATTCGCAATCGGCACGTCACCCAGCTTCAATACCGGTGTGCGATGTGAATGCGCCCACGCGGCACGAGTTCCACGGTCGGACAAAATGGTTGTCAGTTGCTTCTTTAGCGACTCCACCACCGCCTTGTCCTGTCCCGGTTGCAATCCATTCAGCACAATGCGGTCAATCACCAGGTGAATGCGGCTCATACCCACCCCCGCACTTCCACGTCAGACAGCGGACGCTCGATCTTGTGCGCTTCCATCCTTGCGGCCGTCATCAGGTGGCCCATTTCCACTGACGAACCTGCATTCGCAGCCAGGAACGCCGCGTTCAACGCAATGTTTCGAATGTTGCCGCCGGCCATGTTGAGCTGTGACAGCTTCTTTACATTCAGCCCGCTTGTGGGCGTAGCCGCTGGAAATACTTTTCCCCAGATCGCTTCACGCTGCGGCGCATCCGGGAAGGGAAAAGTCACGGTGAATCGCAGCCGGCGTTGGAATGCCCGGTCAAGTGACGACTTCAGGTTCGTGGTAAGAATCGCCAGCCCTTGATATGTCTCCATTCGCTGCAGCAGATAGCCGACCTCGATATTGGCGTAGCGATCATGACTGTCTTTCACTTCGCCCCGCTTGCCGAACAGCGCATCCGCTTCGTCAAACAGCAGCAACGCGCCGCCTTCATCGGCTGCGTCGAAAATTTGTTTCAGGTTCTTCTCTGTTTCGCCAATGTACTTGCTCACCACCGATGCAAGATCGATGCGGTAAAGATCGAGTCCTAACTCGTGGGCAAGCACTTCAGCCGCCAGGGTTTTTCCCGTGCCTGAATCCCCGCAGAACGGGGCGGATATTCCCAGGCCTCGCTGGCTCTTCGTGGAGAAGCCCCACGTCTCATAGACCTTCATCCGCTGCCAGACCTGCGCCGCCAATTGGTGCAGCGTCTGCATCTGCAGTTCCGGCAACACCAGGTCTTCCCATCCAGCGTGAGGAATGATTCGGTGTGCCAGGTCTTCCAGCTTCGCTCGTGCCAGTGAACGGCATGCATCCCAAAGCGCTCTTGGGTCTTCTTCTTTTGAAATGGCGAATTGTGCGGTGTTGAAAATCATCCGTGCGCTGAGCCGGAAGTGGTGCGACAAATCTTCAACTGTGGCGGCATTGTGTTCAGCCGAATCGCCCATGCTCTTCTGCCACAGGCTTCTCTGGGCTCGCGGTGCAGGCTTGTTCACGTCAAAGCGCACAAAACTGCGTTGCAGCCGAACCGGTTCATGCGTTGCCAAAAATAAAGGCGCGTTTAACTTTTCCACCAGATGACGCGCAGCGGTTGTGTATCCACCATTCCCGCATTGGATGATGAACGCGGCAGGTAGCAGCAGTGCCTCGCGCTCCATGAGCATGATGAGCCGTTCCAGATCAGCCGTGCTTGGCGGAATATCTTCCGCTCGCACACAGAGCGTATGCCGTCCGGAATGACGAGCAGCCAGTGCTGCGATATCTTCCTGTCCCACGGCATCATCGCCACAGAGATGAATCGCAGGACGATATTCACCATAGTTCGCCATTATCTTCGCCAGCGAATGCGCGATCGTAAGATGCTCTTCAGCCACTAACCTGGGTAACGCCACCGCATTCAGCAGTGCTTCCAGCGAAGGCTCAAGCAGGTTGATCCCCGCCAGATAGTGAAGAATGCGTTCATCAATCCTCACCGGTGACGCGGTGAGTCCCGCGTTCCCAGACAGCTCCAGCAAACGATACCGCCGTAACGGTCTTGAAGGTGTGAACGCGCTCCAATGCGGCTCCGGTAACATGGCCATGGCCAGGCCAAACGTCACGTACGGTTTCTGGCCCGCGTTGTGTGCTTCAGAGCAGCGTGCCGCCAGTTCTGAATCCATCTCAACGCCCGCGCAAAGCAACAGCAGATCACGCTCAAACGGACTGAGACCAAACAATTCCACAAGCTGTGCGATTGCCGGTAGCGCTTCGCCTGCCTCCAGTTCGTCCGGAAACTCAGAGCCTTCCCGTATTTCGCCGGCACTCATGCCCGCCTGGCTTTTGAGGCGAGCGAACTCAGCCACCAGGTGTGCGTGGTTGCTTTCAGTCCACGAAGTTGTTGTATTCGTTGCCATCTCTACGTCACCTTCGTGGTTGGCCCGGTAAATGAAGGCGGCTTGGTGGTCATGTCGATGATCGGGCTATCTATGCCATCCACGCGTAGCCGTACCGGAACATTTCCTCCCGTCGGCTGCAACGGCTGAAAAGTAAATGACGGTGTACTGGTGGCGGCCGTAATGTCATCTGCTGGAGCTGATTGACTCCCGATAATCAAAGAAACCTGCTGTCCCGGACGCACATTCGGCGTACACGTAACCGACACACCTACCTTGCTGCCCGAAGCCAGCGTTGCCGGTAAGGTGCTCAACTTCGGCGCGATTGCCAGCGGCACGCTGTTCGTCGGCAGAACCTGTGTGTTGACGGTGATCTGTGCAGAAACCATGTAGACGCCGGCCAGCAGCCCTGTTGCATCATTCGGCACGGCAAACTGAAATGAATTGTTGCCGGCATTCACAAAAGTTGTAACCGGCATGTTCACGTTCCACTGCTGGTTGGTCAGAAAGACCTTTGAGACGCCGGCAAGATTTGTACCCTGCATAGTGACAATGTCAGTCAGGCACGCCGCCGGTTGTCCGTTCGGCGGGTCCGCCTCAATCAGGTGTGACATTCCCGGTACGACTGCAATCTGCCGCGTGAGTACGGGCATTGCTGCCACCACCGGCTGCTTCGGTTCAATCAACACCACTGATGCCTGGAAGGGAAATGTCGGTCTATAATCTGCCTTGAGCGCTGTCCACAACCACGCAACTTCTTCGCGTCCCAGCGTTGCCGGAATAATCTTGATCAACTCCATCTGTTCAGCCAGGCCGGCGGCCGCCAATCCGCTTACCGGATACGTTGCCGGCAGTGATCCCAGCGCCGCGTTGATCTGGGTGTGCATCAATACAGGATTTTCGTGGAGAAAGAAGATCGCGTTGCCAAGCAGCGCTTCAGCCCGGCTGTCTTCCGAACCGTACACCGTGAGCAGGTAGTGCAGGTCGAGCGCCAGCGGCTGATTGGTCAGGCGCGTCACGCCATCTGGCGCCAACCGGGGAAGGTCCATGTTTCGCCACGCCGCGTTCAGCGTGACCTGATGCAGAAAAAGATTCACCTGCTGGTTTGCATTCGAAGACGTGCCAACGCTGGATTGAACAATATCGGGTGCCAGTGCAGAGACTGTTACGCTGCCCAGCCCTGCCGAT
>Ga0134126_10011910_pt1 | contig 10976 bp, 7 predicted proteins | sample KB31752_FD_96881 | JGI IMG/M metagenome (GOLD analysis project Ga0134126, IMG submission 96881) | Terrestrial soil microbial communities with excess Nitrogen fertilizer from Kellogg Biological Station, Michigan, USA - KB3-175-2 | ecosystem: Environmental > Terrestrial > Soil > Unclassified ... | reverse complement strand
TCCTTCTTCATCCTCGAGTGACTCGTCACATGCCGAATAGGATCTCCGTTCGCCGGCACAATCACTTGAGCTGAAACCGAAACGGAATTGCCCGCGCCATTCTTTGCAGAGTAGGTGACTGTGTAGATTCGCCCGTTCCCCTCCGCGCCGGAACGTTCTGCGCGCAGCAAGAACGACCGCACATCAGTGCCGAACACGATCGGCCCGCCGCCGATTGCCTGAATGTCATTCGGCTGATCTCCGTCGCCCAGACCTTCATCCGGCTCGCTGCTGGTAATCGAAGCTAATGACACGGCTGGATTCGCGTCACAAGAATCGCTCGCTTGTACCGTCGCCAAAATCGGGACGAGGTTATGGTTCGGCGGCCAGAGGAGGTTTGGAGAAAGGCTGACCTGCAGCGTGGGCGCAGTGGTATCTCCCACTGTAACGTGCGTCATCGCGCTCGAGCTGAGGTCTCCTGAATCCGTAACGGTCAGCGTGAATGTGTGAGTGCCCAAACCTACCGTAGTCTGAACGATCGCGGCCGTCCCGATGATATTTCCGACTTCATCCTTCCAAACAAAGCTGAGCACATCGCCATCGGGGTCGCTGGATTTCGACCCGTCCAGCGTGACAGAACTGCCGTTTGGCCCAGAGCACGCGATGCTCTGATCCGGGCCCGCATTGGCGGTCGGCGGCTGATTTGCAACCGCGCCGGTCGCCAAACGGCTGAAAAAGATCTGAGAGGGTCCCGGCGTATCGTCCTGCCAGGCCACATTGATGTTGCCGCTCTTGTCCGCAGCTATATATGCGGCGATTGAGAGGCCGGTGTCATTCGAAAGGTTGAGCGGCACGGAAAAAGTCGCGCCTGAGTCTGTCGAGCGGCTGAAAAAGATATCGTCATTGCCGGGCGTGCCATCCTCCCAAGCCAAATCGATGTTCGCGCCGGCATCAATGGCGAGAAACGCGTTCTGTGAAAAGCCACTGTTATTGGAAACGTTCAGCGGACTGGAGAACGTCACGCCTCCGTCACTGGAGCGCGCGAAATAGATATCTGAATTGGGATTTTGCGTTGTGTTGTCCTGCCAGGCCACATTGATATTGCCTTTGGCATCGATGCCCAGCTGCGGATTTTGCGAAAGACCGGGGCTGTTGGATATGTTCTTTGGAGATGAGAACGTCGTACCCCCGTCAGAGGAACGGCTGAAGAAAATGTCCAAACTGCCTGCACTGTTATTTGCCCACACCACATCGATATTCCCGTTCAGATCTATACCGATCTGCGCGCCCATGGAATTCCCGGTGTGCAGCGAGAGGCTCTCCGGAATTGAAAAGTTCGCGCCATGATCGGACGAGTGGCTGAAGGAAATGTCAGATGTGACGGCGGTGTCATCTTCCCAAACAATGCTGATATTACCGTTCAGGTCCATCGCAATTTGCGGCGAAAAGGAGCCGGACGCGTTCGTCGAAAGAGCGGCCGGCCCAACGAACGTATTACCTCCGTCAGTTGAACGGCTGAAGAAAATTCCCATATTCAGCGAATCGTGCTCCCATACAACGTAGATGTTGCCCGCTGTATCTGCCGCGATCTGCTGGCTCCCGGAATCAGCGGAATCATTCGAGAGGTTGACCGCCGCGGTAAAGCTCACGCCCGCGTTCGTCGAATGGCTGAACATGATGACCGTGTTGCCAGGCGTATCGTCCTCCCAAACCACGTTCACGTTGCCCGCGCTGCCCACCGCAATTCGCGGATTGAACGAAAAGCCCGATGTGTTCGAGAGATTTACCGGCGTAGAGAAAGTCACGCCGCCGTCGGTTGAACGGCTGAACAGGATGTTCGAGTTGGTGTTGGTATCGTCTTCCCACGCCATGTAAATGGTTCCGTTAGAATCCACAGCTACCTGGGGGGTGAACGAAAAATCCGAATTGTTCGACACGTTTTTGGTCGCGGAGAACTGTTGTCCTTGGGCTGGGATGCACGCTCCTAGTACTCCCAAGATGACAACCGCGAAGATGTGACTCCAAGGCTTATTGCTAGCCACGGCAGACCTCCTTGTCAAAACTCAGTGAGCGAGAAAATTCTACTCAATCCGCTTTCGACACTCGGACCGCAAGAAAACTGCCCCTGGCCAACCCTGTAGGACTATCGAGCTCTTTTCAGAACTGCGGTGTTGGGTCGGACTCGCATTCCACCTCTGCGTGCCAACCCGCATTGCGTTTCTTCGCTGATTATACAGATATGGAAAGGCAGGCAAACGGGGAGTGGCTTTGCTGTGTCGTAGGTTTTACTGGAACGCCGCCTCTGAGGTAAGTCTTTGCTTTTCTAGGGGTAAACCGGCAGACAGAGGTGTCCCCTAAGGACCCGGAAACTCGGCCATTACTGACCGTGCGAGCGCCCCACGGCTGGCGCATTCTCGGAGGTAAATCTTTGCGGAATTAAGTCTTCAGATGGTACAGGTTAGGAAATCTTGGAGGGTGACGCTTACCGGCGCCGGCCGCCGTAGCCGCCGCGGTCGCGATCCCGGTCGCGATCGCGCTCCATCCCGCGCCCGCCGCCGTAACCGCCGCGCCCGCCACCGCCGCGCCCGTAGCCGCCGCCTTCGCCGCGCGCGGCCTGTGGACGCGCTTCGTTCACCTGCAGCGGCCTGCCATCAAGCGGCACTCCGTTCAATTGCGAAATCGCTCGCGCGGAATCCACGTTCGGGCCTAACTCGACAAATCCAAATCCGCGCGAGCGCCCCGTGCCCATATCGCGCACCACACGCGCGGACTGCACCTCGATACCCTGGCCATTGAAAAACTCCTGCAACTTCTCATCGTTGACCTCAAAAGGCAGATTCCCCACGTACAACTTCGCCATGAGAGGGACTCCTTCGCGCTCCGGATTATGCCATTGCGTAATTCAGATGCGCGCGCCCGTGCGCAGGTGGCAGTTTTGACGTCTCGAACGAAGACTTCGTACTTGTCATTCAGGGATGGACGTTTTGATGATTTGCTGCGCTGCTGCTGCCCAAAAAAAAAGAGGGCCCGCTTTCGCGAGCCCCTCGTTTCTTTTTTGGCTAGAGACCCGTGACGTTGGCCGCTTGCAAGCCCTTCGGCCCGGAGACCACGTCGAATTCGACGGCCTGGCCTTCGTTCAAAGACTTGTATCCATCGGCCTGAATCGCGGAGAAGTGCACGAAAACATCTTCTCCCGACTGGCGCTGGATGAATCCATAGCCCTTGCTTGCATTAAACCACTTCACAGTTCCTTGTTCTTTTGACACTTGAGTGTTTCCTCTTCTTTTTTTATTAAGCTATTTGCGTCTCGCCAGGCCTCCAGCCGTACATCAAAAAAGGCCGCAAGTGTTTTTCACTTGCAGCCCCTTTTATCGAATCTAAAGGTTGTACAAGATCCACAAATGCAATTTTACCCTACCATGATTCCTGCATTGTGTCCAGCGAAACTTTATGGGCAGCGCCGGGCGCTTTCGGTGAATTCTATGGAATCCTTTTGACTTCTGAGGCAAATTCTTCTGCAACCTAAATTGTGCGTCGAGGAATTCTATGCTGAAGCGATTTCGCTGCCGCAGAACTGCCTTCATCGCTATGGGAAATTTTGCATTCTTTCTGCTTCTGGCATCCGCCGGGGCGCAAACTCCCTCCGCCGCGCAGCTCGATACCATTTTCTCCAAGATTCTCGCTGCGCCGAATCAGCCTGGCCTCGCCGTCCTCGTCCGGCAAAATGGCCAGACAGTCTTCGAACGCAGCTACGGCATGCGCGACTTGCGCTCGAATCTGCCGATTGATGCACATACCAATTTCCGTCTTGCCTCCTGCACCAAGCAATTCACCGCCATGGCCATCATGCTTCTCGTTCACAATGGCAAGCTGCGCTACGACCAAACTCTCACGGATATCTTTCCGGAATTCCCGGCTTACGGCCGCGGCATCACGATTCGCAACCTGCTCAATCACACTTCCGGCCTAATCGCTTATGAAGACTTAATGGACAAAATGTATGCTGGCAAAGAATGGTACGAGATTCCGCAAATCACAGACGCGCAAGTCCTCGCTCTTGCCGAAAAACAGACCCGCACGAAGTTCCCTCCCGGCACAAAATGGGAATACAGCAACGGCGGCTACTGCATTCTCGCGATGATTGTGGAAAAAGTTTCAGGAATGCCCTTCCCCCAATTTCTGCGCCAGCGAATTTTCGTTCCGCTCCACATGGAGCATACCGTCGCGCACGTTTATGGCAAAGATACTGTCATGAATCGCGCCTACGGTTACACGAACGATTCCGGCGTGTGGCTCGAAACCGACCAGAGTCCCACTTCGGCCACTCTCGGCGATGGCGGCATCTACAGCTCGCTCGACGATCTCGCCAAATGGGATGACGCGCTTCGCAATCACACTCTCCTGAGCGCCGCTGAATTCCAGCCCGCCATCACGCCGGAAAATTCCGCCGCTGTTTCGCCATCCGCGGTGGACGATTTACCCAAAGCCGCCGCCGCTAACCAACAGCCGCTCGCGTACGGCTTCGGCTGGTTCCTCGATCCTTATCGCGGACATCCGCGCATGTGGCACTACGGCAGCACCATCGGCTTTCATTCCATCATCGAGCGTTTCACCAACGACAATCTTTCCGTCATCATTCTCTCCAATCGCACCGACGTGGACCTCGCCGCCCTCGCCCTCCGCGCCGCCGATTTGTACGTCGCGTCCAAGCCACGGTGAGCCAAATCGCGCCTCTCACCTTGCCGAAGCTTTCCAGTCCTTCTGCGTCTCGACTATGTACATCTCGTTTCCATCGGGATCCGCGAAATGCGCCGCCTTGATCTCTTTATCATCCACAATCGGCCCGCTGAATTTCACGCCCTTCGCTTTCATTCCGGCAACCGCCTTATCAATCGGCTCTGAAACTTCGAAGCCAATCGTGATGGAGCCTTTTCTGCCTGCAGGCGACGCATTTGACGCCGGATGCAATCCAACCGTCACTCCATCTTCCGTCTTGAGCGAAGCCCAATCGTTCCCAAATCGATACTCCACTTTCATCCCGAGAACTTCGGTGTAGAAACGAACAGCGCGGTCCATGTTGGAAACAAATATCGTCACAACGGTCATGGCTTCTCCTTGCGCAGATTGGCTTTGACTTTAGGCCGCGCTGCTTCGGCGCGCAAGTGCCATTTCACCAGAAAAGCGGTACCATTTTGCCGGAGCAAACCTTCTGAAGACGACATGGCCAAGCGAACCCCGAAACTGAAAATTCGCTCTCTGCGCCTCCAAAATTTCTCCGGGCCGCTGCATCACCGAATTTATTCCGCGTTGCGGGAACAGATCCTGCGAGGCGATTTTCAAAACGACGAGCGGCTGCCCTCCAGCCGCACTCTCGCGAAGTCGTTAGGATTATCGCGCAACACCGTTCTGGCAGCCTACGACAGGCTCGCCGATCAAGGCTGCGTCGTTGCCAGAATTGGCTCCGGCACTCGCGTGAGGACGAAATCCGCGCGCCTGACGTACATTGCAATGAAACATGCCGTCCCGGCTCAAGTCCGTGGCAAGCTGGCTGACATTTTCAGGCACGCGCGTTATCCGCTCCGCCGCGCAATTTTTCACGATCGCGACGGAAACGCCTTGTATCTCTACGATCCCCGATAGTGCCGCCTTCTCTGTCACGCTTTGCTCAGGCATTCGCCCTCTGTTCCGCCGCGGAAGCCCATCCCCGAAAATCATAGGAATCCCCGATTGCAAAAAAAATATTCTGTTGCCGCCCCGCCTCTCTGTGCTAATCTTTTTAAGACACAGAAGAGAACAATGTAGAGCAGGGTTTCAGACGTTTCAGGGGAGGTTGTGAGTTGAGCGAGGCCAAATTAGGCGTTATCGAGCAATTCCGCCGGGCCGAAAAGGATACCGGTTCACCGGAAGTGCAAATTGCGCTACTCAGCGAACGCATCAAATATTTGACCACTCATCTCAAAGCCCACGTAAAGGATCATTCCTCGCGCCGCGGTCTCATCATGATGGTGAACCGCCGCCGCAGGCTTTTGGAGTACCTGAATCGCCGCGACCCGGATCGGTATCGCGAGATTGTCGAAAGACTCAGTTTGCGCAAGTAACGCGGCTTCTTTTCCCAGCCGTTTCACGCTCTCCTCGAATTTAACCCTACGCAACAATCGAGTTCGCAGGGCTGTTGGATATGCGTGTGCGCAAGCCTGTCCGCTGAATCGTTAATTTCAGCTGAACGCATACTCCTCTCGTGTTTTCTCTTCCCAAATCTCGGGGAACGTCCCCGCACCTAAAAACAAAGGCGCTCCGCGAATCGGCGCGCAGAGGAAAAAGATAAATGGCACATCAAACGACTGTAGAAATTGGCGGAAGGCAAATGAGTTTCGAGACGGGCAAAATGGCCCGTCAGGCGCATGGCGCAGTGGTGTTGCGTTACGGCGACACCGTGATTCTCGCGACCGCATGCATGGACAACAAAGCCACGGAGAAAGATTTCCTTCCGCTGACCGTAGACTATCGCGAATACACCTATTCCGCAGGCAGAATCCCTGGAGGCTTCTTCAAGCGCGAAGGCCGTCCCACGGAGAAAGAAATCCTTGTTTCGCGCCTCATTGACCGCCCGCTCCGCCCGCTTTTCCCGGAGGGATGGTCCACCGAAACGCAAATCATCAGCATGGTGCTCTCGGCCGATAGCGAAAATGATCCTGACGTTCTTGGCGTCACCGCCGCCGGCGCGGCACTCTATTGCTCCAACATCCCCTTCGCCAATCCTGTTGCCGCAGTCCGCGTTGGATTGCTCAATGGCAGTCTGGTCGTGAATCCCACAGTTGTCGAACAGAAAACCAGTCTGCTGAATATCGTCATTGCCGGTACGGAAAAGGCCATCGTCATGGTCGAAGCCGGCGCGCTCGAAGTTTCCGAGGAAACTGTCACCGATGCGCTCGCCTTCGGCCACGAGCAGATCAAAAAAATCCTCGGCGCCATTCGCGAACTCTATAATGCCGTCCGGCCGCAGAAAGCCGCGGTCGCTCCGCCGGAATTCGACGAATCTCTCGCCAGGCAAATCGAAACGAAATACGGCGAGCGCCTGCACGATGCTCTGGACACCGCCAAGTATCCGAAGCTCGAAAGCTATGGCCGCATCGCCGCAATCGAAAAAGAAATTAAAGAGTCCATTCCGGAAGAGGACGAAGACAAGCGCAAGCTCGCCGCCCGCGCTTTTGAACGTCTCCGCGAACGCATTTTCCGCGAAGACATTATCAAAAAGCATCGCCGTCCCGACGCTCGCGCCTTCGACCAGATTCGCCAGATTACCTGCGAAGTCGGCCTGCTGCCCCGCGTGCACGGCTCCGCGCTCTTCACCCGCGGCGAAACGCAGTCGCTGGCCACCACAACCCTCGGCACCAAAGACGACATGCAGCGTCTCGATCTCCTCTTCGAGCGGGACGTCTTCAAACGTTTCATGCTGCACTACAACTTTCCGCCGTTCTCTGTCGGCGAAGTGAAAATGCTGCGCGGCCCGGGCCGCCGCGAAGTCGGCCACGGCGCTCTCGCCGAACGCGCTCTCACCAATCTCGTGCCGTCGGATTCGGAATTTCCCTACGCCATTCGCGTGGTCTCCGACATTCTCGAATCCAATGGCTCTTCGTCTATGGCTACCGTTTGCGGCGGCTGTCTGGCGCTGATGGACGCGGGCGTGCCTATCAAAGCCCCATGCGCCGGAATCGCTATGGGCTTAGTCGTCGAAGGCAGCGATTACGCTGTTCTCACCGACATTGCCGGAGCCGAAGATCATTACGGCGATATGGACTTCAAAGTTGCCGGCACGCGCACCGGCATCACCGCGCTGCAAATGGATATCAAGGTCGCCGGCGTGAGCATCGCCATGATGCGCGAAGCGCTCGCTCAGGCGCGCAAAGCCCGTTTCGAAATTCTCGACAAAATGGAAGCGGCGCTGCCCGCGTCTCGCACCAACATCTCCGAATACGCGCCGCATCTTTCCATGCTCAATATTCCCACGGACAAAATTCGCGACCTCATCGGCCCGGGCGGAAAAAACATCCGCTCCATCACCGAATCAACCGGAGCGAAAATCGACGTGAGCGACGATGGCAGCGTCCACATTTTCGCGGTGGACGGCAAAGCCGCCGAAGAAGCTCTGCGCCGTGTTCGCGAAGTTACCGCGACCGCCGAAGTGGGAAAAACCTATCTCGGCAAAGTGGTGCGCATCGCCGAGTTCGGCGCCTTTGTCGAACTCTTCCCCGGCACCGACGGCCTGCTGCACATCAGCGAAATCGCCGAGCAGCGCATTCGCACCGTGCGTGACGCGCTCAAGGAAGGCGATCAGGTGATGGTCAAAGTCCTCGCCATCGAAGGGAACAAAATCAAGCTCAGCCGCAAAGCGCTTCTCCGCGAAGCTCGCGAGAAGCAAAAAGCCGCGCAAGCAGGCGCAGGTGCAAGTGCAAGCTCTGCTGATCAGGTTGTCGACGAAGAACGTCAATCCTAACCGCGCGAGTAGCGGTGCCCAACGAAAGCTGCGGGCTCAGAAGCAGACTCAGCCGGCCGCAACGCAGGCAAGTGACGTCAGGTGGGCGCTGGCTGCCTGACTACAACAACACGATCCTTCTAGCAATATCGTTTCGACTCTGCAAAAAAAAAGGGAGGCGTCCCCGCCTCCCTTTTTTCATTTCTTGAACGGCCTTAGAAGTACAGCTTAAGACCCAATTGCAAAATACGAGGATCTCGAACTCCGATTACGCGGCTGTTTGTTCCCGAGGTGAGCGAAGCGCGTATGGTGTCGAAGTTCGTGTGGTTAAACACGTTGAACGCCTCCGCGCGGAACTGCACGTTGAAGCGTTCATTAATCTTCGTGTTTTTGAAGAGCGAGATGTCCCAGCGCTGAAGCCCTGGGCCGACCACCGCGCCGCGTGGGGCAGTGCCCAGGCGAACATCAGTTGGAGGCACGTGAGCAAAAGCGCATGGGTTGAACCAGTGCAGGAACGTGTGCACTTGCGAGGGCGCTGTGCAGCCGGGATTACCGGGAACTGGGCCCGCTCGATATGGATCCCCAACCAGATCGGGACGTTGTGTCGCGCCGCTGTTTCCGAGAACGCCGATTCCCGCAGGATCCTCGGAAGAATCAAACACAGTGAATGGACGACCGCCGTATGCGCTAATGATTCCTGAAACTTCCCAGCCGCCCAAGACGTGACCGACGAGGCCCTGCTGGGAAGCGAAGAAGGGCAGGTTGTAAACGTAATTGACGTTTAAGACGTTCCGGCGGTCAAAAGCCGCTGGGCCATAATCAAAATGCGGATCGGAAGTGAGTATCGGAGTCGTGAAATCGCTCTGGGCATCCGTCAACGCATGCGACCAGGTGTAATTCACGTTCAGCAGAGAATTATTGCTGAAGCGTTTCTGAACCGATGCCTGAAGCGAATGGTAATTCGACGTGAATTCCGTCGAGAAAATGTTCATCGCGTCGAATCCTTTGAACGGCCGGATGAAATTTAGTTGGTTGGTTGTAGCGAAAGTAATCGGCGGAGTTACGCCAAACGGAGCAAGCTCAGTAACGTACGCGCCTAACGTTGGCTCGTTGATGTCAACATCGCCCAACAGATGTGTACCCTCGTTTCCGTAATAGCCCACGTCAACCAGAAGATTGGGCTTAACCTCACGCTGCACGTCAAGGCTCCACTCCTGCGTGTTTGGCTGGCGCCAGTTCACTCCTGTTCCCGTGATAACTGGAGGCGCAGGATTTGGCGCAGACGGACCGGCAGGACTGTCCAGCCTCGTGTTGATGATATTCGTGGATGTAACGAAAGGCGGGTTACCAAATACAGCGGTTTCGTCCCAGCTAATTGCCGGCGAATCGTAATAGATGCCATACCCTGCTCGAACTGAAGTCTTGCCATCCTTAAATGGATCCCAGGCAATTCCGACGCGTGGCGCTAGATTGATGTTTCGCTGCTGCACAACGGCGTTGCCGAAAGGCGATGTGCCTCCGCCAATGATAATCCCGTCAAGCGGATTGCCTGTCCCGGGAATCAAATTGCCGGTCGTTGGGTCAATCTGTGGCGCAGTGGCGGGATTGTATGCCGCCGGGTCGAAGGTGGTGAGGTGGCCTCCTGCATCCGTCGGCTGACGGAACGTCGAATTGCGAATTCCGAAATCAATGGTCAGGTAGGGCCGGATACGAAACTCGTCCTGGGCATAAACCTCGAACTCCTGCTGCCTGATTATCGCCGTGAAATCCTGAGAGGCTTGGCTGAAATCGAAGACGTTGCCTTCAAGGAAATTAGCGAATTCTACATCCGACAGAGATCCATTGGGGTCGTTCGCATTGGACTCTGCAAACGAAAAGGAGCCTTGGTTCGAATTCGCAGCGTTTTCATGTTTCTGGTACCAGTTGTAAGTAAATCCGAACTTCAACGTATGCCTGCCCACAACCTTCGTCAGATTGTCAAACACGTTGTGATTGTCGTTGAAATCGCGATAGGGGCCGAATCCAAATATTCCGGAGAAATTGTTGAACGACAGATCCGGAACGCGAGCAAGCGTCGACGGGAACGGCAGTGCAATAGCGTTGACGATATCCGGCGAATTCTTCGATGCTTCCAGACCCACAGGATTGCTGATAACGCCGCCATGCGAGTAGCTGTATCCCACGTCGTTCACTAGAGTCGAAGAAAACACATTCGTGGCGTGTATGGTAAGCATCCGCCCGGGCGAATTCGTGTCGGTAGTGGACACTCCCGGCAATGGATCACCGGTGAAGAGTCCTCCCGGCTCGACGGTTGGAATCGTGTCGTTCTCAAATTTGCCAAACAACGAGAAACTTGGGCTGAAAACCTGGTCGATACGAACAATCTCCTGATGCAGATTGAAAACGTTGCGTCCGGGTGTGGTGATCTCGCAGAAATCGTCGCTAGTGTCCGCTGTGCAATCCGCCGGGTTGGGGACTGGAAGTTTGTTAAAGATATCTTTTAGATAGGCCTGCGCCGCGGGAT
>Ga0134126_10011909_pt1 | contig 10976 bp, 6 predicted proteins | sample KB31752_FD_96881 | JGI IMG/M metagenome (GOLD analysis project Ga0134126, IMG submission 96881) | Terrestrial soil microbial communities with excess Nitrogen fertilizer from Kellogg Biological Station, Michigan, USA - KB3-175-2 | ecosystem: Environmental > Terrestrial > Soil > Unclassified ... | reverse complement strand
CCCCACGACGAGCTCTGTCGGTTGTCCACTTCGCCCGTGCCCACCCAGAGGATCGAGGGGTTCGACGGCGCCACCGCCACCGCGCCGATGGACAGCATTGCGCCGTCGGCGTGATCGAACACCGGCGTCCAGGAAATGCCAGCGTTCGCGCTCTTGAACACCCCGCCCGACGCCGTGCCCACGTACATCACTTCAGGTTCGCCGGGCACCTCGGCGACGGCGAAGTCGGCGATGCGACCTCCGGTCGTCGCGGGTCCAATGCTGCGCCAGCTCAATCCCTCGAGGGCGGAAGCCGGAATCGTTTGCGCGGCCAAAAATGGGGTGAACGCCGCCAGCAGTGCAAGCGTGCAAAGTCGCATGGTTGCCAGTCTACGGCCTCGGCACGGATTTGGGAATGGCTCAGCGGAACGCGCGGCGGGCTCGCGCCAACTTTAGCGCCCCGGGCTGTACCGCAGTTCCGAGCCCGGCGAGTGCGCGTTCCAGAGGTCGAACCGGAACTTCACCTGGATCGAGGCCTGCCCTTGCCAGAACCACACGTTCTGAACTTTGTTTTCGTACAGAAATAATTCGTACGTCGGCGCGAACGAGATGCTCGGCATCACCCGGAAATTGAACGCCGCCTTGGTGTCCGCGCGAAAACGGGTGTCGGACGCAGCGTCGCCGTGCCGGTTGAAGAACAGGTCGCTGTCGTCGTCCACGGTGAGGTTCACCACGCGGGTCAGTGGCTGATTCCAGTGCCAATCCCAGTACGAACCCGAAACCGCGATGTTGGGACGCACCAACGGCACCGCGCTGCCGACCGCGCCTCGCACCGCGTGGATCTGTTCGCCCGCCTCCACTCCCGCTTCGAACCAATTGTTCGCGCCGACCAGCTTCAGACCCTCGCGCGGCAGCAGCAGTTGCGCGCGGCTGGTGAGCGTCGCATAACTCGGACTGCTGGTCGCCAGCGAAAGCGATTGCCGGATGTTCGGCAGCGGATTGAACAGCTGGGTCTCGTAATGGAAGCTCGAGACTGACGCGAAATGTGGCGGCATCCGGTCGGCCCACAGCGGCACGCTGACGCCAGTATCGGAAGAGAACAGGTTCGTGCGCTGCGACACCGAGCGCGACGCCTGCAGGATTTGCCCCTTCACCGTCGAAGTCTGGCCTTGGTAGGTTGCATTGTAGGCAGCCTCCAAGTTCTCGAACAGATCCGCGCGGTTGAAGGAAACCCCCGACGAGGTTCGGATGTCAAACAGCGTGCTGTGGCTGTCGGACGCGCCCAGCTGCGTCACCGGCGAGTTGGGGAACAGGGTCTTGAGCTCGGCGTCGGAAAAGCGGTGATTCAGCGTGCTCAATCCGAGGCTGGCGGAATCCACCGCCAGCAGGCTCGGGCTCGGCTGGTTGATGTGCTCGGCCAGCAACGGCCGCTGCTGGGTATGCGCCTCGACCAGGTCGGCCAAGGCCGGTGCTGCGGCGCGCGCCGTCGCGGCCGGCGGATCCGCCGGTGTCGCTGGCCGGGACGGTTCCATTGCGGACGCGTCCATGTATTGCGCAAGCTCGACCACCGGCTGGCAGGGCGATGCGCCGGCGGGATAAAGCATCCGGCACGCGACACTGCTCACCGTCTGCAAGCTTGATGGAAAATCCCGCGGCAAGAGCTTGCGGTTCACCGCAGAGCGCTGGAAATCGGGATAACCGGTGTCGCCCGCGCCGATGTAGTCGGTGGTTGCCACCGCGTACAGCCGGGTTGGATCGAGCGGCTGGTTGTCAATGCGATATCCGCCGCCGTCGCGCGTGATGCCCAGCGTGATCAGGTCGCGCTGGTGCTCGTCGGTGAGCGAAAGCGCGGCGCCGACCTCGTCGCCGAAAGCATCCGACGCATGCAGCACGCTGACCAACGCGCTTCCCGGCACATACATCAGCGTGAGGAAGTCGCCCTTCCACAGCACGCGATCCAGAATCTGCTGCGCATCCTCGCCACCGATTTCGGGTGGAAGGTCGGTGAACAGATCCCGGCGCTGCAACAGCGCGACGTCGGCGTTCTCGGCTCGCTGCATGGCGCACAGCGTGAGATAGGTCAGCCGGCCCCCGTCGCTTGCCTGCGCCGCGCCCGGCGCAGTCGCCGGCGCGCCGCAGGCGGCGAGCGCGGCGGTCAGTCGTTGGCGCAGCGCCGCCGGAAGCGGCGCAGGCGGATGCGCAGGCATCCCTGTGCTGCCCATCGGGGCTGCCGTCACGCGCCAGCCGCCCGCGCCCCCTTGGAAGCGGATCGACCCGACCTCCACTTCGCTCTCCGCAGGGACGCGGCGCGCATCATAGTACTTCGATGGGATTACGACCTGCGCCGGCGGCGGATCGTCGCCTCCCCTGAGCTGCACCTGGGCCTCGGCGGTTCGGCCCGTAGTGGCGAAATCGTCATCCGCCGCGGTGACCACCATGGAGAATCCCAGTGCCTTCATCCTGGCTGCCAGCGTCTCCGCCACTTGGGGCTCCATTTGCGCAAGCAGAATCCGCACGCCCTGGAAAGCCCGGCCGTGGATGCGCCGGTATCGCTGCTCGAAAAATTCAATCTGCTCGCGCAGGGCTTCGGCCGGATCCAGAATCTCCGCTGAGGTTACGAATTCGCTGTTGCTATTGACCCAATCGAGGTTCAGCGCGCCCACGTATCCCGCGATGTCCGGATCCAGAACCCCGAAGATTGCCGTGTCGGCGCTCCTTCCCGCCGCGGCATCCGCCGGCACGACCACGAACGGTGGTGGCTCGGTGAACGGCTCTCCCGGCATGACCTGCCAGTCTGCGGCGGGCGCAGGAGCGTGCCAGGCAGGCGGCTGCGGCGAATGATAGGCGAAGAACGGCGTGAATACCGAAAACGGCTGGCAGGCGAAGGGAAGCGGCTTTTCGCCGCTGCCCGTTGCGCTTAGCGCCGGCCCGTCGCCGCACAGGCCATACACGCCTCCCGCCGCCAGCGGCAAATCGAAATTCGCCTGATCGCTGAACCAGTACGCGGCCTCAACCGCGCTGCCGTCGAGTTGCACCTCCGCTGCCGGCAGCGGTGCGCCGCAGGCGGCGCCGTTCGCCGGCATTTGCCCATGGGAGTCAGCGGCGCAAAGATACAAGCGCGCGTGTTCCAGTTGCGCCGCGACTTGGCGCAGGCGTGTGCAGGTGGCTGCTTCCGAAGCGCACGCCTTGCTGTCCAGCGCCAGCGCGATTGCGTCCAGCGTCTGAAGCCGGCCCTGCGATTTTGCGGTTTGCAGTGCGCGCGCAAGCGCGCCGCCTGCGCTCACGCTGGCCAACGCGAACTTTGCCCCGGCCAGCCAAGGGTACACCGTGGCTCGCGGTTTGGGCTGGACCAGGGACGCAACCCATGGCGGCGGCGCGCCGGGCGCCGGCGCCGCTGCGCGGATGCGCCGTGTGGCCATGACCAGGTTCGCGCCCAGCATCGCGGTCGCATGGCCGTCGCCGGTGCGCGTCGAAGCCAGGTAGCGCGCCAGCATGCGCAGCCGCTCCGGGCCGAAGTAGAGGTCCTGCCTCCCCGGCACGATCGCGTCGAAGCGCTCCCGCACCAGAAAACAGCCGACATTGTCGTGGCGCACGAAGCCCCAGCCCTGCGCCAGAAAATCGTTGAATTGCCGCATCCCGAGGCGCGCCACGCTCCCATAGTCGAGCCACCGCCCTGCCTCTGCGCCTTGGGGTGCATGCCCGTCCTGCAGGCCCGCGGGAAACCAGTCGAACAGATCCTTGCCGTGCAAGCCGGACGGGACCGCCGCGTCGGGACGGAATTGGCGCGCCTCGAGCTCGGGCGCGAAATCATCCCCGGTCGCGACCAGGATCGCGCCCGGGAGGGCGCTGCGCTGCGCCTCGAACGCCTGCGCCGCCGGGCTTGCCTCGCTCCACCCCACCGCCGCGCACGGGGTCGCGTCCCCCGCGGTCGGCCAGTCGGGTAGACGGAAATACCCGAACAGACGCCCGGTGTACAGCACCTCGACGCCTGGCGCCGGCACCTGCGGCAGGGTCTGCGCCCTTCCCGGAGCGGCGGCCACCACGGCCAACCCAAGCGCGGCTGACAAAAAGCAGGATCTGGGCACGGCACCACCTCGCAGGACGAAATCGACCCTCATTCGCGCATATTCTACTGACCCCGCCGCGCTTCCATCCAGTAACTGATGTGAGTCGCGGGCCCTGTTCCAATTGTCGCTGCCGCTGCGCTTTGCTACTGTGTTCGCCAAGCGAGCCGCAGACTTCCATGTACCTATTCCTGCTGCTGGTGACCATCGCCACCAACATCTCAGCAGATTTCCTCGACCGCCATGCCTCGTCCGGACGCTCCGACCCCTTCTCTCTTACCCTCTGGAGCGGCATCGTGCAGTCGCTCCTGGTGGTCCCGCTCATCGGCCTCGTAGGCCGCATCACCGGGACCCAACTTGCCCTCACGGCGCTGGTGGCGGCCATCGCCGCGGTCGGGCGCATGCAGTGGTACCGTGCGCTCGGCGATGCCCGCGAGCAGCTCTCGCGGCTGGCGCCCTTTCTGCGCGTCAGCAGCGTCTTTGTTCTGCTGCTCGCCGTGTTCCTGCTGCGGGAACGCATGACCGCCATGCAGGTCTTCGGCGCCACCTGCGTGATCCTGAGCGCGTTGCTGGTGACCCTGGAGCGGCCGTCGTCTTCGCTGAGCGCCTTCCTCCACAACAATCGCGGCAGCGCGCGCGTGCTGCAGTTCGCCTTCTCGACCGCCTGCATCAGCGTCCTGTACCGCCATCTTCTCCATCATGGCGTGGGCATCTGGACCTGCTACTTTTACATGCGCCTGTTCCAGTTGGTGCCCCTGCTCATGGTCGGCGTGCACACCGGCCGCATCCGCACCGCCCACATTCACATCCCCAATCTGCGCTTATTTTTCTGCGGCCGGTTCATGCAGACGGCGGCCGCCTTCATGTACCTCGCCGTGCTGCAGCACCTGCCGTTGACCACGGTCGAGCCCTTTGCCGCAGGCATGGCGCCGTTCCTGGTGCTGGGCATGGAACGCCTTCTGCACCACCGCCAAGGCCGCGCCCAACCCGATGCCACGCCTGCCCCGGCCGTCTCGCGCATGCGTTGGGCCGCGCTCTGCGTGGTCGCGTGCGGCATGGTCCTGATGGAGGTCTGAGGCATGCAGACCATCCCCCGCGAACTCGATTTCCGCCGCGAGGTCCTGCCCGTGGTTGCCGTCGGCTTGCTGCTGAACCTGCTCGGACGGGAATTCGCCGCTACCCATCTCCATTTCACCGCCCTCTCGCCCGACATGCCCGATTTTCTTTTCCTGGACCTGATTGGCACCGCCCTCGCGGCCTTGCTGCTTGGGCCTTGGTGGGCCGCCTTGGTCGGCGTGCTCGCCAGCGGCGTGGACGGCATCTTCTATACCGCCTATTTCCCCTTCGGCACCACCAGCATCGTCGTCGGGCTTGTGTGGGGATATTTGGCGCGTGGCCGAAGGATGCAGCGTGCGCTGGAGTGGGGAACCAGCCTGGCGGCAATTCGCGACGGCGTCTACGCCTATCTGGTCTTGGTCGTGGCAGGCGCGGTGACGTGCGATCTGGTCAGCGCGCTCACCAAGGTCGTGCTCTACACCAAGATGGGCCTGCCGCTCGATCTCGGCAAGCATTATTACCTGGTCGCGCTCAGCGCGGCCCGGAATTGGCATCTTCCCCATCCGGCGCTGACCTCTCTCCTCGCCGCCGACCTGTTGCGCGAGCTGGCCGACAAGTCGCTCACCGTCGCAGTGGCCGTGTCCTTCGCCGCCATGATCGGCTTCATCCCTGGCGCGCGCGAGCGCGAAGGCCTGCGCAAGCGCGCCCGCGGAACGTGGGACGCCTGGAAGACGGACGCGCATTCGATTCTGGCCTTCACGCTGGTCTACGCTGTGTTCCTGTTCATGGCCCGCCTCGGCCGCCCGGAGTTGCGCTATCCCGATGCGCGCCAAGGCGTTGCCTGGCTCCAGGACCCCACCGTGCTGCTGCTGCTGTATCTGCCCATGCTGCTCGCCGCCGCGGCATTCGTCACCCTCAGCCTCGACGCCGGCTCGCACTTCGGCCAGGCTGTGGATGCGGACCGCCGCGTTCGCGCTTCGCTGTACCGCCGCCTGATGCCCCACGGCGCGTCGGGTGCGCGCGAGATCGAACACCGCGAATGGTTCCGCATGCTGCGTCAGGAATCGGTCTACGGGCTCCTCGTCTCGGCCGCGGTGTGGCCGGCGCGTCTGCATTGGAGCGGAGCGGTGCTGCCGGTGGTGCTCTATTTCGGATTGGTTGTCGCGTTCGCGGTCGTCTTCTTCGACGAACGCCGCAATTTCTCTAGGCGCTGGAACCAGGCCCGCCGCTGGATGGACACGCTGCATGGCTGGCGTCAGCTTCATCCTGCTGCCACTCCCGAACGCATGCTCCACGCCTTCGGAGAACTGCTGGGCAAGGATCGCCTGCGCGTCTCCTCCCATCCCGTGCAGCGCGGATCGCTGATCTGGCAATCTGCCATTCCGCTCCTCCCGCTCCCCGGCCTGCCATCCAGCGAAAGCGCCGGGCGGAATTGCCTGCTCCTCGCCGTCGCCGCCGGCGATGGCGCGCTCGATGCGGAGTCGTGCGCCCATCTCGACGCCGCCATGGAAGCCTGCGGTGCCGCGACCGCGCTCGTGCTGACCACTACCCCCGAAATCGTCGAGCCGCGGTTCGCCGCCTGGCTCCGCAGTGCGTATCAAAACGGCCGCGAAGTGCTTCTGCTCGGCTGGGAGAACGCCGAAGCCGCGCTTCTCGATACCACCCGCAAGGAGGGCGCAGGCGCGGAGTGGCTGCGCTGGCGCCTGCGCCTGATCGATGCCATTGCGGATTCCGGCGCCGAGGCACGCCCCGAAACCCCGGACGCGCTCGCGCGCCGCGCGCTCCCCTGCCTGCGCTATCTGCTCGAAGCCTTGCCCCCCAACAGCCGCGTTGCCGATCTCGGCGCCGGCCGCGGCCGGCATACCTTCGCGGCCGCCGAGGAAGGTCACCGCGTGCTCTGGATCGAGCGCCGCCAGGAGCTCGAATTGGAAATGCGCACGCTTCTTGAGCATTACGCCGCTGCCGAGCGCATCCGGCTTTGGCGCGGGGACTACTGCGACCTCTCCCAGGACGAACTCGACGGAACCGATCTTGTGATCCTCACCGGCGTGCTCCAGCACCTCCAGAGCCGCGAAGAATTCGAGCACCAAATGGGCCGCTTGCACGTGGCCTTGGGGCCGGGCGGTGCGGTGTTCATCGAAATGCTCTTCGACATGCGGTTTGACGGCATCCCCGCGTCCGACGGGCGTTTCGCGTGGAAACGGGATGAGTTCGAATCCGCCCTGGCCGAACGATTCGCTGCCCCCGCCTGGCGCATCGAGCGCCTGCGCGGCCCCTATCAACGCTGCCAGGATTTTGCCGGCGGCAGCCGAAGTTTCGTCGCGCCCGCGCGGCGCATTGATTGCACCAGCCTGGAGTACCTGGTGACCCATTGCGGCTAGCCTTGCTCAGTGCATTGGTGCTGCCTTTGGCGCTGGCCGCGGCAGCTCGGGCGCGCCCGCTGCCGGGGAACGACGCCGCAACTCCGAGGGACAGGGAGCGGCCCAATTCAGGAGCGGAGGAAGCACCGCGGCAATCGGCTGCGGCGCCGCCGGTGCGTTGGCTGTGGATCGATACCGATTTGTCTTTCTACAGCGATGACGCGGTGGCGATTCAGATGCTCTTGCGAAGCCCGAACCTCGCCGTTGCAGGCATCAGCGCGGCTAGCGGAAACGTCTGGGGCGACCAGGCCGCCGCCGATGCCCTGCGCGTCTTGCAGGACGGCGGCTTTGCAAACGTGCGCGTGCATCCCGGGTTGCCGACCACGGCCTGGGCAAAACGCTTGGAATTGTTTCGTTCCGGCCTCGACCGCACCCCGAACGAGCACGTCCTCTATGCCGGAGCCCTGTCCCTTAATCCTGCTCAGCCTCCGTCGGTGCCGCCTGGAGGCTGGGCCGCAAAGGGGACCTCGCAGCCCGCAGCTCCCGAAGCACTCCAGTTGGCTGCCCGATCCTTGTCCGGCAAACTCGAAATCGTGCTGCTCGGTCCGGCCACCCACCTGGCGCAAGCCTTGGCGTCGGATCCCGGTCTGGCCAAGCGAATCGCTCGCATTTATTTTTTTGCTGGCGCCCTCCAAGTCCCAGGCAACGCTACCCGCAGCGCCGAGTTCAACGCCTGGTTTGATCCCGACGCCGCCGATGCCGTCCTGCGTTCCGGCATTCCGCTCACGCTCATGCCGCTCGACGTCACCCAGGGGCTCAGGTACGACCCCGCCTGGGCAGCTCGCTATCGCGCAAGCCGCAATCCGCTGGCCGCCCACGTTTCGGCGCACATCGCCCACCATCAAGCTAGGCGCGGCAGCCCACCTTCGCTCTATGACGAGGTCCTCGCAGCCCTGATCCTCGATCCCAGCCTTGCCACCGGCTCCACGCATCAGCCCGTCGAGGTCGTCAGCCGCCCTGGAGCCGATTTCGGTCGCACCCGCCTCGCGCACGATGGCCGCCCGCCCGTCACAATCATCCATGGCGTGGACCGGGCCCGCCTGTTCGCTCGGCTGGAGTCGGCATTGACGGAGCGGCCGTGACCGGTCCGCGCGCGCTCCTGCTCGACCTCGACAACACCCTCTACGATTTCGAAGCGGCCTATGCCCGCGGCTTGCGCCGCATCGATCAGCTTGCCTGCGCCGACGGCTGCGACGGCGCGCGCGCGAGCCGGCTCTATCGCCGCTTCCGCGACCAACAGCCCCCCGCCCAGGCCGACTCCGGTCGCCGATCTCGGCAGTTGCGCATGGAGGAATTGATTGCCGCGCTGCCACAATTGCGTCACTCTGCAAATGCCGCCGTCTGGGCCGCGGAATTTGAAGCCGCGCTCCTCGAGGATCTCCAGCCCGTCCCCGGCGTGGCCGCCGCCTTGGCCTTGCTGCGCCAGCGCATGCCTCTGCTGGTCGTCACCGAGGGCTGGCACGACAACCAGACGCGCGTGCTCGAAAAACTGGGCTTCGCCGGCCTGGGCCTGCAATTGCTCGCTTCCTATTCGTGCAAAGTCGCCAAACGCGACGGCAGCGCCTATCAGCTCGCCCTCGAATGGCTGGGAACTCCGGCTGCCTCCACCATCATGGTCGGAGATCACTGGGATTGGGACGTGCTGGCGGCTGCGCGTCTCGGCATGCCCACCATTTGGATTTCGCAGCGGTCTCCCTGCGCCAGGACGCCGCCGGGGTTTATCGGCACCGCCGCTTCGGTGGCTGAAGTTCCCGCGCTGTTGGAACAGGCATGAACGATCCGTCTGCCTCGAATGGAGCGTTCGGCGATTCCTATCGCCAGGCTTTGGCCGATGGTGCGCTTGGGCCCGAGGCCCCCTCGGTGCATGCCCTAGCGCAGGAGATCGAGCGTGTGCTGCGCGTGCGGACTGCGCCAGGCACGGCGATCCAACAGGCCGCCGGCGTTGAGCACGTGCTCGCTGCCGGATCGGCCCTGCACGGCACCTACGTCCGCCATCCCCCGGATTTCGATGCCCTGGTGGCTGGCACCACGCCGCAGGATCATATCAACCGCAAAGTCATTCTCGAGTTCATTGAGCATTTCTCCGCCGATCTGCTCGCCTCACCCGTCCTCGAGGCCTATACCCGCGCCATGGGTTGGGGCGCGCCGCGTGGCATCGTCCTGCGCTCGCTCGCGCCCGACGGCCCGATCACGCTGCTGGCGCGATTCGATCTGGCCGTACTTGATGGCATAGTCGAATGGCTCGACCTCTCCTTCGGGTGGCTGTTCCGGGCAATCGGCCTCGAACTGCGGCGCCGCGCCTTCAGCAACTCGATTGCGCCCCTGGCTCGCGATCGCTGGCACGCCGAAATCCGCCTCGGGAAACGCATGTTCGACGCCATCGGCGGCCTCTATCATTCCTGGGAGCACGGCATGCGCGCCCACACCATCGAGCACTGGGTCACCCGTTCCCCAGGACCTGCGCGACTGCACAACGTGTTGCTGGAGACCAACGCCTCGGCGCATCGGACCTTCCGCCAGTTCCGCGACCAATTCCCAGTATGGCACCCGGGCGTCAGCCATGCGGTGGCCGCGGGCCGCGGCTACGTGCCGTTCAATTTGCTCGATTACCTCGGCGATGGCGATGATGCGCTGGCAGAATCGAAGTGGCGGCGGCTTTGCGCCGCTGCAGCCGAGTATTGCCGCCGCTTCGCCCAAGACATCGGCTGGAAATTGGAGGACTTCCGGATTGCTGAAGCTTGAACAGCTCCCCACCCCCTGCCTCATGCTCGACCGCGGCAAGATGGATCGCAATCTCGCTCGCCTGCGCCAGCGCATGGCTTCGCTCGGCGTCGGCCTGCGGCCCCATCTCAAGACCTGCAAGAACTGGGAGATTGCCGCGCGCATGATGCCGTCGCCGCAGGGCCCGGCAACGGTTTCGACCCTGCGTGAGGCCGAGTACTTCGCCGAGCGCGGCGTCCGCGACCTCACCTACGCCGTCGGCATCGCCCCGCAAAAGCTGGACCGCGTGCTGGCCCTTCGCGCCAGAGGCGTGGACGTTGCCGTGATCCTCGACAGCATCGAGCAAGCCCAAGCCGTCGCTGCCTGCTCGCGCGCGGCCCAGCGCGCCCTTCCCGCCTTGATCGAGATTGACGCCGACGGCCATCGCGCCGGGGTTCCGCCGGGCAATCGCGAGGCCCTGTTGGCGCTTGCGGCGGCCATCGCGCGCGGCGGCGAAGTGCGCGGCGTGCTGACGCATGCCGGCGCCTCGTACCACGCTCATGGCGTGGAGGCGCTCGAATCCGCTGCCGAGGGCGAGCGCGCTGCGGCGGTTGAAGCCGCGGCGGCACTGCGCGCCGCCGGACATGCCTGCCCCGTGGTCAGCGTGGGCTCGACCCCGACCGCCCATTTCGCCCGCGACCTAACGGGCGTAACCGAAGTGCGTGCGGGCGTCTACGTGTTCTTCGATCTGGTGATG
>Ga0134126_10011906_pt1 | contig 10977 bp, 7 predicted proteins | sample KB31752_FD_96881 | JGI IMG/M metagenome (GOLD analysis project Ga0134126, IMG submission 96881) | Terrestrial soil microbial communities with excess Nitrogen fertilizer from Kellogg Biological Station, Michigan, USA - KB3-175-2 | ecosystem: Environmental > Terrestrial > Soil > Unclassified ... | reverse complement strand
GTCCAGGCCCCGGTCGCCCCTGGGTCCCAGCGTTCCGGGGTCAGCCGCGGGTCGAAGTGCGGGGCATCTGGCCGCTGCAGCCGTACGGCGCTGTTGTAGAGCTCGTCCCAGGTCGCCCCGAGGAGGTGGCGGACCCAGTCGAGGGCGACGCCCACGTTGTACGTCGGGGCCAGCCGATAGTAGCCGTCGCCGACGGCCCGGTACAGGTTCGTGGTGCCCGCTGGCCGGAACTGGTCCTCCAGGACCACCCACACCCCGCTGCTGCCCAGGTTCAGCATGGCCTCGTCCGGGCCCAGGCCCGCGGCGTACAGGGCCGCGGCGGTGTCGCCCGCGCCGACGGCCACCGGGATCCGCGGGTCCAGGCCGAGTGCGGCGGCCACGCCAGGAAGCAGGTACCCGGCGACGTCGGCCGACCGCCGGACCGGGGGCAGCTTCTCCCGTGGCAGGCCGAGCTTCTCGATCAGCGGGTCGGCCCACTGGTCGTGCGCCATGTCGAACAGGAGCGTGCCAGACGCGTCGGTCGGGTCGGTCGCGGCCTGTCCGGTCAGCCGGAGGCGGATCCAGTCCTTGGGCTGCAGCGCCCACCAGGCAGCCCGGACGGTGCCCGGCTCGTGGGTCATCAGCCAGGACAGCAGCGGACCCGCCATGCCGGGCGAAGGCCGGTTGCCGAGCACGGTGGTGTACTCATTCGGCAGTTCCGCGTAGGTGGCGGCCTCAGCCGCCGCGCGCTCGTCAAGCCACAGGATCGCCGGCCGGAGCGGCGCGCCCGCCCCGTCAACGAGCACGAGGCCGTGCATCTGCCCTGCCACGGCCATGGCGGTCACGCTGACGTCGCCTGCTTCGGCCAGTGCCACGCGGATGGCCGTCCGGGTAGCGTGCCACCAGTCTTCGGGGGCTGTCTCCGCCCGCCCCGGGCCGGGTACCTGGACGGGGTACCCGGCTACGCCGCGGCCGAGGACCCCGCCCGCACGATTGGCCACCAGGGCCTTGACGCCGCTCGTCCCCAAGTCGATGCCGAGGACCGCATCGCCCGTGTACCTGCCGTGACCATTCACATACTCATTGTGCAACAACTTCTCAACTCACGTAAAGTAACTTGACTGTCGCAAATCGTGAGAATACGCTACGTATGGCGGCGATTACAAATTCCGCACGTCAGGTCCGCGCATTGTCATGCCCTGGGCCACGGAGGGAAATCATGGGAAACACGTGGGGATAAGAGAAACCAGAATCCGTTCTGGGTGACGGCTTTACTTCTTGCGCAGGGATGCGAGTGACTCGGTCCACTTGAGGACCTCGTCCAGCATCACGGTCGCCGACGCGTCGATAAGCTCGGTCGACTTGAAGCGCTTGTGCTCGTCCAGGTGCTGGGCGACGAACGGGATGTTGACCGCCTCGGGCACGGGCATGATCTTGAGCGCCGTGAGGACCTGCTTGAGCATCTGGGTGGCCCGGGTGCCGGCTGCGATGCCGCCGTAGGACACAATGCCCGCGGCCTTGTGGTGCCACTCGTTGAAGACGTAGTCGATCGCGTTCTTCAGCGCGGCGTTGAAGCCGTAGTTGTACTCCGGCGTCACGAAGATGAACGCGTCGGAAGCCTCCACGAGCGCCGACCAGTCCTTGGTGTGCTGGTGGGTGTACTGCTTCAGCCGCGGGTGGTTCGGCTCGTCGAGCAGCGGCAGGTTCAGCTCAGCCAGGTCGGTCACCCGGACGTCGAAACCGCCGTGCTCTTCGGCGCGCTGGGCGATCCACGCGGCGACCGAGGGGCCGACGCGCCCCGGGCGGGTAGAGCCGATGATGATCCGCAGGACAGGCTTAGCCACGCAGTACCTCCGCAGGAGAGCTGGATTTCTCGCGCCATTTTAGCTGACGCGTCACCCAGATCCGTGGCCGCATCGTCACGTTCATGATCATTCTTCAGCGGTGGCGTGTTTCACGTCCCAGGAAACAGCTCCGCCGCCCCGGGCGACGTTGACCGGGGCGGCGGAGCTGGGGATCCCGCGAGGAAGCGGTCCCTTAGGAAGGGGTACTAGGCGGTCGCTTCGGCCGGGGCGTCAGCGTCCTGGCGGGCGCCCTTGTTGAGGGGCGAGTTGCGGACGAGGGCGAGGGTGATCACGAAGGCGACCAGGGACAGGATGCCGGTGATGACCAGGCCCGTGGAGAAGCCGTGCCACAGCGCGTTCGCGGCGGCCTGGTGGATGGCCGTCCCCGCGGAGGCCGGCACCGCCGCGAACGGCGTGTGGGGAGCGCCAAACGGGATGTGCTCAAGCGCGATCGTGCCGGCTTCCTTGTTGATGCCGGCGGCCATGCCGACCAGCGGGGCCGGCAGGTGCGACGCGGCGAGCTGCGTCGCCACGTTCGACGCCGCGAGGGACAGCGCGACCGCGCCGCCGATCGCGATACCGAGCGTCTGGCCAAGGTCGCGGACCATGTTGATCGCGCCGGACGCCATGCCCGCCTGGCGCAGTTCGACGGAGTTCACCGCCGCGCCGGACACCGACGCGATGATCGTGACGAAGCCGTAGCCGCACAGCATCAGCGGCGGCGTCAGCGTGCCGAGGCCGGTGTCGGCCAGCGGGATCTGCGACAGCCAGAACTGGCCAGCGGCCAGGGCAAGCAGGCCGACGCCGAGCACGACCCTGATGTCGAACTTGACCAGCGCCCGGCTGAAGAACGGCAGCAGCGCGAACGGCAGGATGTTCAGCAGCAGCGTGTAGATGCCGACCCGCAGCGACGACTGGTTCTGGATGACGGCCATCCGGATCGACACCGAGTAGACCATCGCCAGGAAGCCGCAGAACGCGATCAGGGCGACGAGAGCCGCGCCGGTGAAAGCCGGGATCTTGAACAAGCGGAGGTCAAGCAGGGGCTCGGCGGTGCGCAGCTCGATGGCCACGAAGAGCGCCAGGAAGACCACGGCCACCGCGAGCACGCCGAGGGTGATGCCGGAGGTCCAGCCGTTGTTCGGAGCCTGGATGATCGCGTAGAGGAGCGCGACGAGCGCGATCACGATCGTGGCCTGGCCCGCCCAGTCGAGGCGGCGCCCCTCCGGGGCGCGCGAGTCGCTGGCCAGCACGATGCACAGGAGGCCGGCGATCAGGGTGCCGACCGCGACGAACCAGAACGGCGGGCGGTAGTCGCCGCCCTCGCCGAGCCAGCCGCCGATGATCGGGCCGATCGAGGCACCGACGGACATGCCCATCGTCCAGACCACCAGGCCCCGGGCGCGGGAGCGGGCGTCCGGGGTGGCGGCGGCGATGACCGCGAGCGACGTCGGGAACACCGCGGCCGCGCCGATGCCGGAGATCGCCTGCCCGACGAAGAGCGGCGCGATCGAATGGGTGAGCGCGGTCAGGCCGGTACCGATAGTCATCAAGAACGAGCCGATGACCAGCAGCCGCTTGCGGCCGAACAGGTCACCGAGCACGCCGAAGGTCAGTTCAAGCACGACGGTCGGCAGCATGAACGCGTCGCTGACCCAGGTCAGCTGGGTGCCGGAGGCATGCAGCGTGGACTGGATAAGGCCTTGGAGGGGCGAACTGACGACAAGCGCGGTCTGCGCGAAACAGACGGCGATGAAGCACGCCACCATGGTGGTGACGACCGGCCTGGACGAGGTCCCGGCGTTTGAGCGCATGGCAACGGAACTAGCCATGGGGGGTCTCCTAGCGCAAGATTGCATGGGGGAGAAACCCGATAACGGCTTGCGCGGCTGTCTGCCGCTTTCGCTGCCACCGTTGACCGGGGTGCTAACCGGACGAGGGGGACCCCGCCGGCCTGAGTTACTCGAAAGTCAGCACAGGCTTGATCGTGGCACCGGACAAAGAGTCCGCGATTGCCTGGTTGAGCTGGGTGAACGGGTAATTCCGCACAAGCCGGTCAACGGGGAAACGCCCCTGGGCGTGCAGGTCGAGCAGCCGTGGGATGAACACCGTCGGGTTGATGTGGCCGCCCATCGTGCCCCGCAGCTGACGGCCCTTGAGCAGCAGGTCGCCTGGGGGCAGGGTGACCGGCGCGCCGCTGCTCGTGATGACCGAGCCCACGCCGTGGGTGGCGAGGGACTGGACCTCGGCGAGGATCACCTGGGGGTTGCCTGTGGTGTCCAGGGCCACGTCGGCGCCCCGGCCAGTCACCTTGACGATCTCGCTCACCACATCGGCCAGGTCCTGGCCGGTAGTGTCGATCGTGTGGGTCGCGCCAAGCTCCATGGCCAGGTCAAGGCGGTGGCGCACCCGGTCGAGCGCGACGATCTCGGCGGCGCCTGACGCCTTCGCGGCCATGACCGCGGCCAGGCCGACCGCGCCGGTGCCCCAGATCGCGACCTTGCTCGCGCTGTTGACCGGCATGGCGTTGAGTATGGCGCCGGCGCCGGTCTGCACCCCGCAGGTGAAGCCCGCCAGGTAGTGCAGCGGGGCGTCGTGCGGCACCGGGATGACGTTCCGCTCGGTGACCAGGGAGTGCGTCGCGAAGCTCGACTGCCCGAAGAACGAGGCGCGGACCGGCTTGCCGCCGGAGTACGCGCGCGGCGTGCCGTCGGGCCTGGTGCCGATGAACGTGACCGGGACGACCTGGTCGCAGTAGGGGGTCTTGCCGAGGACGCACTGCTCGCACTTGCCGCAGTAGTCCGGGGTGAACAGCACCCGGTCCCCCGGCTTGACCTTGGTGACGTCCTTGCCGACTCCCGCCACGACGCCCGCGCCCTCGTGGCCGAGGATGATCGGGAAGACCACCGGGAGCCTGCCAAGGCGGGCGTTGTCGTCGGTGTGGCAGACGCCGACGGCCTCGACCTTGACGAGGATCTCGTCGTCGCGGGGGTCGTCGAGGTCGAACTCCTCGATCGACAGCGTCGCGCCGGCTTCCCAGGCGACGGCGGCCTGGATCTTCATGCGCGCTCCTTCGGGTTAGGGCCAGGACATGATCGTCGTGTGCGGTTGGGCCGGCTAGCGCCGGCCCAACCAGACACGGCCAACCGGGCCACGGTAGATCATCGGGCGGATGGGGGTACAGGTCGGGCCAGCGGGGCTGGTGGGGCTGACTGGGCCATGAGGGCCTTCTTCCTGAGGAACCTCAGGATTGACCCGGGACCCGTGCGGTCGCCGCCGAGGCCGGAGTCCGCGAACGAGTTCGTGCCGACGTCCCTGGTCTTGAACAGCGTGAGGAACGTGTCCTGCAGGGCGATCGTGCCAGCGTTGACGCGCTCGCCGATCGCGGCCGCTTCTTCCGGGGTGCCCGCGATGACTGAGGCGGACAGGCCGAAGTGCGTGTCGTTGGCCAGGGCGACCGCCTGGTCCTCGGTCTGGTACCGCATGACCGGCATGATCGGGGAGAACGACTCCTCGATCATCAGCAGCATGTCGTGGTTGACCTCAGTGAGCACGGTGGGCCGCATGAAATGCCCGCCGCCGAGGACCTGCGACGGGCCGCCAGTGCGCAGCACCGCGCCCTTGGCGAGGGCGTCCGCGAGGTGCTCATCGGCGATCTGCGCCTGCCGGTCGAAGCCGAACGGGCCGATCTCGCCGGAGTTGATGTCGGGGTAGTTGAGCGTCAGCGCGTCGGCCTTCCGTACCAGGATGTCGACGAACTCGTCGTGGGCGGCCTCGTGCACGTAGATGCGCTCAGTGGAGAAGCAGACCTGGCCGGTGCCGAAGCACGCGCCGCGCAGCACCGCCGTGGCGGCGGCGTCCAGGTCCGCCGTGGCCGTGACGATCGCCGGGTCCTTGCCGCCGAGTTCCAGGTAAGACGGGATCAGCCGTTCGGCGCAGGCGACCGCGACCTTGCGGCCGTTGGGCACCGAGCCGGTGAAGCAGAGCATGTCGATCTGCTGGATCAGCTGCTGGCCGGTCTGGCCGTCACCGGTGATGAACGTGAAGACTTCCGCCAGCTCCGGCACCGCGCGGATCGTCGCAAGCAGCGGCTCGACGAAGCGCGGGGCGACCTCGGACGGCTTGACGATCACCGCCGAGCCCGCGAACAGGGCGGGCACCGGGTCGAGGCAAGAGAGCATCAGCGGGCCGTTCCAGGGCGAGATCACGCCGACCAGCTGGTACGGGACCAGCTGGGTGCGGTAGGTGATGCTCGGCATGATCGAGCTCGTCCCGGAGCGGAACGCCTGCTCCAGCACGGCGGCCGCGTCGGCCGCCCAGGAGCGGACGTTGGACGCCACGATCCTGGGCGACATCAGCGCGATCAGGCAGCCGCCCGTGTCGGTGAAGTCGGCCGCGGACAGCGGGCCGTACGCCTTGTCGAGCTCGTCCGCCCAGCGGAGCATGACCTCGACGCGGTGTTCAAGCGAGGCGGCGCCCCACTTCACCTGGGCGGCCCGCAGCGAGTCGCACAGCTCGGTCAGTTCCTCGGCGCTCGGCGGGGTGATCTGGTAGTCCACCTCGCCGGTGTACGGGTTCTTGACCGGGAGCTGCAGTTTTCCCCCGGGGGGGCGACCCCCCGTACCCCCCGATGTCTGTGCGTGCGGGCCTGATCGCAAAGACCGCGATCGTATCAGGCCCGTACGCACGGACGATTGTCCGTCGAAGCCTGTGCCTTCCAGGTGAAACACGCCCTCGTTCTGACTGGTCATGACGTTGACTTTGGCCTTTGACTTTTCAGATGAGCGGGCCGGTCGGGGCGTTGATCCTGGCGCGGTCGTCGCCCACCCACGGGACGCCGTCGCCCATCCACTTGACGACCCGCATCGACTTGAACAGCCACTCGCCGCTCGCCTTGGTGCAGACGTTGTCCCAGGAGGCGAGGCCGAAGACGAAGTTGCTCCGGTAGTCGAGGTTGTGCTGCAGGATCGAGGAGTACGCCTTGACGTGCATGTCCCCGTCGTCCAACGGAGTCATGATGAAGTGGCTCGCCACGTGCTGGCGGGCGATGAACCAGCCGGGCTTGTCGTACCACAGGTGGCTGAAGATGATCTTGAGCTGCTCGTGGCCCGTGAAGATGCCCTGCGGCTGGTGCTCCATGGTGGCGTCCTCCGCGAAGGTGGACAGCACCTGGTCCATGTCGCCGGTGTTCAGGCCCCAGGCGTAGTAGGCGAACAGCTCCTGGATCTCCAGGCGGTCCTCAACGGGGATCTTCGGACGAGGCATCGCTTAGCGTCCTTTCTCGGTGACGCGGTTGACGAAGCGGGCAAGCTCGGCCCCCAGGGCCAGGTCGTCGACGCCGATCGAGCCGATCTGGGAGATGTGGTTGTGGCCCTCGGAGAAGATGACCTGGGGCACGGCGTTCTTCTTCGCGAACCAGGCAGCGGTCAGCGCGGCGACCTGGCTGTGGCTGAACTGGGGGTCGCGCTCGGCGACGGCGAAGATCAGCGGCACCTCGGTCTCCAGCAGGCCGGGAAGCGAGGAGACCTCGGCGGACGGCCTGTCGCCGAAGTAGATGACCTCAAGCTCACCGCGCTCGGCGCCGTCCGGGATCTGGTAGAAGCCGGACAGCAGGCCCGCGCCCTTGACGCCGTCGAGGCTACCGCCACCTTGACCGACCAGGTAAGAGGCGACGTGCACGGTCCCGGCCGAGTGGCCGGCCACCACGATCCGCGTCGGGTCGCCGCCGTAGGAGGCGATGTTGTCGCGGACCCAGCCGACGGCGGCGGCGACGTCCTGCGCACCGGACGGCCAGGTGAACTCCGGCGCAAGGCGGTACGTGATCGTGACGCCGACCCAGCCGTTACGGACGGCCCAGGCGCCGACGTGGTCGTACATCGGGGCGCCCGGCACGTGCTTGTCGCCGCCGACGAACCCGCCGCCGTGCACGAACACGAGGACCGGGGCCCCCTTCTCGTCACCTGAGGTGTGCACGTCGAGGCGGTGCCGTGCGTGGTCGCCGTAGGCGAGGTCGCGGTCGACCTTCGGCGCGTTGTAGCCGACCTTGTCGTGGAACGGCTTGAGCAGTGCCCAGCTGTTCGCTACCAGCTCTGGCGTGATCGCCGAGTCCATCCCGGTGAGCTGGGCTATTACGTCGGGTGGCAGTTGCTCCGTCACAGTCGCTATACCTTTCGTTCGCTGCGCTCTGCTGCTTGGGAAACAGGGGCAGCTCACGTGATCGCGGTCACTCGTATGCTTTCGTCAGAGCATCACGCGTGCGAAACCCCATGTCATTGGGCTGATTAACCAGAGATTTACCGTGCCTTGTACGCTCCGTATAGTGACGGGCGCCCCGGAGCAGGAATTACCGGCTGATACCTCACGGCTAGTAATAGAACGCTATCGTGCGGAATTCCACGGATTCGCGAGGGTTCGCGTCGGCCGCGTAAGGGGTCTCGAACGCGGTGTGCGGCACGCGCCAGGCGACGCTGTGGTCGCTGTCGTGCAGCTTGAACAGCAGCGCCTCGTCCGCGGTCAGGTCGGGGAAGAACCACCAGCGGTGGTGCGGCCCCGGGGCGAAGATCGAGCCGGCCGGCGTGGCGTCCGGGTCTTCGATGTCCGGGACATCGTCCGGGTCGGGGAGCTTGTCGACGAACAGCAGCAGGTTGGGCTCGCCCTCGTTGTCAGCGACGGAACGGAAGTCGAGCAGCGCCAGCGGCCAGTCCTGCGGCGGCGGGCTGAACGTGCGCCACAGGGACGTCATGATGGCCCGCTTGAAAGGCTCGGCGCGAGGCGAGGCGACGTTCATCCGGTCGTAGGCGCGCCCCGGGTGCACGTCGACGTGGACGTCAGAGGCAGGCGGCTGCGCGCCCGCTAGGGCCTTGTTGGCGCGCCTTAGCACCCAGCCGACCGGGACGACCGCGTCCGCGCCGAGCGTCTGTTTCACCAGCTCGCAGGCTTCGGCGGTGTACCTGCCGTCGAGCTGGGCCGTGTCGTCGAAGTCGGTGACGGCGCTGGTGTGATGCAGCAGTTCGAAACCGCTGCGGTCCATGCCGAAGTCGTCGACGTGCGGCCGGCCGTTGGTGATCGTGACTTCGGTCGGCGCGTACTCCGTCGTCGTCAGGTGCCCGCCCGGGGCGACGTACAGCCGGTTGCGCTTGGATCCGGGCCTCAGGTAGTTGAGCGTTGCCGACACTGCGTCCATAGGTCCACTATCCGACGCTATGCCGAGGAGGAACAGTCGCGCGGCCACAGCCCCGCTCCCGTGTTTTTGGGCTTAGGACTTGGTGCCGAGGGGGGACTTCGGAACCTTCTCGTAGTCGGGGACGTGGGCCGAGATCGCCGGGGCAGGGGGCTCGAACGCCGGGATCTCGTGCGGGCGGACCGCGGCTACCGCCTCGGTGCCGACCGCCGACGGGTCGATGACGAGGGCGACCATCTTGCTGTCGGCCACCGTCGGCGCCTTCGCCGCGCCGGTCACCGCGTGGCCCGTGGCCGCGGCGGCCTCGACGATGTGCGGGGCGAGCATCTGGTCCTCGGGCAGCGCCATCAGCGTTTCCGGCTGGACCTTGTGGTCGTAGACGAGCTCGTAGGTGATCTCGTCGCCGACCTGCACGCCGTCCGTCCTGGCAGTGGAGTTCGTGACCGTGTGGCTGTTTTCCTCGGTCGTCGACCACGACTTGGTCGTGGCGTCGCTCTCATGGTGCGCGGTGAACCAGGTCCGCGTCTTCACGATGTCGATCTGGGGCTTGCCGTTCTTCTTGCCCGGGCCGGCCGGCGGACGCTGACCGCCGGAACGGGCGCCGCCGGCGCCGCCCCAGCCCGAGCTGGCCCGGTCGCGCGGGCGCGGGTCGGACGTGCGCCGCTCGGCGGCGTCCCTGACGCCCGCGGACTCCCGGACCCCAGTGCCCTTTTCCGCCGCGTCGCGCACGGACTTGTCGTTGCGGGCGTCCTTGCCGCCGCTGCTGCCGCTGCCGCCTGCGGCGCCGCGATCCGCCTGGGCGCGGTCGCCGGCCCTTTCGCGGAGGTCCGGCTCCCGCCGCCGGTCATCGCCGTTCCTGGACGATTCTGGCTGCGGGCGGTGGTCCTCGACGTGCACGTGAATGTCCTGGTTGTGCCGCGGCACCTCCGCCTCGGAGTACGCCTGGCCGGTCGTGGTGCCAACCGTGTGGGTGTGCGCTTCGCCCTCGGTGCGACCGCTGGTGTGGGTGAACGACTCGCTAGTGGTCCGGGTCCGTGACCGGCTGACGCTATAAGCGTGCGAGAACCGCCCGGCGACGAACCGCCGCTCCAAGCCAATGTGCTCGGCCGCGCGCAGCGCCTCGGGCCTGGTCGCGAGGCGCATGAACGCCGTGTGCCGCGTGTCCAGGTGCCTAGCGGACTCCTCGGTCAGCCGGGAGAACGTCCGGATGAGCGGGATGTCGTACCGCTCGCACACGGCGGTGAGCCGTCCCAGGTGCCTGGTCGACTGCTCGTCCGCGCCAGCCAGGATGACCGCGGGCGGTGTGTTTCCGAAAGCCGGGCCGCCGTCGCGGGCACCGCCGTCAGCGGAGATCGCACGGGTGACCCACTGGACGACCAGGGCGGCGGTCAGGTCAGCCGCGACGTCGCGCGGCCCTTCCGCGAGCGACAGGCAGGTGAGCCTGGCTGGCTCGCGCGGCGGCACATCGGTGCCAAGCGCGGTGAGCGGCTCGACCACGGCGGCCAGCCGGACCAGGTTCCCGGTGACCTGGTGCCGGAAGCCGTCGCCGAACAGCGCGCCGAGGCCCGCTTCCTCGCCCCGGGTCAGCGACCCGCTGGCCAGGGACGCGGACCCGTCGCCGAGCAGGACGGACAGCGCCGCGTGCAGCCGCCCCATGGAGACGTCGGCACCGAGGACGCCGACGATCTTCTTCAAGATCATCAAGTCGGTCGCGCGCCCGGCGGCGGTCGCACTCGCGTCGTCGGCGTGCACCACCTCGACGATCAGCGACGCGATCTGCTCCCCGGTCAGGCCGGCGAGCAGCGGCGTCTCCCCCAGGTCGAACGGCAGCTCGTAGTCCTGGACGGGCATCCCCGCCCGCGCGGCGGCGGCGAGCAGGCCGCTGGCGACCCGGTCCTGCGTCAGGTCGAGGACGATCACCGCCCGCTGCGCGAGCAGTTCCCAGCCGAGCCCGGTCACCATGTTCTGCCGGCC
>Ga0134126_10011905_pt1 | contig 10978 bp, 10 predicted proteins | sample KB31752_FD_96881 | JGI IMG/M metagenome (GOLD analysis project Ga0134126, IMG submission 96881) | Terrestrial soil microbial communities with excess Nitrogen fertilizer from Kellogg Biological Station, Michigan, USA - KB3-175-2 | ecosystem: Environmental > Terrestrial > Soil > Unclassified ... | reverse complement strand
CTTCATCTGCTCGACGGTGGTGTTCTGCGCCTCATCGAGGATGATGAAGGAGTCGTTGAGCGAGCGGCCGCGCATGAAGGCGAGCGGCGCCACCTCGATGACGTTGCGCTCGATGAAGCGTGACACCCGGTCGAATCCCAGCATCTCGTAGAGCGCGTCATACATCGGACGCAGGTAGGGATCGACTTTCTGCGTGAGATCTCCCGGAAGAAATCCCAACCGCTCGCCGGCCTCGACCGCCGGCCGCACGAGCACGATGCGCCGGATGGTCTCCGCCTGCAGGGCTTCGACGGCGCAGGCCACTGCCAGATAGGTTTTACCCGTGCCCGCCGGGCCGATGCCGAATGTCAGGTCGCGGCTGCGGATATGCGCGAGGTATTCACGTTGGTGGTGACCACGCGCCCGGATGCCGCCGCGGGGCACCCGGATGGCGCGCTCCGCGGGGTCTGCGTCCGCGGATGCCTGACCGGACTCGCGCTCGCGCAGCGCCAGATGCACACGCTCGGGCGTGACTTCCTCGTCCTTTGCCAGCGCGAAGAGCTCCTGCAGGATGTCCTCCGCATTGCCGGCGCGTGCTCCGAGCACCCGGAAGTTGTCTCCGCGCCTGCGGATCTGCACATCGAGACGCGCTTCGAGCAGACGCAGATTCTCATCGAGCGGGCCACACAGGTTGGCCAACCGCGCATTGTCCGACGGCTCGAGATCGAACTCCCGCGACGCCTCAGGGACTGCTACTGACACAGGCGTCCGCGCAGACTGTGCGGCATTGCTTCGGTCACGGCGACACGTGCGAATCGGCCGATGAGCTCGGCGGGCCCGGCAAAGTTGATCCAACGATTGCTTTCGCTGCGGCCGGCGAGCTCGCGACCGTCCTTCCTGGCCGGGCGCTCCACCAGGACGCGCTGCACGCTGCCGATCATGCCCTCGCTGATCGCGCGCGCCTGGGCATCGAGCTGCACCTGGAGCCGCGCGAGACGCTCCTGCTTGACCTCGGCCGGGGTGTCATCGGGCAGTGAGGCTGCCGGCGTGCCCGGGCGGCGGCTATAGAGGAAACTGAACGACTGGTCGAGCTGCGCATCGCGCACGAGCGCGAGCGTCGCCTCGAAATCGCGCTCGCTCTCTCCGGGGAACCCCACGATGAAGTCGGAGGAAATACAGATATCCGGCCGCACTGCCCGTAGCTTGCGGACCTTTTCCTTGAATTCAATGGCGGTGTAGCCGCGCTTCATGGCCGCCAGCACCCGATCCGAGCCGCTCTGTACCGGCAGGTGCAGATGGCTCGCGAGCTGCGGCACGTGAGCGAAGGCCTCGATCAGGCTGTCGTTGAGCTCGAGCGGGTGCGAGGTCGTGAAGCGGATGCGCTCGATACCTGGAACCGCCGCGACGTGATGAATGAGCGTCGCCAGATCCACCACTGCGCCGTCCGCCATGGGCCCGGCATAGGCGTTGACGTTCTGGCCGAGGAGCGTCACCTCCCGCACGCCCTGGGCTGCGAGCTGGCGCACCTCGAGCAGCACCGACTCAAACGGCCGGCTGACCTCATCGCCGCGGGTGTAAGGCACGATGCAGAAGCTGCAGTAGCGGCTGCAGCCCTCCATGACCGACACGAACGCCGTGGCGCCCTCGGCGCGCGGCTCCGGCAGCCGATCGAACTTCTCGATCTCCGGAAAGCTGACATCGACCACCGAGCGGCCGGTGCGGCCCAGCTCCGCGATCATGTCGGGGAGGCGATGCAGGGTCTGCGGACCGAAGACCAGATCCACGAAAGGCGCGCGCCGGGTGATGCCCTCGCCTTCCTGACTGGCGACGCAACCGCCGACACCGATGAGCACGTGCGGCCGCTGACTCTTGAGCTTGCGCCACTCCCCCAGCATCGAGAACACTTTTTCCTGCGCCTTCTCCCGCACGGAGCAGGTGTTCATCAACAGCACGTCGGCCTGCGCCGGATCCTCGGTACGGGCGAGTCCCACGCCAGCCTCGAGCACGTCCGCCATCCGGGCGGAGTCGTACTCGTTCATCTGGCAGCCGAAAGTCTTGATGAAGTAGCGGCGGGGCATAGGCAGGGAGTCGGCCAATTCTACGGCCTCGGCCACCCCGTCGCACGGGAGCTGTGCGGAACTGCGGCCTGGGCTACAAAATTAAGCAGAATCAAATACTTGTGTCGATCGCCCGCATGAGAGTACCCGTCAAACGCCCGGCATTCCGGGCCGCAGCACCTGGTAAATACCGAGAAACACCGGCAGCTGGATCAGCGCCCCTGCGAGGCTCAGCCCATCTGCGAGCGTGATGCCTTCGCGCCGATAGAGTCGCGCCCTCTCCTGTGCATAGCGCTGCCGATCAGCCCATGTGACCGGGAAGTAGTGCCATACGACCCTACTCGACACTAGAACGGTATGTCGTCGTCGAAGTCTTCGCCGCCACCACCACCGCCACCCGCTCCACCGCCGCTCGGACCGGCATAGTCCGGCATCGGCTCGCGCGGCATGCCGCTCGAAGCCCCGCCGCCGCCCGCGCTCGGGGCGCCTGCTCCGCCGCCGCCGCCGCGGCCGCCGAGCATCTGCATCTCGTTGCCGACGATCTCGGTGGAATAGCGCTCGTTGCCTTGCTTGTCCTGCCACTTGCGGGTGCGGAGGCTCCCCTCAATATAGACCTGCGAGCCCTTTTTCAGGTATTCGCCCGCGATCTCCGCGAGGCGGCCGAAGAGGGCCACGCGGTGCCACTCCGTGCGCTCCTGCTGCTCGCCACTCTGCTTGTCGCGCCAGCTCTCGGTCGTGGCGATGCGAAGGTTCGCCACGCTGCTGCCCGATGGCATGGCGCGCGTCTCGGGATCTGCGCCCAGGTGGCCGATGAGGATGACTTTGTTGACTCCGCGCGCCATGAGTGTGCCCCTCTTGAGAAGGCCCCCATTGTAGACGTGCGCGGCCCGCTCGCGTACCGGGAAAAGCTCCGCGGATTGGCAATTATTCAGCCGAAGGGGTCGCGGCGGGTAGACTTCAAGGCTTGATTTCTCGCGGCCTCCGGGCCGCTCCGCCAGCAACGATTCTCAGCTGCCATGCAACAAATCCGCGTCCGCGGGGCGCGCACCCACAACCTGAAGAGCATCGACCTCGATCTGCCGCGCGAGCGGCTGATCGTCCTCACGGGACTCTCCGGCTCCGGCAAGTCCTCGCTCGCCTTCGACACGCTCTACGCCGAGGGGCAGCGCCGCTACGTCGAGTCGCTGTCGGCGTACGCACGGCAGTTCCTGTCCATGATGGACAAGCCCGACGTCGACAGCATCGAGGGCCTTTCGCCCGCGATCGCCATCGAGCAGAAAGCCACCTCGCGCAACCCACGCTCGACCGTCGGGACCGTCACCGAGATCTACGACTATCTGCGCCTCCTCTATGCGCGCGCCGGAATCCCACGCTGTCCCGACCATGGCATTGACCTCACGGCCCAGACGGTCAGCCAGATGGTCGATCAGGTGCTGAAGCTTCCCGAGGGCTCTGCCGTGGCGCTGCTTGCGCCGCTCGTGAGCGACCGGAAAGGCGAGCACGCGGACATTCTCGACTCCCTACGCGACCAGGGCTTCGTGCGCGCGCGCATCGATGGCCGCATTCACGATATGGAGGGTTTGCCGCAGCTCGACCCGAAGCGCAAGCACAGCGTGGAAGCGGTGGTCGATCGCCTGCGCCTGCGGCCCGACGTCCAGCAGCGCCTGGCGGAATCGTTCGAGACTGCACTGCGCCTTTCCGGCGGCCTGGCACGGCTCACCTTCCTGGACGAGCCCGCGCGCGAAGAGTTGGTCTTCTCCAGCCGCCATGCCTGCCCGGTCTGCGGCTACAGCGTGCCGCCGCTCGAGCCGAAGCTCTTCTCGTTCAACAATCCGGCGGGCGCCTGCCCGACCTGCGACGGCCTCGGCACGCAGGAGTTCTTCGATCCGCAGCGTGTGGTCCTGCATCCGGATCTGTCGCTGGCGAGCGGTGCGGTGCGCGGCTGGGACCGGCGCAACGCTCACTACTTTCAGCTCATTCAATCGCTCGCCCGTCACTACCGCTTCGACATCGAGGCGCCCTGGACGGAGCTGCCGGAGCGCGCCCGTCAGGTCCTGCTCTATGGCAGCGGCGATGAGGTCATCGAGTTTCGCTACAGCGAGGGCCCATCCGAGGGCAAGCGCCGCGCGGCGGTGAAACGCCACCCATTCGAAGGGATCCTGCCGAACCTGCAGCGGCGTTACCGCGAGACCGAATCCTCCACGGTCCGCGACGAGCTCGCGAAGTACCTCGGCGTACGCACCTGCCCCGATTGCGGCGGCGCGCGGCTCACCCGCGCGGCGCGGTTCGTGTTCGTCGACGACAAGGCACTCCCCGAAGTCACGCGCCTGAGCGTCGGCCACGCGCTCGATCTGTACCGCTCCCTCGCGCCGCCTGGTTGGCGCGGCGAGGTGGCTGCGCCGATCGTGAAAGAGGTCGTGCAGCGGTTGCGCTTCCTCGCCGACGTCGGCCTGCAGTATCTGACACTCGATCGCGGCGCCGACACCCTCTCCGGCGGCGAGGCCCAGCGCATCCGCCTCGCAAGCCAGGTCGGCTCCGGTCTCACCGGCGTCATGTACATCCTCGATGAGCCTTCGATCGGGCTGCACCAACGCGACAACTCGCGCCTCCTCGGCACGCTCAAGCGCCTGCGCGATCTCGGCAACACCGTCATCGTCGTCGAGCATGACGAGGAGGCAATCCGCGAGGCAGACCATGTGGTCGATCTCGGGCCCGGCGCCGGCGCGCACGGAGGCCACGTCGTGGCGCAGGGCACACCGCGCGACATCACGGCCTCGGCCGCCTCGCTGACCGGTCAGTACCTGAGCGGCAAGCGCAAAGTCACACTCCCGCACCTGCGTACCCCACGCTCGCCTGACAAGCAGATCCGTATCGTCGGTGCTTCAGGTAACAACCTGCGCAACGTCACCGCTGAGATCCCGCTGGGTCTTCTCACCTGCATCACCGGTGTCTCCGGCTCGGGCAAATCGACCCTGATCATCGACACCCTCTTCGGCCACGCGACCGCCAGGGTCAACGGCCGATTGGGCGCGCCCGATGCCGCACCGTGCGAGCGTGTCGAAGGGCTCGAGGACATCGAGCACGTGATCGACATCGACCAGGCGCCGATCAGCCGCACTCCGCGCTCCAACCCCGCGACGTACACCAACCTCTTCGGTCCGGTAAGGGAGCTCTTCGCCGCCGTCCCCGAGGCCCGCGCGCGCGGCTACGATGCCGGCCGCTTCAGCTTCAATGTCAAAGGGGGGCGTTGCGAGGCGTGCCAGGGCGATGGAGTCATCAAAGTCGAGATGCATTTCCTTCCGGACGTCTACGTGGCCTGTGACGTGTGCAAGGGACAACGCTACAACAGGGAGACGCTGGAGATCCGCTATCGCGGCAAGAACATCCACGAAGTCCTGGAGATGACGGTGGAGGACGCTCTGCGCTTCTTTCAGAACGTCCCTGCGGTGGCCGGCAGGCTGCAGACCCTGACCGACGTCGGCCTCTCCTACATCCACCTCGGCCAGAATGCCACCACTCTCTCCGGCGGTGAGGCCCAGCGCGTGAAGCTCTCCCGCGAGCTCGCGCGGCAGACCCACGGGCGCACTCTCTACATCCTGGATGAGCCCACGACCGGCCTGCACTTCCACGATGTCGCTCAGCTCCTCGACGTGCTTCACCGCCTGCGCGACCAGGGCAACACGATCGTGGTGATCGAGCACAACCTCGATGTCATCAAGAGCGCCGACTGGGTGGTCGACCTCGGGCCGGAGGGCGGCGAAGGCGGCGGCGAGATCGTCGCCACCGGCACGCCCGAGCAGGTAGCGGCGAACCCGCGCTCGCACACGGGCGCCTATCTGCGGCCGCTACTGGGCAAGAGCCCGGCGGCGGACATGCCCGCTGAGGGCACCCGCGCCGGCCGCACCGGGCGCAGGTGACGGGCGGATATCCGCCGGCTGCTGGAGATGCTCAATGAGGATTTGCGACAGACTGGCACGCAGGCCGAGCTATTCCTCGTAGGCGGCGCGGTCATGTGCCTCGCATATGGCGCACGACCGTCGACGCAAGACGTCGATGCGCATTTCCGGCCGGTGTCATCCGTGCGCGCGGCGGCAGCGCGCGTCGCGCGCGAACCTCGATCCACACTAGCTCAATGATGCGGTGAAGGGCTACCTGAGCGAGCACGCCGACTTCGCTCCCTTCCTCGAGCTCGATCATTTGCGCGTCATGGTCGCGAAGGCCGAGTACCTGCTGGCAATGAAGTGCCTGGCAATGAGAATCGGTGCGGAGTTCCACGATGAGGCGGACGTTCGCTACCTCCTCCGCCACCTCGACATCGACTCGTACGACCGCGCGCTCGCCGCGATCACGAAGTACTACCCTGCGGAGCGATTCCCGCTGAAGACACTCTATGCCTTGCAGGAAATCCTGACGATGCCGCCCGAGAGGCTCTGATATCGCCGCTCAGCCGGTCCCGGTCTCGAATGTCTGGCGCACTTCACCGTTCACGATCCGCTCACGGTAATTGCCGCGGGTGTAGCTCGCGACGACGCGCCGCCAGAAGGTGACGGCACTGGTGTTGCGCAGATACTCGGTGATCTCCCAGCGGCCGGTGAAGCGGCTGAGGATGAGCCTGACGGCGGTGGCGCCGATGCCCAGACGGCGCCAGGCGCGGGTGATGAAGAATTCCGCCATGCGATAGTCGATGGCCCCACGCACCTGCGGGCCGGTACCGGCCACCCTTCCTGCCTTGCCCCCGCCCGGGTGGCCGCGCACGACCAGCGCGAAGCCGACCGGCTCCGAGGAGCGCAGGATCACGAGCGGGAAGCTGTTGGGATCGCCGAACCAGTGGAAGAGCTGGTCGGGCTCGCGATGCCCGACCTCACCGAGCGCGGGAAAAGTCCCGGTGCCCGTGGTGGGCGCCAGATCGTCGAGGTAATCGCGATAGACGCTCTGGATCCAGAGGCGGTCGCCTGCGGTGTCTCGCGCGTCGCGAACGCTGACCGTCATGTCGGCATTCCCGGAACCCCGAAGAAACACGGCCCGGACAGCTCGCGTGCGCGATCCGTCCGGGCCGTGTCGTACCAGTGCCGGGAGGCTGCTGCCAGCTTCCCGGAGCAGAGGCTTACTGCTGCGGCGGGTTGCCGTTGTTCGCCGGCGGCGGGCTGCCGTTGGCGGGCGGCGGGCTGGCCGGAGCAGCACCATTGTCGGACGGAGCCGCGGGCGGAGTGGAGCCACCCGAGGGGCTGGCCATCGCGCCGGAATTATCGGACGGCGGCGTCGATGCCGGCGCACTGCTCTGGCTCGCCGGCGGCGGGCTGGCGGCAGGCTCAGTGCTGGAGGAATCGTTCTTCGCACAGGCCGTCAGCAGCAATGCCGCAGCAAGCGCAGTGAGAGCAACTTTGGTGTTCATCGATCGGTACCCCGATACTTTGTTGGAGAGAGCCAATACGGGAGAGCTTTCTGAACGACTTTTTTATCGTTCCGCGAGTCCCTTCACGGGCCGCGCGCCCGAATTTTATAGGGTCACCGTACGATTTTAAACAGCTTGGGCGTTTCCTGTCGCTCCTGAACGACAGAAATTTCACCCAACGGGCTCATCCGTCACCCCTCGTCGGGGTCTCACGTCGCCCCAAAAGCATACAATCGGCGGCCCGTTCCATCGGAGCGCCCAAGATGACCGGCGTTGGTGCCCCTACCGAGCTCCAGTTGCTCGATGCGCAATTCCCTGCGCACCTCGAAGGCATCTGTCTGCGCAGCGCGCGTGCGCTGGAAGCCTGCGGGTTCACTGCCCTGCTCGTGCACTCCGGCTCGCTGCTGCCGGTCTTTCAGGACGACCGGACCTATGCTTACAAGGCTCACGCCCCCTTCAAGGTCTGGGCTCCCCTGCTCGATGCGCCCGACTGCTTCCTCTACTTCGAGCCCGGCCGGCGCCCCTTGCTGGCTTTCCACCAGCCTCAGGATTACTGGTACAAGCCTCCTTCGCTGCCGAGCGGCTATTGGACCCGGCATTTCGACATCCGCCCGTGCCGCGACCTGGATGAGGCACGACGCCTCCTGCCGCACGACCTCGGGGGCACGGCATACCTGGGTGATTCCCTGCCCGAGATCGCCTCCTCCTGGCGCGTGGCCGCCATCAATCCGCCACATCTCATCCGCCACCTGGACTACCCCCGCGCCGCCAAATCTCCCTACGAGCTCACCTGCCTGCGGCAGGCGAGCCGTCTCGGCGCCCGGGGCCAACTGGCCGCGGCGCGCGCCTTCGCAGGCGGCGCCTCGGAATTCGAGATCGAGCTCGCCTTCCTCACCGCCTGCGGCGTGCGCGAGCAGGACCTCCCGTACAACCCGATCATCGCCCTGAACGAGAATGGCGCCGTGCTGCACTACCAGGTGCTGGAACGGGCCCGGCCCGATGAGCACCGCTCTCTCCTGATCGATGCCGCCGGAGAGTTTGCAGGCTACGCCAGCGACATCACCCGCACCCATTCCCACCGTGATCCCGACTTCGCAGCCCTGATCGACCGCGTCGATCGCATGCAGCAATCCCTCTGTGCCACCGTGCGGGCTGGAGTGGACTGGCGGGACGTCCACCTGCATACCCACCGCCTGCTCGCCGAGGTCCTGCGGGATGCAGAGATCATCACCTGCAGCGCCGAGGAGGCCGTTGCCAGTACCACGACCAGCGTCTTCCTGCCCCACGGCATCGGCCACCTCCTCGGCATAGAGGTGCATGACGTTGGTGGCTTCATGCGCTCCCCCGACGGAGGCGACATTCCCCGCCCCGAAGGTCATCCGTACCTGCGCCTCACTCGCACGCTCGAGGCAGGGTTCGTGGTCACGATGGAGCCCGGCCTCTACTTCATCCCACAACTACTCGATGCCGCCCGCTCCGATGCCCGCGCGGCCCATATCAACTGGCGCCGCGTCGAGTCACTGCGCAAATTCGGCGGCGTGCGGGTCGAAGACGACCTGGCCGTCACTGCCACGGGCCACGAGAACCTGACCCGGGACGCCTTCCGCGCCGAGTCACGCCCGAGTTAGGCCGGCATGCCCGCCGGGTGCGCCGGCAAGCGGGCTTGACGTTACCTGCAACCGCTCGCGCCCGGATCCACCGCCTCGCCGGGATCGTCCGCCGGGGGAAGTCGCGCCACCAGGGCGCGCTTCAGCACCTCGGGACGGCCTCGCCAGGGCAGCAGGCCGTCCGCTGCCGCGGCGAGGAGGCGCGCGCCCTCCACCAGCGCCGGGCCATCCCGGGATTCATCCAGAGGCCCAAACACATAGGTCCAGGCGCCATCGCAACGGATGGCGGCACTCGGTCCGCGGCTGCAGTTGGCAAGGCAGCGCACGGCGACGACCCGCACATCTGCAGCGCCCCCGACCGACGCGGCCGCGCTCCGCGCCAGAACGACGCCAGCCGGCGGTGAGCCTGCGGGAGCGCCCGCCGCCCCGCACGTGACGCAAACCAACACCGTAGCCTGTCCGGCCATCACATCCACACCCATGCCTGGGCAGCGCGCGGACGAACGCAGGCGACCGCCAGGCGCGGTGACTGACCTGCTGCTTTGCGGCTGCCCCGCCGGCAAATATGTGTTGTTGAATGCAACGCCGATGGCTTACTCTGCGCCGCTCGTTGTTGCGGCGGACCGCGGATGGCATGAGCATCGTGCTTGCGATGTTGGTCGATCGATGGCTGGGCGAGCCGCCGCGCCGCCTCCATCCGGTCGTATGGATGGGGTGTTATCTTGGTTGGATCGGCAAGCGGCTGCCGGAACGGCGGCCTGAGGCTGCGCTCGTCCTCGGCACGACCGCCTGGCTCGCCGGCGCCGCGGTCGTGGCCACCACCTACGCTTGCGGGTACGCCCTCGTTGCGGAATGCCCGCGGTGGCTGGCCATCCTCGCGACGGCACTGCTGCTCAAGCCGTTGTTTGCCCTGCGAATGCTGCTCGAGGAGGCTGAGTCCGTCGAGCTGGCGTTGGCTGAGAGTCTCGAGGGCGGCCGTGCCCGTCTTCGCCGGATCGTGAGCCGCGATACCGCGCGCCTCGATGCCGGCGAGGTGCGCGAGTCCGCGCTCGAATCCCTCGCCGAGAACCTTTCCGACTCGGTGGTGGCGCCGCTCTTCTGGTTCGCGCTTCTCGGCCTGCCCGGCGCCGCGGTCTATCGTTTTGCCAACACCGCGGATGCCATGTGGGGCTATCGCGGCAGATGGGAATGGGCCGGGAAGTTCGCCGCGCGCGCCGATGACCTGTTGAATCTGATCCCCGCGCGCCTCACCGCGCTCGCGCTCTCGATGCTCGGTCATGAGCGGCTGCAGGTGCTCCGGCGCCTGGCGCGCGAGGCCGGGCGCACGGCCTCGCCCAACTCCGGATGGCCCATGGCGGCGCTTGCGCTCAGCCTCGGTATCAGGCTGCGCAAGCCGGGCGTCTATGCGCTCAACGAGCCGGGCGCGGCGCCGGCCGCTGCCGATGTGACCGTGGCACTTCGTCGCACCGAGGTCGCGGCATGGCTCCTCGCCATGCTGCTCGCGGCGATTACCTGCTGCTCCAGCGGACTCATCCATGATTGATCTCGCGCCCGTTCATGGCGGCACCGACTCGCTGCCGGAGCCTCGCTACGATTTCTCGAGCAACGCCAACGCGCTCGGACCCTGCCCGCCGGTGCTCGCGGCCATCCGCGCCGCGAACGTGGGCCGTTATCCGGATCCGCACTACGTACGGCTGCGCGAGCGGCTCGCCGTATGGCACGGCACCACGGCTGACCGCATCGTCGTGGGCGCAGGCGCCAGCGAGCTCATCCTGCGCCTGATTCGCCATTTCGACAGGACGGTGTTGCAGCTGGCGCCTACCTTTTCCGAGTACGCGCGCGGCGCGGGCATCGCCCGCAAGCGGGTGATATCCGCCTCCTCCCCCGAAGCCTTCCTGCGCGCCCAGGCGCGGCAGCGCTGCCTCGCCTTCCTCTGCTGCCCG
>Ga0134126_10011904_pt1 | contig 10978 bp, 9 predicted proteins | sample KB31752_FD_96881 | JGI IMG/M metagenome (GOLD analysis project Ga0134126, IMG submission 96881) | Terrestrial soil microbial communities with excess Nitrogen fertilizer from Kellogg Biological Station, Michigan, USA - KB3-175-2 | ecosystem: Environmental > Terrestrial > Soil > Unclassified ... | reverse complement strand
CCATTCGAAGACGACGCCCCAGGCGCCGGAAATGTTCAGGTCATCGTCGAGCGTTTCGGTAAATTGTTGCAACAAAGGGACGGTGGTCGTTGGCCCTGCTTTTTGTTGGCCGGCGATTTCTCGGAGTTTGCCGAGGCATTCGTCGATGCGGGCCAGCGCGGTGCGCACGCCCTGGAGGCCGTCGAGGGTGAAGTTAAACGTTTCGCGATAATGCGCGGTCAAGAGCAGGTAGCGGACTTCGCGGCCGGTGAAACCTTTGTTCAATAAATCGCGCAGGGTAAAGAAGTTCCCCGCCGATTTGCTCATCTTTTTGCCTTCCACGAGCAAGTGTGCGCCGTGCATCCAATGTTTCACGAAGTGCTGGCCTTTGGATTGCATGCCGGCGCCTTCGCTTTGGGCGATTTCGTCTTCGTGATGCGGAAAAACGAGGTCCTCGCCGCCGAGATGCAGGTCAAAGCTGGGGCCGAGGATTTTCATGCTCATGGCGCTGCACTCGATGTGCCAGCCGGGACGGCCTTCGCCCCACGGGCTGGGCCAGAAGACGTCGCCGTCTTCGGGCACGCGGGCTTTCCAGAGGGCGAAATCGGCCGCGGTTTCTTTTTCGTAATCGTCGCTCTTGACGCGCTCGCCGACGCGCATTTCTTCGAAATTCAATTTTACCAACTGGCCGTAGGTGCAGCCGCAGCCGCGGTATTTCTCGATGGAAAAATAAACCGAGCCGTCCGATGCCTTGTAGGCGATGCCGCGCTGGATGAGTTTTTCGATGAGCGCAATGATGTCGTCCATGAACTCGGTCGCGCGCGGGGTCTGGTGCGGCATGCGGCAGTTCAGGGTTTTCAGGTCGTCGACAAATTCGGCCTCGTATTTGGCGGTAAAATCCTTGAGCGACGTTTTGGTTTCGCGGACGCGCTTGATGATTTTGTCCTCGACGTCGGTGATGTTCATGACGTGCGTGACGTTGTAGCCCTTGAATTCGAGGTAGCGGCGGACGAGATCACCGAAGACGAAGGTGCGCCAGTTGCCGATGTGGGCAAAGTCATAAACCGTCGGTCCGCAGCAATACATGCCGACGGCTTTGCCGGCCGGGTCGAGCGGCGTGAATTCCTGGACCGAACGCGAAAGTGTATTGAACAACTTAAGAGCCATCTGCGTCGCGCAAAGTAAGCAAGGGAGGCGGATTCACAAAGGAAAATTCTTGAAGGATAAAAGGGTAGAGCCTCCTTCGCTTCGCTTCGGCGCGCCAAAGGGTCGGGGGACGAGGAACGCGGGTTGGCCCGATCTTGGTATCAATTGCGAATTTGGGGAGGGGGGGGTAGTTCAATTTGGTTCAATTTGGTTCAAGTCATCTTAGTTCGATTTAAAGGGCGATCCGCCTTCGCTAAAGCTACGGCGCGATAAGAATCCGCCTTCGCTAAAGCTGCCGCGCGATAGGAAATGGGTTCGTTTTTGGGCGCTTGGAGGCGGTGGACGATGAGAAAACCCTGTGTTTGCAGGGGTTTGGATTTTTTGAAAATGGGTTCGTTTGGTAATTTTCGTAATTTTTGAAGTCGTAAAAATCCGCAAAAATCCATAAAAAGTCCTGGTGGACGGCCACTGGGGGGACGACGTGGGGCCGAAAGTCGTCGGAAAATGCCGAAGATGGACGAGGCTCTTGACGTGGGACGGGTATCTTTCCTGTCTCCATTTTTTCTGCTTTCTGCCCGGAAAGAGTGAGAGACAGGCGGGACGCCTGTCTGCCTTTTAGAAATCACAGCAGACGCCTGTCCTACGGATAAAGGATTTGATCGCGTTTTCACCCTCCCCCCTACGTGGTCGTAGCTCCTAGAAGGTCCTAGCAGGTCCGATTTACCTTGACTGGCTTTTGGTGGCGGAGTTGTGGGTTGGCCCGCCTTTGCCAAGGTTTCGGCGCGTCGAGGAGTTTGAGAATTGAGGAGTTGCCGAAGATGGCGTGTGCCGTCTCCGTCTTGTGACCTGGCTGTTTTTCCCATGCGGGCCCTCATTCCTTATCCTTTCTGTCTCCTTGAGGGCATTGAAACATATGGGCTGGAGGTTGCAAGGTTTTTTTGCCCACGGAGAGAGATCCGCAGAGTTAAAAACGAGAAGTGAATGGTCGGTATTGGTGAAGTTCTTTACATAAATGAAGTTGATGCAGCGGCGGGAAGATACTCGCTTCGCTCGCCGCGCTGCGCGCGGAACAAGTTCCATAACTGAGTTGTGAATATCACTTGCCTGACAGGGTAATAGTCTCCTGAGTCATTGATTTCTGTCTGTCGTTTGATTATACGGCGGGCTGCTTTTATCCTCGGGGCGAATGGATGAAGTCTGGATCTGCCGGCAGGATGCCGGCAGCACCTTAAGCAGGCCACGAATGTTTGAAGTATCGGGGGCGGCGGGTTTTCCGGGCGTCTTCCTCGCTGGTGGGATGGATTTTATCGCCGCCCAGGATGGTGCGCAGTTGTGGCCAGTTGGCGCCTTCGTCGATGGCTTTGTTGATGCGCGCGTAGAAATCGGAATTGCGTTTGTAGTCGTCGCGATGACTAACGCCGGCGAAGTGAATCCAGCGGTCGTCAATGACTTCGAGCAGTCGCGAGGCGCCTGAGGTGGTGTCGATGACATCATACAACTGCCAGTGGGCGAACTTGAGTTGGTGGCGGTCGTGGGTTTTGTAGAGGCGATTCCAATTGCGGCCGCCGGTGTCGAGGCCGCGCGGAAAATCGTTGAGGAAATTGAACTCGAGTTTGTTCACTGCGCGATAATCAAAAAGACAGTAGCCCGCCCAGAGCGACCAGCCCCATTTTCCGACCATGGGCACGCCGTAGAAGGGTTGGGCATTCAGAGTTTCTTCCGGTGAAAATTTTTCGAGAGGGATGAGGTCGTGATCGAGGAAGCCTGAAGTGGCCGGGGCAATGGCGGTGACGACGTTTCGCCAGATCCAGGTCATGGCGGAGCCGTGGGAGCGGTTGGCGTGCTTGGTGCGGTTTGGAGGCAGGCCGAGACAGGGCACGCCGTGATCGCGGCAGAGGCGCTCGATTTCGATACGCGGTTCCGGCTTTCGGGAGTTGTCGAAGACCAGTACGGTTGTATTGACCAGATGGCGTGTCAACATCTTGAGGGAAAAACGCAGCACGTCCGGTTGCTCAAAGGCGACGATCTGCAGAATGTTTTTGCCGCGAAGGTTTTGATTGGCGCGCAGAAAGGTTTCCAATTCCGGCGTGCGCGTGTTGACGAAGGAGTTTTGGACGGCGTCGTCACGCAGTTGCTTGAAGCCGGCGATGAATGGGCGGAGTTGGAGCCATTCGGCCGCCGAATAATCTTTCAGATCGCGCATACCTTTTGAAAATTAAAAAACATTGGCGGGCGAACGGCAAAGAAAAGTTTAGAGGTGCGATATGAAGTGAGGGGCACAGGGTGAAGAATTCAGGGGTGCGGCCATAATAACGCATTGCCGAATGTCATTCGGCGACACGGTCCCGCCTCGGCGCGCCTCGGCGGGACCAGCCTGCGCTACAAACGGGCTCGAGTTGACCCTTAATTTAAATCGCACCCAAAGTTTAGAGCCTCCTTACGCCGACTGCCACGAATGCACGATAAGACGACATTTCTTTTTTAGCGACAAGCGGCGCAGGTTTTGCAAATCATATTGGCTTTAATCGGCAGGGACACTGCCTGTTCCGAATTTGAACTGACAACGAACAATTAGAAACGAAATTGAAATGAGCAAAGGTTTGAATATCCCGAAGAGCGGCGCGCTCGACTTTTTATCGCTGGGTGCTTTGGTGCACCGGCTGGATCCCGGCATCATCCCGTTCCGCAAGGCGACGCATTGCGACATTCACGTGAGCGGCGGCGAATTTAACGTCTCAGCGAATCTCGCGGACTGTTTCCGACTCAAGACCGGCATCGCGACGGCGATGGTGGATTATCCGATTGGCGACATGATTGCCGAACGCGTGCGGGCGATGGGCGTGAAGCCGTTTTACAAACATTTCAAGCATGACGGTGTTCACGGCCCGAACATGGCGACAGTTTACAGCGACCGCGGGCAGGGCGTGCGCGCGCCGGTGGTGTTTTACAATCGTTGCAATGAAGCGGGCGCGTTGTTGAAGCCGGGCGATTTCAAGTGGAAGGAGATTTTCAAGGATGGCGTGCGGTGGTTCCATAGCGGCGGCATTTTTGCCGCGCTCTCGGAAACCACGGCGGAAGTGATCATCGAGGCGATGAAGGCGGCGAAGGCCGCGGGCGCGGTGACGTCGTTTGATTTGAATTATCGCGCGAAGCTTTGGAATATTTCCGGCGGGCATCAGCGCGCGGTGGATGTGCTTGATAAGATCGTGAAGAACGTCGATGTGCTGGTCGGCAACGAAGAAGATTTGCAGCTTGGCCTCGGCATCCCCGGACCGGAAGTGCATGCGAAATCGAAGCTCGATCCGAGCGCGTTCTTCAGCATGATGGGCAACGTGACCAAGAAGCATCCGCATATCAAGGTCGTTGCGACGACACTGCGCGAAGTGCATTCAACGAATCGCCACAGCTGGGGCGCGGTCGCGTGGGTGGAAGGCAAGACTTACACGACGCCGACGATGGAGCTCGACGTGGTTGACCGCGTGGGCGGCGGTGATGGTTATGCGGCGGGATTTTTCTACGGGTTGCTCAGTGGCGAATCGCCGCAGGAAGCGGTGAATCTCGGCTGGGCGCATGGCGCGTTGCTGACGACGTTCCCGGGTGACACGACGATGTCGACGGTGGAGCAGGTGAAGGCGCTGGCCAAGGGCGGTTCGGCGCGCATTCAGCGCTGAGCGCAGATAAATAACGCAGGGGCGCAAAGGCGCGGAGTCCCGAAAATTGTTTGGGTTAGCGTGCGTGGATAAATACCGCGCACGCTGATGTTTTTTGTAATGCATCTCCTGGTGCGGCGCTAGTGAAGTTCTCCATAAAATTGAAAGTCCCCGCTGATGCAGGGGAAAGATGCTCGCTTCGCTCGCCGCGCTTCGCGCGAAAGTGATGGTTGAATGGTCTTGGAAACCCAGGGTAGCCCTCTCAGAATCGGGCAACCCTGGGCTAATTGCCTCGACACCTTTGGTGTCGCCAGATTGCGGTGCCATGTGCGGAACAAGTTCTATAACGGATTTACAAACATGAAAATAATCGGACCAAGCCTTTGGAAAAAATTGTCGGCAGCGGCAGGGCTCGTTTTTTCAGGCACAGTGTTGCTCGCAGCGTCAACCGTAGCGGCGACTACCAATAATTTAGCGGTTATGGTGGCGCAAATGGATCGCGCGAGGATTTTGAAACTGGCGAATGAGGCGATGGAACAGAAGCCGCCGGCGATTACGGACGAGGTGGCGACGAACAGTGCCGGCGGGCCGCATGATTTTTTTTCGCAGGCGGATTATTCCTGGCCGAATCCGAAGACCAAGAATCATTTGCCTTACGTCAATCGCGACGGTGCGAGCTATCCCGGCGCTTTTACCTATCACCGGATGGCGATGCGCCACATGAAGGATTCCGTGGCGGCGCTGGCGGCTGCTTATGCGATTACGGGCGATGACAGGTATGTAGTGAAGGCCGAAAAATTCCTGCGCGTCTTTTTTTTGGATGAAAAGACGAAGATGAATCCGAACCTGGATTATGCGCAGGCCGTGCTTGGGGAATCGAAGGGCAGGTCGTGGGGCATCATTGACACGCTGCATCTGGCGGAATTGCCGGTGGCGGTGAGTTTTCTTGAGCATTCCAGGAAATTTGATCCGGCGGTCGATGCGGGGTTGAAGAAGTGGTTTGCGGATTATTCTCACTGGATGACGACGGCGACGAATGGCGTGAAGGAGATGAACGCGGCGAATAATCATAGCATCGCGTATTTTGTGCAGCTTGCGAGCTTTGCGAAATTTACGGGCGATGAAAAGTTGCTCGATATGTGCCGCAAGCGGTTCGAAGAAGTTCTTTTGCCGAAACAGATGGCGGCGGATGGCAGTTTTCCATTGGAGTTGAAACGCACCAAGCCTTACGGGTATTCGATTTTCCAGGCGGACAATGTGGCGATTCTGTGCGTGTTGTTGTCGACGCCGGAAAATGATTTGTGGAAGTTCAAGTTGCCGGACGGCGACACGGCTTTGAAATCGACGGAGTTTATTTACCCGTATCTGGCGGATAAACAAAAGTGGCTGGCGGATGGGCGGGGGAAGGACATCATGCACTGGGACAATTGGCCGGTGCGTCAGGCATGTTTGTTGTTCGCCTATGCGGAGACGGGGGATGAAAAGTATTTCAATTTGTGGAAAAAGCTGGAGGCGGACCCGACGGATTTGGAAATTCGGCGCAATGTGGCGATTACGCAGCCGGTGTTGTGGGTGGCGGAGCCGGGAGAAGTGCCGTTGTTGAAGAACGATTGAGTTGGCTCGTGTTGTCCGGCGCTTCAGGGCGAGGCATTTAACGCGATTCGTTCCCCAAAGGGGTCCGCCCGCCAAGGCGGTATTGCCCGCGGCTAATTTCCGTCAGCCCTCCGGGTTGAAAAAATTGAACCTTTAACCCGGCTGCTACGAGATTGTGGATCGCACGGGCGGGACGCCCGTGCCACTAGATTGACATCTCCGCGCGCGTGCGACACTCTGGCTGCATGGCAAAACCAGCTTTGGGCCGGGGTTTGGGCGCGCTGCTCGGCGGCGCTCCGACTGCGGCAAAACCTCCTTCCTCGGACGCTCCGGCGAGCGTGCCGGTGGCGACGCATGTGCCGACGATTGACCCGCGCGAGCGCGTTCAGCGCGTGGCGCTGGGGCGGGTTCGTCCGTGTCCGTTCCAGCCGCGGAAAGATTTTACGCCGGAAGCCTTGCGCGAACTGGCGGATTCGATTCGCGAGCAGGGGATCGTGCAGCCTTTGATTGTCCGGGACAAAGGCGATCATTTTGAATTGATTGCCGGTGAACGCCGCTGGCGGGCGGCGCAGCTTTTGAATTTGCCCGAGGTGCCGATTATTTTGCGCGAGGCGGACGACCGGGCGGTGCTGGAGCTGGCGCTGATTGAAAATTTGCAGCGCGAAAATCTGAATCCGATCGAGGAGGCGCAGGGTTACTCGCAGCTTATCTCTCAATTTCAGATGACGCAGGAAGATGTGGCGACCAAGGTCGGCAAGAGCCGGGCGGTGGTGGCGAATGCGTTGCGATTGCTCAAGCTGCCGTCGGCGCTGCAGACTTACATTCGTGACGGGCGGCTTTCCGTGGGGCATGCGAAGGTGGTGCTTGGCCTTGCGACCGAGAAGCAGCAGCAGGCGGCTGCGGAGCGGGTGATTAAGGAAGGTCTCAATGTTCGGCAGACGGAGGGGTTGGTGGCGAAATTACAAGAGCGCGGTGTCGGGCCGGCGAAGCCAGGCACGATCACGCCGCTGACTAAAGATGCTCACGTTGCCAACCTGGAAAATCGCATTCGCGAGCGGTTGGGGACGAAAGTCAATTTGCGTTATTCGCAGGGCAAGGGCGGGTTGGAAATTTCTTTTTATAGCGATGATGAATTGGAACGGATTTTGCAAATCTTGGGAATTAGTGCCGAGTGACGGGTGGCGGGTGACGAGATTATGAGCGCTTCGGACCGATTAGAGTCTTTCGAGATTTATAGAATCGCGCGCCAACTGTTTGGTGAATGGTGGGCGGATTCGGAAATTGTCGGAAGGGATTATCGTGGACGGGAACTCGTCAAACAGCAGACGCGCAGTTTGGATTCGGTATGTGCGAATATTGAAGAAGGATATGGTCGCGGTTTTGGAAAAGAACTGCCGCAGCATTTAAAAATTGCGAGAGGTGAAGCTCGTGAAAGTCTTGGACGTTATCAGCGCTGCGGTTATTTACTGCCGTCTGAAATAGTTGAAAAACGAGCCGCCACGCTTAATCATATCATTGGCGGTTTAACAAAAACAATTAACACTATAGAAACCAGGCGGAATAATATTGCCGGGGGCGGCGTTACTTCTCGTCACCCGTCATCCGCCACTCGTCACTCTCCATGATCTTAAAAGTTGTAAAATACGGTGAGCCGGTGTTGCGCAAGAAGGGCGCGAGAATTGAAAGCATCACGCCCGAAATTAAAAAGCTGATTGCGGACATGTTTGATACGATGTATGCGCAGAAGGGTGTTGGGCTGGCAGCGCAGCAGGTGGGGCATGCGTTGCAGTTGACGGTCATCGATGTGCGTGGTGCGACGGACCGGCCGTCGTCGCTGGAGTTGAAGGGGCAGCCGGCGGAGGTGGAGAGTTTCATGCCGTTGGTGCTCATCAATCCGGAGTTGACGCTGACGGGCGAAAAGGCGGCGGGGCCGGAGGGGTGTTTGAGCTTTCCGGAGGTGTTCGCGGAGATTTCGCGGCCGCAATTTGTGGATGTGAAGGCTTCGAATGAAAAGGGCAAGCCGATTGAATTTCGCGCGGGCGGGCTGCTCGGGCGCGCGATTCAGCATGAGTGGGATCATTTGCAGGGGATTTTATTCATCGATCGGATGGAGAAGAAGACGAAGGAAGAATTGAAGCCGGAGTTGGATGCGATTCAGTCGGAGACGAAGGCGGAGTTGGCGGCGGGGAAGAAATAGAGTGTCGGTGCGGGGTGTCAGGTGTCAGGGAAGCGCGAGTTGTGAGCTGCTTGGGAATAAGTGTTGTTTTGAGCGTACACTCGTCCTCACCCCGGCCCTCTCCCCCGGGGAGAGGGGGAAACTTTGGAGCCGGCCTGATCGTTCATGTGGTGTGGGCGTAATCCAGTCGCATTAAATGCGGTCGTGCGGAGCGGTTTGTTCTACTTTGAGAGACTTGCCGAAGTTGGATGCTCCGGTATCTTTTAGTAAAAAGGCCATCATGATCGACGACACTGTCAGCAATATTGAAGCGAAAATCCGGGCGTCAGATTCCATCACTGAAGAGCGCAAGCGCGAGTTGCTGCAGTTGCTGGGCACGTTGAAGTCTGAAATCGCCACGCTGTCAAAAACGGATAGCGAAAAGGCGCAGAGTATTGCCGGGTTCACGGAGGTTTCCGCGCACGAAGCGACGCGGGCGGAACAGAATCCGGAGTTGCTGAAATTATCGCTGCGGGGGCTGGCGTCGTCGGTTGATGGTTTTGAGAAGTCTCATCCGAAGCTGGTGCAGATTGTGAATACGATCAGCAACATGCTGGCGAATTGGGGAGTTTAAAAAAGTTTCGAGTTTCGGGTTTTGAGTTTCGAGTTACGCGAACGTTTCCGCATCTTCAAACGGTTCCAGGCTTGCGATTGCGGCCATGATTTCGTTGGCGACTTCCTGGTAAATTTCTTTTAAGCGGGGCTTGGAACAGGTTTTGGCTTCGGCGCGGAGTTTTTCAAAATACAGCGGGCGGCCGTATTTCACGGCGACGCGGTGCGGTTTGGGGAATTTTATGTGGCGGCCGTAGGCTTCGAAGGTGCCGAAGACGCGGGCGGGGACGACGGCGGCGGTGGATTTGATGACGGTGAGGCCAATGCCGGAGCGGGCAGGCTGCAATTTGCCATCGCGTGTGCGCGTGCCTTCGGGAAACAAAATAATCGCGCCGCCGTCGAGCAGGCGGTCCAGAATGGCTTTCAGGCCGGCAGCGCCGCCGCCTTCGCGGTCGACGGGGACGGAATTCCATTTGCGCAGGAGCCAGCCGATGCCGGGGTAACGAAAGAGGGTGTCGCGGGCGAGGTAATTAATTCCACGATGAACGCCGGAGCCGACGAGCGGCGGGTCGAGAAAGCTGGCGTGGTTGGAGGCGAGGATGACGGGGCCTTGTAGCGGGACGCGTTCGGCGTTGTACACGTGCCAGCGGAAATAGGTGGCGTACATCAACCGAAATCCGGTCCAGCCGAGGTAGTAGACGAAATTCATGGGCGCCTTTCCGGCAATGACTTGCGATACGACGCCAAATAAAAATTTCGGGGAAAACTTCGTCCCCTGTTCCCCGAGCACCACCTCACCCCGGCCCTCTCCCCCACTTCGTGGCGGAGAGGGGGGCGGGTTTTGGGTTGGTCGAACCCTGGGACTAATCTCGTCTGCATTGTTGGCTAGGATTATTTGATCCCCAACCGCTGTTTCATTTCGGCGATGATCAGGCCGCTGGTTTGCTCGGAGGTCATTTCGGAGTTGTTGATGACTTTGGCGCCGAGGGCGATCATGAGTGGAGCGGCGGCGCGCTGGCTGTCGCGCTGGTCGCGCGCGGCGAGGTTTTCATTCACGCCTTCGGCCTGGCGGCGTTTGGTGCGTTCGTCCAAGTGCGCGTCGAGATAAAATTTGTGGTCGGTCTCGGGAAAGACGTTGGTGCCGATGTCGCGGCCTTCCATGACGAGGTTGCCGAACTGGATGCATTCGCGTTGCTTTTTCTTCATCCATTCGCGGACTTTGGGGACGGCGGCGACATGCGAGACGGCACCGCTGGTTTCGGCGGTGCGGATTTCTTTTTCGGGATAATAGTCATCAACGAGCAAGTGGACGCGGGCGTCTTTGCATTCGAGGGACGTTTTCCATTTGCGCAGGGCGGCGGCGACGGCTTTGGGTTCGTGGACGTCGATTCTGTTTTGGAGGCAATACCAGGCGAGGGTGCGATACATGGCGCCGGTATCGACGTAAACATAACCAAGGGCTTTGGCGACGAGCTTGGCGTTGGTGCTCTTGCCGCTCGCGCTCGTGCCGTCAATGGCGATGACGATTGGGTGTTTCAATAATTGTTAAACAGTTAAATCGGTTAAATGAGTTAAATTCGTCCGGCGCTCATAGAGCGCCGCTACAAGTTAATCGGCAAACAATTCGTCGTGCGTCAATGGGCGTCCGGTTTTTGCGTCCAGAATGGTCGCGCCAAGGCCTTGGGGCGGGGTAGCGGCGAGTTTCTGGAAGAAATTGGGGAACGTCTTCTTCACGCACGCGGGGTTTTTAAGTTTTATGCCGGGAACTTTCAATCCCAGAATTGCAAAACACATGGCCATGCGATGGTCGTTGTAGGTTTCGATTTCGGCGCCGTGCAATTGT
>Ga0134126_10011902_pt1 | contig 10978 bp, 13 predicted proteins | sample KB31752_FD_96881 | JGI IMG/M metagenome (GOLD analysis project Ga0134126, IMG submission 96881) | Terrestrial soil microbial communities with excess Nitrogen fertilizer from Kellogg Biological Station, Michigan, USA - KB3-175-2 | ecosystem: Environmental > Terrestrial > Soil > Unclassified ... | reverse complement strand
CTGCAACAGTCCGATCAGCACCCACAGCGGCTGCCTGAGGCTGAGCCGCATGGCGCGGCTGAAGATGATCCACGTATCGCGAAAGAACGTCATTTCAACTGCTTCTCATAGATCGTTTGAACCACTGTTTCCCTCCCCCGCGTGGGGAGGGAAACTCCTGCGGATTTGCTCAATCCCGCAAGCTCCGCCCCGTCAGCGTCAAGAACACATCGTCCAGCGTCGGCCTGTTCACGTCCACGCCGATCGCGTCGATCCCGGCCTTGGTGAGGTCGGCGAGCAGCACGGGCAGGGCGCGGCCGCCATCGGGCACATGCAGGCGCACCACGTGCGCCTCGATCTGCGGCGTATCGGCGCCGCTGAGCGCCCCGGCAATCTCGGCCGCCCGCCGGGCATCCTCTTCATGTCGCAGCGTCAGGGTGATCGCATCGCCCGATACGCGCTTCTTGAGCTCGGTCGGCGTGCCTTCGGCGACGATGGTGCCGTGGTCGATGATCAGGATGCGGTCACTCAGCGAATCCGCCTCGTCCATGTAGTGCGTGGTAAGAAATACCGTGGTGCCGAGCCGGTCGCGCAGCGACCGGATATGGGTCCACAAATTGGCGCGGCTCTGCGGATCGAGCCCGGTTGAGGGCTCGTCGAGGAACACCAGCGTCGGCTCATGGATCAGCCCCATGACGATGTCGAGCCGCCGCCGCTGCCCCCCGGACAGCGAGCCGCAGGTGCGCGACCACACGTCGGAAAGGTCGAGCGCCGCCAGCAGCTCCTTGCCACGGGCCTCGGCGGTCTTGCGGTCGATGCCGTAGAGTCGCGCGTGGCTGATGATCTCTTCGCCCACCACCGCTTCCGGTGAGGTCGATCCCGCCTGGCTGACATAGCCGATCTTGCGGCGGACACCGACGGGGTCTTGCCTGAGGTCGCTGCCGGCCACCGTGGCGCTGCCGCCGGTCGGCGTCAGCAGCGTGCAGAGCATCTTGAGGGTCGTGGTCTTGCCGGCGCCGTTGGGACCGAGAAAGCCCACGATTTCGCCGGCCGCCACGCTGAGGTCGATGCCGCGCACCGCTTCGATGGACTTACCGCGCGCCTTGTAGGTGCGCTTGAGGCCACGGGCCTCGATCATGGTCGCCATAGAGTCGTCTCCGAGGCTCTGCCGCATGCTGCGGATCGGTTTGAAGGCGTTGGCCGGTGCATACGAGTTCATGGGTCTGCTCCATACCCCTCGATGGGGGAGACGAGCTTGATTGCCCTTGCTCCCGCCGAAATCTCAATCTATAATTATCTTATGAATAAAGATATTCAATCGTCAAGAGGAATTTCGCGCGAGCAGGCGATGCGGATGGTCCGGGCTGTGCGCGTCGAGCAGGTCGTCAACGACGCCGTCGACGAGGAGGTGAGCCAGTTCCTTGGCATAAACCGCACCGACGGCCGGTGCATCGACATTGTCGAACGGCTGGGTCGCGTAACTGCAGGTACGCTCGCGGCGGAGAGCGGCTTGACCACAGGTGCGGTCACCGCCCTCGTCGATCGCCTCGAGGCCGCCGGCTACCTGCAGCGGGTGCGCGATACCGGCGATCGACGCAGGGTCTTCATCGAACTCACGCCGCTGATGAAGGAGCTTACCAAAAAGCTATTCTACAATATGGAAGGCATGTACCGGGCCGTACTTGAGCGCATGACACCAGAGGACGCCGCGATCATCGCCTTCTTCCTCGAAGCGGGCACTTACATCAACCGGCAGCGGGTGCGACTGATGCGCGAGCACTTGCCCGGACGCAAGGCAACGAGCGAGGAACGCCTCGCCGCAGCGGCAGCCTATGACCGGAGCGCGCGTCAGATCGCCGATGATATCGATCGTGCCATCCGCGATGAACGGTTCAGTCTTGAACCCGATTCCGGCGCTTGACTACTCCGCCGCCACGTTGAGCGGCTCGTGCGCTTCGAGATTGCCCATGCTCGTGGTGATATGCCGGGCCAGCGCGTCGAAGATGCCGCCATAGGCGTGACTGGCCCGCATCAGCGCGATTTCGGCGTCCCTCAGTCGCGGCAGGCCGCGATCTTCGGTGATTGCCAGCATGCCCGGCTGCAGCGCGCTTTCCGGCAGGAAGCCGACCGCCAGGTCGGTTAGAACGGCGCTCGCAATACCGAGCGCGTTGCACGAGGTGTAGGCCACGCGATAGTCGCGACCGATGCGGTCGAGCGCTTCGACGGCGTTGTCCTTCCAGCAGCAGGGCTGGCCGCCGGCGATCGGCAGCGGATCCATGTTCAGCGCCTGGCCGCCCTGCGCCGCCACCCAGTACATCGGCTCGGTGCGGAACAGCTCGCCATATTCATGGTTGGTGCCCTGGGTGAAGACGATCAAATCGTGCTTGCCGCGCTTCATGCCGTCGAGCAGCGTCTGCGACGAGGCGCAGGTCACGTCGATCATGATTTTTGGATGCGTGCGCTGGAAGCTCGAGAGGATCACCGGCAGCAGCCGCACCGCGTAGTCGTCGGGCAGGCCGAAGCGAATGGCGCCGCTCAAATCCTCGTCCGAGAATTCGTCCATGATCTCGGCGTTGATCTTGAGCATCTTGCGGGCGCGCGAATAGAGCGCTTCGCCGTGCTGGGTGAGGGCCACCGAGCGGCCGTCGCGCGACAGCAGGGCGTGGCCCAGCCGTTCCTCGAGCCGCTTGATCTGCATGGAAACGGCCGATTGCGTCTTGTTCACGCGCCGCGCCGCCTCGGTGAAGCTGCCGCAATCGGCAATGGCGCAAAAGCTCTGTAACTGGTCGAGATCGAGTGGAACGGACACGCCGTCCTCCATCACGGGATTTGATGACGGGGATGAAATCTATTTGTTGGACGAATAGGTGTCCAGTCCCCCATATTCCCGTCATCGGCAACTGACATTGCCGCTTCCCCTCCCGTGCCCTCCCGCCGGGACAATGCGAAATGATGGAGAAGACCATGGCGCTCGTGCTTTCGGGCGAGCGGCCGGCTGCCGCCGCCCCGTCCTTCAACCTGGCCCGCTGGGTGGTGGCTGTCTTCGCTAAACTCCGCGCCGAGCGCGTGCAACGCGTTGCCCTTAAAACCCTGCTCGACCTCGACCAGCATCGCCTCGACGATCTCGGCATCAACCGCCGCGACCTGTTCGACGCGCTGGAGGCGTCGCGTCCGACGCGCCTCTTGTCGCAGCGCCGCGAGCGCCGGATCGGCCGCTGAGCGTTCACGAGTTTCGTGTTTCCGGGGGAAGAGTCCCATCTCCACCCCGGGAGCTCGGATCGGCCGCTGCCAGGCGGCCTGTTTCCTGACGACTGCCGGGTCTTCGGACCCGGCTTTTTTATTGCGCGATCTAGGTACTAGCCTACTCTCCGCTCCGTCATCCGCGGGCTCGACCCGCGGACCCAGCCGAACTCTCCCCGCAACCTGCACGTCCATCTGGGTGGCCGGATCAAGTCCGGCCATGACGGAACCGAGAGACGCAGATGCTCAATAGTTGGGATACCGCTTACGGCAGTTGCTTGAACCCGTCGGCAAAGCCCTTGAGCGACACCGGGATGCCGATGCCTTCCTCGGGCGTCTTGAACACCACGAAGATCGCGGTCTTGCCGGTGCTGAGCTGGTTGAGCAGCGCGTCGTCCATCACCACTTCGGCCACACAGCCGTTCGGCAGGCAGCGCACGAACGCCACGCGCCCCATGTCGGTGCCGTCGATATTGAGCCCGAGCCCGTTGGGCAGCAGCACGCCGAGCGGCGCCAGCACGCGCAGCAGCCGCGCCTTCTGGTCGGCGGTCTTCAGGACGATGACACTGAGCCCGACATTGGGCTGGTCCTCGGCGGTGACGTTCTGGATGATGGCGCACTGCTCGAAGCTCGCGCCCGGCGGCGTATCGCAGCTCATCTGCCAGTCGCCGTACTGCGCTTTCACCACGCCTTGCGCGGTCGCCATCGAGGGGAGGGCGCTGAGTGCCGCACAGGCCAGCAGGGCCATCGTACGGCCTACAATCCCGAACTTCACCTGACGCTTACTCCTTGCCTTCGTGCCGCTATCGGAAGGGCGGCTGTGATCTAACCCGCGCCGATCGCTGCTGGCAACCGCACCGCGGCACAAAGCGGCGACAAACAAGGCACAGCCAAGGCCGGCGGGCGCCGGCGCCAGCGCATTTTGACGCACGATCCGCCGGGCTCGCGGAATTGCGTTGCCTAACCCGATGTGATTTAGGTCGAAACCGCTAAGAGCGCTCCGGGTTGAGTCGGAGCGGCGTTCGCAATGCCGCGTAATTTACCCTCAACCCTCTGAGCCCAAAAGCCGCATGATCGGGATCGCAAGGGGGTTATCGTTGGCCGGCAAGTTTCTGAGCACTTTCGGGATCGCGCTGAGCGTTGCAGCGGTCCTCCTGCCGGGCCTCGCGCTCGCCGACGCCGGCCAGCCGCGTCCGGGCGAGATGACGCTGCAGCCCTCGGTCACCCCGATCATGGACTCCATCCATTCGCTGCATGACGGCCTGCTGATGTGGATCATCACCGGCATCACGCTGCTGGTGTTCGTGCTCCTCGCGGTCATCATCTTCCGCTTCAACTCCAAGGCGAATCCGGTTCCGTCCCGCTTCACCCACAACACGCTGCTCGAGATCGTCTGGACGGCGCTGCCGGTGGTCATCCTGGTGATCATCGCCATTCCGTCCTTCGCGGTGCTGACCGACCAGCTCACCGTGCCCGACGGTGCCCGCAAATATCTCGGCGGCAGCATCTTCGCCTTCGGCGGTGTCGACGTTCCGGCGCCCGCGCTCACCGTCAAGGTCACCGGCTCGCAGTGGTACTGGAGCTACGACTACCCCGATGATGGCGGCAAGCACTTCGACTCCAACATCCTGAGCGAACAGGCCCGCACCGCGCAGACGCCGCAGCAGCCGCGCCTTTTGGCCGTCGACAACATGCTGATCGTGCCCGTCGGTACCACCGTGCGCGTCGAGGTCACCGGCGCCGACGTCATCCACTCCTGGTCCGTCCCCGCCTTCGGCATCAAGATGGACGCCGTGCCGGGCCGCCTCAACGAGACCTGGTTCAACGCCCGCAAGGAGGGCGTCTATTACGGCCAGTGCTCGCAGCTTTGCGGCAAGGACCACGCCTTCATGCCGATCGCCGTCCGCGTGATCTCGCAGGATGCCTTCGCCAAGTGGATCGCCGCGCTCAAGGCCGGTTCGGTCGATGACGCCAACAAGACGCTGCCGCCCCTCCAGGCGTCCGACGTCCAGCCGGCCGCGTAAGCGCCGTTACGAATTAGACAAGGGATCGCAAGATGGCCGATACGCACGCTCTCGAGGCCCATGACATTCCCGCCGGCACGGCGCACGAAGATCACGGACACATCACCGGCTGGCGCCGTTACCTCTACTCCACGAACCACAAGGACATCGGCACGATGTACCTGGTGTTCGCGCTGATCGCCGGCGTCATCGGCACGCTGCTCTCGGGCATGATGCGCCTCGAGCTGCAGGAGCCGGGCATCCAGATCTTTCCGGGCCTCGCCTCGATGGTCTACGGCCTGAGCGGCGATGCGGCGCTCGATGCCGGCAAGAACCTCTATCTGGTGTTCTCGACCTCGCACGGCCTGATCATGATCTTCTTCATGGTCATGCCCGCCATGATCGGCGGCTTCGGCAATTGGTTCGTGCCGCTGATGATCGGCGCGCCCGACATGGCGTTCCCGCGCATGAACAATGTCTCGTTCTGGCTGCTGCCCTTCTCATTCGCGATGCTCGTCATCTCGATGTTCATGCCCGGCGCGCCGGGGCCGGGCACCGGTGCGGGCAATGGCTGGTATATCTATCCACCGCTCGCGACCTCCGGGTCGCCCGGGCCGGCGATGGACTTCGTCATCCTCTCCATCCACATCGCCGGTGTGTCCTCGATCCTGGGCGCCATCAACTTCATCACCACCATCTTCAACATGCGCGCGCCGGGCATGACCCTGCACAAGATGCCGCTGTTCCCGTGGGCGGTGCTGGTGACGGCGTTCATGCTGCTGCTGTCGCTGCCGGTCCTCGCGGGCGGCATCACCATGCTGCTGACCGACCGCAATTTCGGCACCACCTTCTTCGATCCCGCCGGCGGCGGCGACCCGATCCTCTACCAGCACCTGTTCTGGTTCTTCGGGCACCCCGAGGTGTACATCCTGATCCTGCCCGGCTTCGGCATCATCAGCCACGTCGTGTCGACCTTCTCCAAAAAGCCGATCTTCGGCTACATGGCGATGGTTTACGCCATGGTGGCGATCGGCGGCGTCGGCTTCCTCGTGTGGGCGCACCACATGTACACCACCGGCCTGAGCCTCAACGTGCAGCGCTACTTCGTGGCCGCCACGATGGTCATTGCCGTTCCCACCGGCGTCAAGATCTTCTCGTGGATCGCCACCATGTGGGGTGGCTCGATCTCGTTCCGCCCACCGATCCTGTGGGCGATCGGCTTCATCTTCCTGTTCACCGTTGGCGGCGTCACCGGCGTCGTCCTGGCCAACGCCAGCGTCGACCGCTCCCTGCACGACACCTACTACGTGATCGCGCACTTCCACTACGTGCTGTCGCTGGGCGCCGTGTTCTCGATCTTCGCGGCGTGGTACTACTGGTATCCCAAGATGTTCGGCATCCTCTACAACGAGCGTCTTGCCAACATCCACTTCTGGCTCACCTTCGTGGGCGTGAACGTGATCTTCTTCCCGCAGCACTTCCTGGGCCTCTCGGGGATGCCGCGGCGCTACATCGACTATCCGGATGCGTTCGCCTTCTGGAACCGCATTTCGTCGATCGGCTACTACATCACCTTCGTTGGCCTCCTGGTCTTCCTCTACTTGCTCTTCGACTCGGCCCGGAAGCGCATTCCGGCCCCGGCGAATCCGTGGGGCGAGGGCGCCACGACCCTCGAGTGGACGCTGAGCTCGCCGCCGCCGTTCCACCAGTACGAGACCCTCCCGCGCATCGAAGCGGGCGTCGACGGGCACTAAAGGACGAAGCCGGTGGCATTCGTTGACGACAGCAAGGACTACATCGCCACGGCAGGCGGAGCGCGCGTAGAGGACTACGTCGCGCTCCTCAAGCCGCGAGTGATGTCGCTTGTCGTCTTCACCGCCATCATCGGCCTGCTGCTCGCCCCGGGCGGCGTCAATCCCGTCATCGGTGTCATCGCCATCCTCTGCATCGCCATCGGCGCCGGCGGCTCCGGCGCTCTCAACATGTGGTACGATGCCGACATCGACCGCATCATGAGCCGCACCGCCAACCGGCCGATCCCGTCGGGCCGCGTTACGCCCGGCGAGGCGCTTGCCGTCGGCCTCATCTGCTCGGGCTTTTCGGTGGCGATCCTCGGCCTTGCGACCAACTGGGTCGCCGCCGCGCTGCTCGCCTTCACCATCTTCTTTTATGCCGTCATCTATACGATGTGGCTGAAGCGCTCGACGCCGCAGAACATCGTCATCGGCGGTGCCGCCGGCGCGTTCCCGCCGATGATCGGCTGGGCCGCCGTCACCGGCGACATCACCCTGCCGTCGGTCATCCTGTTCCTCATCATCTTCCTGTGGACCCCGCCGCATTTCTGGGCGCTGGCGCTCTACAAGCAGGGTGACTACCAGGCCGCCGGCATCCCGATGCTGCCCAATGTCGCCGGCGAAGCCGCCACCAAGAACCAGATTCTACTCTATTCGGTTATCCTGGTCCTCAGCACCTTTGTGCCGCTCTTCATCCATATGTCGGGCTGGCTCTATGGCGTGATCGCCGTGCTGACCGGTGCGTCGTTCCTCTATCTCGCGGCGCGGCTGCATCGCGCCTCGGCGCACCTCCAGATGAAGCACGCGGCGCGGTCGCTCTTCACCTATTCGCTGAGCTATCTGTTCGTCATCTTCCTGGCGCTGATGACCGATCACGTCGGCCAGTTGCTGGGGTGGGTGCGATGAGCGCGCCGCTGGTTCCGCACAACGACGAGGAGCTGCGCCGCCGCCGTCGCCGCAACAACATCGCGCTGGGCCTGGTGCTCGGCGCGCTCGTCATCCTGTTCTACCTGCTGACCGTCGTCAAAATGGGGCCGGCCATCTTCACCACCCGGGACCTCTGACAATGGCCAATGACGCGCTTTCCGCCCCGCCGAGCAAGAACCGCAATATCGCGCTGATCCTGCTGTTTGTCGCGGTCGCCATGGTCGGTGCCGCCTATGCCGCCGTGCCGCTCTACAGGCTCTTCTGCCAGGCCACCGGCTATGGCGGCACGACGCGCGTTGCCGAGGCCAACCTCAAGGGCGTCATCGCCCGGCAGGTCACGGTGCGGTTCGACGCCAATGTCGACGGCGTTCCGTGGCAGATCACCCCCGCCAAGCCCATCACCGGCAAGATCGGGCAGGTGCAGACGGCGGTCTTCATGGCCCGCAATCTGTCCGACAAGACCATCACGGGGCAGGCGACGTTCAACGTCACGCCTGAGCGCACCGGCAGCTACTTCGACAAGATCCAGTGCTTCTGCTTCACCCAGCAGACACTGAAGCCGGGCGAGACGGTGGAGATGCCGGTGACATTCTTTGTTGATCCCGATATCGACAAGGATCAGGACCTACGCACCGTGCAGGACATCACCTTGTCCTACACATTCTACGCTTCGAAAAATAAGGGAAGCTGACATGGCTGACGCCGCTGCTGCTCACGCAGGACACGCCAAGCACCACGACTACCACCTGGTCAATCCGAGCCCGTGGCCGATCGTCGGCTCCATCTCCGCCTTTCTGCTGGCTTTCGGCGGAATCTGCTTCATGCAGGGCCGCCTCGGGCATCAGCTCTTCATTTTCAACATCGATCTCGCCGGTCCCTGGATCCTGCTGATCGGTGCGGCCGGCGTGCTCTACACCATGTACGCGTGGTGGACCGACGTCATCCACGAGGGCCAGATCGGCGACCACACCCCGGTCGTGCGCATGCACCATCGCTACGGCATGATGCTGTTCATCGCCTCCGAGGTGATGTTCTTCGTCGCCTGGTTCTGGGCCTATTTCGACAACTTCTTCCGCCATGCCGATCCCGAACAGCCGACCCGCATGGCCTTCGAGGGCACGCAGTGGCCGCCGCACGGCGTCGAGCTGTTCGATCCGTTCCACCTGCCCCTGTTCAACACGCTGCTGCTCCTGACCTCGGGCACCACCGTCACCTGGGCCCACCACGCGCTGATCCACGGCGACAAGAAGGGGCTGCGTTGGGGCCTGGTGCTGACCATCCTCTTGGGTGCCACCTTCACCTGCGTGCAGGCCATCGAGTACTCGCGCGCCGGCTTTGCCTATGGCGGCGACATCTACGGCGCCACCTTCTTCATGGCCACCGGCTTCCACGGCTTCCACGTGATCGTCGGCACGATCTTCCTGCTCGTCTGCCTGTTCCGTGCCAACGCCGACCAGTTTTCGCCGCGCCACCATCTCGGCTTCGAATTCGCCGCCTGGTACTGGCACTTCGTCGACGTGGTCTGGCTGTTCCTCTTCGCCTCGATCTACGTCTGGGGAAGCTGGGGCGTCCCGGTCGCCCCCTGACCGACGGAAGCCGCACTGGATTGTCACGGGGCGCGGCATGAGCTGCGCCCTGTTGTTTTCGCAGGTCCTCTTTCCCTCCCCCGTGTGGGGAGGGCGGCGCGCTTGCGAGCGAAGCGAGTTAGCAAGCCGGGGTGGGGGGACTCTCGACGCGCCGCGGAAGGTCCCCCCACCCAGCTTCGCTAGGGCCGGTGGCCCAAGCGTCGCTACCCTCCCCACTCGGGGGAGGGAAACCCGACTACGACGGAGACAGAGGTGACCACCGACCACATCATCCGCGATCTCGCCGCGCTCGAATCCCTTTACGGCGAGGTCGGCGAAGCCTCCATCCTCAAGGAGATCGAGTATCTCCACCCGCACTATGCCGCCTTCGTCAAAGCCTCGCCCTTCGCCGTGCTCGCGACGGTCGGTCCTGATGGCCTCGACGCGAGCCCGCGCGGCGATCCGCCCGGTTTCATCGAGGTCGTCGACGAGAAAACCCTGCTGGTCGCCGACCGCCGCGGCAACAACCGCATCGACAGCCTGCGCAACATCCTGGGCGACCCGCATGTCGCGCTGCTGTTCCTCGTGCCCGGCATCGGGGAGACCCTGCGCGTCAACGGCCGCGCCGAAATCTCCGTCGATCCCGAGTTGCTCGCCCGCTTCAGGATCGGCAGCAAGGCGCCGCGCAGCGTCCTGGTCGTCCACATCGACAAGGTGTTCTTCCAGTGCTCGCGGGCCCTCATCCGCTCCGAGCTGTGGAACGCCGACCGGCACCTGCCGCGCTCGGCGCTGCCCTCGACCGGCCAGATGCTGCAGGCTGTGACGCATGATCGCATCGATGCGCAAACCTACGATCGCGAGCTACCGCCGCGGTTGAAGGCCACGCTATACTGAGCGCGGTCCCGAAAAAGTGGTCTTCCCGCTTTCGGCGAAAGATCATGCAAAGAATGCACCATGAGCGATAGCCTCGTTTCTCCCTTCGCCGCTGGTTGGGCGTGCCGATGTCCGCGTTGCGGCGAGGGTCGTCTGTTCTCCGGCTTCCTCAAGGTCGCGCCGGTCTGCGAAAGCTGCGGCCTCGACCTGAAGTTCGCCGACAGCGGCGATGGTCCCGCCGTGTTCGTGATCTTCGCCGTCGCACCCATCGTCATGATCCTCGCCTTTGTCACCGAGGCGCTGTTCCATCCGGCGCCGTGGATGCATCTGGTGCTCTGGATCCCGACCATCTTCATCCTGACGCTGCTGTTCCTCAGGCCGTTCAAGGCGACGATGATCGCGCTGCAGTATCAGAAGCAGGCCGGCGAAGGGACGGTGCATTGAGCACCGATGCCGAGGTAGTCCCGGCGCGTCGCAAATTCGGCTGGGGGTTCTGGAGTTTCATCGTCCTGATGCTGGCGCTGACCGCGATGTTCGTCGCGCTCGGCATCTGGCAGGTCGACCGGCTCGCCTGGAAGGAAGGCCTGATCGCCGAGGT
>Ga0134126_10011901_pt1 | contig 10978 bp, 9 predicted proteins | sample KB31752_FD_96881 | JGI IMG/M metagenome (GOLD analysis project Ga0134126, IMG submission 96881) | Terrestrial soil microbial communities with excess Nitrogen fertilizer from Kellogg Biological Station, Michigan, USA - KB3-175-2 | ecosystem: Environmental > Terrestrial > Soil > Unclassified ... | reverse complement strand
GCGGCTTCGCCGTGAACCGCCAGGCGCTCGACAATGTGATGATCCTGTTCCTCGCCGGAGACACCAAGCTGGTGCGGCGCATCGACGCCAAGCAGGCGGTGCTGCGCAACGGCATCTGGGAGGTGCACGACGGCGCCGAATGGCAGCCGGGCAAGCCGCTGCAGCCCTTCGCGACGATGACGGTCGGCACCAACCTCACGCTCAACAAGATCCAGGAGAGCTTCGCCTCGCCCGAGACCATGTCGTTCTGGGAATTGCCCGGCTTCATCCGCCTGCTCGACAATTCGGGCTTCTCCTCGCAGCGCCATCGCCTTTATTTCAATGCGCTGTTGGCGCGCCCCTTCCTCTTCACCGCCATGGTCCTGATCGCCGCCACCTTCAGCCTGCGCATGCAGCGGCGCGGCGGCACCACGCTGATGATCGCCGCCGGCATCGGAACCGGATTCCTGCTCTACTTCATGTCCGACATCGTCTTCGCTCTGGGCCTCTCCGCCACGATCCCCGTGGCGTTGGCCGCCTGGACGCCGGCTGGCGTGAGCTGGCTCCTGGGCGCGAGCATGCTGCTGCATCTCGAGGACGGCTGACGCGAATGCGCGGCACCGCCGCTCTGTGCCTTTGCGCGCTGCTGGCCGCGGCGGTGCCTGCGGCCGCGGCCGAGCGCGAGCGCGCCGCCGGCACTACTCCCATGCTGTTCAGCGCCGACGAGGTGCAATACGACGACGAGCTCGGCCTCGTCGTCGCCAAGGGGCATGTCGAGATCAGCCAGAAGGACCAGACGCTGCTGGCCGACACCGTGACCTACAACCAACGCACCGACACCATCACTGCCTCGGGCCATGTCAGCCTGCTGCAGCCGACCGGCGACGTAGTCTTTGCGGATTTTGTCGAGCTGCACGACGACATGCGCGAAGGCTTCCTGCGCAACCTGCGCATGTTGTTGTCCGACCGCTCGCGCCTCGCCGGCAACACCGCGCGACGCGTCGAGGGGAACCGCATCGAGATCCGCCGCGGCGTCTACTCGCCCTGCGAGCCCTGCCGCGAGGATCCAACACGCGCGCCGGCATGGCAGATCAAGGCCGAGGAGATCGTCAGCGACAAGGAGAAGAAGGTCGTCGAGTACCACGACGCGCTGATGGAAATCGACGGCATTCCGGTTTTCTACACGCCCTATTTCTCTCATCCCGATCCGTCCGTGAAGCGGCAAAGCGGGTTCCTCGCGCCGAGCATCGGCAATTCGAGCACGAATGGGTTCCACGTCAGCATTCCCTACTACTGGGTCATCGACCAGGACAAGGACGCGACCTTCCGGCCGATGTTCACTACCGAGGGCGGCCAGTATCTCGGCACCGAGTATCGCCAGCGCTTCAGCAACGGTGAGCTCACGACCGATGGCAGCATCACCGTCGGGAGCAAGGAGTCGAACGCGGCTGATACGACGCCGGTGAGCGCCGTGCGCGGGCACCTCTTCGCCACCGGCGAGCTCGACCTCACGGATGACTGGCGCAGTGGGCTCGACATCCAGCGCACGTCGGACCAGACCTACCTGCTGCGCTATCACATCCCATCGCCGACCACCTTCCTCACCAGCCATGTCTATGGCGAGCGCTTCACCGCGCAGAGCTACGCCAACATCAGCGCCTGGTCCTTCCAGAGCCTGCGGCCCGGCACGGGCGACAGCATCCAGCCGCTTGTGGCGCCGGTCGCCGACTACAACTGGCGGAGCGGGGCCGACCCGATCGGCGGTCGGTTCTCCGTCGACGGCAATCTGCTCAACCTGTCGCGGATACGGGGGATCGATACGCGGCGCCTGTCACTCGGCTCGGAGTGGCAGCTGCCGTTCAAGGACGCGATCGGCCAGCAATATCTGATGTCGCTCAGCCTGCGCGGCGACGGCTATCATTCCAACAATCTGCCGGTCGGCATCGGCAATGGCAGCGAGACCGCGCTCGCCGGCCGCGCCTTCCCACAATTCGCCTTCACCTGGCGCTATCCCTGGGTGCGCCGGGGCGACGGTGCCAGCCAAGTCATCGAGCCCATTGCTATGGTCGCCGCCGCGCCCAGGGGCGAGAACCCCTCCACCATCCCCAACGAGGACAGCCAGGGCTTCGAGTTCGACGAGACCAGCCTGTTCCGGCGCAACCGCTTCCCCGGCTTCGACCGCGTCGACGGCGGTGAGCGAGTCGATTACGGCGTGCGCGCCGGATATTACGGCGACAAGGGCGGCAGCACGCGGATCCTGGTCGGCCAGAGCTACGCCTCGGCCGTCAACCCCAACTTCTTGCCCGGCTCGGGCCTGGACCATCGCTCGTCGGACGTGGTCGGCCGGGTGACGCTGTCGCCCAACCCCTATCTCGATCTGGTCTATCGCTTCCGGCTCGACCATGCCAACCTGGCGCTGCGCAGCCAGGAAGTGGCGGGCAGCATGGGGCCGAACAACCTGCGCCTGGGCTTGAGCTATCTCCAGATAGCCGCCATCCCCAACCTGCCGCAAGTTCCCAAGCAGACGCAGATCTCCGCCACCCTCACCGCTCAGCTGACGCGATATTGGTCGCTGCAGCTACTTGAGACACGCGACCTGGGGAACACGATCCTGCCCACGACCGCGTCGGGGGCGCCGATCACCACCGTCACCTCGACGGCGACTCTGAATTCCGGCATTGCCCTGACCTACCGCGACGAATGCATCGCCTTCATCACTTCGCTCACGCAGTCGGGCATTACCAATGGTGACGTCAAGCCGGGCACTTCCCTCGTCTTCACCATCGTTTTCAAGAATCTGGGCGATATCGGCAGCACGCTGGCGACGTTCTGACCTGGCAGACGGCATGGCGGACGGGCGACACAGGGCAGGCGGCGGTGTATGGTGGAGGCCCGCGCCGGCAGCGCCCGGCCTCTTTAGCGTTCTGATGGTTTTGTCCCGCCCATGAGGCTGATTTCCGTATTTTGCCTGGTTTTTCTTCTCGCCGGCAGCGCCGTGGCGCAAGAAACCCGCATCGCCGCCATCGTCAACGACGAGGTCATATCGCTCAATGACCTCTCCAACCGCATGCAACTGGTCATGCGCTCCTCCGGCATGGAGGACACGCCGCAGAACCGCTCGCGCATCCAGCCGCAGATTCTACGCAGCCTGATCGACGAGAAGCTGCAAATGCAGGAGGCCAAGCGCCTCAACGTCACAGTGACACCCGAGGAGCTCGACCAAGCCTTTGCCCGTATCGAGCAGCAGAACAACATGACGAAAGGCGCGCTCGATGATTTCCTCAAGGAGAGCGGCGTCCCGCGCAGCACGCTAGCCGATCAGCTCAGCGCCTCGATCGCCTGGGGCAAGCTGGTGCGCAACCGGCTCATGCAGGATGTGACGATCTCCGACGAAGAGGTCACCGAGGCGCTGAACCAATTGAAGCAAGAAGCCGACGTGCCGCAGAACAGAGTGTCCGAGATATTTCTCGCCGTCGATGCGCCGGGACAGGATGAGGACGCCAAACGCTTGGCCGACCGACTGATCGACCAGATCCGGCGGCGCCAATTTCGCCGCGGTCGCCCAGCAATTCTCGCAATCGCCGAGCGCCGCGGTGGGCGGCGACATCGGCTGGGTGACCTCGGCTCAGCTCTCACCGGAGATCGGCGGTGCCATCGACAAGATGAAGCCGGGTGAGATGTCCTACCCGATCCGTACGCCTGCCGGTTACTATCTCCTCTACCTACGCGAGCGGCGCAAGCTCGGCCAGCCCAATCCCGACGACACTGTGTTATCGCTGGTCGAGGTCGCCTTCGGCTTGAGCCCCATGGCGACAGCTGAGGAGCAGCAGCGCGTGACCGCCGAGGCGCAGCAGGTGAGCAGCAGCGCCAAGAGTTGCGGCGAGCTCGCCAAGCTCGGCCGGGACAAGGCGCCCCAGGCGACGCGAGAGATCCCGTCGATCAAGGCCGGCGATCTGCCGGCACAGGTACGTGAGGTCGCCCTCTCTCTCGGCGTCGCCGAAGCGAGCAAGCCGATCGCCATCCCGGGTGGCGTCGGCGTGATCATGGTCTGCGAGCGCAAGGACCCGCCGGGCGGCTTGCCGACGCGCGACGAGATCACCGAGCAGCTCGGGCGGACGCGGCTTGACGCGCTGGCGCGTCGCTATCTGCGCGACCTGCGCCGTGGCGCTTATGTGGATATCCGGGGATGATCGCGCCGCTGGCGCTCACCATGGGCGAACCGGCGGGAATCGGTGGCGAGCTGACGCTGCTCGCTTGGCGCTTCCGGCAGGCGGCGGCACTGCCGCCGTTCTTCGCGCTCGATGATCCGGTCCGGCTCGAACGGCTGGCGGGAGCGCTCGGCTGGCCGGTGCCGCTCCACCCCATCGCCGCGCCGGAGGAAGCCGCCGCGGTATTTCCCCAGGCTCTGCCGGTTTTGCCGTTGACGTTGCCCGGCGCAGTGACAGCCGGCCGCCCCGACCCGGCCAACGCGCCGGCGGTGATCGAAGCGATCCGCCGGGCGGCCGCGCTGACCGGTGCCGGACGCGCTGCCGCGCTCGTCACCAACCCGATACAGAAAGAGACGCTCTACGCCGCCGGCTTCCGCCATCCCGGGCACACGGAGTTCCTCGCCGAGCTAGCCGGCGGCGCGGAGGTCGCCATGATGCTCGCCTGCCCCGAGCTGCGCGTCGTGCTGGCGACGGTGCATCTGCCGCTCAGTCAGGCGGCGGCAGCACTCAGCACTGACAAGATCGTCACCGCCGGCCGCATCACCGCGGCGTCACTCGCCCGCGACTTCGCCATCGCCCGCCCGCGGATCGCCGTGGCGGCGCTCAACCCGCACGCCGGCGAAGGCGGCACGCTCGGCCGGGAGGAGATCGAGATCATCGCGCCCGCGGTGGCGGCGCTGCGCGCGGCGGGCATCGAGGCCGACGGCCCGGCGCCCGCCGACACGCTGTTCCACCCGGCGGCGCGGCGGCGCTACGACGCGGTGCTCTGCATGTATCACGACCAAGCGTTGATCCCGCTCAAAACCATCGATTTCACTGGCGGCGTCAACGTCACGCTGGGCCTACCCTTCATTCGCACCTCGCCCGACCACGGCACGGCGCTCGACATCGCCGGCAGCGGCAAGGCCGATCCGGCAAGCCTCGTCGCCGCTCTCAAGCTCGCCGGCGAGATGGCGCGGCGGCGCGCGGCGCAGCGCGCAACCGCCTGAGCGCCACCACCATGGCGCAGCCCGAGCCGGAGCTGCCGCCGCTGCGCGACGTGATCCGCCGCCACGACCTCGCCGCGCGCAAATCGCTCGGCCAGAATTTTCTCCTCGACCTCAATCTGACGCGACGCATCGCGCGCGCCGCGGCGCCACTCGACCGATGCGGAGTGATCGAGATCGGCCCCGGACCGGGCGGCCTCACGCGCGCGCTGCTCCTCGAAGGCGCACGCCACGTCACCGCGATCGAGCGCGATCAACGCTGCGTCGGCGCCCTGGGCGAACTCGCCGCGGCCTTTCCCGGCCGGCTCACCGTCATCGAGGGCGACGCGCTGAGGCTCGACCCGGCAAGCTTGGTGCCGGCGCCGCGCAAGATCGTCGCCAACCTGCCCTACAACATCGCGACGGCGCTGCTGCTGCGCTGGCTGCCTGGCATCGCGGCCTATGAGAGCCTGACCTTGATGTTTCAAAAAGAGGTGGCGCAGCGCTTCGCCGCGTCACCGTGCAGCAAAGATTACGGCCGGCTCTCGGTGATGACACAGTTCCTCTGCGAGGTGCGCCCGCTGTTCGACATCCCGCCCCGCGCCTTTGTGCCTCCACCCAAGGTGACCTCGACGGTGGTGCGCCTGGTGCCTCGCGCGACGCCGCTCGGCGACTGCCGCTTCGGTGATCTCGAGCGCGTCGTCGCCGCCGCCTTCGGTCAGCGCCGCAAGATGCTGCGCCAGAGTCTGAAGCCGCTCTGGCCCGCGCCCGAACCGCTGCTCTGCGCCGCGGGCATCGCACCTACCGCGCGGGCGGAGGAACTCGGCGTCGAGCAATTCTGCGCGCTGGCGCGCGCTGCCGCGGGCTAAACCGCCGGCCGGCGGTCAGCCCAGGGGCGCGCTTTCTCGAGCTGGGCGGCGAGGCGGAACAAAGTCGCCTCCGCCCCGAAATCGGCGGCGAACTGGACGCCGATGGGAAGCCCGTCGCGCGACCAGGAGAGCGGCACCGACATCGCCGGACTGCCGGTGGTGTTGAAGGGCGAGGTGAACGCGATGGTGCCGAGGATGGCCTCGAGATAGGCGTGCGGATCGTTGCCGGACTGCGCCAGCACACCGAGCTTGTGCGGCGGCCGGCACATGGTCGGCGTGATTAGCACGTCGTAGCTGGTGAAGAAGCGGCCGACGACACGGCCAGTCTGGTGCAGATCACGAATCGCCTTGGCGTAGTCGCTCGCCGCAACTTGGCGCCCATACGCGGCGGTGGCCCACGTCGAGGTCTCGACATCCTCCGGGCGGGGCTCGCGACCCAGCGCCTTGCCGCGCAACTCCAGCGTCGCTCGCGTATGTGCGCAGATGATGATGCGCATGGCGGCGTTGCGTGCTTCCTCATCGATCGACGGCGATGCCTCCGCCACGTCATGGCCGAGGCTCTCGCAGAGCCGCGCGGCATCCAGCGCCGCGGCAGCGCATTCCGGATCGACCGATGAACCGTTCCATGCCGTCGTGGTGACGGCGATCCTGAGCTTGCCGGGATCGGCGCCGAGTTCCGCCAGAAACGATCCGCGTGGCGGCGGCGCGCAATAAGGATCTCCGACATCGGGCCCCGCCGTCGCATCAAGTAACGCCGCGCTGTCGCGCACCGAGCGCGTCACGGCGTGGCCGATGCCCGCGCCGTTCCAGCTCTCGCCGACATCGGGACCGGCGGGCGTCCGGGCGCGCGTCGGCTTCAAGCCGAAGAGGCCGCAGGCGGACGCCGGAATGCGGATCGAGCCGCCACCGTCGGTGGCGTGCGCCATCGGCAGCATGCCGGCAGCGACCGCGGCCGCGGCGCCGCCGCTCGAGCCGCCGGCACTGTAGGCCTGGTTCCATGGGTTGCGCGTCGGCCCGAAGAGGCGCGGCTCGACGGAGGTCGAAAGGCCGAACTCCGACGTGTTGGTCTTGCCGAAGATGACGAGGCCGGCGCGCTTCAGGCGCAGCACGATCTCGCTGTCATGGTCGGCGACGGCGTCACGGAAGAAAGCCGAGCCGTTGGTGGTCGGCGCGCCGGCATAGAGAGCGCCGAGATCCTTGAGGAGATAAGGAACGCCGGTGAACGGGCCAGTCGACGCGCCGGCGGCCACGACTCTGCGTGCTTCATCGTCCATGCGATGGATGACGGCGTTGATCGCCGGATTGCGCGCCACGACGCGGGCGATCGCGGCCTCGAGCAGTTCCGCCGCGCTGACCTCGCGCTGCCGCACCAACGCGGCGAGCCCAAGCCCGTCGTAGCGGTCGAGTTCCGGTAGCGCTGTCATGATCACTGCTCCTCTATCCGGCCGACCTGCCTGCGATCCTATGTTACGTCCGAATCTCCAACCCGCGCATAGATTCGTTCCCATCGGTGATGCTTGCCTGAAGCGGCCGGCCGATTGCCTGGAAAGGTGTCGCCCAGCAGCGCAAGGGCGGAGATTTCGGCAATGCCTAACAGGCGCCAGCCATGAGCCGGCCTGCCGTCCGCGGCAAGCTGGTAGGCAAGCAGCCGGTCCGTGCCATTCTGCACGCCATAGTCGTGCGGCTCCACCACCCGCTCCTTGCCGTGGAAGGTCAGGCGAACGAGCTTTTTCTCGTGGATGGCCGCGAGCAGCAGATCATGCGGGGGCGGCCGGTTTTGTGCGCGCAGGGTATTGACGAACTCGGCAAGCCCCAACAGCCGCTCACGGCGGACACGCTCGGCGGTCAAGATGGCTTGAACCTGCTGCACGCTCTTCGCGATGTCGTGGTTGATGAATACATAGTCGTATTCGGGCCAGTGGCTCATCTCGTCGGCGGATTTGGCCATGCGCGCCTGGACCACATCGTCGCTGTCTTGCGCCCGCGTCTTGAGCCGCTGCTCGAGCGCCGCCATGCTCGGCGGCAGCACGAAAACCGAGACAAGATCGGCCCTGATGCTCTGCTTGAGCTGCTGCGTCCCCTGCCAGTCGATATCACTGACGATGTCGCGCCCGCTGGCCAGCGCCGCTTCGACGGGCACTCGGGGCGTTCCATAGAAGTGGCCGAAGACGCTGGCGTGCTCCAATAGCTCGCCGCGTGCCACCATACCATCGAAGCGTTGGCGCGTGATGAAATGGTAGTGCTTGCCGTTGCTCTCGCTGCTGCGCCGCGCCCGCGTCGTTACGGAGACCGAGACGTCGAGCAGCGGATCGCGTTGCACCAACTCGCGCGTGATCGTGGTCTTGCCGGCGCCGGACGGCGAGGACAGCACCAGCAGGATGCCGCGCCGGGTGATGTCGCACCCGCTCATGGCGATGGCTTATTCAAGGTTCTGCACCTGCTCGCGCAGTTGCTCGATCGCCGCTTTGAGGTCGAGCCCGATGCGCGTCAGCGCCACGTCCGACGATTTGGAGCAGAGGGTGTTGGCTTCGCGGTTGAACTCCTGGCACAGGAAATCGAAACGGCGCCCGATGGCGCCGCCCTCCGCGAGCAGCTCCTGCGCCGCCACCACGTGCGCGGCGAGACGATCGATCTCCTCGCGGATGTCGGCCTTGCCGACGAGCAGCGCCGCCTCCTGCGCCAGTCGTTCCGGCGGTAGCGCCGGCGATGCATCGAGCAGCGCGGCCACGAGGTCGCGCAGCCTGAGCTTGAGCGCCTCCGGCTGCACCGCCGCGCTGTCCTCGGCGGCGGCGACCAAGTGCGCGATCTCGGCGAGCCGCGCCTCCAGCACCGGGATGAGGCGCGCGCCTTCGCCGCGCCGCATCGCTACGAGCCCGTCAAGCGCCTTCTCCCAGCTCGCCAGCAGCGCCGCCTGGCGCCGCTCGCGCTCAGCCTCGTCGTCGGGTTCCTCGCCACTCTCCAGCACGCCGCGCAGCGCCAGGAGACCATCGGCACGTGGCAGCGCGGCACGCCCCTCGGCGACCAACGCCTGGCTCGCAGCGAGCACCTGCTCCAGCGCCTCGCGGTTGATGCGCACGCCGCCGGTGGCGGGGCCCCGCGTCACCGTCAGCGTCACCGACAGCGCGCCGCGTTTCAGCTTCTGCGCCAGGCTGGTGCGCAATGGCAGCTCGAGTCCGTCCAGCCCCGGCGGCAAGCGGAAGCGCAGATCAAGCGATTTGCTGTTGACGCTTTTGAGCTCCCAGACCCAAGAAGCGCCGTCCTCATGCCCATCGGCACGGGCAAAGCCGGTCATGCTGGACACGGTCACGCGCGGCCACCCCTCTTAACTCCCGGACGATGGCAGGTTTTATAGCATAGGCGCAGGCGGCCCGCGTTATTGCTGTTCGTCGCCGATGCCGCGCGCCTTGCGCAGATGAGCGACGTTGCGATTGTGGTCGTCGAGGGTGTGCGCGAAACTGTGGCCGCCGGTACCATCGGCGACGAAATAAAGATCGTCCGTCGCGGCCGGGTGCAGCACGGCATGCAGTGCGGCGAGGCCGGGATTGGCGATCGGCGTCGGCGGCAGGCCCTTGTTGAGATAGGTGTTGTATGGCGATTCGATCGCCAGATCGTCATGGCCGAGTGGGCGATCGATCGGCTTGGTGCCGCCCTCGGTCACGGCATAGGCGACGGTGGGATCGGCCTGAAGCCGCATGCCGATCTTGAGGCGGTTGAGGAAGACCGCAGCGACCCGCGGCCGCTCGTCCTCGCGGCCCGTCTCCTTTTCGACGATCGACGCCAATATCAGCGCATCCTCGGGCGTGGCCAGCGGGAGATCGGGGCTGCGCTCGGCCCAAGCGGCGGCGAGCGCCTTGTCCATGGCACGGCGCATACGCGTCAGCAGATCCTGGCGCTTGTCCCCGAGCAGGTAGAAATAGGTGTCGGGCAGCAGATGCCCTTCGGGCGGCATCTGATCGATATTGCCGTCGAGATTGGGCAGCTCGCGGAGCTGCGCCACGACGTCGGCGGTCATGTGCCCCTCGATGACGACGAAGCGGTGCTGCACGACGCGGCCGCTCGCCAGCAGCTCGGCGACGTCTCGCGCGCTCATCGCTGCGGCGAACTCGTACTCGCCGGCCTTGAGCGTACCCGCCCTGCCCTCGAGCTCGACCCCGGCGACGAAGACCCAAGGATGGGCGACGACACCGCTATCGCCGAGCTCGCGCGCCATGGCGCGCAGGGAGGCACCGCGCGGCACGACGACGGTCTTGGCCTCGCCGAGTGGGCCCGACGCGGTGTAGGCGTACCAGCCCCAGGCGCAGACAAGCAACGCCGCCGCCGCAACGAGCAGCGCTGCTCCGCGCCAAAGCCGGCGCGCGGTCGATGTCATCCTAGGGAGCCCGGCCGAAGATCAGCGAGGCGTTGGTGCCGCCGAAGCCGAAGGAGTTCGACAACGCATAACTGACCCGCCGCTCCTTCGCCTTGAGCGGCACGAGATCGATGTCGCAGCCTGCCGACGGGTTCTCGAGGTTGAGCGTCGGCGGCACCACGCTGTCGCGCATGGCCAGAATGCTGAAGATGGCCTCGACGCTGCCGGCGGCGCCGAGCAGATGGCCGATCGCCGATTTCGTCGAGGACATCGAAACCTTATAGGCGTGCTCGCCGAACAAGCGCTTCACCGCGCCCAATTCGATCTCGTCGCCGAGCGGGGTCGAGGTGCCGTGTGCATTGATGTAGTCGATCTTGTCGGGCGTGAGCTGGGCGCGCTTCAGTGCGTTGCGCATGGAGCGATAAGCGCCGTTGCCGTCCTCGGACGGCGCCGTGATGTGGTACGCGTCCCCCGACATGCCGTAGCCCACGACCTCGGCATAGATCTTGGCGCCGCGCTTCTTGGCGTGCTCCAGCTCCTCGAGCACGACGATCCCGGCGCCCTCGCCCATGACGAAGCCGTCGCGCTTCTCGTCCCACGGCCGCGACG
>Ga0134126_10011900_pt1 | contig 10978 bp, 8 predicted proteins | sample KB31752_FD_96881 | JGI IMG/M metagenome (GOLD analysis project Ga0134126, IMG submission 96881) | Terrestrial soil microbial communities with excess Nitrogen fertilizer from Kellogg Biological Station, Michigan, USA - KB3-175-2 | ecosystem: Environmental > Terrestrial > Soil > Unclassified ... | reverse complement strand
TGTCGTAACCGCTGCCGGCGATCGTGTTGCCGAGCAGCCACTTCATGTTGTAGCCGACCTCACCGACGAGCGGCCCGTTCTGCGTCGCGGGCGGCCAGGTGTTCGGGCCGTGCCACGTCGCCGGGTCGGTCGCGGGCGTCGCGCCGTTCGTGACGTCGAAGATGCCGTGCTGCGGGTTGCCCGCCGCCTGGTTGTAGACGCAGGGCGTCGGATCGCCGTCGCAGCCCGTCGCCATCTGGCCGGCGTAGTGGTCGTTCTCGTCCGCGGTGACGACGAAGAGCGTGTTGCTCTTGTTGATGCCGTCCGCCGCCATCCGGGCGAAGAACTTGCCGAAGGCGACGTCGTAGCTCTTCAGCGCCGCGACGTACCCCGCCTCGCCGGGCCCATAAGCCCCGCCGCCGGCGTGATTGTCGTGCGTGTCCGAGATGTACGCGTACGTGATCGGGATGCCGGACTCCTGCATCTGGGCTACGTAGCCGAGTGTTGTCGACGCGGGCATGCTGTCGAAGCCCGGGAAGCCTGGCTGTCCGAACTGGTCGGTGATCGGGTTGCCGTTGATGTCCTTGACGGCAGCCTGACCGCCGGTGACGGCCGGGTCGACGTACTTCGCGCCGAACAGCGCCTTGAAGCCGAAGTAGCCCCCGGGCTCGTCCGGAAGCGGGTCGGACTGCGCGTGCGGCGCTCCGTACTGGCTGTTGCAGACGCTCGAATTCGAGGCTCCACAGTGGACGGCGATGCCGACGAAGTCGGTCTGCGCGAGGTTGCGCAGCGCGGACCCCGAGGGTGCGAGTTGGGAGGTCTTTCCCTCCTGCCACTCCGGCGAGCCCTCGCCGAAGATGGTCGTCATGTCACCCGAGAGGTCGACACGGATCACCTGTGCGCCGCTCGGATGGGCTGCGGCCAGCGGGCTGATCGTCACCCCCGTGCCGCTCGCGCCGGCGGTGCCGACGGCGACGATCGAGACGAACTCGCTGTTGTCGACCTGGATCCGCTGCCCCGCGGCGAGGCCGCTGACGCTTGCGACCTTGATGTTCGTCGCTCCAGCTGCCGCCGCGGCGGCGAGCGACGTCGCAGGGGCGGTCACGGCGTTGTTGTTCTCGAGCACCGTGTTGGCCATCGAGACGTTGCCGACGTCGCAGCCGTCACGCGTGTACGAGACCCACGGCGCAGGGGTCGTCTTTTGCCCGTCCGTGATCATGTTCGGGTGCGTGTCGAAGGGCGCGGCAACCTCTGCGTTCCAGTACTTGAAAGCGGAGGTGAAGGTCGGAAGCCCCGTCGACTGGTTGTAGTAGTCGTACGAGTTCGAGACCGTCACGCCCTGCCGATCCGGATAGAGGCCGGTCAGCGAGCTGAGAATCCCGCCCGCGGTGTGCGAGATCAGGATCGTGTAGTGCTTGTTCATGAGCGTGCCGTTGCCCTGGAGGAAGTTCTTCAGGTTCGGCATGAACTCGAGATCGGACGGGACGTTCGGGTTGTCCCTCCTGAGATGCACGTTGTCGAACTGCAGGTAGATCACGTGCTTGATGCCGTTGGCCAGCGTGCAGTTGCCGGCCGCTGCGGCAGCCGGCTCCGGCTTCGCGCCGGCCGACTGCGAGGACACGCCCAGCGCAAGCGCTGTGGCTACCGCCACGGCTGCGAGCGCAATGGCGGTGATCCCCCGTCTCCCTTTCATCGTCTCTCCCCCTTGTGTCAGGTGCCCACCGTCGCGGGCGAACCTAAACGACCGCGGGCGCGTCGTCCACCGGGGTAGCCAAATCGCTACATCCGAAGCGCTATGTGGTGCGACCAGCGTGTCAGGGCCGGACGAAGCCCATGCGTTCGTACATCTGCTCGAGCGTCGGCGCGGAGACCTCGCGTGCCTTCTCGGCGCCGCGCGCCAGGAGCGCGTGCAGCTGCGGCTCGTCGGAGCGCAGCTCCTCGTAGCGCGTGCGAATCGGGTCGAGTACCGCGACGACGGCCTCGGCGACATCGGACTTGAACGTGCCGTACCCGCCGCCGTCGTAGCGGGTTTCGATCGCCTGAATCTCGTCGCCGCCCATGATCGAGAGGATCTCGATCAGGTTCGAGATGCCCGCCTTCTCGCCCGGATCGTGCCGGACGTCCGTGCCCGAGTCGGTGACGGCGCTCCGGAACTTCTTGCGGATCGTGTCGGGTGGGTCGAGCACCCCGACCGTACCCTGCGCGGTGCCGCCCGTGGTCGACATCTTCTTCGTCGGCTCCTGCAGGTCCATCACGCGACCGCCGACCTCCGGGATCATCGAGTCGGGCAGCCGGAACGTCTCCCCGTAGCGCGCGTTGAAGCGCTCGGCGACGTTGCGCGCCAGTTCGAGGTGCTGCCGCTGGTCCTCGCCGATCGGTACGACGTCGGTCTGGTAGAGCAGGATGTCGCCGGCCTGCAGGACGGGGTAGCCGAACAGCCCTGCGGAGACGAACTCCTGCTGCTCGCCCTTGTCCTTGAACTGCGTCATGCGGCGCAGCTCGCCGTAGCTCGTGACCGAGCCGAGCAGCCAAGCAGCCTCGGCGTGGGCGCGCACGTGGCTCTGCACGAAGAGCGTGCAGCGGTCTGGATCCAGGCCGGCCGCGAAGAGGAGCGCGGCGAGCGAGAGTGTCGACTCGCGCAGCTCCTCCGGGTCGTACTCGGTCGTGATCGAGTGCAGGTCGACGATGCAGAAGAAGGCCTCGCCTCGATCCTGCAGCGCGACGTAGTTCCGGATCGCCCCGATGTAGTTGCCGAGGTGCTTGGCACCGGTTGGCTGGATTCCGCTGAAGATCCGCATGGCTCTCAGTATCGCAACTACCTTTAGCTATCTCCGATGGCGACGAACGGTTCCCCAGAGCTGCTGATCGTGATGGCCTCCGGCGCGACGCCGGACCAGACCGAGCACGTCCTCGCACGGCTGCAGGAGGCCGGCGTGGATGCGCGCGTGACCCGAGGGCGCGAGTCGACGGTGATCGGCGCGATCGGCGAGCGCGAGCTGCTGGCGACCTTGCCGCTCGAGGGCTACCCCGGAGTCGAGCAGGTGCTGCCGATCCTGAAGCCGTACAAGCTCGTCTCGCGCGAGGTCTCGCCCGACCCGACGATCATCGACGTCGACGGACGCAAGATCGGCGACCAGTTCTTCGGGCTGATCGCGGGGCCGTGCACGGTCGAGTACCGCGAGCAGACCCTCGAGACGGCGCGCGCCGTGAACGAGGCCGGGGCGACGTGGCTCCGAGGCGGCGCGTTCAAGCCGCGAACCTCGCCGTACACGTTCCAGGGGCTCGGCGAGGAGGCGCTCGTGATCCTGCGCGAGGCGCGGGAGGAGACGGGCCTGCCGGTCGTGACCGAGCTGATGGACCCGAGGCACGTCGAGGCCGTGCTCGACGCGGCGGACGTGATCCAGATCGGCGCCCGCAACATGCAGAACTTCATGCTGCTGGCCGAGGTGGGGCGGGCGGACAAGCCGGTGCTCCTCAAGCGCGGGCCGTCGGCGTCGGTCGAGGAGCTGCTGATGGCGGCGGAGTACGTGGCGCGCGAGGGGAACGAGCGGATCGTCCTCTGCGAGCGCGGGATCAAGACCTTCGAGCGGACGACGAGGTACACGCTCGACCTCGGCTCGGTCGCGGTGCTGAAGCACGAGACGCACCTGCCGGTGATCGTCGACCCGTCGCATGCGGCCGGTAGGCGCGACCTCGTGCTGCCGCTGGCGCGGGCGGCGGCCGCGGTGGGCGCGGACGGGATCATCGTCGAGTCGCATCCGTCGCCGGAGGAAGCGCTCTGCGACGGCCCGCAGCAGATCCCAACCGCCGAGTTCGGCGAGTTCGCCCGCGAGGTGCGCCAGGTCGCGGAGCTGCTCGGCAAGCAGATCGGCTGATCGGCCGCCGGGCGCGGCTGTGGACGAAGAGTCACGCCTCCGGCGCAATCCCGTCACAGTCGTGTCACGCCTCGAGCGCTAGCGTGGAGGCATCCCCGGGTGGGTGGGGGTTAGGGATGGGACCCGCCAGTGCGCTGCTGCCCGAGCTCGGACGCCGTTAGCCTGGGCCGGTGGAGGTCAAGCGGCTCGGGATCATCGGCACCGGTCTGATCGGCGCGTCGGTCGGGCTCGCCGCCAAGCGGGCGGGTGTCCCGCTCGTCGAGGGCTACGACTTCTACGACAACGTCGCCGAGGCGGCGCGCGAGCGCGGCGCGGTCGACCAGACCGCGATCGCCGCGGACGAGCTGCTCGCCGACAGCGAGCTTGTCGTCGTAGCCGTGCCGGTGATCGCGCTCGGCTCGGTCCTCCGCGAGGCGGTCGGCGCCGAAGTCACGGTCACGGACGTCGGCTCGACCAAGTCGAACCTCGGCGAAGCCCTGACCAGCCCGAACTTCGTCGGCGGCCATCCGGTGACCGGCTCCGAGGCCCACGGCCCCGAGCACGCCACGGCCGACCTCTTCGACGGCGCTACCTGGTTCCTGACGCCCACGGCGCACACCGACCCGGAGCGCTACCGCCTCGTGCACGGCTTCGTCTCCGGGCTCGGCGCGACGCCCGTGGCGATCGACCCGCAGGCGCACGACCAGCTCGTCGCGGTCACGAGCCACCTGCCGCACGCCCTCGCCAATCTGCTCGTCAACCAGGCGGGCGCCTCGCGCATCGAGGGCCACGAACCGCTCGCCGCGGCCGGCGGCTCGCTGCGCGACATGACCCGCGTCGCCGGGGCAAACCCGCGGATCTGGGTCGACATCTTCCTCGAGAACACCGAGGCGCTCCGCGGCGCGCTCGGCGAGCACCGCCGCCGACTCGAGCAGCTCGAGGCCGCACTCGAGGCGCGCGACGCGGGCTTCATCGCGCGTTGGATCGGCGAGGCTTCCGGCAATCGTCGCCGGATGCTCGAGCAGGCGTTCCCGGATCCCGGCGAGCTGCACCAGCTGCGAGTCCACGTGCCCGACCGCCCGGGCGTGCTCGCAGGCATCACGCAGGCGCTCGGCGCCCAGCGAATCAACATCGAGGACTTCGAGCTCCACCACGTCTCGCCGGAGCGCGGCGGCACGCTGACGCTGCTCGTCACCGGCGCCGGGGAGGCCGAGCGCGCGGCGACACTGCTCGAGTCGCAGGGATACGGCGTCGTCGTCTCGCCGGTGCTCGGCGAATGAAGATCGATCCGGCCGCGTCGCTGCGCGGCCACATCGCGGTGCCGGGCGACAAGTCCGTCTCGCACCGGTCGGTCCTTCTCGGCGCGATCGCCGAGGGCGAGACGACCGTCCGCGGCTTCGGGCGCTCGGCCGACACCGAGTCGACGATCGCGGCCGTTCGCGCGCTCGGCGCGACCGTCCACGACGATGACGTGGACACGCTCCGCGTCGAGGGCTCCGGCCTCCGTGGTCTCCGCGAACCGGTCGAGCCGATCGACTGCGGCAACTCGGGCACGACCTTTCGGCTCCTGGCAGGGATCCTCGCCGGGCAGCGCGGCCGCTTCGAGCTGGCGGGCGACGAGTCGCTCAGCCGCCGGCCGATGGAGCGCATCGCCGAGCCGCTGCGGCTGATGGAAGCGCGGGTCGAGACGACGGACGGCACGCCGCCGCTCACCATCGAGGGCGGTGAGCTCAAGGGCATTCGCTACGAGCTGCCGGTCGCGAGTGCCCAGGTCAAGTCGTGCGTCCTGCTCGCCGGCCTCTACGCCGCCGGCCGGACGACGGTCGTCGAGCCCTTGCCGACGCGTGACCACACCGAGCTGATGCTCGAGGCGGCGGGCGTGACCGTGCGCCGGCACCAGCGCCGCATCTCCGTCGGGCCTGCGGAGCGCCTGCGCCTCGGCGAAGTCGTCGTCCCCGGCGACTTCTCGGCGGCCGCGCCGTTCGTCGTCGCCGCGAGCCTGCTGCCCGGCTCGGAGCTGACGATCCACGACGTCGGCCTGAATCCGCGCAGGACGGGCCTGCTCGACGTGCTCGCGCGCATGGGCGCCCGCATCACGATCTTCCACCGGCACAAGAGCGGCGGGGAGCCCGCCGGCGACCTCGAAGTGCGCTCGGCCGAGCTCACCGCGACGGCCGTGACCGCCGAGGAGGTGCCGCTGCTGGTGGACGAGCTGCCGCTGTTCGCTCTCGCCGCCGCGTGCGCGCGCGGAGTGAGCAAGGTCGAGGGCGCGCGCGAGCTGCGCGTGAAGGAGACCGACCGGATCGAGACGGTGACGTCGTCGCTGCGCGGCGTCGGTGTGCGGATCGCGGAGACCGAGGACGGCTTCGCGGTGCGAGGCGTGCCGACCCGCTTCCGCGGCGGGTCGATCGACTCGCGCGGCGACCACCGGATCGCGATGCTGGGGGCGGTCGCGGGCCTCGTCTCCCGCGACGGCGTCGAGCTCGGAGACCCGCAGGCGGTCGCTGTAAGCTTCCCCGGGTTTTTCGAGCTGCTGGACTCGGTCACACAACGATGATCGTCGCCATCGACGGGCCGGCGGGTGCCGGCAAGAGCACGGTCGCCCGGCAACTCGCCGAGCGGCTGAGCTTCCGCTATCTCGATACCGGGGCGATGTACCGCGCCTTGACCTGGCTGGCGCGACAGCGTGGGATCCCGCTGGCGAACGGGGACGAGCTCGGGCAGCTGGCGGCCGCGAACCCGGTCAGCTTCGACGAGCGGGGCCGGGTCACGATCGCCGACACGGACGTCACCTCCTCGATCCGCAAGGCCGAAATCGACAGCCTCGTGCCGGTCGTCGCCCGGCACCAGCCGGTGCGGCAGGTCATGCGTGAGCGACAACGCGAGCTTGCGGACGACGGCAACGTCGTGATCGAGGGCCGTGACATCGGCACGGTCGTCGCGCCCGACGCCGCCGTGAAGGTCTACTTGAACGCCGACCGCGACGTCCGCGCCGGCCGGCGGCTGGCGGAGCGGCCGGAGATCGGCGCGGACGTGCTCGCCACCGACCTGCGGCTGCGCGACCAGAGCGATGCGGCCCGCATGCGTCCCGCCGAGGACGCGATCCAGATCGACACCACCGAGCTGGACGTCGAGGACGTCGTGGGCCGGATCGAAGAACTGGTCCGCGCGCGCCAGCCGGCCTGACGCGTGCCGTCACGCAGCCTGCGCGGTGTCAGGCATGCAAACAGAAACGTCGCGAACGTTCCACAAGCGACCCGCTTGCAGGCGTTTCCAGCGGTTCGAACGGTGTCAGACACGGTGACGGAACCGTCACGGGGCACGGGCGGCGCCTAACATCGCCGCGTGGCATCTGCGGATCACGACGAGCACTCGGACGCCCCAGCCGAAGCCGCCCCGCCGCTCGCGGGTACGGTGGCCGTCGTCGGCTTCCCGAACGTCGGGAAGTCCACCCTCGTCAACCGCCTGACGGAATCGCGCGACGCGGTCGTGCACGAGACGCCAGGCGTGACGCGCGACCGCAAGGAGATCGTCGCCGACTGGAACGGCCGCCGCTTCCGTCTGATCGACACCGGCGGCGTCGACATCGCCGACCAGACGCCGATCACCCGGTCGATCGCCGAGCAGGCGCAGACCGCAATCGCCGAGGCCGACCTCGTGCTGTTCGTCGTGGACGCGAGAGCGGGCGTGATGCCGGGCGACGAAGAGCTGGCGGCGATCCTCCGCCGTGCGCGCAAGCCGGTGCTGCTCCTCGCCAACAAGATCGACGACCCACGGCAGGACGCGCTCGCGCTCGAGTTCCACCGGCTCGGGCTCGGCGACCCGATTCCGATCTCGGCGCAACACGGACACGGGACGGGCGACCTGCTCGACGCGGTGATCACGATGCTGCCGGGCAGCGGCCCGCAGGAGGTCGGCGCAGAGGCAATCCGTGTCGCCATCCTCGGCCGGCCGAACGTCGGTAAGTCGAGCCTGCTGAACGCGCTGCTGGGCGAGGAGCGGGTGATCGTCTCCGAGACGCCCGGCACGACCCGCGACGCGATCGACACCGTCCTCCGCCGCGGCGAACGTACTTTCGTCCTCGTCGACACGGCAGGCATGCGTCGCAAGCGCAAACAGCGGCAGGGGATCGAGTACTACTCGGAGCTGCGCGCGCTCGCCGCGGCCGAGCGGGCCGACGTCGCGCTCGTGCTCGTCGACGCCTCGGAGGGCCTCGTCGACCAGGATCTCGCCGTGGCCGACGTCGCGCGCAAGGCGCAGGACTCGACGATCGTCGTCCTGTCGAAGTGGGACATCACCGAGACGGCGATCGAGGACGTGCGGCCGCGGATCGCGTCGCGCCTGCGCCAGCGACCGCCGATGGTCACCGTCAGCGCCAAGACCGGCCGCGGCATCTCGCGCCTGCTCGACCGGATCGAGGAGCAGTTCGAAAAGCACGTGGCGCGGATCTCCACGGGCGAGCTGAACCGCTTCCTCGCCGAGCTCCGCGAGGCGCGCGAGCCGCCGTCGCGCAACGGCCGGCGCCTGAACCTCCTCTACGGCACGCAGGTGCAGCAGCGGCCGCCGCGCTTTCGTTTCTTCGTGAACGATCCCGGGCTGGTGACCCGCGACTACGGCTACTGGGTCGAGAACCAGCTGCGCGAGCGCTTCGAGCTCGAGGGCGTGCCGGTGTCCATCGACTTCGTCCGCCGCACATGAGGGCCGCGGTCGCCGGAGCCGGGGCGTGGGGGACGGCGTTCGCCTCCCTGCTGGCCGGGCGCGGGCACGACGTGACGCTCGCCACCCGCGACCCCGAGCAGGCGCGCGAGATCGACGAGACCGGCCGTAACCCGCGCTACCTGCCGGACGTCGACCTGAGCGGCGTCTCGGCGACGACGCTCGACGACCCGACGCTCGCCGGCGTCGACCTGCACGTGGTCGCGGTGCCGAGCCGGGCGTTCGCCGAGGTCGTGCTGGAGCTACCCGGCGCGGCGCCCGTCCTCAGCCTGACGAAGGGGCTCGACCCGCAGAGCGGCGGGCGGCTCTCGAAGCTCGTCGAGCGACGCGGCTTCGCCGTGCTGTCGGGCCCGAACTTCGCGGAAGAGGTCGCCGAGGGCCTGCCCGCGGCGGCCGTGATTGCGAGCGAGAACGCCCGGCTCGCCGAGGAGCTGCAGCAGGCGGTCAACTCGATGGCGTTCCGCGTCTACGTGAACGACGACCTGGTCGGCGTCGAGCTCTGCGCGGCCGCGAAGAACGTGATCGCGCTCGCGGCCGGCGGCGTCGACGGCCTGCGGCTCGGCGACAACGCGAAGGCGGCCCTGATCGCGCGCGGCCTGGCCGAGATGGCGCGCCTCGGTGAGGCCTGCGGCGCCCGCGCAGAGACCTTCTCCGGCCTCGCCGGCATGGGCGACCTGATCGTCACGTGCTGGAGCCGCCACGGCCGCAACCGCCAGGCAGGCGAGCTGATCGCCCAGGGCACCTCGCCGGACGAGGCGGCGGCCCAGATCGGCACCGTCGAAGGCCTGACGACGGCTCCGGTGCTCCGGGAACTCTCTCGGGGCGTCGGAGTCGAATTACCTATAACGGAGGGTGTGTGTCGCGTCCTCGACGGGCAGGATTTGTACGAGCTAGCCGCAAATCTGATGGGCCGTCAGCCAACCCGGGAGTGACCATGCGACGCCGTTTCCTGCCAGCCGTTCTCCTCGCGAGCCTCGCGCTCGTGCTCGCCGCGTGCGGCAGCGGGTCGAGCAGCAGTTCCTCGGGCGGCGGCTCCGTGCCGGCCGGCGCGTCGCTGGTGCGTTCCGACGTGCTCGCGTTCGCCGCGATCGACGGCGACCTCGGCTCTGATCAGTGGCGGCAGTTCGACAAGCTCTGGCAGAAGTTCCCGGCGCACGACCGCTGGCTGCAGCAGCTCAAGGGGTCGCTCGCGAACGACGGCCTCGACTACGAGCGTGACGTGAAGCCGGCACTTGGCCCGGAGGTCGACGTCGCCGTCGCGGCGAACGGCACCACTCACGAGCTCGTCGGCATCACGAAGCCCGACGACCCCGCAAAGTTCAAGGAGCTGGCGACCAAGGCGAACAAGGGCTCCACGCAGCCCGTCACGCGCGACCTCGGCGACGGCTGGTGGGCGATCGCCGACAAGCAGAGCTACTTCGACGCCGTGCTCAAGGGCTCCGGCGAGCCGCTCTCGAACTCCGACTCGTTCACCGCAGCGATGGGCAAGCTTCCCGGCGACACGCTCGTCCGCGCGTACCTCGATGGTCCTCAGCTGAACCAACTCGTCAAGCAGCGGACGCCGAGCGGCACGTCCGGCGTCGACCCGTCGGCACTCGGGCTTCAGGGCCTGAAGTACCTCGCCGTGTCGCTGAGTGTCGAGGCCGACGGCTTGCGCGTTCGGGGAGCGTCGAGCGGCGGCAACCTCGGCGGCGGCGAGTTCGCCTCGAAGCTGCTCGACGAAATCCCGAGCGACGCGTTCGCGGCGTTCGACTTCCTCGGCTCGGGCACGGCGCAGCAGTTGCAGAAGCTCGAGGCGACACCGCAGTTCGCTCAGGTCGCGAAGCAGCTCGAGCGCGAGTACGGCGTCACCGCCGACCAGCTCTTCGGCCTGCTCGACGGAGAGGTCGCCTTCTACGCCCGCTCGAGCGCGGTCATCCCCGAGCTGACGCTCGCACTGCAGCCGACCGACCCGACCCAGGCGCTCGAGACCGTCGACAAGCTGATGACCCGTCTCGCCACCGAGGCCGGCACCCGGGTCCGGAGCGGGACGCAGGGCGGGCACGACGTGAAGACGGTCACCTTCGGCCAGTTCGCGATCCACTACGGCTCGGTGGACGGAAAGCTGATCCTGACCACCGGCCTGAACGGCATCTCCGACTTCGGCTCGGCCGGGAGCCTCACCGACAGCGCGGACTTCAAAGACGCGAAGTCGGCCGCCGGCATGCCGGACTCGACCGGCGGCGTCTTCTACGTCGACCTGAAGAACGCGCTGCCGTTGATCGAGGGCTTCGCGGGCCTTTCGGGGCAGAGCCTTCCCTCGAACGTGACCGAAAACCTACGGCCGTTGCGCTCCCTGCTCGCCTGGTCGGAAGGCCAGAACAGCGCGCGGACCTTCGACGCGTTCCTCGAGATCAAGTAGCCTTGCCCGCCGGAATGGCGGCTCGAGA
>Ga0134126_10011898_pt1 | contig 10979 bp, 8 predicted proteins | sample KB31752_FD_96881 | JGI IMG/M metagenome (GOLD analysis project Ga0134126, IMG submission 96881) | Terrestrial soil microbial communities with excess Nitrogen fertilizer from Kellogg Biological Station, Michigan, USA - KB3-175-2 | ecosystem: Environmental > Terrestrial > Soil > Unclassified ... | reverse complement strand
TAGTCGCGCAACCCCTCCGATGCCTCGGCTTTACCGAGATTTGAGGCAGGCGGCAGCGCAGGCAAAGTAGGTTACGGATCCGGCATCTCAGAGCGTGTTCATGCGAATACGCGACGCACACGACCAGACAGCCCGTTCGAACGTGAACCGTGGCTCAATCATGTTCGGCGCAGACTGTATGCCCGTCAGATCGTATGCCGTTCAAGCATCGACCAACGCGCGGACCTCGCGCGGACGGTTGGTGATGATCGCATCCACGCCGAGCTTGACGCACAGTTCGACATCGCTCGGATCGTCCACGGTCCACACGTGCACCCGCCGCCCGGCGCGGTGCAACCGCTCTACGTATTCGGGGCGTGAGCGCAGAATCTCTATCGCCGGCCCGCCGATCGGCACCCCGCGCGGCAGTATCCCGTCGCGCAGCAGATACGAGAACGGCTCCATGAGGAAGACGGTCTCGAGCCGCGGCGCGAGCCGGTGGATCCGGCGCACCGCGAGCCGGGAGAAGCTCATGATCCGTACCGGCGACGGCTCCCCGCCGCGCGAATGCGCCCAGCCGAACTCGTCCAGCAGTTCGACCAGCCGCCGCTCCACCAGACCGGCGTATCGGGTCGGGTGCTTCACCTCGATGGCGAGTTCCACCCGCTTCGGATGCTGCGCCACCAGCTCCAGCAATCGACGCAGCGTCAGGACTCGATTGCGGTCGAGGTCCGGTTCCTCGGGGTCGTGCGAATCGTGCCAGGAGCCGAAGTCGAGTTCCTCGAGCCGGGCCAACTCCAGCGTGGAGACCTTGCCGCGACCGTCAGAGGTCCGGTTGACCCGCCGGTCGTGCACACACACCAGATGCCCGTCGATCGTCAGCCTGACGTCGCACTCCAATGCATCAGCACCTACGGAGAGCGCTGTGCGGTACGCCGCCAGGGTGTGCTCAGGCGCTTCGGCTGAAGCACCGCGGTGCGCGACGACTTGGGGGCGCTGGTACTCGGACTGCGCTACCGCATGCTTCACAACCCCATGCTCCACAGGCCCATAGTCTCAGGCCGCGTGGCGTGTCTGGTGATACACACCGGACGGCGATAGGAAGTACCGGTGAACACCCTGCCACTTAACCAGCTTGGAGCGCACCGATGAGCGATTCATCAGGATGGACCGGCCCGCAGTTCCTCGTCGTCACGTCCAATGACGTGCCCGGCTACCGGATCGAGCAGGTGCTCGGCGAGGTTTTCGGCCTGACCGTCCGTTCGCGCAACGCCTTCAGCCAGATGGGCGCGGGCCTGAAGTCGATGTTCGGCGGGGAGCTGCGCGGCATGACCAAGAATCTGGTGGAGAGCCGCAACGAGGTCATGGGCCGGATGATCGGCGAGGCGCAGGCGCGCGGCGCCAACGCGGTCATCGCGATGCGCTTCGATACCTCGGAGATGGGCGACGTGTGGACCGAGATCTGCGCGTACGGGACTGCGGTGCGTATCTCGCCGCTCGGCTGATCGCGCCGTCCCACTGATCACGCCATGTCGGCAATTCGCGCAGCCTTGGCGAATTGACCGGTGAACTTGAGCTGACGATCTTTCAGTTCCACGGCCGCTTGAGGACCGGAGTGACGTCCACCGCATGACATTCAGTCCCGGCGGAGGGCGTGGGATTCGAACCCACGGTGACTTGCGTCACTCCGGTTTTCAAGACCGGTGCATTAGGCCGCTATGCAAGCCCTCCTCGCGGCGGCCTGCATCGACGGGCCGCCGTGGCGCTCAGTCTCTCATGAGCGATTACTTCTTTGCTGCGCCATTCGCCGCGGCGGTGCACAGCACGAAGGCCGCCGCGGTCTTGGGGTACTCCACAAATGCCTGCGTTGTGCCGCTGACCGCGTCGCACTGGTTCGAGTCGTCTCCGGAGAACTTCGCCAGCACCTGTAAAGCGCCGGCACTACCGCAGGAGACGTGCACCAACTGCCCTGACTTCGGGCTGGACACACAATCGCCGACCGCCGCGTAGTGGCTGCGGCCCTGGCTCACCCAGTAGAGGTAACCGCCGATGAGAAGCACCCCGGCGACGATCCCCCACAACAGCTTGCGCGACATGCGGCCGAGCCTACCGGCCCGGCCGCATGTCGCCACGTCGTGCATTCACAGAGCGCTGACGCTATGGAGACGCCGCAGGTCAGCGGCACGTCCGAGCCAACGCTTCGGTCGCTTGGTCAGCGCTCGACCTCGCCGCGGATGAACTTCTCCACCGCGTCGCGCGCCTCGTCGTCGAAGTACTGCACCGGCGGGGACTTCATGAAGTACGAGGAGGCCGACAGGATCGGGCCGCCGATGCCGCGGTCCTGGGCGATCTTCGCGCAACGCAGCGCGTCGATGATGACGCCGGCCGAGTTCGGCGAGTCCCAGACCTCCAGCTTGTACTCAAGGTTCAGCGGCACATCGCCGAACGCGCGGCCCTCGAGCCGCACGTACGCCCACTTGCGGTCGTCGAGCCAGGACACGTAGTCGGACGGGCCGATGTGCACGTTGCCCTTGCCGATGTCGTGCGAGAGCTGCGAGGTGACCGCCTGGGTCTTGGAGATCTTCTTCGACTCGAGCCGCTCGCGCTCGAGCATGTTCATGAAGTCCATGTTGCCGCCGACGTTCAGCTGCATGGTGCGGTCAAGCACCACGCCGCGGTCCTCGAACAGCTTGGCCAGCACCCGGTGCGTGATGGTCGCGCCGACCTGCGACTTGATGTCGTCGCCGACGATCGGGACGCCGGCCTCGGTGAACTTGTCAGCCCACTCCTTGGTGCCCGCGATGAACACCGGCAGCGCGTTGACGAAGGCGACCTTCGCGTCGATCGCGCACTGCGCGTAGAACTTGGCGGCCTGCTCGGAGCCGACCGGCAGGTAGCACACGAGCACGTCGGCGCGGGTGTCCTTGAGCGCCTTGACGATGTCCACGGCCTCATCGGGCGACTCGTCGATGGTCTGCTGGTAGTACTTGCCCAGACCGTCGAGGGTGTGGCCGCGCTGCACGATCACGCCGGTGGGGGCCACGTCGGCGATCTTGATCGTGTTGTTCTCGGAGGCGTGGATGGCGTGCGCCAGGTCCTGGCCGACCTTCTTGGCGTCCACATCGAACGCGGCCACGAACTCGATGTCGCGCACGTGGTACTCGCCGAGCTGAACATGCATCAGGCCGGGGACTCTGGTGGCCGGATCGGCGTCCTTGTAGTACTCGACGCCCTGCACGAGGGATGAGGCGCAGTTGCCCACGCCCACGATGGCTACGCGAACCGAACCCATGCGGTGTTGCTCCTTCTTCATTAGTCGATCTCTCGGTGGGCGGGGGTGTTCGCGCCCTCGATCGTGGGACGTTTCCGGCGGACCGCGCGCTGTCGGGTCAGCCGGCCGGCGGGCCCAAATGCGGGCCCACCTGCTGGTCGTGCTCGGTCTTGATCAGCTCGTTGAGCCAGCGCACCTCGCGCTCCACCGATTCCATGCCGTGCCGCTGCGCCTCCAGGGTGTAGCGGTCGAGCCGCTCCCTGGTGCGGATCACCGACTGGCGGAACAGGTCGAGCCGCTCCTCGAGGCGGGAGCGGCGCCCCTCCAGGATCCGCAGCCGGACGGCGGCGTCCGTGCGGCCGAAGAAGGCGAAGTGCACACCGAAGTTCTCGTCCTCCCAGGCCGAGGGGCCCGCGTCGGAGAGCAGTTGCTTGAACCGGTCCTCGCCCTCCGGGGTGAGCCGGTAGACGATCTTCGAGCGGCGCGGCGCGGCGCTCAGCCCGGCTTCGCCGCGAGCCGCGGTCCTGGCCGCGGCGGCTTTGGCCGTGGCCCGGCGCGGGGCCGGTTCGGCTTCCGCGTCCTCGATGAGCCAGCCGCGCGCGACCAGTTCCTTGAGGCACGGGTAGAGCGAGCCGTAGGAGAACACGCGCAGCGACCCGAGCAGGACGTTGAGCCGCTTGCGCAGTTCGTATCCGTGCATCGGCGACTCGTGCAGCAGGCCGAGGACAGCGAACTCCAGCACTCCGGAGCGCTTCGCCATCAGGCCTCCTGGTCGTCAGCGTGCCGATCCGGCGTTGGATCGGGCGGCCGCGGGGCTTCCACGTGCCGGACACTGGCGGTACTTTGCGTGTCCAGACGGTGAAGACTCTAACCGATGTATCGGTTCGATACATCGACACGATAGATCCGAGGCGGCGTGGCTGACAAGTCCGCCGTGCGACACGCATGCGAATACCGTCGATTCATCCGTCTTGCGGACATTAACCGCGAACACGCAGAAAACGATCACCTGGCTTCAGCGGGCTTGGGGTGTCGGCGTACTCTGCTTGCCAATCGTGTTCGTTTGGGCGCGGGGAACCGCCCCCGGAAAGGCTCTCGTCCTTCTGGGGAAGGCCAGGCAACAGGCACAGGGAGCAGACGCGGCTATGGGCGGAGATCACGAGTACGGGCGCAGTAACGCGCCCGGAGACGGTTCGCGGTCCTATGGGGGCGGCAGACGCGGCTACGGCGCCGGCTCGGACGAGGCCAACGGCTCGGGCGGCGGTAACGGTGCCCATTCCGGCCAAGAGGCACAGTCGGAGTACGGGGCCGGTGCGGGATACGGGCAGTCGCCCGGGTCCGAGCCGCGCGGATACGGCGACCGAGGCTATGGGGCAGCATCAGGTGGTGCGCCGAGCAGTGGGAGCGGCGCACGCGGCTACGGGCAGAGCGGGGACAGCGGATCAGACCGCGGCTACGGAGGCTCACGTGGCTACGGCCAGCCCTCCCCAGACCCTTATTCGGGCACCCGACGCGGTAAGCAGGGCCCGATTCAGGGCGAGGTCGTGTACGGGGACGGCGCTTCGGGCGGAACCCGGCAGATGCCTGGCTTCCCCGATCAGCCGACGAGTGTCGGCGACGCAGCGGTAAGCGCACCCCCGCGCCGCAGCCGCGTGGAGGAGCGCCGCGCCGCGCGAAACGGCGCCACCGACGCGCCGGAGTATGCCCCCGGCCAGGAGCGTTCGGACCGCTACGGCCCGAGCGCGATCGACGGCCGTCCCACCCGCAACGGAGCCGGCCGCCGAGCCAGCGAGCGCGCGGCCGCACGCCCGGCGAAGAAGGTCGGCTATCACCGCTACTTCGACTATCCGCGCACCGGCAAGAACGGCTGGCGGCACTGGGTGCCGTCGATCAAGCAGGTCTGCTCGTTCATGCTGGCCGGATTCTTCCTGGTCATCGGCCTGATCGCGTTCGAGTACGCGACGGTGCAGATCCCGACCGCCGAGTCGCTGGCCTCGCAGGCACAGATCACCAACTTCACCTACGACGATGCCAGCACCACGTTCGCCAAGCTCGGTGCCACCAACCGGCGCGACGTGAACATAAGCGACATCCCGATGACGATGCAGAACGCGATCATCGCCGCTGAGGACAAGACCTTCCGCACCAACCCCGGCATCTCCTACACCGGCATGATCCGCTCGTTCATCAACGACGTGGAGGGCAAGCCACTGCAGGGCGGTTCGACGCTGACCCAGCAGTTCGCGAAGAACGCCTATCTGACCCAGAATCAGACCTTCAGCCGGAAGATCGATGAGATCTTCATCGCTCTGAAGATCGGGCATACCTGGTCGAAGGACCGGGTGATGCAGGAGTACCTGAACACGGTGTTCTTCGGCCGCAACTCCTACGGCATCCAGGCGGCGTCCAAAGCCTGGTTGGGCAAGGACGTCACACAGGTCAGCGATCCAGCCGACGCCGCGTTGCTTGCCGCCTTGGTGAACCAGCCGACCAACTTCAGTAAGGGCTACGACTCCTCGGTAGATCAGGCGACGCAGCTCTACTGGCAGGGCCAGTTGAAGGCGCGCTGGGCCGCGGTGCTCAAGAACATGCTGGACTACGGCCTGATCAAGCAGTCCGACTACGACGCCGCGGTCGCCAAGTTCCCGACTGTGATCGCGCAGAATGACACCTCGGAGACCATCGAACAGCAGCAGATGAAGCAGGCGGTCTCGAACTGGATCGATTCGTACGCGGCCGCCAACCCGAACAGCGGGCTGCCGAACATGGACCAGATAGAGCGCGGCAACGGCGGCTATACCATCGTCACCACCTTCAACCAGCACTACATGGATCTGGCGAAGCAGGCGGTGCAGGACCAACTGCTCTCGAAGCTGAACAGCAAGAACTGGTACGACCAGAACCTGTATCCAGCGCTGGCCGCGGTGGATCCATCGACCGGTGAGCTGGTCGCCTTCTACGGCGGGACCAGTCAGTTCAACTGGGCGACGCAGGGTCAGGTGCAGCCGGGTTCAACGTTCAAGGCGTTCACGCTGGCGACCGCCTTCGGCCAGAACATTTCGCCGGACAGCTACATCAACGGCAACTCGCCCTGGCCGGATAAGAACAATCCGACCGAGGTGGCCGAGGCCACGGGTGACAAGACCGTGTCGAACGACGACGGCGGGCACGGCATGATCACGATCAACACCGCGACCTCCGAGTCGGTGAACACCGCGTTCGTCCGCCTGGCCAACCAGGTGACCTACAAGGACGTGATGCAGACGGTCAACAACCTCGGCATCACGGATGCCAACGCGCAGGGCCTCCACGCGGACTCCCGACTCACTCTCGGCATCTCCTCGGTCAGCCCCGCGCGAATGGCCGCCGCGTATAGCGCGTTCGCCAACAACGGCAGTCAGTATCCGTTGATCGAGGTCAAGGAGATCAAGAACGCCAGCACCGGCTTCGACTGGAAGCCGGAGGCCAAACCGAAGCCGGTGCTCGACCCGAACGTCGCCGAGACGGTCACCCAGACGCTGTCGCACGTGACCCACGACTCAGACGGCACCGCGTACGGCGCGACGAACCAGAGCGGGTTACAAAACATCGCCGGCAAGACCGGCACGTCGACGATGGAATTGGCCTCCCTGCAGAAGAACTATCCGGACATCTACAACAAGACCCAGAACGGCTACTTCACCACCGCAGCGGTGTGGTTCAACGGGTACAGCGCGAAGCTGGAGACGGCGGTCGCGGTGTCCCGGTGGATCACCGAGAAGGACCCGAAGACCGGCAAGAGCGTCCAGATCCAGGCGCCAGTGGACAACATCAACGGCGCCGGGTTCTCCTTCGGCGCCTCGGTCTCGCTGCCGATCTGGTCCGAGTTCATGAAGCTGATGCAGGGCACGCACTCGAAGTTCGTCGGCGACACACCCTTCCCGACGCCGAACACCGCGAACATGACGATCTCGAACAGCCCGGCCGCCAGCGCCTCGCCCTCGGCTTCGGCGAGCAAGGCACCGAACGGTGGCGGGCAGCCGTCGTCGTCGACATCGCCGAGCGCGAGCCCGAGCAGTAGCGCGACTTGTCAGACCGGGTTCCTGGGCGGTCTCGCGGGTGGCTGCGGCGGTGGCGGAGGGGGCGGGGGCGGCGGAACGCCGAGCACCAGCCCGTCGCCGTCGCCCAGCGCGTCGCGAAAACACGGTTAGCCGGGTCATCCCGGCTCCAGCAGCGCCTCGTGGCCCCGCGGTCTTCGGATCGCAGGGCCACGCGGCTTTTCTAGCTCGATAAGTCCCCAATCACGCTGACGCTTTCACGACATAGCGACGCCCGTGAGCCGTGTTCACGCCGATAACTGCGCGTCAGAGCGACGTACCGCAACCAACTGGCCACAGATACGCCATGCCGTCGCATCAGTCCTTGCGTCGCTCGCTATGGTTACGCGCATGACCGTCAGCACTGCCGAAGTCGACGAAGCTCCTGAGCCGCCGCGGGCGCCCGAGCGCGAGGCGCGCCCGAAGACGTTCGTGGTCACCGCGCCGAGCCTGGACGACCCTGTGGCGAACCTCGGCTCGGACGGCTTCGGCGGCGTGATCGGCCGGCGCGCGCGGCTGCCGCGCGGCCGGGCCACCGTCGCTTTCCTGCTGCTCCTGCTGACCCTGCTGTCCACCGCGGTCGGCATCGGAATGCGCCAGCCCTGCTTCAGCACGGCGTGGACCGGCGGCGGGAACCAGCAGTACACGCACATGTGCTACACGGACATCCCCTTCATGTACCAGGGCCGCGGGTTCTCGCAGGGCGAGGTGGCCTACTACTCGACCAATCCGAACAACTACCTCGAGTACCCGGTGATCACCGGCGCCGCGATGGAGACCGCGGCGCTGCTGGCCAGGCATGTGCCCGGGGACGCGAACAACCAGGGCCGCTGGTTCTATGTGTTCACCACCTGGTTCCTGCTGGCCTTCGCCGCGATCACCGTGGTAGCGCTGATCGGGATCTCCGGGCCACGCCCCTGGGACGCCGCGATGTTCGCGATCGCGCCGGGGCTGATGCTCAACGGCTCGATCAACTGGGACCTGATCGCCGTGGGCCTGGCCGCGGTCGCGCTGCTGGCCTGGGCACGCAGCAAGCCGATCCTGGCCGGAGTCTTCATCGGCCTCGGCACGGCGGCGAAGCTGTACCCTGCCCTCTTGCTGGTGGCGCTGGTGCTGTTGTGCTGGCGGGCCGGGAAGATGAAGGCCTGGGCGCTGTGCATGGCCGGCGCGATCGGGTCCTGGCTGGTGGTGAACCTGCCGTTCATGATCGAGAACTGGCACTCCTGGATCTACTTCTACACGTTCAACGAGAATCGCGGCGCGGACTGGGGCTCGCTCTGGCTGTTCCTTGAGTACAGCCCGCTGCACATGACCTTCAATGCCAACCAGATCAACACACTGTTCGCGGTGCTGCTCGCGGTCTCCTGCGTCGGCATCGGGTTGATCGCCTGGCTGGCCAGGAACCGGCCGCGGGTCGCGCAGATCGCCTTCCTCGCGGCGGCGGCGTTCATCCTGTTCAACAAGGTGTACTCGCCGCAATACGTGCTCTGGCTCATTCCGCTGGCGGTGCTGGCCCGGCCGCGTTGGCGCGACTTCCTGATCTGGCAGGCCTGCGAGGTCATCTACTACGGCGCGATCTGGCTGTACCTGATCACCGTGAGCAACGATGCGAATCGCGGTCTGCCTGAGGGCGGCTATGACTTCGCCATCGCGATCCACATCGGCGGCACGCTCTTCTTCGTGGTTCAAGTGATCCGCGACATCTTCGACAACCGGCGCGACCCGGTACGGGCCGGCGGCTTCGACGATCCCGGCGGCGGCGTGCTCGACCAGGCGCCCGACGTATACGGGTTCCGCGACCCGTTCGCGCCCGCCGTTGTTCCCGCCCAAGCGCGGGCCGACAAGCCAACGGCCAAGGAGGATGACGGCGACGCCGGCGAACGCGATGGCGAGACCGCCTCGGAATCCGAGCCGGACGAGAACGCCATCGAAGTCGTCGAGCTTGGCGAGAAAGGTGCGGCCGCGAACGAGGACGGCGGCGGCAGCAGCAGCGGCAGCAGTCGGGCGAACCCGCCTGAAATCAGCGCATGATGACCTGGTCGAAGTGCGTGGAGGTGTGCCGCAGCTCTGCGGACAGTTCGGTACCCGGCTGCGGCGGTTCCACCTGCCGGGGCAAGTAGAGCATCGAGACCAGCATGTGCGGTGGCTCGGCGAACCACTGTTTCCGGCCCTGCCAGCTGAACGGCGAGCGCGTCCGGTTGACCGCCGCCAGCCCGGAGCGCAGCAACTCCTTGGCTCGCGGCGCCAGACCGCGCAGGATGCGCGGCGCTTCGAGCCCGACGCCCTGCACGGTTCCGCCGCTGACCACGACGACCCAGCCGTCCTGCCGGGATCGGGCCTGCCGATAGCCGATTCGGTCGCCGCGTTGTACCGGGAAGGTGTCGAGTACGGTCGCGCGGGCCTCGACGGCGGTGGGCTCGCCGAGCCAGAGCTGGGTCCCGATCCGCGGCCGGAACCGAGTGCCGGGACAGGCACGCTCCAACCCGGCGATTTCCATGCGGCTCAGATGGCTGACGTATATCGTCCGCACGCTGAACCCAGACTCGGTCAGGGCCTTGACCCACGACACCGTCTCGGCCGCCGGATCGGTCGCGGCGGGCCGGTCCAGCGGCAGGTGCAGCGAGAAGCCGTCGATCTGCTGTCCGCCGAGCGCCTGAGCCGCGAGCGGCAGATCGGCGCGGGAAAGGCCCTGGCGTCGCAGCGAGCTGCGGCAATCGATGATCATCCGGTGTCCGGCGAGTTTCCGCACCGCGTCGACCGAGGCGGCCGTGCGTACGATGCGGCCGTCAGACAGCGCCGGTTCGGCTCCATCCAAGTAGGGCTCAAGGATGATCACATCACCGGAGAAGCAGCCGAGTACCGCGGCCGCTTCCTCCGCGGTCCCGACCGCTAACTGATCTACGCCTAGCCCGGCGGCGGCGCGGGCGAGCACCGGCACCGTGAAGCCGTAGCCGTTGCCTTTGGCCACCGGGACCAGATCGGGCTCCGCCTCGGTCACGCACATCTGGTGGTGGCGCCAAGCTCCGCGATCGACATACAGCGTGAGAGGCATGTCAACGCCGTGCCAGGTAGAACTGGAAGGCCCGATGGAGCACCGGATTGATCGGGTAATCCCATTCGCCGAGGTATTCGACCGCTTCGCCACCGAGCCCGACCTTGAAACGCAGCAGGCCGTGAAGGTGGTGCGCCGGGTCCAGGGTGTCGCTGATGCCGCGCAGGTCGTAGACGCTCATACCGTCGGCAAGGCAGTCCTCGATCATTCGCCACTGCAACGCATTAGAGGGCCGGTGTTCGCGGCCCTCGTTCGCCGACGCGCCGTAGCTGTACCAGGCGTACGACCCGACACGCACCATCGTGGCCGCGGCCAAAGACTCGGTACCGCGCTGTGCGATGTACAGCCGGATGCGTTCCGGGTCCTCCGCGTTTATGACGTCGAACATGCGCTGGAAGTACTCCAGCGGCCGGGGCGTGAACTGATCACGCGCCGCGGTCTCCGTATAGAGGCGGTGAAACTCGGGCAGCCCGGCGCCGTCGACTCGCTCCACCTGCACGCCGGCCCGCTCGGCAAGCCGGATATTGCGCCGCCACTGCTGGCTGAACTCGGCGCTGACCTGCTGCTCGTCGCGTCCGTCAAGCGGCAGCCGGAAGAGGTA
>Ga0134126_10011897_pt1 | contig 10979 bp, 9 predicted proteins | sample KB31752_FD_96881 | JGI IMG/M metagenome (GOLD analysis project Ga0134126, IMG submission 96881) | Terrestrial soil microbial communities with excess Nitrogen fertilizer from Kellogg Biological Station, Michigan, USA - KB3-175-2 | ecosystem: Environmental > Terrestrial > Soil > Unclassified ... | reverse complement strand
ATCGTCGTCGCGCCGTCTGGCTGCGCGGCGAGCGTCTTCCGCAACAGGTCCACCGCCTCCGGCGCGTCGCGGCCGCTTTGGATACGGCGAGGATAACGCGGCGCCCGGTTGTCGCGCAGCTCGCAGACTTGCCGCACGTAGCGCCCGTCTTCCGGGGTTTTGCCGCCGCGCACGACCCCGATCGGAATTTCGCCGCGGCCGTAAAACTCGTTCACCAAGGCGACGAACGGCGCGGCGAACTCGTTGTCTTTATTGATGGTTACGGCCAGCAGCTTGCATTCGCCCCGGCTCTGCAAGGCGTGGATCACCCCCAGGGCCAAGGCATCGTCGATATCGTTGCCCATGTCGGTTTCGAAGATCAGCGGCGCCGGGCGCGGCGGCTCCGCGGCGAGAGACGAAGCGCTGGCCATGACGAGGACCATCAAGAAACTGGGGCGACGCGGCATCATCTGGCAATTCTCCAACAAATACGCAACGATCATTTACCGGCTAGGCGCCGCCTTGCAAGAACCGCTCGATTTTGCCCTGCAATCGCTGTCGCGACCGCGGACGGATCTGGCACTCCCAGAGCACTAAAACTTCCCAGCCAAGCGCCCGCAATTGGCGCCGGCTACGGCGGTCGCGGCGCTGGTTGGCGGCGAACTTGGCCTGCCAGTATTCTACCCTGCTGGCGGGCGTCGATCGCCCCGCTTCGCAGCGGTGCCGGTGCCAGAAACAGCCATGGACGAAAATCACTTTCTTCAATCGCGGAAAGACCAGGTCCGGCGCGCCGGGCAACTTTCGTACGTGCAGCCGGTAGCGAAACCCCAGCGCATGCACCAGTCGGCGGACCGCCACTTCGGGCTTGGTGTCAGCGCCGCGCACCGCCCGCATCACGGCGCTGCGCTGCTCGCTGGTGAAGACGTCGGTCATCCTAAACTCTTCAGGCTCGGCAGAAGGTAATGCTCGGCGATCCATTCTACCGCCGGCACGCACACGGCGTCGCCAAAGCCGAACAGCGCCTGATTCAAGCCGACGTTGATCTTGAACGAATCGGGCGCGCCCTGCAACCGGGCGCATTCGCGCGCGGTGAGCAGCCGCACCTGGCGGCGACCGCCGCCGGCCTGGAATAGAATCTGGCGCCCGCTGCCGCCGCGAGGCGTGCGTAGGCAACCGGCGATGCCATCGGTGCGCAGTTCGGCCATCGAGCGGCCGTTTCTCACGCGGCGGAACGCCGTGGCGAACCGCGGAGACCGGCCCTCGATCATTTCCTTGGCGACGGCCGCGTGGCGATCGCTAAGCTGGCCCATGAAGTAGTCGGCCCGTTCACGGCTCCACCACGCCGGATGCTTCGCCGGAAGGCGTTCCAAGATCGCTTCCAGCCGGCACTCGCGCATCGGCGGCGGCGGCAACGGCGCGAGGTTCCAGCGAATCCGCGGGTGGGCCTCGATGAAGTCCGTCAATCTCGTCGGTCGTAGCGGCGAGATCGGCACGTCCAATGCCGGCCCTCCCGGTTCGCCTTGCTTGGCCACGACGAACATTCGCAAGCGGCTTTGCGGCACGAAGTGCGCCGCATCGAGCAAGAACGCGTCGCAGGCATAGCCCAGGCCGGTGAGCGCCATGAGCGCCGCCTCGAAATCTTTGCCGCCATGCGAATTCAGAAAGCCCGGCACGTTCTCGAGCATGACCAGCGGCGGCCGGCGCTCGTGCAGGCATTCGAGAATGCGAACGAGGCCCCAAAAGGCGCTCGATTGTCCGCCCGCCAGCCCCGCCCTGGCGCCGGCCAGCGAAAGATCGTTGCAAGGAAACGAGGCCGTGAACAACTCGCAATCGGGAATTGCCGCGGCATCGAGTTGGTGGATATCGCCGAGATGAAAGTCGCCGGCGCCGAAGTTATCGCGGTAGATTTCCAGCTTGTCCGGGTCAATGTCGTTGGCGAAGGCCACGCGGAAACCTTGACGCTCCAGCGCGAGACGGACTAGCCCGATGCCGGCGAAGAATTCGGCCACCCTCGGCTGCGGCTGGTGCTCGAAACAGTCTGCGACCATCGGCGGCGGTTGCGGCTTCGAGCCGCCAGCGGCACGGCCTAACCGCGGGTTTCGAAGGGCGATGTTGTCAACCATGACGATGGGGAGTTTGCCGAACTTCCTTGGGAGCAGAGTGGCGATAGAATCATAGTGTTGCAGGGCGGCGGACGACAAGCGGGGGAAGATAACGCACGCGGTGACAGTTGCCCGGCAGGACTCGCCATGATAATTGGTCGGCATGTCTGCATTGAGACCGACTATTTCAGCCTGGCCGTCGAAGAAGGCGGCTTTCGGCCCGGCCACGAACTCGCGTGTTGGATTGCCGGCGAACTTCGCTCGCGCGGCGAGGAGCCGGGCGATGTAATGGCGGAAGATTGGAAATCGCCTTGGCTCGCTCGGGCGAGTGGAAACAAGCCGAAGAACAAGCGGCCCGGCTCGGCGCCGCTCAGCAGTCCACGGCCGAGGACATCCAGCGGTTGAAAAGCCCCGAGGGGCGCAAACCCCGCAAGTAGCGGCGCCGCAAGCGGGCGGCTTGGCCGCGTCGGCCAGGGCGCTATAATCGGTACGGGCTTGGCTGCCGTGCGGGGCGGCCGGCGTCGTTTCCGTCTCTCAACCGCTTCTCTCAAACACGGGCTGCTTCCTCGATATGGCGATCACTGTCAAACCGACCAACCTGCGCGAGCTGCGAGAAAGCGGCTGGGTCTCGAAAACCGTCAAACGCGAAATCTACGACAACTTTCTGCGGATGCTGGCCGGCGACGAGGAATTGTTTCCCGGCATCATCGGCTACGAAGACACGGTCGTGCCCGAGATCAATCTTGCCTTGATCGCCCAGCACGACATGCTGTTTTTGGGCGAGAAGGGCCAGGCCAAGAGCCGGCTGATGCGGCTCTTGTCGCGGTTTCTGGACGACGAAATTCCTTATATCGATATTGCCGAGGCCCCGGTCCACGACGACCCTTTCCGGCCGATCAGCAGCGTCTGCCGCCGCTTCGTCGCCGCCACGCCCGAGGAGCAAGTGCCGATCGCCTGGTGGCCGCACGACGAGCGATACGCCGAGCGGCTGGCGCCGGGCACCAAGTTCGCCGACATCATTGGCGAGATCGACCCCTCGAAGCTGGCCGGCGGCACCAGCATGTCGGCCGAAGAGGCCCTGCACTTCGGATTGATTCCGCGGATGCACCGCGGCATCTTCGCCATGAACGAACTGCCCGAGTTGGACGAGTTGGTGCAAGTGGGGCTATTCAACATTCTCGAAGAGCGCGACGTGCAGATTCGCGGCTACCCGATCAAGTTCGACATTGACGTGTTGATTCTGTTCTCGGCCAATCCGGCGACCTACAACCGCAGCGGCAAGGTGATTCCGCAGTTGAAGGACCGCATCGGCTCGGTGATCCACACGCACTATCCGCGCGAGCGCGATCAGGGCATCGCCATCATGGAACAAGAGGCGGGGATCGACCTGGGCGGCGACTTTCCGGTGATCGTGCCCTATTTCATGCGGCAGATCATCGAGGAGTTGAGCATCGCCGCGCGGCGCTCGAAATTCATCGATCACCAGTCGGGGGTCAGTGCGCGGTTCAGCATCGCCAACTATCGCACGATGGTCGCCAGCGCCCGACAGCGCGGCGCCCGGCTCGGCGAGCGGCCCGCCGTGCCGCGGATTAGCGACCTGGGACATCTTTACTCGTCGTCGCTGGGCAAGCTGGAGCTCGACATGATGGGCAGCCACCAGATGTCGGAGCGGCAGGTGCTCGATTCGATTCTGGCCGAGGCAATCAAGAACGTGTTCGACGAATACGTTGACAAGCACGGCCTGGAGGAGATCGGCCAGATCTTTCGCCAAGGCGTGAAGATCGAAGTCGGCGACATGCTACCTTCGAGCGCCTACGCCGAGCGGCTCAACCGCGTGCCGCCGGCCTGGGAGAAGGCGTTCGAAGTGAACGCTTCGAGCGACCCGGCGGTGCGGGCATCCTGCGTCGAGTTCGTGCTTGCCGGGCTGTACGCCACCGACCGCATTTCGCGAGCTCAGCATCACGGGCGGATCGTGTATGAGACGTAGTTTCAACCCATGTGAATTTGGCGGCGGCGAGACGGAAGCGATAGAATTTGCGCGCGGCCGTTGAGCTGCGAATAGCAGCACCGCAGAGCGTCGCCGCGCGAGAAAGGATTTTGTCGAATGCGCTGGACTCTCTCGGCAATGCTGCTCGGAATCACGATCATTGCGTCCGGTCTGGGCGTTTACCGTTGCTTTTGGGATCCTACGCATCCGAACCATCCGATCTTGCTCGGAGTTTTTCTTTTATTGACTTGCGTTGCCGTCGTGGCGGCCGTCTTTGGAAAGGCGACGTTGCGCGGGAGCTTCTTTGGCGCGTCACTGTTTGCGGCGTCGTATCTGATCGTCGTTCTTCGCGGCGGTTTTGGGCTTGAGACGATCTATGATGCGGAATGGGTGGCGCGGAACACAAAAATCGGATTCGCGTTGCTGGGCATTTCATTGCTGGCGTCGCACTTGACGATCATGGCGACGAGGCCGAACGCCGCCGCGGCGAAACGACGGATTGGCCGGCAGCCGCCTCCAGAGCCGGCGAACGGCCGCGATTCAAATCGAGAATCATCACCGCAGGACTGGTGAAAAACGCGGCCGCCCGCAATTCGCGGAGCAGGCGCCACAGATGGACCGTGTGCGAAACGCAGCCTCCACAGTCGCGATTTGGCGGCGGCGAGGGTTCCGGGGTAGAATGACAGGGGAGCCGTGAAGTTCAATCTGCGTTCGCGGGAAGGGGCGTTGAAGGAGGTCAATTCATGAGCACTGACGCGGAGAGCCTGTATCAAGCCGCCTTGAATCTGCCCGAGGACGAGCGGTTCCACCTTGCCAGCCGATTGATGGAGAGCGTCGAAGGCGAGCGTGATCCCGATTACGAAGAGGCGTGGGGCGCTGAGATTGCTCGGCGCATCGAGGAAGTCGAGAACGGGACCGCGGAAATGATACCGTGGGAGGAAGTCCGGGCGAAATTGCGCGAGGGGCTTGATGAATTCCCAGATTCTCCGCATTCATAACGCGGCAGATAAAGAGATCAGCGACGCAAAGGCTTGGTATCTGGTGCGAAGCCTCAAAGCGGCATCCGGATTTGCAGACGAGCTAGAGCGTGCTCTGAACCGAATTCTCGACGACCCGTTGATGGGGCCTCAATACTTGAGGGGTGCTCGCCGGGTTCAATTACATCGCTATCCCTATCTCGTCGTCTATAAAGTCCATGGCGAGTTAATACGGATTTACGCCGTCGCCCTTACCAGCCGCCGCCCTGGCTATTGGGCGAAACGCCGCTTCGACACGGAGGCCCCCTAGTGCCCGCTCGCCAGCCGCTCGGCGGCATCATTCATACGTATCAAAAATACGATCCGCAGACGTTTCCCAGCCCGACGGCGCCGCCGCCCGACGTCGTTTCTTCGGCCTTCGACCACCTGCTGACCTACGGCAGCCTGCGCGAACTGACCGAAGAAGAACTGGCCCGGGCCGTGCATCTCGATCCCAGCCAGATCGCCGGGCTTGGCCCCAGTCTCGACGCGCTGCGCGAGATGCTGTTGGAGCGCAAACGGCGGATTCTGGAAACCTACGAGACCGAGCAGGTCCGCAAAACGGCCCGCCGCGAGTATCGCGCCGCCGGCGAGCCGCTCAAGCCACCCAAGCAGCTTCGCGATCTGTATGAAAAAGCCTTCGAGCTGGAACAGCTTCGCGAACTAGAGCAGCTTTGGTATCGGGCCGGAGGCGAACGTTCGGCCTTCGCCGGGCAATTGCTGGGCCTGGTCGAACGCTTGGGCGAAAAATATCAGGTCGACGAGTTGGCCGCCAAGTACGAATTCACCGGCCGCAAGCCGATGACCGTGCCGCAGGCGCTGGCGATCAAAGAGGAATTGGAGCAGATCGACCGGCTGCTCAAGCAGCTCGAAGAGGCGGCCCGCACGGCGCAGATCGGCATCATCGACATGGAGCAACTGGCCCAGTTCGCCGAGCCTGGCGACATGGAGCAGTTGGCAGCGCTGCAAGAGCAAATCGACAACTACATCCGCGAATTGGCCGAGCGGCAAGGCTTGGAGCGCGGCAAACGCGGCTTCCAACTCACGCCCAAGGCGTATCGGCTGTTTCAGGGCAAGCTGCTCGAACAGATCTTCAGCCAGTTGCAGGCCTCGCGCACCGGCCGCCATCAAGGGCCGATCGTCGGCGAAGGCGCCGTCGAGCTACAGCACACCAAGCCTTACGAGTTCGGGGATTCGGTCGCCAACATGGACATCCCCGCCTCGCTCACGAACGCCATGATTCGCGGCGGCCCGCGGTTGCCGCTGCGATTGAAAACCGAAGACATCGAAATCCACCGCACGCGCAACACGCCCAAGTGCGCCACCGTCGTCATCATGGACATGAGCGGCTCGATGCGCTACGGCGGGCTGTACGTAAACGTCAAGCGGATGGGCCTGGCGCTCGATGGCCTGATCCGGCGAGAGTATCCCGGCGACTTCGTGCAGTTCATCGAGATGTTCACCTTCGCCAAGCCCCGCGCGCCCGGCGAGATCGTGAACATGATGCCCAAACCGCCGACGATCTTCGACCCCGTCGTGCGGCTGAAGGTCGACATGGGCCGCGAGGAGGTCAGCGAGTTCCGCGTGCCCTGGCACTTCACGAACATCCAGCACAGCCTGCAACAGGCGCGGAAATTCCTGTCGGCCCAAGACACGCCCAACCGGCAGGTGATTCTAATCACCGACGGGCTGCCGACCGCCCATTTCGAAGGCTCGATGCTGTACATGCTCTATCCGCCCGATCCGCGGACCGAATCAGCCACCTTGCGAGAAGGGCAGCTCTGCCGCCGCGACGGGATTACGATCAATATCTTTTTGCTGCAAAGCTGGTCGCAGTCGCTGGAAGACGTCCGCTTCGCCCACCGGCTGGCCGAATCGACGACCGGCCGCGTGTTTTTCACGGCCGGCAAGGATCTCGATCGCTATGTCGTGTGGGATTACGTCAATCGCAGGCGGTCGATCGTTTCGTGATTGCGGCGGTAACTCCGAAGACTCATGGATTGCTTTTGGCGAACCGCTGAATGAACCCTTGCGTGGTCATGAAGTAGACCTCGCCGGCTTCGTCCTCGCCGAAGGAAAGCACCGGCAGAATGTTGCCGGCGATCGGCCGGTTGGCGGTGACCTCGCGGCGGTCGAAGTCGTACCGCAAGGCGTAGAGCTTGCCGGTCACGTAGTCGGCGTAGAGATAGGCGCCGACCAACTCGGGCAACCGCTTGCCGCGGTACACGAAGCCGCCGGTGATCGACTTGCCGACGTCGTGGTGATACTCGAAGATCGGCTCGACGATGTCGTCGCGCGGGGCGTCGAGCCCGCCGACGCCAAACTTGTGCTTTGCCTCGCGCAGGTTCCAGCCATAGTTGCCGCCGCGGACGATGATGTCGATTTCTTCCCAAATGTCCTGGCCCACGTCGGCCGCCCAACAGGCGCCCGTCTGGCGGTCGAACGACATGCGCCAGATATTGCGCACGCCGTAGGCCCAAATCTCCGGCTGCGCGCCGGGGTAGTCCAAGAACGGATTGTCCTTCGGCACGGCGTAGTTCTTGCCGTCATCCTTGTGGTCGACGTCGATCCGCAGGATCGAACCCAGCAGCGTCTTCAGATTCTGGCCGTTGCCGAACGGGTCGTTGGCCTTGCCGCCGTCGCCCAGGGCGATGTATAGGCAGCCGTCGGGACCGAAGGCCAGCGTGCCGCCGTTGTGGTTCCAGAACGGCTGCGGAATTCGCAGGATTTCTTCTTCCGATTTGGGGTCGATCCGCTTGCCGCCTTCGCCCAGCCGGAACCGCGAGACGACCGACATCAACGGGACTTCGGTGGTCGTGTAATAGACGAACACCTCGCCGTTTTGCTTGAACTTGGGATGAAAGGCCATGCCCAAAAAGCCTTCTTCGTTCTGCGTATCTTTGTAGCTGACCTTGTCTTCGAGATCGAAGAACAGCCCGGCCCGTTCGACGTTCTGGTCGTCGGGAAAGACGTAGACCTTGCCCAGTTGCGAGGCGACGAAGACGCGATTCGTGCGGTCGCCGGCGTGCGTCAGGACGATGGGCCGCTCGAATTCCAGATTCGGGAATGCACGTTCGGTATGAATCGCCAGCGGGCTTTCATCCAACTGCACGGCCGGATAGTCGGCCAACGTGAGCGAGGAGAGCGTGCCCGAGGTCATGTCGGGGACGAGCAACCGCTTGCCGTCGGCGGAGAGACAAATATCGGCGGCGGCCTTGAAGTCGCCCGATAGCAGGGTCGGAGAATGGCTCTCCTTGGCCAGCACCCACACGCGGCCAGTGGTCCACTCGCTGATATAGATTTTGCCGTTCTTGTCGCGCGCCAAGCCGTCGCCGCCCAGAAAGCCGGTGGCCATGCGCTGCATTTTGCCATCGTCGAGATTCACACGGTGCAACTCGCCGGAAACGAAATCAAGCAACAGCAGATGCTTGGCGTCGTCGACCAGCAGGCCGTTGGGGCCTTGCAGCTCTTTCGCCTTCTTGGCGTTGGTGACCAGCGATACCTCGCCTTGCGGCGAAATGGCGTACACCGCCCCTTGGCCTCCCTTCAGATCACCGGAATCGGAGACGTAGACGTTGCCCTCGTCGTCGATGACCAAGTCGTTGAGAAACAAGGGCGGCGTCGGGAAGTCGCTGGCCGCGGCGAAGACCTCGGCCTTGCCCGACGAATCGATCCGCCAGACGCGCTGCTTATCGGCGACGAACAGCGAATCTTTCCAACAGGCCAGCCCCTTCGGATCGTCGAGTCCCTTGGCGAAGGTCTTGGCGCTGCCGTCGACGATTTCGACCACGGCGCCGTCGCCGTTCTTATCGAAGCCGCCGATCGTCGAGACGAACACGCGCCCTTCGGCGCTGACGGCGACCGATTCGGGGTTCTTTAGTCCGTCGGCTAACTGCTTCGGCTTCGGCGTTTCGGCAAGCGCGACGCCGCCAAGCATCAGCCAACCGGCCAGTGCCAACCGGGCCCATCGCGGCGCCTGCATGTCCCTCAACCGAACAAGAACCTTGGCACTTGCGAACATCGAACCTCCCTGGAGTAAGATCATGATAGTTTTGGGTTATTTTTTTCGTCCCGCGCGCTGGCCTATTGTGACTGCCGGAAAGGCGGTTGTCAGCGGCCTTGTTCTAATGGGGGGTCGCCCTGTTTTGGCGGCATTTCCCGGCTGGCGGCGATATATTGACGGCGATCACGCGCGCGGTTTGCCAAGCAGCGCGGGCGGCGAGCCGACCGCACGATTCGGATCGGCAGAGAAAACATAGATCGCGAAATCGTCCACAGCCTGTTCGCTGAATGTTGAGGTTATGAGGCCGCTGATTCCCATATTTCTGGCGGGACTGACCCTCGGTTGTACCGATGCGGTAAGGCCACGCTCGGTCCCGAGCGTGATTTCCGCATGGTCCAATCTCGGCGCGAAACTTCCGTCAAAAGAGGATGTCGCTTTTATCCGCGATCGCCTTCCAGGCTCGTTGACTGCGCTTCGGGCGGGGTTTGCGCATCAGGACGAACACGTGCGCATGTCGTCGGCGTTCGTTGCGGAAGAACTCGGGTCTGAGGCAACCTCTCTCGCCTCGTACATGATTCAGAGGCTCCAGTCGGAGCCAATACCTATCGTTCGAGTTTACTTGGCATCGGCCCTTGCTGAAGTCGGCCACCTGGATTCGGTCGGCGTTGGCCGATTGGAGGACTGCTTTCGAGCCGAGCAGAATGGGCAGTCAAAGACGGAAATCGCCGGCGCGTTGGTACGACTATGCTCAGCCCAGGACGAACCGGTCGCGTGGCAGTGGCTACTGCAGAGCCTGGAGGCATTTCCACCCGATCCGCCCGAAGAACTGGGCGCCCGCCACGATTTCTGGGAACGTCGGTGGTCAGCAGCTAAACACTTGCGAACGATTCGCGGCAGGGAGGACGCAGTTCTGCCGCTCCTCAAGGGGCTCCAGGCGAACCGGAAGACACCTGACTTTGTGGTCGACCAACAAGTAAGCGGCGCCATTGCTGACCTCGAAAGTCGAGCCAGACCCTCGACTGATTGACGGCGAGCGACTACGACGAATTGCTCTTACTTCTTCTTCACGCGCCGGATCTCGACAGGAGCCGCGCCGGCGGCGAAGTCGTTCGCGCCTTGCACGAAGACGCGGACGTAACAATCGCCCCACGCGCTCGCCGGCACTTCGATCTCGGCCTCGAAACGGCCCTCTTCGACAGGCGCGCGCGTCGAACCTAGCCGGCCGTCGTTGGAGCGGCGGTAGGTCTCTTGATATTCCGCCAAGGTCTCGGGCGACGGCCGATAGCCGCTGCGCGCCTCGGGCTGAAACGTCAGACGATCGCGGCGCACCACCAGTTCGATCAGCGCCTCGCCCGGCGCCTCGCTCTTGCCGCGCACTCTCAGTCGGCCGCCCGCCGCGATCGTCGCGGGGGCCTCGATTTCCAGCTCGCGCGGGTGACGCAACTGGAGCAAAGGATCGCCCAGCAGATTGAACAGCAGCAAATGCTCGGCGCGCTCTTCGGCCAAATCGCCCGGCAGCGGGTTGAGCAGAGCGGCCAGACGGTCGAGCGTGCGGCTGCGCTGATCGGTTCGCTGGGCGAGCATCGTGTTGCGCTTGGCGTGCAGCAGGATTTCGCCGATCGTCGCCCGCCGCTGGGCGAAGCATTCCTTGAGCAGTTCCACGCCCAACACGCTCATGGCGTAGGGCATCGTCACGCGCGAGCCGCAAATGATGGCGACCGGGCCGGCCTTGGCCCGCAACATCTCTTCGGCGAGGCAATCTTCGGCCTCGTCGAAGGCCCCGGTGTAGCAGGCCAGAAACAAGGCGATCGGCGCCCCGTGCCGCGCGCCGAGCTTGGGCATGTCGCCGCTGCCGAGAATTCGATAGGCGCCGCCGGGCGCCCGCAACAAGT
>Ga0134126_10011895_pt1 | contig 10982 bp, 8 predicted proteins | sample KB31752_FD_96881 | JGI IMG/M metagenome (GOLD analysis project Ga0134126, IMG submission 96881) | Terrestrial soil microbial communities with excess Nitrogen fertilizer from Kellogg Biological Station, Michigan, USA - KB3-175-2 | ecosystem: Environmental > Terrestrial > Soil > Unclassified ... | reverse complement strand
GTGCGGATGTTGGTCGGCCACACCACCGTGATGCGCTCGCCGGCGTTCTGCATCACGACCGGCGTCGAGCGCTCGTTCTGTCCGGACATCGGCGTGCCCGGCTTGAAGAACTTCACGCCATAGCCCTGGATGGTGCCACCCGGCGGAATGTCGACGTCGAGCGCTGCCTTGCGAACCGCCTCGGGATCGAAGCCGCCATACTTGTCCTTGGCGATCGGCAACACGCTGTTGAGCAGTATCCAGGTCTGGTTGAACCCCATCGAGCAATGCGGCGGGACTTCGGTGGCGCCGGTCTTGGCCTTGAAGCGCTCGACCATGACCTTGGTGAGATCGCCGAGCCCCGGCGCGAGCTTGGCCGGATCGAGCAATTGCGCCGGCACCGGATCGATGTTGCAGAAATTGTCGATGTCCTTGCCGAAGGTCTGCCGCAGCTTGTCGAGCTGGCTGTAGCCGGCTCCCGCGCCGAACAGCATCTTGAAGCGCAGCCCGTTCTCGCGCGCCTGCCTCAGGAACAGCGTGATGTCCGGATTGTATCCGGCATGCGAGATCACGTCGGCGCCGGAACGCTTGATCTTGGTGACCAGCGAGGACAGATCGGGCGCGGCGGCCGAATAGCCTTCCTTCAGCACGACCTGGACGCCGGCTTCCTTGGCGTAGACCTCGTCGGCGGCGGCAACGCCGACGCCGTAAGGTCCGTCCTCATGGATCAGCGCGACTTTGACGTCCTTCGGCTCCATGCCGAGCTTGGCCTTGGCATGCTCGGCGAGGAAGCCGCCAAAGGCCTGGCCATACTGATCGGAGTGGATCTGGGCGCGGAAGACATATTGCAGGTTCTTGTCCTTGAACACCGCGGTGGAAACCGCCGTCGTGATCCAGAGGATCTTCTTCTGCTGCTCGATCTTGGCCGCGAGCGGTACCGCATGGGCGCTGGCGAACACGCCGTCAATGATGTCGACCTTCTCCTGGCCGATCAGTCGTTCGACCTCATTGATCGCGGCATCCGCCTTGCTCTGCGAATCCGCCTTGACCGGCACCACCTTGTACTTGCCGCCGACGCCGCCCTTCTCGTTGACGAGATCGATCGCGATGTCGGTGCCGACCGATGACGCCACCGAGCCTCCGGCCGCGAACGGACCGGACAGGTCGTAGATCGTGCCGATGCGGACGGTTTCCCCTTGCGCCTGCGCGCGCGTCCAATCGAGGCTCATTAAGGCCGCAGTGGCCGCGGTACCCTTCAGCAGCGTTCTGCGTGACGTCGGCATGGCGTTCTCCCTCCGAGACTGAAAGTCGTCTTTTGCGACTGTTTTGCTTCTCTTTTTGGGAAGTATCGAGAGGCTATCAGCGAAAGTCAACACACGCCGCCCCGCCCCGCCTGCTACTATTGCACGAGGCGTCTCTTTCATTCATGGCCCCGTCGTCGCGCTTGCGGCATCAGGCCGCGCTTACGTCTTGTGCAGCGATGGGCGGCGACTCTCTCCGTCGTCATTCCGGGGCTCGCGAAGCGAGAGCCCGGAATCCGTCATTACGATCGGGGGTATGGATTCCGGGCCCGCGCCATCCAGGTCGGCTGCTGCCGACTTGGACAACCAAGAAGGCCGAACTCGGGTAAACCCGAGTGCGGGCGGCGCGTCCCGGAATGACAAAGGGCGCGCCTTTCGACACGCCCCCATCTCTTAGACTGGGTCTCTCAGACCGCGCCGGCCTTCTGCGCGTATTCCCAGGAGGCCTTCGACAGCGGCACGGTACGCTTGGCGGATTCCATGGCCTTGGCGTTCGCCGCGGTGCCGTCGCGGACACGACCGGCGATACCTTGCGTGATGCCGGCGAGGCGGAAAAGGTTGTAGGCAAAATACCAGTTGAGGTCGGGGACCGCGGTGCCGGCCACGTTGCAATAGATTTGCGCGGCCTCTTCCATGCTTGGAATGTTGAGCGCCTTGAGATCGGCGCCGGCCAGCCCCGGCATGGTCCATTGCATCAGGAGATAGGTGAAGTCGGCCATGGGATCGCCGAGCGTCGATAATTCCCAGTCGAGCACCGCCTTCACCCGCGGCTCGGTCGGATGAAAGATCATGTTGTCGAGACGGTAGTCGCCGTGCACGATCGAGACGCGCTCCTGCGGAGGCAGGGTCTTGGGCAGCCACTCGGCCAGCTTCTCGAACTCCGGAATGTGCTGGGTCTCGGAGGCGCGATATTGCTTGGTCCAGCGGTCGACCTGGCGCGCGAAATAATTTCCGGGACGGCCGAAATCGGCAAGTCCGATCTGCTCCGGATCGAAATTGTGCAGATGCGCGAGCGTCTCGATCTTGCTGATGAAGATTTTCCGCCGATCGCCGGGCGTCTGGCTCGGCAGCGTGGGGTCCCAGAACACGCGTCCCTCCTCCATCGACATGATGTAGAAGGCGGAGCCGATCACGCTGTCATCGGTGCAGAGCGCGTAGGCGTGCGCAACCGGGAATTTCTGTTTGGAGAGTGCGTCGATGACGCGGAACTCGCGGTCCACCGCATGCGCCGACGGCAGCAATTTACCGAACGGCTTGCGCCGCATCACATAGGAGCGGCCGGGCGTGTCGAGCCGGTAGGTCGGGTTGGACTGGCCGCCCTTGAACTGCAGGACGGTAAGGGGTCCCTTGTAGCCCTCGACATTGCCGGTCAGCCAGCGGTCGAGGCTGATCTCGTCGATCCGATGCCGTTCCTCGACCGGCTTGGTGCCGGAAAATTCCTCGTCTTTCCTGACGCCGTCGGCCACTTTGGCGCTCCCTCAACTTTTATTCGTCTTGCCCGTCATTCCGGGATGGTCCGAAGGACCAGACCCGGAATCTCGAGATTCCGGGTTCGATGCTTCGCATCGCCCCGGAATGACGGCGTGGGAGCGCTGCGTGCGCGCTCCCGTTATCGCTCAGTGCTTCGTCGGAGAGTTTGCATACTTCCGAAGCTCAAGTCTGGCAATGGCGCGGTTATGGACCTCGTCGGGACCATCCGCCAGGCGCATGGTGCGCATCGAGGCGTAGTCCTTCGCAAGGCCCGCATCCTCGGTCACGCCGGCGCCGCCAAAGGCCTGGATCGCCTGGTCGATGATCTTCAGCGCCATGTTCGGCGCCGCCACCTTGATCATGGCGATCTCGAGCTGTGCGGTCTTGTTGCCGACCTTGTCCATCATGTCGGCGGCCTTGAGGCAGAGCAGCCGGTTCATCTCGATATCGGTGCGGGCTTCCGCAATGCGCTGCTCCCAGACCGAATATTCGATGATCTTCTTGCCGAAGGCGGTACGCGACATCAGCCGCTTCACCATCTTCTCCAGCGCTTCTTCCGCCTTGCCGATGGTGCGCATGCAGTGATGGATGCGGCCCGGACCGAGACGGCCCTGCGCGATCTCGAAACCGCGGCCCTCGCCGAGCAGGATGTTCTCCTTCGGCACGCGGACGTTCTCGAGCAGCACCTGCGCATGACCGTGCGGCGCGTCGTCGAAGCCGAACACCGGCAGCATGCGCTCGACCTTGATGCCTGATGTGTCGAGGGGGATCAGGATCTGCGACTGCTGCTGGTGGCGCGCGGCGGAAGGGTCCGTCTTGCCCATCAGGATCGCGATCTTGCAACGGGGGTCGCCGACGCCGGACGACCACCATTTGCGACCGTTGATGACGTAGTGATCGCCGTCCTTCTCGATACGGGTCTCGATGTTGGTCGCATCCGACGACGCCACCGCGGGCTCCGTCATCAGGAAGGCGGAACGGATCTCACCGTTCATCAGCGGCTTCAGCCATTTGCGCTTCTGCTCTTTCGTGCCGTAGCGCATGAACACTTCCATGTTGCCGGTATCCGGCGCCGAGCAGTTGAACACCTCGGAAGCCCAGCCGATATGGCCCATTTCCTCGGCCAGCGGCGCGTATTCGAGGTTGCTCAATCCCGCGCCGCGGAATTCGTCGTCCTCATGCGCATTCGGCGGCATGAACATGTTCCAGAGGCCCTCGGCCTTCGCCTTCTTCTTCAGGTCTTCCAGCACCGGGATCACCTTCCAGCGCGGACCCTCGGCGTCCTGCTGCTTGTAGATCGGCACCGCGGGGCGGACATGCTGGGTCATGAAGGCCTGCACCCGGCCGAGCCATTCCTTCTGCTTGTCCGACATCGTGAAATCCATGGGACGCTCCTCACCTGCTCTTTGAAAACTGTTTGGCCGCACTCTCTCCCCGCCTCGCGCACCCCGCAAGGGCCTTGGGTGCCCTGCGCGCAATGACGGAAGCGTGACAGGCCGGGCGATGTCTTGCGCTGATTGGTCTGGGCATGATCTCGCCGGAAAACCGGTATCCACTTTTCCGGATCATGCCCGGATGCGCATTGACATTTCTGGCCTTTAAAACGATAGTTTCATACAAATGTTTGAAATGCAAGAGAGCGCGTCATTCCGGGACGGCCCGCAGGGCTGAACGCGGAATCTGGAAATTGTGACGCGAGATTCCGGGTTCGATGCTTTGCATCGCCCCGGAATGACGAGAGTACAGGGCATGCCGAGCGATCAGACCAGGACCGCCATCCTCGCCGCCGCCGAACGGCTCTATGCCGATCGCGGCTTCGGCGACGTGACCTTGCGCGACATCGTCGCGGAAGCGAGCGTCAACCTCGCCGCGGTGAATTATCATTTCGGCTCCAAGGACGAGTTGATCGCGGAACTGTTCGTCACGCGCAGCATGGCGCTGAACCGCGAGCGGTTGCGGGAATTGCGCGCGGCTGAGGAAGCCGGCTCAGGACGCGCGGATATCTCCGACATCCTGCGCGCATTGGTCGGGCCCACGCTGCGCGGCTGCCTGGGCCCTGAGCGCGAACGCTCTACTGCGGCGCGCTTCATGATCCGGGCATCCATCGAATCCGTGCCGCCGATCCGCCGCATCCGCAACCGCGAGATCGATCATCTGCGAAAATTCGTCGTCGCGATGTGCCGTGCGCTGCCCGACCGCGGCGATGTCGAGCTCTATTGGGGCCTGCACTTCGCGCTCGCCATGGCGCAGCAGACCGTGCGCGACAGCGAGCGGCTGACAAAACTCTCCGAAGGCAAATGCGACCTCAACGACGTCGAGGGCGTGATCGCGCGGGTGGTCGACGTAGCGGTGATGGGGCTCCGTGGTGCCGCGCCCGCAGGCAAGGCCACACTACGTGCAACTGCAGTGCCAGCGTCATTGCGAGGAGCGTAGCGACGAAGCAATCCATAACTGCTCCGACCGAAAGCTGGATTGCTTCGCGGAGCCTGTCATCGGGCCGCGCTTCGCGCGGACCCGTTGGCTCGCAATGACGATTAAATCACCTTCTGCGTTTTCAGCTCCGCGAGCTTCGCATCGTCATAGCCGAGCTTCGACGTCAGGACTTCCTTCGTGTGCTCCCCCAGCCGCGGCGGATAGCGATATTCCTTCACGGGCGTGCCGGAGAAGGTCAGTGCGTTGCGGATCAGCGACAGCGAATGCTCGAAGGGGTGGTCGACCTTGACCTCCATGCCGCGGGAGCGGACATGCGGATCGGCGAACACCTGCGCGAAATCGTTGATGGGACCGGAGGGCACGCCGGCCTTCTCCAGCTCGTCCAGCCAGTAGGCGACCGGCTTCTTCAGGAACAGGCCGGCATAGATCGCCATGATCTCCTTGCCATGCTTCACGCGGTCGTTGTTCTTGAGGAATTTCGGATCGGTCGCGAGTTCGGGAGCGCCGAGCACCTGACAGGTGCGCACAAACTGCGCATCGTTGCCGACCACCACCATCAGTTCGCCGTCGGTGCAGCGGAACACACCGGCCGGCATGCCGCCATTGCCCCAGGTGCCGCGCCGCGGCGGGATCTTGCCGTTGACGAGATAGATCTGGAGCCAATGCGACAGCGAGGCGATCACGGTGTCGAACAGGCAGACATCGAGACGCTGCCCCTCGCCGCCATTGGCGTCGCGATGATAGAGCGCAGAGAGAATCGCGATCGAGGTGTTCATGCCCGTCATGTAGTCGACGATGGAGGGACCGACCTTCATCGGGCCCTCGCCGGGCTCGCCGTCGATATGCCCGGTGACGCTCATCAGCCCGCCCATCGCCTGCAGGATCGCGTCGTAACCGGCACGCGGCGCATAAGGCCCGGTCTGGCCGAAGCCGGTCACCGAGCAATAGACGATAGCGGGATTGATCGCCTTGATCGTCTCATAGTCGAGGCCGTAGCGCTTGAGGTCGCCGACCTTGTAGTTCTCCATGAACACGTCGCAGTCCCTGGCGAGATCGCGGATGATCTGCTGCCCTTCGGGAGATGCAATATTGACGGTGACCGAGCGCTTGTTGCGGTTGGCGCAGAGATAGAAGGAATTGTTGTTGTTCTGCTTGCCCTCGGGATCGACGAGATAGGGCGGGCCGAAGGCGCGCGCGTCGTCGCCGGTGCCGGGGCGCTCGATCTTGATCACGTCGGCGCCGAGATCGCCCAGCATCTGCGCCGACAGCGGACCGGCAAGCACGCGCGTGAGATCAAGAATCTTGATGCCTGAGAGCGGCAGGGCCGACATAGCATTTCCTCCGGAAGCAGGCGTTGCGTCGCGCGGAACCATTCGCCGGCGCAGGACCAGTTTGCGGATACACTATTTTTGGCCCGAGAGCACTGCGCCTGAGGAATGAGGCCATCCGCCTGCCGGAGGCCGGCGCGGCGGGGCCCTACCAGTTCTCGCCGAATGGCCTGATCTCGGCAAGGAACGACCAGGCCGAGCGCGGCTGGTGCGCGAGATGCCAGGCCTCGTCGGCGATCGCGGCCGGCTGGATGAAGAAGTCGTCCGGTTTGCCCTTGAAGCGCTCGCGCGTCCAGGGAACGTCAATCACGGCATCGATCACGATATAGGCGACATGGATGCCCTTCGGGCCCATTTCCCGCGCGACGGACTCTGCCAGGATGCGCTGCGCCGCCTTGGTCGGCGCGAAGCCGGCAAAGCTGGCCTTGCCGCGCAGCGCCGAGGTGTTGCCGGTGCAGATCAGCGCGCCGCCCTCCGCCGTCATCTTCGGCGCCGCCCAGCGCGCCAGGTGCAGCAGCGCCATGACATTGACCTGGAAATTGCGCTCGAGGATATCGGGCGAAATGTCGAGGAAGGAGCCGAAGGCGCCGCCTACCGCATTGTGGAACACGACCTTCGGTGCGCCTGCTTGCGCGAAGATGCCGTCGAGCGCCGCGAGAAAGCCGCCGCTGTCGGTGACATCGCAGGCGACCGCAAGGCTGTCGGGCAGGTCCCTCGCCAGCCCTTCGAGCCGCTCGGCATTGCGCGCGATCATGGCGACGCGATAGCCGCCGTCATGGAAGCGCCGCGCCATGGCGGCACCGGTGCCCGGACCCACGCCCGTGATGATGGCCAGCGGCTTCATGGCTCAACTCCATTTTGAATGATGATCATAATTCAAAGTGCCGCTGACGCCCGCGGGAGTCAATGAGCAGCACCGGGGAAGAAATTGCACGCCGGCAAAATCTTCACGGGAAAGATTTTCCCCCGCGGGGTCATCGGCGCGTGAACAATGCGGAAACAAGGCCGTTTGGCATCGTTGCGATGATGGCACAGGCATTGCTTGCACCTGACAAGACCCACGGAATGCGCCCATGCAGATTCCTTCCTCTTCCGGCCTTTTCGGGCCAACCACCACCAGGCCGGCGACTTCGCCAAGTGTTTCGGACGCCAGCACCGCGAGCGTTTCCGGAAAATCCAAGCTCGCCTCAAAGGGCAACGACGTCGTCCAGGAGTTCCTCGACTATGCCAAGATGGACCCGATCGCACGGATGCGCGCCAGCATCCTGAAAAGCATGGGGCTGACGGAGGACGATGTGAAGAACATGTCCCCCGAGCAGCAAAAGGCCGTCGAGCAGAAGATCGCTCAGATGATCCAGCAGGAGCTTCAGAAGAACGCCGGCAAGACCGGCCAGGTCGTGGACGTCTCGGCCTGAGTACGCCGAATTAGAACAGCCGCGCGCCGTTCGGCACGGGCTTGTCCGGCTTGAACATCACGACATTGCCCTCTTCGTCCGGAAAGCCCAGCGTCAGCACTTCCGACATGAACTTGCCGATCTGCCGCGGCGGGAAATTGACGACGCCGGCGACCTGCCGCCCGACCAGCTCGGTTGCGTCATAGTTCTGCGTGATCTGCGCGCTCGACTTCTTCGTCCCAATGCCGGCGCCGAAATCGATCACGAGCTTCAACGCGGGCTTGCGCGCTTCCGGAAACGGCTCGACCGCAACGATGGTGCCGACACGGATGTCGACGGCGAGGAACTGGTCAAAGGTGATCTGCGCAGCCTGCGGCGCGTTGGGATCATGAGTCAGGTGCATGTCGAGTTCCTTCCTGTCGGCGCGCAGTCTAGCCCGCCGCTTTCGCGACGCGGATATCGAGCCAGCCGAGCGCGTTGACCGAAAGCCGATCGCCAACGTTGATGACCACGGTGGTGGTCTCGGCCTCGACGATGGCGGGCCCTTCGATGGTATGCCCGGGCTTGAGATCGTCGAGGGCATGGACATCGCAGTCGCGCCAGGCGCCGAAGAACGCCTTGCGCTTTCCGCGGGGCTTGCACGGCTCGGATGACGAAACCGCCTTTGCCCCCTCCTCGCCTGCCGCCACCGCGCCGATCGCGGCGACGCGGGCGTTGACGAACACGACCTCCTGGTCGCGCGAGGCATAGGTGTAGAGCTCCTCGTGCCGCCGATGGAAGCGATCCTCGATTTTCGCGATCAGCGACGGCGAATGGAGGTCGATGCCATCCAGCGGCACGTCGATCTCGAAGATCTGCTCGCCATAGCGCATCTCGGCGGAGCGCTCGACCTGGATCGGCCCGTCGAACCAGCCGCGCAGGCGCTCGACGGCGCGGGTTTCCAATTCGGCAAAGATGTCGCGGATTTCGCCCGCCGTGGAGCGCGCGCCGGTCTCGAAATGGGTGCGGCCGACCTCGTAGCGCAGATCCGACGTCAGCATGCCCCACGCCGACAGCACCGAGGCCGTGGTCGGCACGATGATGCGCGTGAGTTCCAGCTCGCGTGCGACCTCGGCCGCATGCAGGCCCGCCGCGCCGCCAAAACTCAACAGCGCAAACCGCCGTGGATCGACGCCCCGCCGCAGGGTCATCAGGCGGATGCCGTCCGCCATCCTGAGATTGACCAGCCGGAAGATGCCGGCCGCCGCCTCGTCGCGCGTGATCTTGAGCGTCGCGGCCAACCCGTCGATCGCGGCTTCCGCGGCCCTGGTGTCGAGCGGCCGCTTGCCGCCCATGAAAGCTGATGCATCGAGATAGCCGAGCACGACATCGGCGTCGGTGACGGTCGGCGCCGTTCCGCCCTGGCCGTAGCAGGCCGGGCCCGGCATCGCGCCGGCGCTTTGCGGGCCGACGTGGAAGATGCCGCCGGAATCGACGGAGGCGATCGAGCCGCCGCCGGCGGCGATGGAGGAAATATCGAGGCTGCGGAGCGCAATGCGCTCGCCGGCGAGCCCGCCATCGGCCGAGAGCGTCACGCTGCCGTCCGCAATCAGCGAAATGTCGGTCGAGGTGCCGCCCATGTCGAAGGCGACGAGATCGGGAATGCCGAGCATCGCAGCGCAACGCCGGCAGCCGGACATGCCGCCCGCCGGCCCCGACAACACGGTCGCCGCGGCGAGCCGCGCGGCTTCCTCCACCGGCGCCATGCCGCCGTGGGAGAGGATGATGAAGAGCGAGCCCTTGAAGCCGGCCTCGAAGAGCCGCTTCTCGAGTCGCTCGAGATAGTGCCGTACAATGGGTCGGACATAGGCGTTCACGACCGTGGTCGAGACGCGCTCATATTCCTTGATCTGCGGCAGCACGTCGCTGGAACGCGAGACGCTGACCTCGGGCAGCTCGCGCGTGAGCCGCTCAGCTGCTGCGATCTCATGGGCGGGATTGCGATAGGCGTGCAGAAAGCAGATCGCGACCGAGGTCGCACCGGCCGCCTTGATTGCGGCGATGGCCTTGCCGAGCGAGGCCTCGTCGAGCGGCGTCGACACCTCGCCGCCGGCTCTCAACCGCTCGCGCACGCCAAAGCGTAGCTCACGTGGCACCAGCGGCTCCGGCGGCGGCGAGCGCAGGTCGTAGCGATTTCCCTTCAGCCCCTCGCGCATTTCCAGCACATCGCGATGGCCTTCGGTCGTGAGCAGCGCGGCTCTTGCGCCCTTGCGCTCCAGCAGCGCATTGGTCGCGACCGTGGTGCCGTGCACCAGCCGCTGCGTCTGCGCCAGCATCTTTTCGCGCGAAAGATGCAGGCGTCGAGCGAGTTCGTCGAGCCCCGCCATCACGCCGATCGACTGGTCTTGCGGGGTCGACAGCGATTTCGCGAACACCGTACGGCCGCCCGCATCGATCGCGACGAGGTCGGTGAAGGTGCCGCCGACGTCAATTCCGATGGTCAGCATCGCGATGTTCTTCTTGACGCGTTTTCTTCACGCGAACCGGTCCCCACTTCGCTCGAAAACGCTTTGTCCGCCTTCGCCGCATCAGACGTGACGAGCCCTTGCAGCCGGTCGCGCCCGCGCGCCGCGGAGCTGCGCTTCTCGGGCGGGCCCCAGCCGCCCCCTCCGGCGGAGCGGACTTCGAGGCAATCCCCGGGCCTGATCTCGATGCCGACTTCCTTGGTATGCAGCTCGCGCGGCGGCCTTCCCTCGGACAGCAGGCGATAGCGATGCGGCGCCGAGTCCCTGCCGCCGAGCATGCCGGCGGAGCCGTATCGGATGCCATCGCCTGCGGTGTTGCCGAGCGCGAGCTTTTCCGTCTCGATCACGAGGTCGAGCGCGACACCGAGGCCGCCGCGATGCTGGCCGTCGCCGCCGGAATCGGCGAGAAACTCGTGATGGCGGAAATGCAGGGGGAAACGCGCTTCCGCAACTTCGATGCTGCCGAATTTCAGGCCGCCGACGGTGTGCCACTCGCCGATCGACGACCAGCCGTCGCCGCCGGGAGAGGCGCCGCCGCCGGGGCGCGCGTGAAACATGTGCCAGATGAAGCCG
>Ga0134126_10011894_pt1 | contig 10982 bp, 7 predicted proteins | sample KB31752_FD_96881 | JGI IMG/M metagenome (GOLD analysis project Ga0134126, IMG submission 96881) | Terrestrial soil microbial communities with excess Nitrogen fertilizer from Kellogg Biological Station, Michigan, USA - KB3-175-2 | ecosystem: Environmental > Terrestrial > Soil > Unclassified ... | reverse complement strand
GTGCCGGTGAACTCGTCGCGCGAGAGCGCCTGGCGCCACTGCTCGGGGGACGCGAGCGGCCCGTGTTCGACGAGCTCCCACAGCGGCCGCCCGATGAGATCGTCACGACAACGCTCGAGGAGCTTCAGGAACGCGGGGTTCACGTCGATCAGCACGCGGTTGGCGTCGGTGAGGGCCATCGGATTCAGCGAGCGCTTGAACGCGTCCCGGAACAGGGCCGGCCAGCCGGTCGCGCTCGCCGTCACACCTGCACCTCCGGCACCGTCCCGGTGGGCGGGGTCCAGTCCGCGCCCGTCTGCTCGCGGTAGGCCTCCACGGCCTCGTCGAGCGTCGGATAGAAGTGGATCGGGTTCAGCGGGCCGATCAGCTCGTAGCGCTCGAGCTTCGCCCGCACCGTCTCCTTCAGCTCGGCGAACACGAGCGAGGTGCCGGCGGCGTTCAGCTCCTCGTCGAGGTCGAGCAGCATGTCCGCGGCGGTCGTGTCCACGTCGGTGATCGGCTCGGCCGCAACCAGGATCCAGGTGGGTGGCGGCTGCTGCCGGGCCAGATGCCGGATCTGGTCGCGGAACGTGCGCGAGTTGGCGAACAGCAGCGGGGCGTCGAAGCGGAAGATCGTCAGGCCGGCCAGCTCCTCCGCATCGGGGTGAAGCCTGCGGTCGTGGAGCCCGGTCATGTCGGGCACGCGCCCGAGCGTGGCCTGGTACGGCCACCACGCGTGGCGGAAGACGTTGAAGATCGAGAGCGCCACCGCGATCCCGATGCCGGGCAGCACGCCGAGCAGCGCCACGCCGAGGAACGCGGCGACCGACAGCCAGAACTCGGTCTTGCGCTGTTGCCAGAGTCGCCGCGTGCCGGGCAGGTCGGCGAGCGACAGCGATGCCGCGATCACCACCGACGCCAGCACCGGCTGCGGCAGGTTGCGCAGCAGCCCCGGCACCAGAACGAGCATCAGGACGATCGTCACGGCTCCCACCAGGCCGGTGACCTGAGTCTTCGCGCCCGACTGCTCAGCCACCGCGGTGCGCGAGCCGCTCGTGCTCACCGGGAAGCCCTGGAAGAGCGAGGCGCCGATGTTCGCGGCGCCGATCCCGATCATCTCCCCGTTGCCGTTCACCTCCTGGTCGTGGCGGGCGGCGAACACCGAGGCGGTGGAGATCGTGTCGGTGAGCGAGACCAGCGCGATGCCGAGCGCGCCGGCCAGCAGCGCGGGCAGCTCGCCGTGCGGGTTCGGCAGCTCGAGCGGCGGGAAGCCGGACGGCAGCTCGCCCACGAGCGACACGCCGTGATCGCCGAGGTTCAGCGCGGCCGCGGCGCCGATCGCCACCACCACCGCGACGAGCACGCCGGGGATCTTCGGGATCACGCGCTGGATCACGAGGATCAGCACCAGCGCGAGCGCGCCGATCCCAACCGCCGCGCCCACGGTCTTGCCGTCCGACAGTCCGTTCACGAAGGCCTTCGCCTCGTCGATCAGGCCGTTGGCGTCCACCGAGAAGCCGAACAGCTTGGGCAGCTGGCCCACCAGGATCGTGAGCGCCAGGCCGTTCATGTAGCCGATCTGCGTGGGCTTCGAGAGCAGGTCGGCGATGAAGCCGAGCTTCGCGATCCCGGCCGCGAGCGTGATCAGGCCGGTGATCAGCGCAAGCATCGACGCCAGCTCCACCGCGCGCTCGGGGTCGCCGTTCGCGCCGATCAGCGGCAGGATCGTGGCGGCGATCATCGGGCCGAGCGAGGAGTCCGGTCCCAGCACGAGCACCCGCGACGGCCCGAACGCAGCGTAGCCGAGCAGGCAGAGCACGCTCGTGTAGAGGCCGGTGATCGCCGGCAGGCCGGCCAGCTCGGCGTAGGCCATGCCCTGCGGCACGAGCAGGCTCGTGAGCACGAGGCCGGCGACCACGTCGCGGCGCAGCCAGGCGATCCGGTAGCCGCGCAGCGTCAAGCGCTCGCCCCGCTCGGCACGGGCTCGGCCTCGCGGTAGCTCTCCTGGCCGAGCTGCACGAGCCACCGGCGGAGCTGCCGGTGGACCGCCTCGGCGCCGACCAGCGGCTCCGGCGGAGGCTCGAGCTCGACCGGGTGCAGGAGGAACGGGAACGACTGGGTGCCGCCCATGCCGCCGTGCGAGCCCACCAGCTCCTCGAACGCCGCGACCTCGTCGGTGTCCTGCCAGTAGGTGCTGTTCAGCATGATGTCGGCGCAGTGCGGGAAGCCGTCGGTGCGCCGCACGTGCCGCGCCGCGTTGGGGCCGAAGGGAGCGAGCGGGTCCTCGCCGTCCACGCGCCCGTGGTCGAGGTGGTTCACGCCGTGGGTGCCGAGCGCGAGCGCGCCGTGCACGCTCGAGCGCACGAGGATGAAGCCGATGCCCGGGTGCGCGAGCAGCGTCGGGATCAGCGCCGGGTAGAGCTCCTCCATCTGCTCGAGCGTCAGCCGGCCGGGCCGGCGCGGGAACGAGATCAGGCCGAGGCAGCCGGACGCCATCACCGAGATCTCGGGGATCTCGTCCTTCGCCTCCGCCTTCTCGTCGCTCTCCTCCTTGCGGCGCAGCGCCCTGCGGACGGCCTTCGACCTGCGCGAGTCGCCCGCCGCGGCCTCGGTGACCGATGCGCCGAGGAACGCGAGCGCCTCGTCGGGCCTGCCCTCGGCGGCGACGTCGTCTGGATCGGCGCTGCAGGCGTCGGTGACCACCTGCTCGAGCGTCACGCCGTAGCGGTCGAGGAAGGTCGCGCCCTGCGACTGCCCGTGGTCGGACAGCACCACGAACCTGTACGGGCGCGGCGCGTACTCCGCCGCGGCCGCGATGCGCCCGATCTGGCGGTCCACCTGCCGCAGCGTGCTCACGGCGTCGTGGCGCTCGATGCCCGAGTGGTGGGCCACCTCGTCGTAGGCGAGGAAGGTCGTGTAGGCGACCGGGAGCCCGGCGTACAGGTCCGCGATGATCGCCTCCACCTGGAGGTCCCGCTGGATCACGGTGGCCCATGCCCGGACCAGCGAGTACACGAATCCGCGGTGCACGCGGGGCTGCACGTCCAAACGCTTCTGCTGGGCCGCGCTCCACAGCTCGCTGATCACCTCGCGCACCATCAGCGCGAGCGTGCGCAGCACGTTGTACGGGCTCGCGAAGTAGGCGAAGTAGTCCTGCCCGACGCGTCCGGGCCGGTTGCCCGCCAGCACGGTGCTCATCGTCAGCAGGCTGTGCGGAGCGTCGCCCGAGAGGATGTTCGCGCGGCTCGCGCCGTTGTCGAACAGCAGGCCGCGGCCGTTCGAGTGGCGGCGCTCCAGCTCCCGCGCGTCCTTCGGGTGGTTGGTCACGATCGGCGCACCGCGGTCCTTCTCCCACCAGCGGAAGGCGGGCATGTCGTCGTTGTCGCCGTGCAGGAGACCCGCCTGGCAGGCGCCGGTCTGCGAGGACCAGTCGGTCTCCCAGGCGCGCAGGTCGTGCGTGCCGCCGCGCACCCAGCGCGCCATGTGGGGAGCGTTGCCGTCGCGCATGGCGCGCACGAGCACGTCGTGGGCCAGGCCGTCGATCTCCAGGAAGAACACGCCGGGCACGTCGGTCTCGATCCCCTGGCCGGCCCGCCGTGCCTGGCGCTTCACCACGTTGCGAACCCAGAAGCTGTCGTCGTCCACGGCCAGCAGCGAGGTGACGGCCATCGCCACCACCGTCACGCAGAGGGCCACCACGATGCCGTCGCCGAGACCGTCGATCTCGAGCCCCGGGCTGATCGCCGCGACGAGCAGCACCATCGCGCCGTTCAGCACGATCGCGCCGAGGCCGAGCGTGACCACGGTGATCGGCAGCGCGAGGCGGATCAGCGTGGGCCAGATGAACGCGTTGAGCAGGCCGATGAGCACCGCGGCGCCCAGGGCGGCGCCGAAGTCCTTCACGTGCACGCCCGAGAGCAGCGCGCTGAGCACGAGCAGCGTGATCGCCGACGCGAGCAGCACGATCACGATGCGCATCAGGGGACGGGAGCGGCGCCGCGGCTCCATGGCGAAGAGCTTCGTCAGCGGGCGACTTCGTGGCAATGATGCTCGCACCACACTTCGTTTGATGGGAGCCTTCCCCCGTGCCAGCCGAGATCACCTGGGTCGGACACGCCACGGTGCTGATCGAGATCGACGGCGTGCGAGTGCTCACCGACCCGGTGCTGGGCCGGGGCGCCGGGCCGCTGGTGCGGATCGGCCCGCGGCCCGATCCCTCTGTCGCGCGGGACATCGACGCGGTGCTCGTCTCGCACCTCCACCACGACCACCTCGCACCGCGGTCGCTGCGGCGTGTGGGCGCTCCGGTGATCGCACCGCGCGGCGTGGGCCCCTGGCTGCGCCGGCGGCGGGTGCGGGAGGTGACCGAGATCGGCGTCGGCGAGTCGGCTTCGGTCGGGTCGCTTCGCGTGACCGCGGTCACCGCGACGCACGACAACCGCCGCCTTCACATCGGCCCCACCGCGGATCCGCTCGGCTTCACGGTGGCTGGATCGTCGAGCGTCTACTTCGCCGGCGACACGGACCTGTACGGCGAGATGGCCGCGCTGGCCGGAGTCGACGTGGCGCTGCTGCCGATCTGGGGCTGGGGCACGACCCTGGGCCCCGGCCACCTGGATCCCGAGCGCGCCGCGCGGGCGGCGGCGCTGATCTCACCCCGCGTGGTCGTGCCGATCCACTGGGGCTCGCTGGCGCTGCCGAAGCTGATCCGCGGCGCGGCCGGCACGGACGGGCCGGCGCGGGAGTTCGTGGACTTCGCCTCTCGCCTGGCTCCGGGGGTGGAGGTGCGGGTGCTGGCGCCCGGGGGGCGCACCGTCGTCGCCGGTTAGCCCAGTCCCGGGCTTTGCCGGCTTGAGCCCAGTGCGGCGCCGGGAACGGCGGTTGAGCCGAGCTGTCCTGTCCTGGGCCGCAAATAGCGGCCTGTTCCAGGACAGCTCGGCGCAAACCGCCTCGGACCGACCCCTCACTGCTGCCGTTCGTGCGCGCGATCGCTCGCGCAGCGCGGAGACCTAAATCCCCGCGATCGCCTCCAGGCGGCCGCTCTCGATCGCCTCGAGCAGCGCCAGGTGGTCCTGGTCGTTCTGCTCCGCGTACCTCTCCGCGAACTCGGTCAGCGAGCGGTCGAAGGCGTCGCCGTTTCCCAGGTACGCGGCGACCGCCACCGAGTCGCCGGAGCGGGCGTGCGCGCGGGCCAGGGTCCAGCCGCACAGGCGTCCGTACAGGGCCATGCCGGAGGGCAGCATGCTCTGCACCTCGGCCGAGGTCTTCCAGTCCCAGAGCTGGCGGATGTAGAAGTCGCGCCGCTTGCCGTCGATCCCGGTGGTGCGCAGGAAGCCCAGGAAGATGTCTGACGCTGCCTGCATCAGCTTCTGGCCCTCGACAACCCGCTGGCCCTGGTTGCCGAACTCGGACTTGCCGCAGAACGGCTCGAGCACCGACGGCCGCGCCTCCTTCGCCTGCAGGAACAGCGGATCGCCCGAGTCGCGGCCGATCATGAGGATCACCCAGGCACGGGTGCCCACGCTGCCCACGCCGACCACCTTGCGAGCCAGGTCCACGTAGCGGTAGCGGTCGAAGAGGCGCCCGCGGTCGATGGGCAGCGTCTTCCGGTACTCCACGAGCAGCGTGTGCATCCGCTCGTGGAAGTCGCTGATCTCGCCCTTCGGCAAGAGCTCGCTGACCGGGACGATCAGCGGCGGGTCGCTGATGATGCGCGGCTCGCCGTCGACGGTCGAGGTGAGCTTGGCGAACGCCCGCGTGCTGTCCTTCACCTTCGCCTTCGCCACGGTCTTCTCGAACTGCTTGACCTGGCGCTCGGTGGCGTCCGAACCCAGGCGGGCGGTCAGGACCTTCTCATCGACCCGCTCGTACCAGATCGAGAGCTCGCCCATGCCGGCCAGCCGCTGCATCGACATCCGGTACGCCTCCGCGCTGCCCAGCAGGATCGTGCGCCGCTGCTTGGCGCTGAAGCCGCGGTCACGGCCGGCGATCGCGATGCTCGCCATGAGCCGCTTCACGTCCCACTCCCACGGGCCCGGCAGCGTCTCGTCGAAGTCGTTCAGGTCGAACAGCAGGTCGCGCTCGGGCGACGCGAAGCCGCCGAAGTTCGACAGGTGGGCGTCGCCGCAGAGCTGGGCGCGGAACCCGGACGTCGGCGTCTCCGCCAGGTCCGAGGCCATCACGTAGGCGGCGCCGCGGAAGAAGGCGAACGGCGACGCCGCCATGCGCCCGTAGCGAATCGGCACGAGCTCCGGCACCCGGGTGGCGGCCTGCTGCTCCAGCAGCTCGATCGGGTCGGGCCGGTCGCTCGCCGGGGTCCAGTCCGCGTGACTCGAGCGCGGCGCGGTGGACCGGGCGTTCCTGCCCAGTTCCGCACGCTCTTCGGGGGAGAGGTGCGGACCGGCCTCGACGGCAGCCCGTCCGCTATCCACTTCGGCAGTGGCCATGACCGGCAGCTAGCTTCCCAACGTCGGCGAGTGGGGGCAATGTGGCTCGCCTGCGTCGGCAGGGGGTGCATGCACGAAGCGATCCGCATGCGGCCACCCTCGCAGGCCGCCTGGGGCGCTGAGAGGATGGCGCCGAGGATGCTAGGTCCGCTCGACGCCGTGGTCAGCCGGGCGTCCCGGCTTGCAAGCCGCGTGGGACTTGCGGCTGTCGACGCCGCGCTCGATTCGCGCTTTGCCGAGGAGGCCGTCGATCGCGTCCTTCGGAGCGCGCTGGCCGAGCGAGCGCTGCGACAGGCGCTCGCCGGCGCGCTCGTCGACGTGGCGGGCCAGGACATCGCCCGGCTCGCCGTGCTCGAGCGCATCTCGGAGCCGCTCGTGGCGAGCGGCGAGCTCGACCGCATCGTCGACTCGGTTCTGACCAGCCCGGCGGCGGAGCGGCTGGTGGCGCGGATCATCGACAGCCCGCTCCTGGACGAGACCGTTGCCCGCCTGCTCGAGAGCGAGGACCTCTGGCTGCTCGTGGACGAGGTGGCCCGCAGTCCCGCCGTGACCGAGGCGATCAGCAAGCAGAGCGTGAGCTTCGCCGGTCAGGTGGCCGGCGCCGTGCGGCTGCGCTCGATGAGGGCGGATGACCGGCTCGAGGGCGCTGTGCGAGGCCTCGTCACCCGTCGCAGGCCGCCGGAGCCGACGCCCAGCGAGGAATGACCGCCATCGGCGCACAGGACGTCGCGCGCCGCGTCCACGGCACGCCGCCGCCCGCCGAGGCCGCCGGCCCGAGCTACATCGGCCTCGTCACGCGGGCCATCGCGGCGGCGATCGACGCCGCGATCGTGAACGGCATCGCCGCCGTGACCGCCGCCGCGGTGGTGCTGGTCCTGTCGCTGTTCCCCATCGGCCACGCCGCGCGGACGGTGCTGGTGGCGGTGGGCGGCTTCGCCTTCTTCGTCTGGGTGGCCGCCTACTTCGTCACCTTCTGGGCCACCACGGGGCAGACGCCCGGCAACCGGGTGATGCGGATCCGGGTGACCCGCTCGTCAGGTGCGAGGCTGCATCTGTGGCGGGCGATCGTGCGCCTCGTCGGGGTCGTGCTCGCCACGATTCCGCTGTTCGCGGGCTTCCTGCCGATCCTGTTCACCGACCGCCGGCGCGGGCTTGCCGACTGGCTGGCCGACACGGTCGTGGTGAACGATCAGGACTGACGTCCGTCCCACAGCTCGCGGAGCACGTGGGGACGCAGGTTCTGCTTGAGCACGAAGGCGGCGGGGTTTCCCTGCTCGATCAGCTCGGGCGACAGCTCCTCGTCGCCGTGCACCGAGATCAGCACGATCATCACCTCCGGGTGGCGCTCGGCTATCGAGCGCGCGGCCTCGATCCCGCCGATGCCGGGCATCCGGACGTCCATCAGCACGAGGCTCGGCGACAGGTCCTCCACCGCGACGATCGCGTCCTCGCCGCTGCAGGCCTCTCCCACCAGCGTGAACCCGCGCGAGGCCCCGATCAGGTGCCGCAGGGCGTCGCGAAACGCCTCCTGGTCGTCGACGACGAGCGTCGTCACCTCCGTGCTGTGAGACAAAGCGTCCTGACCGGTCTGGGCATCGGCAACTACAGCGCTCATGCTGGAAGGGTCCCTCGTCGTAGTGGACCCACTATCTCAGGCGTGCCCGGGCCGTGCGAGGATGCAGCCATGCCTACCGGGTGGGGGGCTCACCAGCCCGCACCGCCCCGGCGGCGGGCCCGAAGCGGCCGTCTCGCGCTCGATCGGTGAGGTCATAGGCCACCCCCGCCAGGCCCACCACCCGGCCGTCCGCGAAGAGGGGCGCCACCGAGAGCTCCACCGTGGTTGGCCCGCCCGCCAGCTCGAGCTCCACGCGCGCCCGAACCGGAATCCCGCCGAGGGCGCGCCGGTTGATGCGCGACAGCTCCCTCCCCACCTCGCGGCCGAACAGCTCCTCGTCGGTCCGGCCGATCACGCCGTCCTCCCGGGAGCCGCCGACCTGATTGTTGAGCACCCACGTGTAGCGCAGCCCGCGGTCCATCGTGTAGAGCACGAGCGGGGAGCCCTCCACCGCGATGCGCATGTGCTCCTCGGCCAGCCGCAGCGCCTCCTGCGCCTGCTTGCGGGCGGTCACGTTCCTGTGCACGAGCACCCACGCCTTCCCGTAGTCGGGGTGCTCGAAGGAGGTCACGTCCGACTCCGCCCAGAACTCCGAACCGTCCTCGCGCCGGACGAGCTGGGTGAAGGTGCCCTCGCCCAGGTCCTCGTGCCAGGAGAACTCCGCGGCGCCGAACATCTCGGTGAAGCGCGGGTTCGCGTAGACGATCGCGCCGTCGGCCGCGCGCAGCATGCACACGCCCTCGGTGGCGCGCTCGAGGATCGCGGACTGAAGCAGCAGCTCGTTCTCCTCGAGCTTGCGATCGGTGATCTCCCGCCAGCTCAGCGCCAGGCGGCCTCCGCCGACCGGCACCGCGCGGATCTCGTACGCCTTGCGCAGCCGCCGCCCCGCCACGCTGCGCTCGTAGGTCGCGTCCTCCAGGGACGAGGGCCCGTCCGCGTCGAGCGCCTGCCGGTGCCACTCGAACAGGTCCGACTGGAGATAGCCCGGCTGGAGGTAGCCGAGCGTGCGGCCGATCTGGGACTCGCGCGAGCGGCCGGCGTCGCGGCAGGCCGCGTCGTTCAGGTGCTCCACCGCGAAGTCCACCACCTCGCCGCCCGAGTCGCGCACGGCCTTGTAGATCGCGAAGCAGTCCTCGAGCGCGTCCGTGGCCTGCTGGAAGAGGTGCTCCACGTCGGGCGTGAGCTGGGCCAGGCCCACCGGGATCGTGCCGATCACCACGGTGCCGCGCCCGGGCTCCGACTCCACGGTCAGCCGCCCCCCCAGCGACACGATTCTGTCGCGCATGTTCTGGAGACCGGAGCCGCCCGCGCGCGGGCGCACGAACCCGCCGCCGTCGTCCTGCACCTCGAAGCGCAGCTCGTCGCCCGCGGAGAGGCGGACGATCGCCGAGCGCGCGCCCGAGTGCTTCGCCGCGTTCTGGAGAGCCTCCAGGCAACAGAAGTACACGGCGCTCTCGATCTGCTGCGAGTAGCGCCCCACGCCCTGCGACCGGACCGTGGTGGGCAGCGGGCTGGCGCGGGCGGCCATGCGCAGCGCCTCGCCGATCCCATGGTCCGCGAGCAGCGGCGGGTACACCCCGCGGGCCAGCGAGCGCACCTCGTCGAGCGTCTCCTCCACATCGGCCGAGAGCTTGGCCAGCCGCTCGAGCGACGCCTCCGGGTCGTCCCGCACGGTCTCGCTGACCACCTCGAGCGCCACGCGCAGCGCCACAAGGCGCTGCTGGGCGCCGTCGTGGAGGTCGCGCTCGATGCGCAGGCGCTCGTAGTCGACCGCCGAGAGGATTCGCGCGCGCGACTCGCGGAGCTCGCGCAGCGAGGAGCGCAGCTCCGCGTTGAGGCGCATGTTCTCGAGCGCCATCAGAGCGAATCCCGACGCCACCTCGCCCACTGTCGGCTCCACCTCGGGGGCGGCGTCGTGCACCAGCGCCGCCACGGGCTTGCCGCGGATCTTCACCTCGCTCACGGCCCGTGCCGGATCGTCGCGAGGCAGGCTCACCGGCGTGCCCGTGTGGTCCACCCAGCAGCCCGGATCGCCGGTCCAGTAGGCGATCTGCAGGGACTCATCGCCGATCGCCGCCGCGAGCAGCTCACGCAGCCGGTTGCCGCTGCTGGCGCTGCTGAACTCCTCGGTGAGTTGGCGGAGAGCGTGGCTCGCCAGGAGCCGCCAGCGCAGAAGGGCGAACGCGAAGCCGATGACGAGTGCGGGGATGGCGGCCACCGCGACGTAGCCGAGGACCTCGGTCGCCTGCCCGTAGCGGTCAACCCGCCGTGCGACGAGGAACGCGACGTTGGCGGCCATCGCCAGCAGCGCGCCCGCCGTCAGCGGCACGAGCGTTCGCCTCATCGGGCGGGAGGCCCGGACGCTTCTCGTCACCAGCAGCGCCGCCGCGGACAGGAACAGGACGATCACCATCCCCTCGCGCAGCGGGCCGAGAACCGACTCCGCGAAGTGCCAGTGCGTGACCGAGAGTGCGTTCGACGGGCAGTCGCGCTCGCAGGAGCTCCACGGGCTCGGCGACGGGTAGTCGGCGAGCAGCAGGATCAGCGGCAGGTAGAGGGCAGCGACAACCGTCCCGGCCGCCGCCGCGACCACTCGGTCGGCCCTGCCTCGCAGAAGCCCCGACGGGAACGCCAGCAGCAGGATGACCACGCCGAGCTCCACGAACCAGCCGCCGATCCGGCCGATGCTGTAGGCGACGCCGTTGTCGGACGCGGCCAGAAGGCTCGGCGCGAACAGGAATCCCATCGCGATCAACAGCAGCGCGAAGCGGCTGCCGGGCTCCCGCTGGAGCGCGTACAGGCCCACCAGCACGGGCGTAGCGATCAGCGCCGCATGCAGCAGCCCGACGAGCGCACGGTCATTGCCGATCGAGGAGGTCAGCGAGACGACGAGCGCCGCCGCGGACAGCGCGAGCGCCGCGACCCCGGCCACCCACGTGCCG
>Ga0134126_10011893_pt1 | contig 10983 bp, 5 predicted proteins | sample KB31752_FD_96881 | JGI IMG/M metagenome (GOLD analysis project Ga0134126, IMG submission 96881) | Terrestrial soil microbial communities with excess Nitrogen fertilizer from Kellogg Biological Station, Michigan, USA - KB3-175-2 | ecosystem: Environmental > Terrestrial > Soil > Unclassified ... | reverse complement strand
GCTCCGATTGGGCCAGGCGGTCCACGCTTTCTTTTAGTGCGACAATCATGGTGTTATACTCATTCACCAGTTTTCCTATTTCATCATTTGTGTTCCAGGCAATCAATTCATTTGTTCCGCTCAGACTGGTATTTTTCAAGTGGGTGCGTATAATGTCCAGCGGAGCGGTAAGCGCCCGTGTCATAAAAATGCCAAGTATTACCAGGACAAGGAACAATAAAAAATACAGGTTTATCAAGGCAACCACAAATGAAGAAATCCGGTCTTTAAGTTCTTGTTCTTTAGAGAAATACGGCAGGTTTAAATACCCGATGACCTGCCCGTTGAGGTTCCGGATGGGGATATAACAGGACAGGAATTTCAATGAGCCGATCCGTTCCTCATGTATGACCTGGGAAGTGCGTTCGGAAGTAAATTTATTATATGCCCGCGCATCCATTTCAGGGGCTACGATGCCTTTATCGAATATGGCGTTCTCAGTAGAATTAACCAGGTTGCCTTTAACATCAAAAATATTAATATCCGCCTGGTAATTATCCGATAAATTTTTTACCAGGAACTGAAGGTCAGGGCTTCCAAGCTGGGGCTGCTTTTCGTTTTGCTGAAGGTCACCGCTTAATTTTGTGGCAATAAGCCTGGTTTTTTTTCGCAGGCTATCCAGCTCATTCTTATTACTTTGAACCATAATGTAACTCACGGTAACAATGCCTATTAGTATCATTGAAAGGGTCGTGCCTGAAACAACCGTGATGAGGATTTTATTTCTGAATGAAAGATTTTTTATTCCAAAAATATTTCTTGCCGGATAATTTTTTCTACGCAGCGCGACTTTAATAACCCTGTAATAATACGTGACAAACTGCCACGCAGCATAAGCCATGATCATTAAAAAGAATACGAAAGCAAATGAGGACAGATAATATATCCAGCTCTCTGATTTGGCGCTGACAATAACAAGAAGGTCCGGGTGCGGCTGATAGGCAATATGATCATAACCGTCCTTGTAAAACGATGCAAAACCATTACTGTCAAGCGACATGCGGAAATTCTGTATTCCCGGATATGCGTATTCCCCTTTCTGGTTGAGCAACATGCCGTCACTGTATACTGCATAAGAGTACTTCTCTATATCACTGTATTTCCGCAGGTTACCGGCAACAAGAAGTTCGGGGTAAATGCTTTCTTCATAAAAAGGCTTCTGCTGAAACTCAATCAACAATATCCCGATTGTTGTTCCATCTGCTTCTATAGGTATTTCAGATACATAAGTAGGCAAGCCCGTATGCAGGTGCAAAAAATACAAATGGTTTGCCCCGGTTGAGGAACCTTCTTTATCAAGCAACATGCTATAAAACGCAAGCGGCTTCGCCAGTATGTTTTTATAAGAGACGCCATCGGGGGTAAATGTGTTGATCTCAATATCGTATTTGCTGAAATAGCCAGAGAGGTAAACCTGTTGGATGCGGTTTTGCAGCACGGCTTCCGAAATGACGGGAAGGGAAAAATAATTTTTTAAATAATTGTCCTGCCGGATACCATCATAAATGTTTGCAAACAAATATTCCGCTACAGGATCCCTTTCTGTAATTACCTTGCTGGCAACGTCCTGCCGGTCCTCATTTTCATTCTGCTGATTATATCTGCTTAAAACAATACTAAGAAACAATGCTGAGCATGTGATACACAATAAGCCAAAAGCGACCCGGTTTTTTTTGAAGAACCTGGGCCTGTAATAAAACAGCATTAAACAGGCAACATTAAATCCAATGGATGTATAATGCTGTACACCAATAAAATGCAAGATAATACCAGCTAATGCAAGGCCTGTAATTGAAAACAGGAAAAAGTCTCGCGGCTTAATAGTTTCGGGAAAGGTAATCCTGGAAAAGCAATCCAAAAAAACAAAATAAGATGCTGTAAGGATAAGGATAATTATGATACCAATAAAACTATAGAAATCAAGACTGAAAATATTGCCGAGATCAAAAGAAATTACAGAATCGAGAATAAGGCTACTGATTAAATTTACAATTTCCGTCGTTAAAACAAATGAACCCGCAGCAAAAGCGAGTAAAAGAAGACGGGTAAAGCCAGGAGAAACAGGCGGTTTAAGCCTTAATTTCCTGATAAATAAAACCAAAAATGCGGCCGACAGACTAAAGATAAGAAGGTCGCCAAGCGATGAGAAAAATGAAGAACTTCCATAATAATGCGGACTGAATAAGGGCAGGCGATAAAGATTATCGGGCAGCCTCGCTATTTTCCACAGGTAAATAAAAAGGACGTTTAAAATAATAAACAAAGCAATAGCTGTTAGCTTTTTATGGCGTCTTAATAAAACAGAAATAATTGTCCCGCAGTAGGTAAAAAAAAGGAAAATCCCGACAATGAAAAGAATGTCAATCCACCAGAAAGGGGCAATAACACTTTTAGCAGAGAGGCTGAAAAGATAGCGGTGCCCGGTATCATATACAGGGTAGCCCTGGCCAAGGGTTTTCGTTAGGATAAAATCATCATTGTTTTTAAGGGAGGGAATATAATTTTGGAGATACTGGTTTTCTATCGCATATTGATACTGGATAGGAACCAGGGTTATATAAATTAATCCATTGGCTGATATATTGCTTTGAAAATAGTAGCCGTTAGATAAGCGCTGGACTTCACTGTCGGCAGGTGATATCAAAAGAGTTTGAGGGAATACCGAATTGGAAGAATAATAAATAAACCCACCGTCTATCCTTCTTATATATAGCAGAATATGATTTTTGTTGCTCTCATCATTCAGGCTTTTAAAAGCGCCGGGCAACTGGCCAGGGGGTATCTTAGCCACGGACAGCAGGAAGTTCTCTGCTTCTTTTTGTTTTTTAATTATAAGGCGTTGAACACTATTAGCATGACTTTCTGTATAGGTGCGGTAAAAATAGGGGTATAGCCATGTATCTGACAATAAAGATATTGCGATACATATAATCCCAATAATACCAAATATATATGACCGGTTTTTTAAACTGAACATACGGTGGCTGCCATGCTTGTTTTCTTATCGGCAGCCAAATATATCCAATTCTATGCCGAAAATGCGCTAATCGCTTATTTTACAATAATTATCCAGGAACGACCTGTATATGGTGTCATGGATATCCGTGCGCACATTCTTTTTCAGAAGGTCATTGTCTGCCGCTGTGGGATTAACCCTGTTGGATAAAAACACATAAATAAGGCCATATTTAGGGTCTGCCCACACGACTGTACCCGTAAAACCTGTATGCCCGAAAGACTCATTTGAAGCATACTGCGAGGCAGGTGAAAGTTTGCTCCCGACAGCTGGTTTGTCCCAGCCCAGGCCGCGCCTGTTGCTTTCATACTGCCTGGAGGTAAAAAGCTTAATGGTTTCAGGTTGTAAGAACCTGACTCCTGCATATTGGCCGCCGTTGAGCATCATCTGCAACAATATGGCAAGGTCATTGGCATTAGAAAACAATCCTGCATTGCCGCTTACCCCTCCCAGCATGGCGGCTGCTGGGTCATGCACATCACCATGTATAAGCTGGTGCCTGAAATAGGTGTCCTGCTCGGTAGGGATGATTTGCGAAAGGGGATATTGCTCCCTGGGTTTATAGGTCATAGTCGCCAGGCCGAGAGGTTTATAAAAGGCACTGTCAACATATTTATCCAGGGAGGTTCCGGTTATCTTTTCTACAACATGTTGCATGAGGATAAACCCGAGATCGCTGTATTCATATTTGCCACGGTTTTTTAAGGGGGAGCGTATGATGATACTATAAATGCTGTCTTCATAGTTTTTATTCAGGTACAGGCTGTCTGCCACACGTGTGGGGTACAATGCATTTGGCCATTTGCAATAATAGAGTGTATCCGGCTTTCCCTCTGGAGTCAACGTTTTCTTATAGAAAGGTATCCAGCTTTCGAGGCCTGCCTGGTGTGTCATCACTTCTCTTACCTGGAGATCTCCCTTGTTGGTATTTTTTAACTCTGGCAGGTAGGTATCAAGGGTGGCAAACAGGTTTATTTTATTTTGTTCGTATAGTTTCATTACGGCCATCGTGGTAGCTGCTACTTTGGTAACCGATGCAATGTCATAAAGGTCACAATCCCTTACAGGTTCATGCGAGTCAGATGCCTGGTTTCCAAAACTTTTATCGTAAACCACTTTATTGTCTTTTGCCACAAGCACCTGGCAGCCAGGCATATCATGATCCTTTATGGCATATTTCACAATGCTATCAATTTTATCAAGCGTACCGGAGGCCATACCGGCTTCTTCAGGCCTGGTGTACCTGAAACGCGCCAGGCCTTTTGTGATCTTTATCTTATCAGCGCAATATTCCGCACAGGCCGAAACAGGTAAACTGGCTTTCGTGCTTATGGCTCCAAAGAGGGCTTCGGCAGCAGCGTATTGGAATGCCGGATCATCCTGGTATCCTTCTATAACCGAACTAAAACCTTCGAAGAATTTCAATGCATAGGGTGTGCCCATGTTTACAAGGATTACAGGTTTAGACCTGTTTATTTCATTAATAAATGCAATGGCCTTGTCGCCAATTCCATAAGTATCCGTGTGCCTGTTGCTCACATTATGAATGCTGATCACTACAAGGTCAAAAGACTTCAAGGTATCCCTAAGCTTTTGCCAGTCAGTATCTTTGCTCCAGAACGATGCATGAAAATAACTTGCCTTGCAGTAGTTGCGCATCATGTCCTGGAACTGTGGCTCCATCCTTGTCCCGATGGCCAAAGATGCTATCCGGAAATTGCCGGGGGTTTTTAAAGGAATAAAATTCTGGTCATTTTTTACGATGGTAATGCTTTGCTCGGCAATATGCTGCTTTAGTACCAGGTCTGAAGACGTATTTAATTCTGTGGTGATATTATCCGGATCAATATAGTGACAGGTATCAAGGCCCACCCATTGCTTCACTTCCAGTATTTTACGCACTTTATCGTCGATAAATGAAGTGTCAATACACCCGCTGTCTATGGCCGCTTTTATGGCTTCAATGCCTTTCGGCACATCTTCTGAGTATAAAAGAATATCATTGCCGGCCAGCAAGGCTTTCACTTCCAATTGCCCTGATTCATAATACTTGCTTACCCCTTTCATATTCAATGCATCAGAGAAGGCAAGCCCTTTAAAATTCAGGTCATCCTTCAATAGTTGTGTCGTAATTTGCGGGGACAATGAAGCTCCTACATGTTGGGCGGTATCATACGCCGGGATATGCAGGTGTGCGGTCATTACCCCGCCTACGCCGCGTGCAAAAAGGTATTTAAATGGGTATAGCTCAAGGGTATCCATTTCTTCCTTGCTCTGGTTAAGGGTAGGGAGGTCGAGGTGCGAATCCACATCCACATTTCCGTGGCCGGGGAAATGTTTTGCAACCGCCAGTATGTGCTCGTCCTGCAACGCCTGCATATACATGGTGGCTTTTCGAGCGACATCTCTTTTATTTTCGCCGAACGACCGCATATTAATAATAGGGTTCAAGGGGTTGTTGTTTACGTCCACAACCGGTGCAAAATCTATATTGATGCCGAGGCGTTTACACTCCAGAGCAATGTCACGACCCATTTTATACACAATAGAATCGTTGGATATGGCCCCCAGCGGCATCTGGTACCCGAAATTGATGGTACTGTCCAGCCGCATGGCCAGCCCCCATTCCGCGTCTATCCCGATCAGTAAAGGAATCTTTGCTATCGATTGTGCATAGTTTGTTACGTCGGCCTGTTTGCAGGGGTTGCCTTTGAAAAAAATGACTCCACCGATATGGTACTCCCCGACAAGTTTTTCGAGCTCAGGAATGTTTATTTTGTCCTTGACCGTAAACGCTGCAACCATAAACAACTGGCCTATTTTTTCATCCAGGCTCATGTTTTTCATGACAGAATCCACCCAGGGGGTTTCTTTATAGATGTTATATTTTTTTGCAGGTTTTGGGATTGGATCGGCATGGCATAAGGTTGCCGCTACCAATACCAGCATCATTAAAAGCACAAAAGTTTTATCGCCTGTTTTTACCATTGCCCTCCCTGAAACAAACAGCCATACGTTTAAAATAGCTCCGCAAAGGTAAGATTATTATTCAGCGCATCAAGGCTGGGTTTAGGGTGAATGAGGTGGAGCGAAAGGACGCTTAGATTCGTTCCAGCATATACATATTTGTTCGTACTATTGCATTTCAATGGAGCAAGAAATACAAAGGCCCGCCTGGCTTGCGCGCAACGCAAGAACCCTGTTCGCGGCTTTATTTGGCTTAGCGCTTCTTGAAATAGCCAACGCCCTTTTCAGGTTTGCCTTTGTATATACCGATAGCGACCAAACGCTTATATGGACGGCCGCAAAGGATATTGCTCACGGGCATTTTCATGGTTTTTGTTTCTATGGCCAGAGCTATAACCCGCTCATAGAACCCTTGTTTGCGACACCATTTTTATGGATGGGTTTGAAAGCCAGCATAGCCCTGCCATTGGTAACAACCCTGCTCGGGACGGTCCCTTATTTGCTGATTGCCTGGGTGTTTTATAAAAAGTATGGCGCCTATACCGCGCTTGTTCCGCTTGTTATTTTTCTTCTTCTCCCGCCGGAATTTCTCATGACGGCTTCCATGCCGAGAGGGTTTGTTGCCGGCGTTTTTTTTACAGTGATAGGATTGCTGTTATTTATCTATAAACCAGGCAGGTGGAGCCTTATTGTTGCGGGCTTTTGTCTGGGTTTGGGATTGTTTGCAAACCCCAATGGGGTTTTGCTTTTTCCGCTGGCAATTCCCGTGTTGTTTGACAAAACCGGGCAATTTACAAACCGACTGTTTTATTCTTTTTTTGGATTTTGTATCGGGCTTATACCTTTGGTTATCAACCATTATTATTATGCACACCGCCCTGAAATGGTTTTTCATCCGGCGCCGGGCGCTACATTCAGTATGCACACCCTGCGAGAGGTATTGGGCAGCCTCGACGATTATTTTGATTTTATATCCCCCGTATTCTGGAGGGCCGGCTGGATAAGTTTGTTTTTATTTGTCATCATCGCGGTGGTATTAATTGCAAAAAAGCAAAAAATTAAATTTTATACAGTTATTATTCTCCTTTTTTCTATACTGGTATCTTTTGCATTTGATAAGGTAGGGGATTCAACAAACTCCATTTATTTCCCCGGCTCTCGCTTTTTTATGGCTTATCCTGTCATGCTTGTTTTTATCATATCGTGGGGGTTTGTGGTTTTAAGTTCAAGACAAAAAAATGTTTTTTTATCCGTGTCGCTCATCATGGCGTGCCTGGCATTTTGTATCAAAATAATGGCCTTTCATACTTTTTTGGGAATAGACCTGAGGCCAAGTAAAGACAGGATTGTTCAAGTCATGGAAGTAAGCGGTCTTCGGGAATATTGCAGTGAAATACAATATTTCTCAAAAGAAAAACCGGATTTAGTTATCGGCGCCGCTGATCCGCGGATAGACAAGATTATAGCATACGGATGCCCGTGTATGGAAAAGGATTTTCCCCCGGATATATTGCTGGATTATGAAAGAAGGACCTGGCTTTTGCCGCAAATGGCTGACAAAGTTTATCCAAAAGTACTGATATATGGCCTGGATTCAGCTGCCTGGATAAAGCTGAACAAGCGCATGCCGGATATTATCAAAGAAGATAAAAAGAAAGGCTATCTATTTATCAACAATAAAAGGAAAACCAGTGATTTGATAGATAAGATTGGATGGAGCCGGTAGCCATATTTAATCCGGCTCCCCCAATTTATCAACAGCCCCATACTCATTCCCCTGACTTAATCCACAACAGGGTGCATAATTAAAAGGGCCCTGGTGAGGCATCTTCCTGAAAATAGCATTAGTTTGGCAGTATGTAATTGCGAAGAAAAAGATGGATAGCAGGGTCAGGGTGTACAGTCGCTTCATAATCATCACAATAATGGTAAGTACCCTGGCTTCCTGCGGGTCATTAAAGAAGCAGCCGACGGCCCGTACTTCCGGCCCCAATGTGGCAGAAGCCAAAATAGACCGTGATCTCATCAGCAAATACGAACAGATCATTGGCGAACCCATCAATATGCACACGAGCCTCGCATTGTACAAAGCCATTGATTCCTGGATGAATACGCCTTATAAATACGGATCAATGGTATGCCAGGGAGGGACTGATTGTTCGGGGTTTGTGTGCGGCATCTATAAAGAGGTTTATCATACCAATTTAGACCGGTCTTCTGAGGACCAGTTTGATAAGGATGTTAAGATAATTCCAAAGGCCAGCCTTCAAGAAGGCGACCTGGTGTTTTTTAAAGTGGGAGAGGATAATGGGCACAAGGTATCACACGTGGGTTTATATCTCGGGAACCGGAAATTTGTGCACGCTTCCACGCAAAAAGGTGTTTGCATTGATGGGCTGGACGATAAATACTATGAACAGCATTTTAAGGCAGCCGGAAGGGTAAGAATAGACCTGGGAGGGAAGGAAAAGGACCAATGACATTCGTAAACTATTATAAAGTTTTGGGGATTAAGGATCATGCATCGGTCGAGGAAATAAAAAGGGCATACCGGACGCTTGCTTTTCGCTATCATCCTGATCATAACAAAGGAGGGCTGCAAGGCGATATTAGGTTTAGGGAGATAAAGGACGCTTATGAGGTTTTGACAGACCCAATGAAAAGAAAGCATTTCGATGCCGGGCTCAGGTCGCACCATAGCTATTCACCGGTTTATGGTTTTGGCAAGCAGGTTTCTGTAAGCCCGCAGGCTCATGAGGCCGCACAACCTGTAGTTGACACAAGCGAACCGGAAACAAAGGGGAAATACAGTGTCCTTAAGCCCCTGGTATTGATTTTGATTACAATTACGTTAATGTATTTGATTATGGACCCGCCACCGTGGCTGGCAAATATATTTGGAAATAAGTAGTATAATGGTAAATTTGCATAATTTAACAGCTTAATGGAAGAATTTTCTAATGGATTTGACGAAGAGGGCAAAGATCTGGCCGTGCTTTACCAGCAATTGGAAAAAGATAAGTCCCATATCTTTTTCGAAGCTGATGAATATGAAAACATAGTTGATTATTTCATAAACACGGGCCTGTACTGGAAAGCATTCCATGTCACTGAACGCGCCATGCTGCAGCACCCGTACTCTGCTGCACTTCGTATAAAGAAAGCGCAGCTTTTGTGCCTGGACCAAAAACTGGACGAAAGCCTGGAACTGCTGGAAGAGGCATTGCTGTACGAACCCACCAACTACGAGATATTCATGCAGATAGCCACGGTGTACGATGAAATGGAGCGTTACCCCGAAGCTATTGAGCAGTTTGAAAAGGCGCTTAACTATGGGGTGAACGAGGATGAAATATTGCTGTCGCAGGCATACGTGTATGAGAACTGGGACAAGTTTGATAACGCTGCCCGAAGCCTGGAGCAAGCCCTAAAAATAAACCCCGACAATTTTCAGGCGGTATATGAGCTGGCATACTGTTACGATTACCTGGAGCAAACCGACAAGAGCATTGAACTTTACCTGGAATATTTAGACAGCAACCCCTATTCTTATAATGCATGGTTCAACCTCGGGCTGCTTCATGCGCGTATGGAGGAGTATGAAAAGGCAATAGAGGCGTATGACTATGCCAAGATCATCAACGAAGATTTTAGCCCGGTGTATTATAATGAGGGCAATGTATATGTCCTGTTAGGCGATTATGAAAAAGCTGCCGTGGCTTTTGAAAAGAATGTGGCGCTGGACGGGACAAACCCGGCGGTATATTGCCAGCTGGGCAATTGTTATAAATTCCTCGACCGGTTTGACGATGCCCGCAAGGCTTTTGTGAAAGCATTGGAACAGGACAAAGACAGTGCCGAAGGCTGGGCGGGCCTGGGGGTTACCTATTATTTTGAGGACCAGGCGCAAAAGGCAGTAAATTTTATTAAAAAGGCGATCAGGCTTGATCCTGCCCAGGATATGTATTGGTCAGACCTGGGGCACTGCTACCTGGGTATGGATGATTATATCGCCGCAGAAGAAGCATATCACCACGCCCTCATGATGGATGGCACAAACCTCGAATACCTGAGCGATTATATCTACGGGTTGTACATGAACGACAAAAACGAGCAGGCCCTCAATCTTTGCAAGGAGCAGTTGCCTAATTTTGACAATAGCCCTGAACTGATGATGATGATGGCCGGCCTGTATTACGAAAGTGGCCATGTAGGGCTTGCCGAGGATTATATGATTGCAGCGCTGTCGTCAGACCCCCAATCATACCAGGTGCTTTTTACCTATTTCTGGGAACTGGAAAATAATTCGCATGTCAACCAGATTATCGAGGTTTACAAACAAGAATAAGAGAATATGAATTTTAATCTGGAACAGATTCCAACACGGACAGCCAAACCGCGTGATTCAGGCATTACCATGGTCATGGACAAAGGACTAAGTGTTCGGGAAACAGAAGATTTCCTGTCCGTTGCAGCTCCCTATCTCGACATTGTAAAACTGGGTTTTGGGTCGGCTTATGTATTGCCGCACCTGGCACGAAAAATAAAAATATACCAGGAAGCGGGAATACCGGTTTATTTTGGCGGAACCCTGCTCGAAGCCTTTTTGGTGAGGAACCAGGTAGATGAATATAAGCGGGCAATTGACAGGTTTGGGATTACCCACCTCGAAGTCTCAGATGGCGCCCTGGAAATCCCACACGAAGAAAAGTGCAAAATAATTGCGACATTTTCCAAGGATTATACCGTACTCAGCGAGGTCGGCTCCAAAGATGCCGAGATTATCTTCGCTCCGTATAAATGGGTCAAGCTTATGCAGGATGAACTTTCTGCCGGCTCCTGGAAGGTAATTGCAGAAGCACGTGAAGCCGGGAACGTGGGCATTTTCAGGGGAACGGGTGAAGTGCGATCCGGTCTTGTAGATGAGATAATTACATCGGTTCCTGCCGAGAAAATTTTGT
>Ga0134126_10011891_pt1 | contig 10983 bp, 8 predicted proteins | sample KB31752_FD_96881 | JGI IMG/M metagenome (GOLD analysis project Ga0134126, IMG submission 96881) | Terrestrial soil microbial communities with excess Nitrogen fertilizer from Kellogg Biological Station, Michigan, USA - KB3-175-2 | ecosystem: Environmental > Terrestrial > Soil > Unclassified ... | reverse complement strand
ACGGCCGGGGCGATTTCTTACCATCGCCGCCGGCCCGACCCGTACCCGTCGGTGTTCGGCTACCACGAGGTCTTTCACGCCTACGTCTGCGCCGCCGCGACCTGCCAGTTCATTGCGATAGCACTGTCCATCAGCTGAGCCACGGCGCCGCCGCACCAGCTACCGGCAGCGCCCGGCGAAGAGGAAGCAGAGCGCGCAGATTTAACCGTTCGGGCGCGACCCTGAAGTCCAGGCCAGCGACCAGACTGCCGACCATAACGGCGGATGCGGCGCGCCTCGCTGCGTTGGATGTTCGCCTGCGGGACGGGCAGCCCTCTCGACGATACTACCCAGGTATGACTGTGGTAGGCTTCTGGTATGACTACCAAGTTGGCTGTGAGCCTGCCTGACGAGCTGGCTGAGCAGGCACGACAGGCTGTGCGCGAAGGCCGGGCAGCCTCGGTCTCTGCCTACATCGCCGATGCGATGGCGCAGTCGGCGCGGACGAGGTCAATCTCCCGCCTAGTCGCTGACATGCGGGCTGAGGACGGGCAGCCGAGCGAGGAAGATTACGCGTGGGCTCGGCGAGCGCTCGGAGTCGAGTGACCGGCGCGATCACCTTCGATGCCGGCGCTCTCATCGCGATCGAGCGTCGCAGCAGGCGGATGCAGGCTCTGCTAGAGGAGATCGACCGGCGTGACTGGCAAGTCGCGGTGCCCGCGGGTGCCGTTGCTCAGGCGTGGCGCGGCGGACCTCGACAGGCGCGGATCGCCGCGCTGCTCAGCGACGAGCGCACGGAGGTCGTCGCCCTGGACGACCCGGTCGCCCGCGCGGTCGGCCTCCTGTGTGGCAGGTCGGGCCACGCCGATGTGGTCGATGTCTCGGTTGCCCTCTGCGCGCGGCAGCGGAACCTGCATGTCGTTACCTCCGATCCAGAGGATCTGCGTGCAGTCGATGACGCCCTCATCCTGCACGTGCCATGAAGGCACCGTCGGACGAGGTGAGACTGCGCCATCCGCGCCGCGCGCAAGACGCGGGTGGAAGAAGGCATGGCCAGGGGCGGCCCGCGCGCTGCGATGGAGCTGACCCTGCGCAGTGTGACAGGCGATGAGGTCTACGAGTCGCTCGACCCGCAGCTGCGCGAGCGGCTGCCGTGCTGGCCTTTCTGCGCAGCGTTACGTAGCGCTGGACGGTGCGGCCTTCGCCGTGTCCTAGGTCGGCAATATCTCCTAGACGAGTGAGTACCGTGAGCAAAGCGGCAGTCTGCCGCGGCCCGGTGCTGCACCAGCTATCGCCACGGCCGTCGGCACTGCTGTCACCATCGCGAGCTTCGGTATGGGGGTCATCGGGTCCTCCTTTCGCTGCGACCAGTTCTTGTCAGGCAGCGCCAGCAAGCACGTGCCAGTAACCACGATCAGGTCGTAATCTCCGGTGATCACCTGGCCGGAAGTCGACGGCGTCCCCTGACGCTCATGCCGCCTGCCTAACGGGCCGGCGGCGAGCCTCCTGCCTCACGGGCCGGCGGCGAGCCTCCTGCTGCGGCGGACACTATCCAGCTCAAGCGACGCGCCGCCTGACCTGGAAATGAACGGTAGGTAAACGCATGATGGCTGGCAGGCGAACTAGATCGCTGGCTGCCCCAGCTGGCAGGTAAGACACGCAGCCGGCCCGGCGTGGCTGCGGCAGCAGCGGAGGAGGTGACGGTGCCGGATTCGGGTGGGCGCTCCCTGCGGGCACGGCTGCGGGCGTGGCCGGTGATGGGTGGTGGTCTGCTGCCCGTGCACCGGTCTCACATCGCGGCGGACGTGGTCGCCGGTATCAGCTTGGCCGCGGTGAGCATCCCGGTGGTTCTCGGGTACGCGAAGATCGCTGGGATGCCGGTGGTGACCGGCCTGTACACGCTGCTGCTGCCGATGGCCGTGTTCGCCGTCCTCGGTTCATCGCGCCATCTCGTCGTGGCCGCGGACTCCGCCACCGCCGTCATACTCGCCGCCGCGCTGACCGGGCTCGCGGCCGCTGGGTCGGAGCGATACGTCCGGCTGGCCGGGCTCGCGGCCCTGCTGGCCGGCGCGATGCTGCTGCTGGCCCGGCTGGCCAGGCTCGGGTTCCTGGCGAACTTCCTGTCCCGCACCGTGCTGGTCGGATTCCTCACCGGCGTCGGTATCCAGGTAGCGGTCAGCCAGCTCCCCGACATGCTCGGGGTGACTGCCACAGGCAAAAACACCGTGACCAAACTCGTGGACATCGTGCGCGCGCTCCCGCAGGCACACGCGGCAGATCTGGCAGTGTCGGCCGGGGTCATCGCGATCGTGCTGGCCGCCCGGGCGGTCACCCGCAAGATCCCGGGCCTGCTGATCGCGGTGATCGCCGCGATCAGCGTGAGCCGGGCGGCGGATCTGGCGGTGCGCGGCGTGGCTGTGGTCGGGCCGGTCCCGCGTGGGCTGCCGCACCTGGGGCTGCCCGCGCTCGGCTGGCATGACGCCGCCGCGCTGCTCGGCGCCGCAGTGTCGATGTTCGTGGTCATCCTCGCCCAGAGCGCGGCGACCTCACGCGCCTACGCCGGGAAGTACGAGGAGCCTTTCAGCCAGGACGCCGACCTGGTCGGCCTGGGCGCCGCCAACGTGGCCGCCGCGTTCTCCGGCACCTTCGTCGTCAACGGCAGCCCGACCAAGACACAGGTGGCCGACAGCGCGGGCGGGCGCAGCCAGCTGGCCCAGCTCACGACCGCCGTGGTAGTCCTGATTGTCCTTCTCCTGCTCACCGGGCCGCTCGCGTACCTGCCGGACGCCGCCCTGGCGGCGGTCGTCTTCCTCATCGCCATCGAGCTCATCGACGTCCGCGGGTTGCGGCGCATCCTGGCCTGCCGGCGCCATGAGTTCGTCATTGCCCTGCTCACGGCCGCCGCGGTCGTGGTCCTCGGGGTCGAGGAAGGCATCGTGCTTGCCGTCGCCGCCTCGGTCATCGACCACCTGCGCCACAGCTACAACCCGCTCAACAGCGTGCTGGTGAAGTCAGCGGCCGGGCACTGGCAGCCGGCCCCAGTCCGGCCCGGCGCGCGGACCGAGGAAGGACTGGTGGTCTACCGGTTCGGCACCAGCCTCTACTACGCCAACGCCTCCCGCCTCATCGACGACGTCACCGCCCTCACCGCGCAGGGAAGCCCGCTGCGGTGGATGGTTCTGGACTGCGCGGCCATCGGCGACGTCGACTACACCGCGGCGGCGGTCCTCACCCGCGTCATCGAACACCTCCGCAAACGACACATCCGCTTCGCCCTCAGCACCGTCCACAGCCCCGTGCGCGAGCAGCTCGACCGCTACGGCATCAGCGCAGCCCTCGGCCCCGGCGCCTACTACGACACCCCCGGCGAGGTGCTCGAGGCCTTCCACACCGCAGAAGGAGTAACCGGCCAGTAAACGGCGCACCTACCGGCGGAGGCAAGGCAGCGCAGCCGTCAACAAGAATGCCTTGCTGTCCGGGACCGACTCACTGTGAGTGGCCTGCCAGACCGCACAAACCAGGCCAGTGATCTTGAACGCGCGCAGCTCAACGACGCGACAAACAGAACGTTCTTTATTGCGCGTTGCCCGGTGTGATTGCTCGCTAGGGTGGCCTGCTGTGTCGATGACGAGGGCCAGACGTCGGCCACGATCGCCGTGGCCGACGGGAGCACCGCCGACGAGCTCTGGACCTGCGTGTTCGGCTTGACGCTGAAGGCCGTTTCCGGCGGCCACGTATCCACGCCGGCTGATTAACAGGCCCGGTTGGCTACCGGGCTACGTCCTGGCTGGGTCTCGCCACACCGCGATGATGCGAAGCGGGTCGGCCAGGCGCCGATCTGGTGCTGGAAGGCGTTGTCCGTGTCTACGACATGCTCGGCTACCCGCGCGAAGACTGGCGCTGTGCACGGGATGCCGCGATGCTTGTGCTATGGCGCCAGCAGGTGCACGGGACTCCTCGCGACCGGCCAGGTCGGGGGAGCTGTCCAAGCAGGTGATCGCCGACCTGCTGGATGCCGCCGTGGCAGCGCCATCGATGCACAACAGTCAGCCCTGGCGGTTCCGGATCCGGCGCGCTGCTCACACTATCGAGCTGCACGCCGACCCGGCACGGACGCTGCGGTACAGCGACCCCCACGGTCGCGCCGTTCACATCGCCTGCGGCGCCGCACTGTTCAACCTGCGCCTGGCAGCCGCCGTTGCGGGCCGCCAGCCCGTTGTCCAGCTGCTCCCCGATCCGGGTCAGGCGTTGCTCCTGGCCACGGTCCGCCTCGCCGGGCCGTATCGCGCGCAGCAGACGGAGCGCGAGCTGTATGCAGCCATCGCCAGGCGGCACACCAATCGCGGACCGTTCAGCGGCCGCCCGGTGCCGCCGACCGTGCTGGCCCGACTCGCCGAGGCAGCCGGGCTCGAAGGCGCCATGCTGCACGTCCTTGACCACGACGAGACGGTCCGCGTGCTGCGCCTGGTGCAGGATGCCGAACGCGACCAGCTCGCCGACCCTGCCTACCGCGCCGAGCTTGCCCAGTGGGCGGGCGGGGCACGCGATCGTGAGGGCATACCCGACAGCGCGCTGGGCCCCCGCGCCCCTGACAGTTCCACGCCGGTCCGCGATTTCACGCCCGGACGGCCCGAGCCCCCCAGCTACGCCTGGTTCGAGGAGACCCCGCAGCTTGCCGTCCTGTCCGTGCGCTCCGGCGGAAGGGCAGACTGGCTGCGTGCCGGGCAGGCGCTGCAGCGGGTGCTGCTGACCGCCACCGACCGCGGGATTGCCGTGACCCCGCTCACCCAGCCGCTGGAGACCGCCGACGCGTGGCTGGTCCGCGACCCGCGGTCCGCGACCGAGCAGCCGCAGATGATCCTGCGGATTGGCTATGGCCTGCCAGTCCCCCCGACTCCCCGCCGTCCCATCACCGAGGTGCTGGATGAGCCACAGCCGGGCGAGGATCCCTCGCCCGGCACCCGAGCGGCCGATTGAGGGGCCCCAGGTGGTGAGCGGGCGACAAAACGGTAGAAGGCGAGCCCAATGGCGCAAGCGGCAGCTGACTGAAGACGTCGCCTACCCCGTCGGCCCCGCGGACGTGGAGTTGGCCACCGAGACCCGCCGGCAGTCCTGCCGGATGCCACTCAGCCTTCCGGGCGGAGCTGCGGCGCTGGAGCCGCTTGGTCGACAGCCAGGCTTAAGCCCCATCCCGGCACCCGGCCAGAATCTGGTAGGCGGGGTCGGTGATGGTGAGGCGGCCGGTGGTCTCACCGATCGTGCCGGTGGCCCGGATCTGGGAACCGAGTTCGATGCCGGGAATGCTGCGCCGGCCGGTGAAGATCAAGGTGAGGCCGCCGGTCCTGTCGAACACCTCGCATTCACCGCGTAGCTGCTGTTGATCGTATTCGGCCTGAGCAGACCCTTGCGGCGCTAAGGGCAGCACGAATGGCGTGTTCCCACGTCGCGCCCGGCGTCGCGCTCGTGGCGGTTGCGTCAGGGCCGGCCGTGGCGGTCAGGTCGGTTCGGCGGGCGGAATGTCGTGCGGCGGTGCCGTTTCCAGGATGCGCTTGCGGGGAGAACATGACCTTCGGCTCGGGATGTCCTCGGTGGTGGGCGGGGCACCCGGCGCCGCAGGTGACGTTCATGATCACTGCGCCAGAGCCGGGTGCACGCCCTACGCGGTGCGGCTCAAGATGACCTTGAGCGCGCCGGTGTCGGCTGGCCGGGCGAACACGTCGTAGGCCTTGTCGAACTCATCCAGTGTGAAGTGGTGGGTGATGAACCGCCCGGCGTCGATCTGGTGAGTGGCGAGCAGGCGCAGCAGGGTCGGCGTGGAGTACGCGTCGACCAGGCCGGTGGTGATGGTGATGTTCTTGATCCACAGCTCCTCGAGGTGCAGGGTGGCCGGCTCGCCGTGCACGCCGATGTTGGCGATCCGCCCGCCGGGCCTGGCCAGCTGAGCGGCCAGCTCGAAGGTGGCAGGCACCCCGACCGCTTCGATGGCCACGTCGGCGCCCAGCCCGTCAGTAAGCGAGCGGACTGCCTCCAGCGGGTCCTCGCGGCTGTTGTTCACGGTGACGTCCGCGCCGAACTTTTTCGCCGCCTCCAGCCTGGTGTCAGCCAGGTCGATCGCGACCACGTGGCTCGGGCTGAACAGGCGGGCGCCACTGATCGCGGACAGGCCGATGGGGCCGGCCCCGACGATCGCGACCACATCGCCTGGCCGCACGCCGCCGTTGAGGACGCCGACCTCATAGGCGGTCGGCAGGATGTCCGCCAGCATGAGGATGTCCTCGTCCGTGGCGCCGTCCGGGAGCGGGTAGGTCGAGTTGTCGGCGAACGGCACCCGGACATACTCAGCCTGGGTGCCGTCGATCTTGTAGCCCAGGATCCAGCCGCCGCCGCCCAGGCACTGCCCGGAATGGCCTTCGCGGCAGAATCGGCAGGTCCCGCACACGGAGACGCAGGAGACGAGCACGCGGTCGCCGACCTTGACCGTCTTCACGCCGCTGCCGACCGCCTCGACGGTTCCGACCGCTTCGTGGCCGAGGATCCGCCCGTCAGGCACAATCGGCACGTCGCCCTTGAGAGTGTGCAGATCCGTGCCGCAAATCGTGGTGGCGTCGACCCGCACTATCGCATCCGTGTCGGCGGCGATTTCTGGCTTCGGCACGTCTTCCCAGGCTTTGAGGCCGGGACCGTGGTAAACAAGCGCTCGCATGACCATCTCCACTTCGTTGGGGTTCTACGATGACGGTGCTCGCTGCGACATTCGCGCGCCACCGCAGGGCGTCTTTCGGCCACATCGGGACACCTGTCCCCCTTGCGGTTGTTGTGCGTGCCATCGTCCGTCCTCCTCTATCCGGCGAGAACGTCATCTCATGTGAGTTGGCAGCGACGCTGATCACAGCGGCGACCACGATGACGGGCCCGGGAACGGACCATCAGAGGGGAACTCCGATGAACTACGCTGTAGACCTACAGTAAATGTGCGGTAAGGCAGATGTCAACGTCGTAGGCCTACAATGTTTAGGAACATCGGATCCAGTCACCCGGGTGCAGCGGATCTCCCTCGCCGGGTTCAGCTGCCAGGGGCACCTGATCGCCGAGCCGGGCCGGCCTAATCGCCGATGGTTGCGTCGATGAGCTGGGCCCACAGTATGAGGTGGCGGTCGCCGACGTAGTTCTCCCGGATGTGCGCCCAGCCCGCCGCGCCCATGAGCCTCGCGTCGTCCGGGCTGTCGAGCAGTCGCCGCACCTGCGACCCGAACGTGGCCAGATCGGCCGGGTCGGGCAGCAGGACGCCGGTGCCGCCGGCGATCTGGTCCAGGATTCCGCCGACGGCCGAGCCGACCACCGGGCGGCCCTTCCACATGCCCTCGGCAACGGTCAGCCCGAAGCCCTCGGCGAGGCTCTTCTGCACGATCACCGTCGCATGCCGCTGGATCGCGTTGACCATGGCCGCGTTCTCCTCGACGTCGTCAAGCGGCAAGGTCACTAGGAGCACCCGCGCGCGGGCCGCCGCGGGCAGGCCCCGCCACTGTGCCAGGCATTCAGCCAAGACGAGGGCGCCCTCAGGATCATCGGCCACCCCGCTCATCATGGGGCCGACCAGCATCAGGTACCCGGCGCCGCTGGGCACCACATGCTCGGCGAAGCCGCGCATGACACCAGACATGTCCTTGAGCCTGTCCCAGCGCGAGACCTGCACGACAACAGGGTCGGCCGGGCCGGGCCTGCCGTCGCCCGTTACCTGCCCGGCGTGAGTGACTTCGCCGGTCGTCCCGTCGCGGCGTGCGAAGCGCCCGGGTGCCTGGGGCGGCTCGCCGTCCAGGACCCCGATGGTCGTCATGATCGCCTCTACCGTGGCGGCGTCGAGTTCCTGGTTCTTCGCGGAGAACGGGTCGATCGATGGCGGGATGATCCAGGCTTGTGCCGGGAGAATCCACGGCGGCACGTATTGCCGCCGGCTGAAGACGTACCCGTGCGCGGGCGCCAGATATGGCCGCAGGAAATCCCAGGCCCCGCGCGTTGCGTCGTTCTGCCAGTCCACCCCGATGTGGCAGCGCCACACCACCCGCACGCCGGCCCGGGCCAGCGGTGCCGCCAGGCCGGCCGTCTGCGGGTCATGCAGCAGCACGATGTCGCCCGGGCGCACCTGCCCGAGCAACTCGTCCGCATTCGCGGCAAGGACCTGCTCGTAATGGCTGACGTCAGCGCTGCCCACCTGCCCGGCGCCGCTGGCCTCACCGTGAATCTGGTTGTGCAGCCTCTTGGTGATCGCGAAGAAGTCGGGGTCGCCGCCGATCACTGTCCAGCGGACCGTGATGCCCAGGCCCGCGATGTACCCCACGAGTACTTGCAGCATCTCAGCAACCCCGCCGCCGACCGCGGTCGAATTGACGTTCCAGATGGTCCGGTGGCCGAGCCTGTCCCGGAACTGGGCGGCCACGGTGAGCAGCCGCGCGTATCGCTCGGTTCCGATGACCGGCTCGAGTACGGCGACTCGCGTCCCGGGCACAGGGACCTCGTGCAGATGCCCGGGCCTGGGTACCTGCGGTATGGCCGGGGGCCGGGGGGAGCCGCCGGCTGAAGGGGGCGGCCGCGGGCCGGCTAGGTCGTGTGGTGCCGCTGGCTTTGGGATGGCGTTACTTCCCTCACGAGTGGGACCGGGTCGTTGAGACCTTGGCCGGTTCTCCTCGCGGACCCGGTCATCTCGCGGCTTTCGGCAGTTGTTTCCCGGTGCCCGCCCTCAACCTACACTTGAAAAGAAACTAGCAATATCTTTCTAGTAGGGCTATCGCCATTTGCTAGTTGGCCTGGGCAATCGCAGCATCTGCAGAGCCGTGTCCGCTGGTGGTGCCAGCGTGAGCGGGCTTGGTGGCGGCGTCTCCAGTCCAGCCCAGTGCCCGGCATGGCCGGGGCAGGGCTGGAGGAGCAGGGCGGCGAGCAGGCGCTACGGAGAGGACACCGCGGATCACGCCAGGAACTAGGGTCAGGCTGCCGCGGCCAGGGCCCGGCTGCCGGGAGACGGCCAGTCCTACACGGGCTCACGCTGGGCCAGTCCATTCCCGGTGCCTGGCGTTGCTGGCGGCCCGATGCCGTCGTCGGCCGCTGTGAGGACCCAGTTGCGCCTGGTAGCCGGCTGTCACCTCTAGGGCTGCCGCTGCGCGTGGCGCAGCGGCAGTTGGACAAGCGACCTCGCGGAGGATGGCCCAGCAATGTCCGACGTGCGCGCGGCGCAGACGGCCATCTGCGGGGCAGTCAGACTGCGCGGTGGAAGCCCGACGGCGAGCCCTGGAGCGAGCATCCGGGAGAACTGTGACTCAGAGGAGGAGGAGGAGGGGATCTTCGGCGGGATGACGGTCCCGGCGCGCATGCGCCGGCCCGGTCACCACGGACCCTGGGCGGTGTTGGCGGCTCGCAGTGCGCTGACATAGCCTGCGCGCTCGTAGCCGGCCTGGTCGCCGCCGGGGGGAACCGCGAGCCTGCCTCGCAGTTCGCCGACGGAGGTGAATTCTTTGCGCACCATCCATTCGGACAAGCCGTCTAGCAAGACGGCCGCATGCTTGGGGCCATGGCGGATCAGCGCGGACGCGGTCATCACCACGTCGGCGCCGGCCAGCAGGTACTTGACCACGTCGGAGGGCTCGTCGACGCCGGTAGTCGCCGCGAGTGAGGCGCGCACCCGGTGGCGCAGGATCGAGATCCAGGTACGCGGTAGCCGGGCCTCCCTCGGGCTGGACAGGTCCACGGCGGGTACCACCGCCATGCTCTCCGGATCGATGTCGGGTTGCAGGAATCGGTTGAAGAGCACCAGGCCGTCCGCGCCCGCTTCGTCAAGCCGGAGGGCCATCTCGCCGGTCGAGCTGAAGTGCGGGCTCAGCTTGACCGCCACTGGCACGGTCACAGCCGCCTTCACCCGGCACAGGATGTCGATGTGCCGCTGCTCGACGTCGCGGCCCGTAATGTGCGGGTCGCCGGGTATGTAGTAGATGTTCAGCTCGATCGCCGCAGCACCGGCGTCCTGCATCGCCCGCGCGTAGCTGGTCCAGCCGCCGGGCGTGACACCGTTGAGGCTGCCTACAACCGGTATCTCGACGGCTGCCGCAACGCGCTCCAGCAGGCTCAGGTACCGGCGCGGGCTTGGTTCGTCCGCAGCGCCGGCCTCCGCCGCCTCAGCCTCTGTGTCGGCCGGGAAGTAGGACAGCGCCTCGGCGAAGCTGTCGGTGCCGGCGTCGGCGAGCCGTGCGTTCCGCTCTGCTTCCTGCCGCAGCTGCTCCTCGAACAGGGAGTAGAGCACGATCGCGCCAACGCCGGCGTCGGCCAGCTGCCTTACGCCGTCGAGGGTATTCGAGATCGGTGACGCGGAGGCGACGAGCGGGTTGCGCAGCGCCAGGCCCAGGTAGCTGGTCGAAAGGTCCATCAGCGTTCCTTCCGCGCGTCGGCAGGGAACCGATGGGCGCTGCGGGTGGCCATCTCCTCGTAGGTGTCCCAGCGCTGGTCGACAGCCTCCTGGGCCAGGCGCGCCAGCCGTTCGGCCTCTTCCGGGTCGGTGTTGCTGAGCGTGCGGTACCGCAGCTCCCGCTGCGTGTAGTCGGTCAGCGCGATGCGCGGCCTCGGCGAGTCGAGCAGGAACGGGTTGCCGCCGGCCGTGCGCAGCATCGGGTCGTAACGGATCAGCGGCCAGTACCCGCTGGCCACGGCGCGGTACTGCTGGCTGAGCCCGTCGCGCATCTCGATGCCGTGCGCGATGCAGTGGCTGTAGGCGATCACTAGCGAGGGGCCGTCGTAGGCCTCCGCCTCGCGGAACGCGCGCAGGGTCTGCTGCGGGTCGGCGCCCATCGCGACCCGGGCGACGTATACGTAGCCATAGGCGATCGCCTGCAGCGCGAGGTCTTTCTTCGGCACGGTCTTGCCTGCGGCGGCGAACTTGGCGACTGCGCCGAGCGGCGTTGCCTTCGATGACTGGCCGCCGGTGTTGGAGTAGACCTCGGTGTCGAGCACCAGCACGTTTACGTT
>Ga0134126_10011888_pt1 | contig 10985 bp, 7 predicted proteins | sample KB31752_FD_96881 | JGI IMG/M metagenome (GOLD analysis project Ga0134126, IMG submission 96881) | Terrestrial soil microbial communities with excess Nitrogen fertilizer from Kellogg Biological Station, Michigan, USA - KB3-175-2 | ecosystem: Environmental > Terrestrial > Soil > Unclassified ... | reverse complement strand
GGTGACGGCACCGAAGGCGCGCAGCGGATTGGCGCCCGCCATGATGGCCGCCTCCTCGAACGAGGCGTCCATCGAACGCAAAGCCGCCGACATCAACAGAAATGTCAGCGGCACGAAGCCGATGCCCTCGATGGCCGCCATGCCGCCCATCGAATAGACATTCAGCGCCTGCGCGTGTCCCGTTATATAGTGTATGGCGTCGTTAACCGGCCCGGCGCGGCCAAGAAGCAGCAGCCATGCCACCACATAGAGAATGTGCGGCACGCCGAGCGAGATGATCGCGCCGAAAAAAGCGAGTTTGCGGCCCGGCGTATTGGTCCGCTCCACGATCAGCGCCTGCACCGTGCCGATGACGATGCCGATCACCGATGAACCGAACGCATAGACAAGCGTGTTGCCGGCGCTCGCAAGAAATAGCCGCTCGGCGAACAGCCCGCGATAAAACCGCAGCGTGAAGGCGCCGAATGAGCCGTCAGGCCGTGTTTCGTGCAGGCTTACATCCAGCAGAAACAGCGCCGGCGGCACGATCAGGACGAGCAGAATTGCGGCCAGCACGGCGACGAGCGGCGAGATGCGCGGGCGAAATAGCGCGATCGAGCGCGTCGGCAGTCCATCAATGCGAGCGAAAACGGACAAGCTCGTCGGCTCTATGTCGCCTTCCATTCAAGCTCAGAATACATCGGTATCGAGCTGAGGATAGGCACGAATCCAAGACGCAGATACAAGCGCAGCGACGCATCATTATCTGACGCGACGTGAAGACGGACAGGTAAAGCCGCAGCGCGGGCCTCGTCCATGACCGAATGCATGACGGCGGTCCCGATCCCATGATTGCGCAGCTCCGGGACGATCGCTTGATCGACGATCAACAGCCTTGCATCACTGCGGTCGACGATGATCCGTCCGATCGGACGACCGTCGAGCTCGATGATGTCGAACTGGGCTCCCGGAAATTGGGCGCGGTAGCTGGTCGTCTGTGCCTGGAATTGGAGTCGCATGAGTTGCTCCATTGCGGCAGGCGGGAGCGGCAGCGCGCTCAATGCCGGCGACCGCGACTGGCAGAACAGGCGAAAGCGGAATTCGGCATCCTCCTCGCGCTCGGCCCGCCGGCGCAATTCGCCGAGGGGTGAAGCGACGGCAAACGTCTCAGACATGATATGAGCGCATTACGCTGGAGCGATGAAAGAGTCGCCTGTGAACCCCTGGGTACCGCAGTTTAACACGGCAGGCGCTCAGAATTCGCTCACGGGCAAAACTGCAAGACGACCCAGACGATAATCCCGATTTCCGCGGTTGCCGTCTCAACCACGGCTGAAATGGCCATCGAGCGGACCGGGTATATTGATTTCGCCCCCGGGGCATTCCATCATGCTACCCTGGATCGCTTGGCACAGCACGTCTGGAGGGGCGGCGATGACGACGGTCAGCAGACGGACATTCATGGGCGCGTCGGTCGGCGCGCTTGCGGCCATACATATTCCTGAAGCCACCCAGGCTGCAGCGCCGGCATGCGTGAGCGGATCACTGCCGGAATTTATGCCGAATAGCCTCACGGTCGACTGCGCCTCGCAGCGGAATTTCGAGCTTTTCAAGAAAAACAGTCCTTATCTCGGCCTGGCCGGCGTCGTCAGCATGACGTTTGTGACTGGGCGGTGGGGCAGGTACTCGGCGGGCAGCCTGATGTTGTTTCCGTGGCTGAAGCCCAAGGGCCAGGCTGTCGGCCAACACAACTGGGGATCGGTTTTCTCCGGAAATGGCAACCAGCCAATAGCGGGTGACCCAATTCCTGGCGCTAGTTTGCCGGTCGATGAATATTTCTGCCGGATCGTGCTCCAAGCTCCGTGGTCGATGTTCATCGGTTTCACGGTCGACGTGCCATACAAACCCTCGGAAACGACCAATGCGTGGGTTTCGAATGTGGGCAAGCTTGCAGATGGCTCGACCGTGGGCGTCGACTGGACCAGCAACAATCTTAACCAGACGTGGTTCGGCGGTAGTCCGTGGATTCCGGCCGGCAATTCGTGCCATGGCAACGCGTGGCGCAAGCTGATCGCAGCCGGAATCAATCAAGCCTCCGTCGCCGCGTGCTGACATGAGGATGTCGCCTCAGGGTGCGACGCGTAGAACATTCAGGTTGCACCAGCGCCTCGCGGTCCACCTGACGGAATTCGGCACGGGAGAGAGTCATGGGCCAACCCTATGTCGGTGAAATTCGTATGTTTGGCGGCAATTTTGAACCCGCAGGCTGGAAGTTTTGCGAAGGGCAGCTGCTGCCGATTTCAGAGTTCGAGACGCTGTTCAACCTGATCGGCACGACCTATGGGGGCGATGGTCAAAGCACTTTTGCATTACCCGACCTGCGTGGACGGGTGCCCATTCACATGGGGAGCGGCTCGATAATTGGTCAACTAGGGGGGGTAGAGACCGTCACGCTGACGATGAACCAAATACCCTCGCACAGTCACGTGCTGCTTGCCACGACGACCGGCTCAGTATTGTCGCCGTCAGGCGCCTTGCCGGCGCTGGCTTCAGGTGGAGTCAGCGGCTTGCAGACCTACGGGCCGACCCCGGCTAACACCAATCTCAACCCGAATTCTATACAAAACGCCGGCGGCAGTCAGCCTCACAGCAACTTTCAACCTTATCTTTGCGTCTCTTTTATTATCTCGCTGTTCGGCATCTTTCCGAGCCAGACTTGATGCCGGCGATGTTGATCAATGCGGACTTGCCACTGAGGGATAACCAAAATGAGTGAGCCGTTTGTTGCGGAAATCCGCATCTTCCCGTTCAACTTTGCTCCGAAGGGTTGGGCGTTTTGCGATGGACAACTCCTGCCCCTTTCGCAGAACACAGCGCTGTTTTCGCTTTTGGGGACGACGTACGGCGGCGACGGAAAGTCGACCTTCGCGCTGCCGAATTTGCAAGGTTGCGTCCCGATGCATCCCGGCCAGGGGCCCGGGCTCTCGCTTCATGACCTGGGTGAAAGCTCGGGAAGCGACACCGTCAGTCTCCTCACTACCGAAATGCCGGCCCATGGTCACTTCCTCAACGCCACGACGAGCGCAGGCACAGCCGCGGATCCGAACGGATTACTCTACGCCAATGGCGATTGGAGCGATCAAGGAAGCTCAGGCGCGGTTCAGTATTACAGCGCGACGGCGCCGAATGTGCAGCTCAATCCCAACGCGCTCTCACCCGCAGGCGGCAGCCAGCCGCACAATAACTTGATGCCCTATTTGACGCTGAATTTCTGCATTGCCCTGCAGGGGGTTTTCCCGCCGCGGACATAGCGCTCAGGCAAAGGTACGATATCGAAGACGGACTACGGAGTGGACGGTCATGAGCGATCAATTTCTGTCAGAGATCAGAATCGTGTCGTTTGGTTTTCCGCCAAAGGGTTGGGCGTTGTGCGACGGCCAGCTTCTGCCCATCAATCAGAACCAGGCGCTGTTTTCCCTTCTGGGGACGACCTATGGCGGTGACGGGCGGGTGAACTTTGCTCTGCCCGATCTTCAGGTTCGTGCGCCGATGCACATGGGCAATGGCCACCTTCTTGGAGAACGTGGCGGCGAAATCGCTCATACGCTGTCGATAACTGAGTTGCCGACACATAACCATTTTGCCAGCGCCGCGGACGTGACTGCCGCCGCCGGGAATCCAGGCCGCGTACCCGGACCCACGAAGGCGCTGGCCCAGGCCCACGCGGCGACGTCGAACGGAGCGGTGGCGGTCAACATCTACGGCACCGGCATTGAAAACGAGCAGCAGTTTGCCCCTGGCGCGATCGGCAATACTGGTGGCAGCCAGCCGCACATAAATCAGCAGCCCTACCTGACACTCAACTTCGTCATCGCCTTGCAGGGCATCTTTCCGTCACAAACTTAGCGGCGAGCCGCTAGTTAAACGCGGCTTGGTATTCCTGACAATCCGGCTGCGGCGTATAGATCGGCATGATGTGGAGACTATAGACCGGTCCGCCCTCCATTTCGCATTCATAGAGTCCGGTGGGCATCACGTCGGTCTTGGACGGTCCGCGGAAAATCACTACGAAGGGCGACCGCCATCCTGCCGGGACGGGTGTCGTACCCCCCTCCAGCCGATCGATGATAAGCGCATATGACGTTCCGCGGAACGTCACACGCTTGCCCACGTACGGTCTGAAATGTTCGGTTGTGAGCAATTCAGTCATAATTCGCGGGCTCGCTCGCGGCGTTTTTAACTATCGGCGTGGGCAATGACGGGACGGTGTCCCTTATCGCCGTCAGGGAATTATATACTGTTTTGTACACCTGAGAACTTATACTCGGCGGTGATATGCAAGACGCTACCAAAACATTAACCGCAGCACAGGCCTTGGGAGCCGCGGTTGCGCTTCGCTTGGCGAACCGGCCGGCCGAAGCGGAGCAGCTCTATCGCGCGGTGCTGACGTCGAATCCGGAGCACTTCGACAGTCTGCACGCGGTCGGCGTGCTCTCGCTCGATCGCAATGCGCCACAAGAGGCACTGGCGCCGCTGGAAAAGGCGGTGTCGCTGCAACCTCACTCGGCTGAGGCCCGCAACGATCTCGGCATGGCGCTCGCTACGCTCGGGCGGCCGGGCGACGCCATTGCGCATTTCGAGAGAGCGATCGCGCTGAAGCCGGATTTTGCGACCGCGCACAACAATCTCGGCAACGCGCTCAAGGCGGAGCGCCGCGTCGGCGATGCGATACGCCATTTCAAACAGGCGATCGCGCTGCGGCCGGACTATCCGCTGGCAGAATTCAACCTTGCGGGCGCGCTCGCCAAGCAGGAACGCCACCATGAGGCTATTGAGCATTATCAGAGAGCACTGGCCGGCCGCCCGGATTGGGTCGCGGCTCTCTGCGGGCTCGGCTTCTCGTTGCACATGGACGACCAGGCCGAGCAAGGGCTTGCAAGTTACGAACGTGCACTTTCGCTCGACCCGGCCAACGCCGAGGCACATCACGGCATTGGGATAGCGCAACAGACCTTGGGCCAGCTACCAGAATCTCGGCGGTCGTTCGAGAAGGCCGTCGAGCTTGCTCCGGCCGTGCCGGAGTATCATCGCTCGCTGGCTGAAACCAAACGGTTCCGCGCCGACGATCAACAACTCGCCGCGATCGAAGCCATGGCGACGCGGATAGACACTTACGGCGAGGAACAGCAGGCGGCCCTGCACTTTGCCCTGGGCAAGGCCTACGCCGACCTCGACCGCAACGCAATCTCGTTTGAACACTTGATCAAAGGAAACGCGATCAGGAATCGCCTCGACGAATATGACGAGCGGGCCCAACTCGACATGATGCGGCATATCGAGAAGGTGTTCACCGCCGAGCTATTGCGGCACCAGCCCGGCGCCGGCGATCCGTCGCCGCTGCCGATCCTCGTTGTCAGCATGCCGCGCTCGGGTTCGACCCTCATCGAGCAGATCCTGGCGAGCCATCCGCGTATCTTCGGCGCCGGCGAGTTGCGCTTCCTGACGCGGGCGGCCAAGGCGTTTCGCGGCACAAGAGTCGAGGAGTGCTTTCCCGAAGTCGCCAATCACTTGTCGGCCGAGCAGTGGCGGCAGTTCGGCGCGCGCTATGTCGAGCAACTGCAGTCCCTGGCGCCGGCGGCCGAACGCGTGACCGATAAAATGCCGAGCAATTATCTGTACCTGGGTCTCATCCACCTGGCTCTGCCGAATGCCCGCATCATCCATGCGCGGCGCGATCCGCTGGATACGTGCGTGTCCTGTTTTTCGCACAACTTCGGGCACAAGTCGTTCACATCCGACCTTGGTACGCTCGGGCGCTACTATCGTTCCTACGAGGCGTTGATGGCGCACTGGCGCGCGGTGCTCCCTCCCGGCGTCATGCTCGAGATTCAATATGAGGAACTCATCGCCGATTTTGAGAGCTACGCTCGGCGCATCGTCGAGTTCTCCGGCATGGATTGGGACCCGCGCTGTCTCTCATTCTACGAGACGAAGCGCCCAGTCCGCACCGCGAGTGTGACACAAGTTCGAGGACCGATATTCACGACTTCCGTGGGGCGGTGGCGTGAGTACGAGCCGTGGCTGGGGCCATTGTTCGACGCGCTCGGTTCCGTCAGTGCTCGATGAGGACTGGGCAGAATGCCCCATGGGATGCGAGCGTCTTGAGTTCCGGGCGGAAGTTCTCCTGCGGACCGGTGCGGAGCCGAAGTTGGGCAAATATTTTTTTGATTGCCAAAAAATGAAAAAATATAGCCCTAAACGCCGACTACGTGACGTTGCCGCCAAAATGTCACAAAAATTATTAGCATTAATAATGGATTAATTGCCATCGTAACGCAGGCTTGTTAGGGTCAGTGCGACGCTGGCACTGGGGCGACGATAACTGACTAAGATCGCGGATTCGCGAGCCCGACGGCCGGCCAAAAGCATCCGGAGGCTCGTATGGCGAGTACCACAGCGGACCAGTCGTCGCGCCAAGTCGTCTTTCTCAACGCCGACGTCCCTGATCTTCAGGACCTTTTGAACGGCCTTGCTCCTGACGTGGAAGCGTTCGTCCTCGCCCCGTCGAGCGACGGGCTGCAGCAGATTGCCGACATTCTTGCCGCGAACAATGTGACCGATGTTTCCTCGATTTCGATCGTCGGGCACGGTGCCTCAGGGCAGATACAGGTGGGATCGACGACGCTCGACGCCGGCGACCTTTCGAGCGAGAGCGTCACGCTTTCCGAGATCGGCGCCGCGCTCGTGCCCGGTGGCGACCTGCAGCTCTATTCCTGTGATACGGCGAGCGGTGCAATCGGCCAGCAGTTCATCGCCGATCTGTCGTCCTACGTCGGCGCTACAGTCGCCGCTTCGACCCAGGAGATCGGCCAGACCACGACCGGCGAGAACTGGACGCTCGATGCAGCGTCGAGCCCGGTAGCGGACCGGTTAGGGTCGACCGCCGCTCCCGCCCAGGTCTCCAATCCGTTCACGGCTGCTGCCGAGGCGGAATTCTCTGGCACGCTGTCGGTCTCCAACACCGAGATGTGGATCGCCGGTACCGCGGGCAGCGACGCGAACATCATCCTACATGCCGACGACACCGGCAGCGGCACCGCCTCGAATGTCGGCACGCTGTTCACGCCGGTCAGCGCCAACAATCCCAGCCTCACCGTCACTCCCAATATCGACAATCTGGACATGCTGCGGCTCGATACGCAAAACCAGAAATATTTCCTGGCGACGCAGAGCACGGCGGGAACCTTGCTGCTCGAAGGATCGCTCGCAAGCGCGCTCGCCCATCCAACCGCGACGCCGACCTACACTACATTATACAGCGCACCGACCGATGACACCAATGGCTTTGCACTGACCGGCCTTGTTGTTGACCCCGACTTTCAACAGGTCTTTTTCGATGACGGACACAACTTCTACAAGGTGGGCTATGCCGGCGGCACGGTCACGACGCTTGGGTCGCCCAGTGACGGCGCATTCCTCGACGGCCTCGCATTGGACCTACCGCATCACGTCGCGTATTTCATCAGCGGCACCAACGCGACAACCACGACCACGACGAAAAACGGCAACCCGGCCCCGAGCGATCCGAGCGGGAACATTCACTACCATACAGCCATTACGAACTCGATCTACGAGACCTCGGACCTGACGGCGAGCAGTTCGTCGGTCACGATCTCCAAGTTGCTCGATCTTTCCGGCGCTACCTATGGCTCACTGACTGGCGCCATCGGATTGCCGGGGCTGGCGGTCGATACCACCACCGGCACCGTCTATTTCACGAGCGAGACGGTCAATGGCGTGCATGGCGGGGTATTTGCGCTCAACCCAACCAGCCAAGTCATCACGACGCTTTTTCGGCAAAATGGGTCCGCCGGCACGCTGAACAGCGGCAACATCAGCAGCATCAGCGTCGATGATGCGACCGCCGAATATTACATCTCGATCATCAACCAAAACGGTACGGGCGGCGCCATTTACGTCGGCAACCTGTCGGGCGGCACGCCGACGCTGTTTGAGGCGATGCCGACCTTCAGTAGCGGGAATACCGACCCGTTCCCCGGAGGCATGTCGATCGACAACGCGCCGACGCTGACGGCGACGCCTTCGAATCCGACGTTCACCGAATCGGCCACCAACCCCGCCTCCTCGAATAATACGCCGGTTTCACTCATCACGTCGGCGGCCGCCAACGACACAGACAATACCGAGCTTGCCGGTGCCACCGTCGCGGTCAGCGGCAGTTTTTCGGGCAGCGGCGACAGTCTGTATGCGCTTGACGGAGCGACGCACCGCACCACCGGCACTTTCACCGGCACGAACATCACGGTCAGCGAGACCACCGACGGCAGCGGTAACGAGACGCTGACCTTCACCGGCACCGACAGTTTTGCCAATTATCAGACCGTGCTCGAGGATGTTCGCTTCACATCGACGAGCGAAAACCCGACCAACTACGGCAATAACACGTCGAGAACGCTGAGCTTCACGGTCAGCGACGGCTTGTTGAGCAGCGCTGCGGTAACCAGCACGGTGACCGTAATCGGCACTAACGACTCCCCGGTCATCTCCGTTGGCGCGGGCGACAGCACAAGCATCGGCCTGACAGAAACCAACGCGGGCTTAAGTCAAAGCAAGACGCTCACCGTCACCGACCCGGATGATAAAAGCCAGACGATCAGCACCAGCTACGTCAGCGAGACCGGCCCGACCAACGGCATCTCGACGGCGACGCTCGGAAGCTATCTGACCGCCGGCACGCCGGTCGGCACGCTGCCGCCAGGCGAAACCGGCACGATCACATACACGTTCAACTCGGGCACGGAGGCGTTCGACTATCTGCGCGCCGGGCAGTCGCTCGCCATCACCTACAGCATCCATGACATCGATGCAGGCACCACCGGTACCGCGCTCTCCACCGATCAGCAGGTCATCGTCACCATCGCCGGCACCAACGACACGCCCTCCATCACGTCCGTGACCGATCCGGCGACGTTCACGGAGGCCGCCGACGCCAGCGCGCAGGTGCTCAGCGGCAGCGGCAGCCTCAGCGTCTCCGACCTCGACGTCGGCGACACCTTCACCGCATCGGTGACCGGCAACGGCACGGCTTTGATCAATGGCGGCGTGGTGTCGGGAGGTTTCGCGGCGAATATCGCCTCGCTGCTCAGCTCGTCCGATTTCAGCTTCGATACGGGCGACTTGAGCAATGGCGGCACGCAGACGATCAACTTCACCTACAGCCCGACGGCCGCCAACCTCGATTTCCTGAATTCCACCGACGTCCTGACCGTCACGTTCAGCGCAAAAGTCAACGACGGCACGGTGGATTCAACGACGCAACCGATCACGATCACGATCGACGGCACCGACGACGCGCCGACAATCACCTCGAATGGCGCCAGCGCGACAGCGATGGTCTCGATCCCCGAGAATACGACCGCGGTGACGACTGTTACCGCGACTGACGTCGATGAAGGCGACACGCAGACCTATTCGATCGTCAACACGGCGGGCACCGATTTCAGCAAATTCACCATCGGCTCGTCGAGCGGCGTGCTCGCGTTCACGTCCGCGCCGGACTTCGAGAACCCGACCGACACCGATCACAACAACAGCTACGTGGTCGACGTCCAGGTCAGCGACGGACGTGGCGGCACTGCCACGCAGGAAATCACCGTCGATGTCACGAACGTCAACGAGGCGCCGGCGTTTTCGCAGACCGCGGTGACGGATTCCTACACCGAGAACGGCACCGCCGTTTCGCTGCTCGGAACGATCACGCTGAGCGACCCCGACAATCCGGCGAACTTCAACGGCGGCTCGCTGACCGTGACGATTACCAACGCGGTAGCTGGCGACCAGCTGGATGCGGTCAGCGGCGGCGGACTCACGATCAGCAGCGGCGAAGCATTCTTGAACGGCACCGACGTCGGCGCGGTGACCTCGGGCGGGCTCGGCTCGGGCTCGACCGCGATCGCGATCGCGCTGAACACCGACGACACGCCCGCCGAAGCCCAGGCGCTGTCGCAGGCGATCGGCTTTGATTCGACGTCGGATGACCCGACCAGCGCCGCGCGCAACATCAGCGTCGTGTTCAACGACGGCGACAATACCGGTTCGGGCGGCGCTCTGACCGGCAGCGTCGCGGTGACGATGGACGTCACCGCGGTCAACGACGCGCCGACGGTGAGCGCGCCGGCGTCCTATTTGGGCACGGCGAATAATCCGATCGCGATCGACGGGATCAGCTTCGGCGATGTCGATTCCGAGGGCGGCCAGGAGATTGCGACGTTTAGCGTCGCCAGCGGCGCGCTAACCGCGACCGCGTCGGGCGGGATCACCTTGGGAGGCACCGCAACGGCGCTGACGGCGACGGGCACGATTGCCAATCTCAACAGCTTCATCAGCGGCAATCACCTGACCTTCACGGGCACGACCAGCGAAACGCTCACCATCTCGATCGACGACCAGGGCAATACCGGCGCGGGGCCGGTCGGCGGCTATACCGTCAGTACCACGGCCAACCTGGTGTTCGGCCCGGAGGTGACCGGCGGCCTGAATTTCGGCGAGACCGAAGGTGCTCCGACCGGAACAATCCAGCTTGCAACCTTCACGGACACTGCCATCGCAGGCCCGATGGCCGGCGACTTCACCGCGACGATCGATTGGGGCGATGGGACGGGCCCGGATACGACGGGGACCATCGCCGATCTGGGCGGGGGCACCTTTGCGGTGGATTCTGCGGGACACACCTACGCCGATGAAAAGGCAAATCCCTATCAGATCACCGTGACGGTCACCGATACGCACAGCGTGTCAAGGACAGCGACCGACAGCGCTCAGGTTGCGGATGCGCCGCTGACGCCCGGCACCGTGACCGTAACCGGCGGTGTCGAGGGCGTTACGGCAGCGGCGCTGTCCGCGACCTTTACTGATGGCAACACCGGCGCTCCGGCCAGCGACTTTTCGGGCACGATCGATTGGGGCGATACCACATCGACGCCGTT
>Ga0134126_10011887_pt1 | contig 10985 bp, 12 predicted proteins | sample KB31752_FD_96881 | JGI IMG/M metagenome (GOLD analysis project Ga0134126, IMG submission 96881) | Terrestrial soil microbial communities with excess Nitrogen fertilizer from Kellogg Biological Station, Michigan, USA - KB3-175-2 | ecosystem: Environmental > Terrestrial > Soil > Unclassified ... | reverse complement strand
GAAGGTTCCACGGATTGAGGATGCCCATGCCCGAGCCGATCAGCGACGCGAGCGGCATTACGGCCACGCAGCCGATCTGCTCGAGCTCGCGCGCTGCGATCGGATCGTCCGACGTGTAGACCATGACATCGAAGCCGTCCGCGACGAGTTGTTCGGCGGCGATCAGCGTCTCGCGCATGTTTGGAAACAGCGAAGACGAATCACCTAGCACCTCTAGCTTGCACAGCCGGTGCCCGTCGAGGAGCTCGCGCGCGAGGCGCAGCGTACGTACGGCGTCGTCGGCGGTGTAGCAGCCGGCGGTGTTCGGCAGATAGACGATCTCGGACGGCGGCAGAACGTCCTGCAGACTCGGCTCGCCGGCGGTCTGCCCGATGTTCGTCCGGCGGATCGCGACCGTCATGATTTCGGCGCCCGACTCGATGACGGCATCGCGCGTTTCGTTGAAATCGCGGTACTTGCCGGTGCCGATCAGAAGACGCGAACGATAGCTTCGGCCAGCGATCACCAGCGGGTCGGCGAGGGCGACGGCGGCATCGGGAGCGTTCATGCCGATTATGGTACGCCTTCCCCCGATCCGTACACCGGCGTCGATACGCTCCCGCCGCCGATGCGCCTCAGCCGCCGCCGACGGCGCCGACGATCTCGATGCGGTCTCCGCGCGCGAGCGCGGTCGCCGCGTGCAGGCTTCTCGGCACGACTTCGCCGTTGCGCTCGATCGCAATCCGCTTGCCCGTGAGGCCGAGTGCGACGACGAGATCGGCAACCGTTTGCGCGCTGGCGGGTACGTTTGCGGTCCTGCCGTTGATCGAGAGCGACAGCGCGGGCCCGGCGTCGGCGGAGGAGCGATCGGAGTCCATCACAACCTCCAATGTTAGGCGATCACACCGGCATCCCCGGACCGATGCTGAACAAGGGTGCCGCGGTGCCGGCGGCAACTTGTAGTCGCCAGACCTGTTGACCGCAACCTGTACGAGCGTTCGCCGGCGGCATGCGACTTGCTGAACACGCCTCGCCATGCCCGACGACACCCGCAACCTGCGCCTCGACCCGACGTCGCCTGCGGCTCCGATCCTGGAGCCGCAGCCCGAGCCTGCCGAAGGCGCCGGCGACCTTCTCATCACGCATGCCATTCATCCGGTTGCCACTCCGGTCGAATCCGCGCGCGCGCCGTCGCTCGACGCGCGTCCTTCCAATGCGCCGATCTACATCAGCGTGCAGGTCAAGTTCGCGCTCGCGCTCGCGATCGGCGTCGGCTGGCTCGCGTTTTCGGCCGCCGTCGCCATGCCGTGGATCGACAGCCTTGCCGCGATCGCCGGACGTCCGCTTGCGCTCGCCGTCGTCGCGGGCATCGCGCTGATCCCCGGGTTCATGAACGCGTTCCTGATCTCGAGCCTGCTGCTCGACCGCCGGCCGCCGCGCCGCGAGTTCGACACCTGGCCCGCCGTATCGATCCTGATCGCGGCGTACAACGAGGAGGCGTCGATCGTCGACACGCTGCGCTCGCTCGCCAACCAGAATTATCCCGGCCCGTTCGAGGTGCTGGTCATCGACGACGGCTCGGTCGATCGCACGGCGGAGCTCGTTGCCGCCTGCGACTACCCGTGGCTGCGGCTCGTCCGGCAACCGAAGAACACCGGCAAGTCGGCAGCGCTCAACCGCGGCCTCGAGCAATCAGTGCACGACATCGTCGTGACGCTCGACGGCGATTCTTATCTCTACCGCAATGCGCTGAAGAACCTGGTCGGACGGTATCTGTCCGACCCGGCGCACACGCGCGCCGTCGCGGGAACGATGCTGGTGCGCAACTCGCGCCGCAATTGGGTCACGCGTGCGCAGGAATGGGACTATTTCCACGGCATCGCGGCAATCAAGCGCGTGCAATCGCTCTACCAGGGAGCGCTCGTCGCCCAGGGTGCATTCTCGATCTACGACCGCGCTGCGCTCGTCGAGGTCGGCGGCTGGGCCGACTGCGTCGGCGAGGACATCGTGCTCACCTGGGCGCTGCTCGCGCGCGGCTACCGTGTCGGACACGCCGAGGACGCGTGCTGTTTCACCAACGCGCCCGACACGCTGCGCCAGTTCGTCCGTCAGCGTCAGCGCTGGTCGCGCGGGATGATCGAGGCGTTCCGCGCGTACGGTGGAATTCTGCTGAAACCGCGCCTTTCGACGATGTTCGTCTGGTGGAACGTGCTGTTCCCGTGGCTCGACCTCGCCTACACGACGTTCTTCATCCCCGGCATGCTGCTCGCGTTCTTCGGCATCTTCTGGATCGCGGGCCCGCTGACGCTCGCGCTGCTGCCGATGGCGCTCCTCGTCAATCTGGTGATGTACCGGGTCGGCTCGCAGATGTTCGCGCGGTCGGGGCTTTGCGTGCGGCGCAATGTGTCGGGCTTCCTTATCTACGCGTTCGTCTACAGCCTGATCCTGCAACCGGCCTGCGTCGCGGGCTACCTCGCCGAGCTCGCCGGGCTGCGCAAGACCTGGGGCACGAAGTGACCTACGCACGTCGCGCGCCGCGTGCCGCGGTGCGCGCCGCGGTGGTGGTCCCGCTGCTGGTCCTCGCCGCCGTCACCTGCACCGCCGTCGCGCAGGCCGCCGGGGCGCCGCAGGTCGCGGCACTCGCCAATGTCGACGTGTCGAGCGACACCGACGGTTTCCACACCGAGCGCGTTCGCGCCGGCGCGCTGTGGCCGTATGCGTCGTGGCTCGATTACGCGGGAGTTGCGGTCCAGAACACGCGCTATGCACAGGACCACTGGTCACGCGACGCCGCAGGCGTGGTCGGCCTGTGGCGCAGGCAGGACTCGGCGACCCTCGCCGGCCTGGTCGCCGAAGGCGGCGTCACACAGGTCGCCGGGCACACGCGGGTGATCGGCGATGCCGACTGGAGCTTTCGTCCGGCCAAGGACACCGGCATCGAACTGATCGCCGCCGGCGACGTCGTCGGCACCGAGACGGCGATCGAGCGCGGCGTCGCCTATGGATTCTATGCGGCGAGCGTCGAGCAGCGGCTCACCGATCGCCTCACCGGCATTGCCCTCGCCGGCTACCAGTCGTTCACCGATGGCAACGGCCGCACGCACCTCCGCGCGAGGCTCGTCTGGCAGGCGATTCCGGACGAGGGAGTGAACGTCGAGTTGCGTTGGCGCGGTTACCGCAGCCAGCAGGACGACGTCGGCGGCGCGTACTTCAATCCCGATCGGTACCGCCAGTGGCAGGGTGTCGGTGCACTGCGGCGGCACGTCGGCTCGTGGACGATTTCCGGCGCGCTCGGCGCGGGCGAGGAAACGGTCAACGGCAGCGATACGCACCCCGTGCGCACTGCGGAGTTGCGCGCCGAGGGCGGGCTCCCGCGTGGAATGCGTGTCGCCCTTTACGCCGTGTACAACCGGTCGACCGGCTACGTCGCTTCACCCGACTATGCATGGCGCGAAGGCGGCGTCACGCTGATCGTTCCGTTCTGACCGCGCCGTCTCGCGCGCGGCGTGCGATGATGGCGCCCTCGCCTCGGGATCGCCTTGGAAGCGCACCTCCATTTCCTGATCGCCTGGCTGTCGGCGCACCCGAACACGGCGCTCGCCGTGATATTCGCGGCGGCATTTCTGGAGTCGCTGGCGGTCATCGGAACGGTGATTCCGGGAAGTACGATCGTCTTCATCGGCGGTGTTCTGGTCGGATTGAAGGCGATCGATCCCTGGCTGGCGTTCGGCGTTGCGATCGTCGGCGCGATCTTCGGCGACGCGTCGAGCTACGAACTCGGCCGACACTATCGCGAGGAAATCCGCCGCGTCTGGCCGCTGCGCCGGCATCCGGGGCTCCTCGTGCGCGGACAGGCGTACTTCGAGCGCAACGGAGGCAAGAGCGTGTTCCTCGCCCGGTTCCTCGGGCCGGTCCGCGCAATCGTGCCGGTGATCGCCGGCATGGCGAGCATGTCGCCGTGGCACTTCTTCGCGATGAACGCGCTCTCCGCGGTCGGCTGGGCGTTCGCGCACATGCTCCCCGGCGTGCTGTTCGGCGCGTCGTTGCAGGTCGCAGGTGCGGTGAGCTCGCGCCTCGCGCTGGTGATCGCGCTCCTCGTGGCCGTCGTCTGGTTCGTCGCGCACCTCATACGTATCACCGTCCGCTACGGCGGACCGTTCGCGGTCCGGCTGCGCAGTGCGATCGTGCGGCGCGCGCGTGCCGGGCGCGGTCCTGTCGCGCGCGCTGTCCTCGCGCTGACCGATCCATCGCGGCGCGAATCGACGACCCTGCTGGTCTCGGCGTTGCTCCTGGTCGCGGCCGCCTGGGTGTTTCTCGCCGTCGTCCACGGCGCGGTGATCGGCGATCCGCTGATCGACCTCGACCGGCCGATCTACGAGACGCTGCAAGCAGCGCGCACGCACTACGGCGACCTCGTGATGATCGCCATCTCCGAGCTCGGCGGCGCCTACGTGATGGCGCCGGTGGTGCTCGTCGTATCGATCTGGCTCGTCGTGACGCGGCGCCTGCAGACGCTGCGCTACTGGCTGGCGGCCGTCGCATTCGCCGCCGTGGCCGTGCTGGTGCTGCGCTACGCACTCGGTCCGCTCAAGCTCGCTGCGGCCTACCGGGGCGTCGACACGCAGTCGCTGCCGAGCGGGGACGCGACGATCAGCATGACGGTGTTCGGTTTCCTCGCGTCGCTGCTCGGCCGCGGGAAGGCTCGCTGGCAGAAGGGCATGATCGCGCTGCCGGCGACACTCGCCGTCCTCGCGGTCGCGTTCTCGCGCCTCTATCTTGGCGCCTACTGGTTCTCCGACATCGTCGCGAGCCTCGCGCTGGGGCTTGCATGGGTGGCGCTCCTCACGATCGCGAGCACCACGCACGTGCGCGAGCCGCCGCTGCGTGCGTTGCCGCTCGGACTCGCGGTGATCGCCACGGTGGTCGTTGCCGGAGGCGTCGGAGTCGCGCGTCATCATGCGGTCGATCTCGCGCGGTACGCGCGGCCGGCGACACTGAACAGCATGACCTTCGACGCGTGGCAGGCCGGGAGCTATGGGACGATCGCGAGCGCGAGGACCGAGATCAAGGGCGAGGGCGAGGAGCCGTTCGCCGTCCAGTGGGTCGCGCCGAGAAGCGAGGTGATTCGCGTGCTCCTCGCAGACGGATGGCAGGTGCCGGTGCCGTGGACCGCGAAATCGACGCTGCTGTGGATGGTGACATCGACGCCGATCGGCGAATTGCCGGTGCTTCCGAAGTTCCATCACGGCGAGCCGCCCGCACTCACGTTGGTGCGGCCGATCGATCGCGACGCGCGCGCGGTGCTGCGCTTCTGGCGGGTGGCCGAGGTCGCGCGCCTGCCGCGCGCCGGAGCCCCGCCGTCCGACACGCCGGTCACGCTCTACGTGGTGATGGCAACCAACGAGGAGCTCGGGGACGTACTGCACTTCGTGCTCTACGTGCGGACTGCGAGCGACTATCGCGCGCCGCTCGTGCTGCTCGGGCACGCGTTGTCGCAGGAGCACGTGCGCGCGGTGCCGCGCGACGATGCACCGGACGGCTTGCGACTCGTGTGGTGACCGGCCGCATCGGCGGCCCGAGGTGCTCGGGCGGCTCGAGCGCGACGATCGCTGACGCAGCGCCGTCACTGCAGATCGAGTGCGTGCTCCTTCAGTGCCGCGAGCGGCACGACGGCGAGCGTCTCCTCGTGCGTCGCGGCGAGAACGACCGGCGCGGCGACGCCGGCCTCGTAGGCCTGGCGCCATGTCGCTGCGCACACGCACCAGCGGTCGCCCGGCTTCAGCCCCGGGAAGTTGTACGCCGGCACCGGCGTCACCAGGTCGTTGCCCTGCTTGCTGGCGAAGGCGAGGAACTCGGCCGTCACCTGCACGCAGACGACGTGCAGTCCAACATCCTCGGGGCCGGTGTTGCAGCAGCCGTCACGGTAGAAGCCGGTGCGCGGCCGGTCCGAGCAGGTGATGAGCGTTCCGCCGAGCACGTTCTTGTCTTCCTGTGCCATCGTCGTCCTCCTTCATGATGCCGCTCCAACGAGGCGTTGTCGCCGTCGCCGTGCGTCGCTGGTCTCGCCCAGTCTAGCGCCGCCTCCCGACGAGCACCACGAGCCCCGGCGGCAGCGTCTCGTCGCCGAACGACGGCTGCACCCGGGCTTCGGCGCCGCGTTCGCGCAGGATCTCAACCGCTTCGGCTGCCTCGAAGGTGACGTTGTGGTGCGTCTCGTCGCTCCGGCGCCAGCACGTGCCGTCACGGCGAAACGTCGTGATCGAGCGATCGTAGCGAAACGGAGCCGGGCGCGAGAAACGCGTGACGATCGCCCAGTCGTCGTCGACGCGTGCGTGCACCTCGCCGGCATCGCGCGCCGCCGCATAGGCCTCGGTCATCAGGTCGATCGCCATGACACCGCCGGGGACGAGCGCATCGGTGAGCTCGCCCAGCGCCTGCGCGATCGCCTCGCGGGACTCGAGGTAGGCGAGAACATGTCCGGTTGACACGATCGCGCCTGCCGGCGGAAGGGCGTCGGCGCCGGCCGGAAGCGCGCGTACCTCGAAGGTCGCGCGCGGCGCGTGAGTGCGCGCGAGCTCGATCATCGCCGGCGACGCGTCGACTCCGTGCACGCGGTACCCGGCGTCGACGAGCTTCGCCGCAAGCAGTCCGCTGCCGCAGCCGACATCGACGACCAGCGCGTCTTGGGAACACCGCGCGGGTCCAAGCAGCGCGGCGATGCCCGGAAATACGCGCGCGACGTGCTGCGAATAGCCTGCGTGGTGGATCCAGGCGAGGTCGGGGCGGTAATAGGTCATCGGGACCGGGATTCATTGTCGGCTGCGAATCGAGCGCAGACTATCATTGCTCCCTTGATTCGACTTGCAGCAAGCGCGCGGCTGCGCCGGGGCGCAGGTTTGCCGAAACCTTCGGCGTGTACCGCGATCCAACGGTTCCGATCGTTTTAGGAGATCGCCATGAAGCTTCCCCTCGCATCCGCGCTGCTGGCGTCGCTCGTGCTGGCGGCGAGTGGTGCCCTCGCCGGCGAGATCCAGCCGTACGACGCGGCGACCTTCGCTTCGCTCCAGGCGGCCGGCAAGCCGGTGATCATCGACGTCTACGCCGACTGGTGCCCGACCTGCAAGGCCCAGGCGCCGATCGTCTCGCAATTGATGAAGGAGCCGGCGTTCAAGGACTTCACCGTTCTGAAGGTCAACTACGATACGCAGAAGCAGGTCCGGCGCGAGCTCAACGTTCCGATGCAGAGCACGCTGATCGTTTTCCGCGGCAAGCATGAGGTTGCCCGTTCGGTGGGTGACACCGATCGCGCGTCGATCGAGGCGACACTGCGCAAGGCCGGGTAGCGGCGAATCGCAGCGGCGATGGCGTTGGGTCCGGCGAGCTACGGTCTCGGCTTCCTCGCCGGGGTGCTTTCGGTCCTGTCGCCGTGCGTTCTGCCGCTCGTCCCGGTCGTCGCCGGCACCGCGCTCGCCGCGCATCCGCGCGGGGTTTTTGCGCTCGCCGGAGGGCTTGTGGCGTCCTTCACGCTGGTCGGCCTCTTCGTCGCGTCGATCGGCTTCGCGATCGGACTCGATGCCGGCTGGTTTCGCCACCTCGCGGCAATCCTGCTGATCGCGTTCGGCGTCGTGCTGCTGAGCACCTCGCTGCGCAATCGCTTCAGCTTGGCGTCGGCGCCGCTCGGCAATCTCGCCAACCGCTGGCTCGAGCGGTTCCGGGCGGGCGGAGTCGGCGGTCAGCTCGCCGTCGGATTGCTGCTCGGCGTCGTCTGGGCACCGTGCGTCGGCCCTACGCTGGGCGCGGCCGCCATCCTGGCAAGTCAGGGCCGCGATTTCCCGCAGGTCGCTCTGGTGATGGCGCTCTTCGGGATCGGCGCCGCATTGCCACTGGTGATCGTCGGCACCGCGTCGCGTCGCTTTGCGCAGCGCACGCGTCGCGGTCTCGTCGGGGTCGAGCGAACGGGGAAGGTCGCGCTCGCCGTTCTCATCATCGCACTGGGTGCGATCGAGCTCAGCGGACTCGACCGCAGCCTCGAGGCTGCGCTCGTCGATGCGTCACCGGCCTGGCTCACGACGCTGACGACGCGCTTCTGAATCGGACGCGGACTCAGCCCGCCGCAGCCGCTCCCCGGTCAGGCACCGCGGCGCTCGAGCAGGTTTCTGCGCAGCCAGTGGTCGAGCGAGAACGTTCCCGCGCCGCGGCATAGCAGCACAAGCAGCATCGCCGCCCACTGGATGTGCGTCGGCCACGCCAGCGGGTAGACGAAGATTTCGATCACCGACGTCATGCCGAGGAGCACCAGCGCCGCAGGCCGCGTCAGCAGCCCGAGCACCAGCAGCACGGGCGTCGCGAGCTCGACCGAGACCGCAATGTAGGCGGCGATCTCGGGCGCCAGCAGCGGCACCTTGTACTCGTCGGCGAAGAGTGTGAGCGCGGTCTGCCAGTTGGCGAGCTTGGTCATCGCCGAGTTCCAGAACACCGTCGCCACGGCGAGCCGCAGCGGAATGGCGAGCAGCGAATAAGGCACGGCGTCGAGACGGGCGCGGATGCGCCCGAGCAGCGCGACCTCGCGCGATACGCGCGCAGATGCGGCGGTGTCGGTTGCAGCGATCATCGGGCAGTCTCCTGAAACTCGAGGGTTTTGCGAAACGCGGTGAAGCGCCCTGCAGCGAGGTGAGCGCCGAGCAGCGCAGCGGGATCGAATCGTTCGGCGGACGCCGCGCCATCCCGCGCTTCGACGTCGGCGCGGACGAGCGCTTCCTGCAGCGGACGGCCCGCGCCGAGGTCGCGCGTGAATCGCCAGGCCGCCTCGGAAAGCGCGATGACCTCGATGCCCGCCGGTCCGCGCGCGACGAGGAGCCAGCGCGGTCCACCGCGCGGATCGATCCTGGCGAGCGCGTCGTCATCGCTCGCGAGCGTCGCGCGCCAGATCGCATCAGCGGGCGTGCGCGTGTGCAGCAGGCGAACCGACGGGTGGAGCGTGAGGCGCACCGTCGCTTGCTCGCCAGGAGCGAGTTCGGCGAGCGCCGCGAGCGCGTTTGCGTCGAGCGCAGCGGCATCGGTGGCGTGCAGCGCGCGAGTCACCGACCATTCGACACGGGCGACGTCAGGAAGGTATGCGAGTGTCACCGCCGGTTCGAAGCGCGCAAGAAATCCCGCGAATCCGGAACCATAGCGATCGAGCCACGCGCTTGCCGGAGGACGCTCGGCGAGATACGCGCGCGCGGCGCCTTCGAAGAAGTCGTCGCCGACGAGCCTGGCGATAGCCGGATGGTTGAGTCGAAGCGCGCGCACTGCGACGCTCTCGAACGTATTGCCGTAGATGCCGAGGCGGTCAGCGGCATCGATCCCGTCGTCGACGATGCAGGCAGCGATCGCCGCGTCGCCACTGACGAGGCTTTGCCGCATCGCGTGCTGAACGTCAGCGAGCGAGAGCATAGCTTGACTCCGCGTCGCACGCGTGTGGAACCGCCCGCGCGGCATCGCGTGCCTCGCGACTCGCTGGACCGATCGCGTCGTCGATTGCCGCCTGCGCCGTCGCGGCCTCGTTCAGCAGCACGTCGAGTGCCGGCACGTTGGTATCCCACTCGATCAGCGTCGGCCGCGGACCGAAACGCTCGAGCGCATTGGCATAGAGCGCCCATACGGCCTCGCAGACTCGCGAGCCGTGATCGTCGATGCGCAGCGTCCGGCCTCCCGGGAACTCGCGCACGGCGTGCCCCGCGAGGTGGAACTCGCCGATCGCCGCGGCCGGCAGCGCGGCGAGGTAGCGCTCGGCGTCGAAGCCGTGGTTGCAGGCGCTGACGTAGATGTTGTTGACGTCGCAGAGGATGCCGCAGCCAGTGCGCGACGCGATCGCGGCGATGAATTCCCACTCGGGTATCGTCGAGTGGGAGAAGCGCAGATAGGTCGACGGATTCTCGATCAGGATTCGGCGCCGCAGCGCCGCCTGTACCTCGTCGACGTGGCGGCAGACGACGTCGAGCGCTTCCTCGGTAAGCGGCAATGGCAGGAGGTCGGCGAGATAGGTGCCGTCGACGATGCTCCACGCGAGGTGCTCGGAAACGAGGCCCGGCTCGACCCGAAGGACTAGGTCGCGCACCCGTGCGAGGTGCACTTGATCGAGCCCGTCGGCGCTGCCGAGCGAAAGGCCGACCCCGTGCAGCGACACCGGGCAATCGCGACGCACGGCATCGAGGCACGCGAGCGCCGCGCCGCCGCTCATGTAGTTCTCGCTGTGGACCTCGAGCCAGGGCATGGCCGGCGCGCGTTCGAGGACCTCGCGGTGGTGCCGAAAACGCAGCCCGATCCCGGCTTGCGACGGGATCGGGCTGCCAGCACCCGGCAGCCGGCGAGGAGGAGTCCGGCTGCCGGCTCCGAGCGGCGACCTGTCGAACTGGGGCGTGTCGAACTGCGACATTACGCCGCGGTCGTCGAACCGCCCTGGATCTTGCTGCAGTCGCCGGCCGGAAGCAGCACGAACGACTTGGGGTCACGCGCCTGCGTCGCCTGACCCGCGCACGAGTGGGCGCCTTCGGCGCAGTCGTTCTTGGCGACGGCGTTGATGCCATAGCACTTCTGCAGGTGCTGCGACTCCGCCTTCATCATGTTGTCCTTGACGATTTGCGGCATGTTGCTGTTGCTCATGCCGGCAGACAGAGCGGGCGCGGCGGCCGCGGCGAAGGCGAGTCCGACGGCGGCTGAAAGTGTGGAAGCGGCGAGCGTGCGAACATTCATGGTGTGACCTCTCCGGGTGATTGTCTCGAAGCGAGACGGCACGGTAAGTTCGCACCTGTCACCGGGATGGTTACAGCGGCCCCGATCCGCGAGCCGTGGCGCGAAGGAGTCGCGGCGGGCACAATGGGCGCCGCGCACGATTGGCGCGCGTCACCATGGGCGCCGCGCGGCCGATGAGTTCCTCTCCCCGTAACCAAAGCTCGCGATGACACGAACTTCCAGCGACGACCGCAATTGGACGGTCGAGGAACGCCTCCGGGAGCACTTCGTTC
>Ga0134126_10011886_pt1 | contig 10985 bp, 6 predicted proteins | sample KB31752_FD_96881 | JGI IMG/M metagenome (GOLD analysis project Ga0134126, IMG submission 96881) | Terrestrial soil microbial communities with excess Nitrogen fertilizer from Kellogg Biological Station, Michigan, USA - KB3-175-2 | ecosystem: Environmental > Terrestrial > Soil > Unclassified ... | reverse complement strand
TTAAGGCGGCTACGCGCAGCGTCTTTTCCGTCGGCAATGAGGAGGCCGGTGGCGATGGCGGTATGTCCGAGCACTGTGACCAGCACCGGCGCCACCAAGTGCACGTTGTTGGTCTGCTGTGATTTGAGCCACTGATGCTCCGCCGTGGCCACCGCGTGCTCCTCCACTCGCCGAGGCTGCCTCCGCCGCGGCGCTACTCCCTCGCTGAGGCAAGTGCAGGACGGATCGGCTGGTCCGGAAGCGGGCAACGAATCCGTCGTGAGCGGAAGGATCGGGTCCTGAGAGTGGCCTTTTCCTGTAAATTTGGGTACGAGCCCGCAAGAGCAGTCATGCTCGCCGGCTCGCGCTGTGAAGGCTCGATTGGGGGATTCGATGACGATTTCTCGCCGCAAAATGTTGCTGCGGACCGCTGCTGCCACCTCGCTCGCCGCAATCGGCAGCCCGCTTGCGCTCGCCGAGCGAAACCACCCCGTGCCGTGGAGTTTGCCCGCCAAGCGACCCTTCAAGGTGATCGAGAACGAGTGGATTCCGATGCAGGATGGCGTGCGTCTGGCCGCTCGGTTCTGGATCCCCGAGGGCGCCGAAGCTCACCCGGTGCCGGTGGTCTGGGAGTATCTCCCGTACCGCCTTTGGGATGACATGCGCTGGCGCGACGACAAGACGGGCGAGAATCTGGCGCCCTACGGAATCGCGTTCGTGCGCGTCGATGTCCGCGGTACCGGCAACTCCGAAGGCATCATGGTCGATGAGTACGACATTCCCGAATTGACCGACGGCGTCGCGATCATCGCCTGGCTTGCCCGACAACCTTGGTCGAATGGATCTGTGGGCATGCGAGGCATCTCCTGGGGCGGAATCAATACGCTGCAGATCGCCTCCATGCGGCCTCCGCAACTCAAGGCCATCATGCCGATGGGATGCGTCGTCGACCGCTATACGGATGATGCCCACTACATGGGAGGCTCGTACGGGGAACAGAACATGAGCTGGGGTACGGCCTTCAAGGGCGTGATGGCGGGGCCACCCGATCCGCAAGTTATCGGCACGCAGTGGGAGAGCGTGTGGCGTAAGCGACTCGAGGCCACGCCCGATATCGTGCGCACCTGGACGACGCATCAGACATACGACGCCTACTGGAAGCGCGGCTCGATTGCTATCGACTATGCGGCCATCGGCTGCCCCGTATATGTCGTCGACGGCTGGGGCGATCCGTACGAGAACATCATCGGCGAGCTGCTTGCCAATCTCAAAGTTCCGCGCAAGGGCCTGATCGGACCTTGGGGGCACATCTTCCCGAATCTGGCCACGCCGCTCGGGCTTGCATGGCAGTACGAGGAAGTGCGCTGGTGGCAGCAATGGCTCGCGGGGCGTGACACGGGAATCATGGAGGAGCCGATGCTCCGGGTCTACATGATGTACGAGGCGGACTCGGAAGCGTTTCCCAACGAGATACCCGGCCGCTGGGTGGCGGAAAGCGCCTGGCCCTCTTCTCGCACCCAGTCGGTGAATCTTTACTTCGATGCGGGCGAGCGCCTGTCGCGACGCCCGAATGCCCACGAGCCGGTCAGGTATGTCGGCGACAAGATCGTCGGCTTGACCAAGCCGCAGTGGGTCTATGGACGCCCAACCGAATTCGAGCAGACCCCCGATGACCGCAATTCGCTGGTGTTCGATTCGGCGCCGCTCGAGCACGACCTCGAGATACTCGGCTACCCGACTGCAAGAATCCGCGTCAGCGCCGATGTTCCGGTCGCGCAGGTCGCGGTGCGCCTGACGGAAGTCACGCCCGAGGGTAAGTCCTGGCTGGTGACTTACAACGTGCTCAATCTGACTCGCCGCGCCTCGATGGAGCGGCCCAGCGCCCTGAAGCCCGGCGAGTTCTACGATGTCGAGCTGCCCCTGTACCTGATAGCCCATCGGTTCAAGCGGGGAAATCGAATTCGCGCCGCGCTCTCGGAGAATCTGTGGCCGCTGGTCTGGCCCTCGCCCCAAATCGCAACGCTCAATATCGCGCTCGGCGCTTCATATCTGGTGTTGCCCGTGCGACCCGCGCCAGCCAGGGAGGCACCGTTCACCATCCCGGTTATCCACGAAATGCCCATGCAACCCAACACACAGGGGCATACCGGCGCCCAAGGGGTGAAGGCCCCGCCGCCGGCCCCAAACACCCAGATGCCGACGCGCGATGCGACGGGTCGGATTCGTTACAATCGTGGCCCCAAGCCGACCGTCACCTTCGTTCCGGCTGTGGGCACCACCAGCACCGAGTCGGTCCAGCGAACCATCGAGATCACCGAAGGCGACCCCAATAGCTGCCGTATGCTGCTCGAACACATGAATCGGTGGCAACGCGGCGATTGGGACTGCACGATTCAATTCGGAGCCGAATTGAGCTCAACCTCCGAAGAGTTCCATTTGAGGGAATGGGTGGTGGCAAAGAAGGGCGACGTGGAGATCTTCCGCCGGGAGACACCCAGCACGATAAGGCGCGAGCTGTTATAGCTGCCTGTCGCGAGGAGTGATTCAGTCGGCTGCACGCTGGCGCCGCCAACACCCCCATCAATACATCCAGGTGGGCTTGACCTTGCCTGATGACTACCTCTGAGCCACGCTCGCTGCCATCGGCCGGGCCGGGCTCCCGTCGTCATCTCGGTTTTCGTTCACAGGGGTCGAAAGTGTCTTTCGGCCGCCCCACTCAGCGCGAGGCCGCGGTATTGACGAACGACCGCATGTGAAAGGAAGCCTGCGCCGGCAGATACGCGTGCTCCGCCCCGATCGGGCACGCTCGACGCGCCAGGCAGCCTGCCGATCGACAGCCGTCTTCCGTTGTCCGGACATGACGGTGGCAGCCGTCGAAATCATATGCGCCCGGCTTCACGGCCCCGACCGGACAGCTCTGCAAGCACGGTTTCGACTCACAACGCTCGCACGGATGTGGCCACGGCTCGTGTGGGGGTAATTTCAGGTCGACGGTTAGAGCCAATGCTCCCCGGTATGAATGCCAAAGGCCGAATTTGGGGTCAATCAACACCCCGAGCGGCGATGCATGCAAGGCCAACGCACGCCGGGCCCAGCGCTGAAACGGCCACCACGGCGGGCCCCCAAATGGGTACAACGCGCGGGCGCCGAGCTCACAAGCCAGCGCGTCGATGATGCGCATCGACCAGCGGTCGAGTGGATTGGGGAGGCCATCACCATATTCCGCGCTGTCCGCAAACGTCCTCCACTGTTGAGCTCCAGTGAGGCCGATCAGGACCAGTGTGCGCACGGGATTCCCGGCAACGCTTGCGAGACCGTCGCTCGGCTCAGGGTGCAATCCGCCGCGTGCAACGAGCCCGACAGAGCGGATGCAGCGTTCCAGTTCCTCGTAGCTCGGCGTCAAAAGCATCACCCTGCACCGGCTTGCGGTGCGGCCAGCCCAAACGCCGCCGGGCCTATCGATTCCAGGCCATCGGCGGCATTCCCCGGGATGCGCGGCTTTGTAAGCTCGACCGATCTAGCGAGGCAATCCGCCGGTGCTCGCAGGTATCTGGACGCTTCCCGGTCCCTGTATACCCTGTCGGTCCAGATCATCCTGAGACATGCTGCTGGTCGGCTGGGAAGTCGCGCAATCCGTCCGCTCGATCCTCGAGGCCGTCGGCACGCATGTGGTATTCGCCATCCGATGGTGATGCACGCGGGGCCATCCGTTCGCGCATCCCGTCACGAGAGCCGAGACTGCAACACAAATCATAAGTTTACTTAACATGAGGTTACCTGTCCGTGTTCACGACGATCGCGGCGAATCCGAGCGCCATGAGTGGGCCCAACTACCATGAGATTATTAGCCCGTACTACTACCCTTTTCAATCGGAATTGCTCCCGGCGCCAACCTATAGCTTCAGAAACAGCCACTCTTTGCTATACGGAACAAAGCTCATCCGGTATCCAGTGCCTTTACCCGTGACGATGCTATCACTCCAGTTGTACCCAACACCGTTATCCGGGTCATAAAGTCCGGGCTCCTCCGAAAAGATCGACCCCTGCTTGAGCACGGTACGATCCCCAAGGGCTATGTAGGGCGCATAGTGGCCTTCGCTCGCCTCGCCGTGGCCAGGTCGGTGATAGATGTACTTCTGCATCCCCTGCTCCACCTGATACTTGTGAATCGCATAAGCGATGTCACCGCAGACCGCCCCCTCCTTTTGCAGGTCCCGCTGAATGTCACAGCAGTGCTGGGTCACCTCCCACATTTTCGTGCCATGCGCATCGAAGTTCCCGGCCTGATCGGCGATCTGATACATGCGGTAGTTCTCGCCTCCGCAATTGCCGACCAAGACGTCGCAGACGATCTGCAGCGGCTGATTGCGTAGCACCCGCGAATAATACGGCTGGTTGGGATGAGGATACGCGGTGGTACGTCCGGCGCGGATTTCCACGTCGCTCGCCGTGCCGACACCGTGGTTCATCAGCCCACCGGCCAGATCAAGCTCCTGGTACATCAGATCCGCAAGCCACAGCTCGGTCGCGGTCTGCAACTCGAGATCCGTGATATCCGTCCCATAGGTCATCAGGTAGTCCCGCGCAAAAGCATGCGCTCGATCGTTGTAAGCATAGGCACGGCTCCACAGCGCCAGCTCTTCGGGAGTCTTGGCAATGCGGATCTCCTTGATGACCTCCTCGAGGTTGACGGGCTTGACCTGCGGCAGAATCTTCTTGAGCTTGGCCAGCTCGGATGGATAGAGCTCTCCGTCTACGCCGATCTTGCCGCCCTGAACACCTTTGGCTTTGACCCCCTCCAGCATGAACTCGAACAGGTCCACCGGCGGCCCGGTGATGACCTTGCCTTCATTGGGAAATCCACCCGGGGTGTGCGGAAAATCGAAGTAGAGCTTCTCGCCGCCGAACCAACCGGCGCGAACCAGCTGATTATCGATGACGGGATGGAAGTACCAGGGCGCTTCATCGTCCCTGTTCATGAACGCGACCTGCGGCCGCTCGGTGGAGCGGTACCAGTACCCGGTGAAATATTGCACGTTGGCCGGCACACGCAGCAGCACCGCCTGGCTGCCATGCCGGGCAGCCTCAGCGAACAGCAACCTCATTTGTCGCTGGTTCCAGGAGATCGGCAACATGTCGTAGGTCGCCGGCTGCGGTGGCTGATCGAGCCCACCGTACCTACGGGGAAGCAGCAGCTTCTCGCTATTCTTCTGGTAATTCGCCTTCAGCTTGCCGGTGATCGTCGCCGCGGAGGTCGGTGATGTATCCGATTGCAGGGCGGCGATCTTGTCCATCCTGCTCATCACGGCACCCGTGACGAGCCCGAGCGCGCAATACTTCATGACCCGACGTCGGGTCTTCTCCAGCTGGTTCACGTAACCTCCGTGCAGGCGGTCTTCCGGCCCCGGCAGAGCGGCGCCGGCATTCATTCCCGAGTGCCCGCCCGAAAGGACGAGCGCGCACCCTTTATTGGTCAGTAGCTGATTATAGCCACGAGCTGGCAGACAGCAGTGGCGCATTCCTGCGCCGGCGGTGCCATCGGCGCTTTGCCTCCGACCCGCCTCGAGGCCGCGAGGTCGCATTTGTTCTGCACGGCCTGCAGCGGTGGTCGGCTCCTACGCTGCGTGCACCCTCAATAAGCGCGTCGATCCGACCATATGAGGGCGATCGTCCGCAACAGGATCACGACATCGAGCTGCAAGGACCAGTGCTTGAGATACTCCAGGTCGAGCTCCACCCGGCGTTTCATATCCTCCAGGTTGTTGCCCCCGCGCGAGCCGTTCACCTGCGCCCAACCGGTGATCCCGGGGCGGACTTTGTGGCGCCGCATGTAGCCGGAGATCAGCCTCCGGTAGGATTCGTTCATGGCGACGACGTGCGGGCGCGGCCCGACCAGACTCATGCTCCCGGTCAGCACATTGAGCAGCTGTGGCAGCTCATCGGCAGAGGTCCTGCGGATGAATGCCCCGAATGCCGTGACACGGCTATCCCCGCGCCGCGCGGCGGTAAAGCTCGACGAGCCGTCTTCCGTAACCCTCATCGAGCGGAACTTGTAGACCGTGATTTCGCGGCCGTCGAGGCCGTAGCGGCGCTGCTTGAATAGAACGGGGCCTGGTGAGCTGAGCCAGACTCCGAGCGCAATCATGGCACAGAGCGGCAGCGCCATGACGCTCAGCACGCTGCTCACTACAACGTCGAAAATCCGCTTTTGCAGCCCACGCAGGCCGTACAGGGGCGACTCACAGACACCCACGACCGGGATGCCGCTCACCAGCGCGAGGCGGCCCTGAATGATGTCCACGATCGACACGTCCGGAACGAAATAGATGGAGGCAGTCGAGTCCTGCAGGATCTCCAGCAGCTGCAGGATGCGCTGTTCCCGGGCCATCGGCCAGGTGATATAGACGATCCGGGCGTCATGGCTCCTCATGAAACGACGCAGCTCGCTTATCTGGCGACACTGCATACCCGTGTCATCCCGGTCTGGTCGCTCGTCGTCGAAGTAAGCTATGACACGAATTCCTGAAGACGCATCTTCGTGCAGCTTGCGTTCGAGCAGGCGACCGAGCTCGTTGCAGCCAATGATGATGGCCTCGTGCGGCCGCACCCGATTGGCAGCCGCGGCCAGCTCAAAGGCGCGTTGGACGGCAATGCGGCTGAGCCACAACACGAAAGGCGTCACCAGCGCCCACGCCAGCCACACACGGCGCTGGAAGTTGGACTGAAGACCCGACACAGTGATCAGCGCCCAAAGAAAGGCCACTACCAGGAGCCAACGCCGCGCAATGACGATCAGATCATGAGGCCAGTTGCGGCGCGCCGATGATTCCTGCAAGGGTGCCACACTCAGCACATCGGCAGCCGCGATGAACGCCAGTACGGCCGTCAGAAAGTAGGCTCGGTGGAAGGGTTCCCGACAAAGGCGCAGAGCAAGCCAGAGACTTCCCGTCGTCGCAAGTGGATAGAGCATCGATTTGATCAGGACAACGAGGGGAGAGTCCCACGGCCGCAATTCGGCAGCAGGCTCCGCTGTGTGCAAGATCGTTTCTGCCGTAGCGTTTTCCAGGAGCGACTCTCGCGCGCACGTCTAACTGCGTCGCGGGGGCGACGAGCCGGACGTGCGTCTGTTGCAGATTCAGACCGTAAGCGGCTGATGCCAGCTCAGGGAGCGTTGTTGCCGCCGCATGGAATAGCCGGCAACGATGAGACAGACGGGCAGCATCATCCAGCCACCCGAGTGGCGAGCGTCCTGCTGGCTATGAATGACCGCATGCGCCTGAGATCTGTGCTTGGAGAGGCGTGCTGGCGTTGACTTCGAGCCTGTGGACGCGTCGGTCATTCCCGCAACAGTCAGCAACAGCGCCGCACCAAGCCAGAGCAGCAAACGGATTGACGATGGCTTGCGCATGTGGAGTCTCCCCTAAGGCTCTTCCCCGAAGATACTCAGCGGTCGTCCCAGTCGCCGCAGGTCCGCCGGACCGGAGACTTCACGTCCTTATCTCACGCGTGCGGACCGCTACTTCCAGGCACGGCAGTTAATCGCAACCCCGCAACCAGATCAATTGTCTGCAAAGGCCTACACAATTTCCCAGCTCGCCGGCGAAGCGATGCTGTCCTCCCGGTGCGAACAGCCGTGGGAGTTGACATAGTGTCGATGGGAACGCCGTTGCTAAGCCGATACAGCCCTGCGACGGCTTCGCGCCTTGAGCGCCCTGAACCGGCCCGTGGCGGAAAGCTGCTCGCGACCGGCTTGTGCAGTCCAGAGCGCGTTGCGGCGGGCGACAAAGGCGCTCTTCGCTATCTGTTCGAGCGAGCCCGCCTTGGCGAACAGAAACCCTTGCCCCGCGACGCAGCCGAGCTCGAGGAGGGCTGTCACCTGCGGCTCGAGCTCGATGCCTTCGGCCACCGTGTCAAGCCCCAGCGTCTCGCCGAGCGTGATGACCGCGCTGGCCACCTCGGGTCCGTTATCGGTATTCGTCAGGCGGCTCACGAAGGATCGATCTATCTTGAGGATGTCGATCGGGAAGCGGTGCAGGTAAGACAGCGAGGAGTAGCCCGTTCCAAAGTCATCGATTGCAAGCCGCACGCCCAGAGCCTTGAGGCGATGGAATCGCTCGAGATTCGCATCGGTGTTGTACATGATGGTGCTTTCGGTGAGCTCGATGACGAGGTTGCCGGGCTCGAGCCCTGATTCCTGCAGCGCGTGCGCCACATCATGCGCCAGGTCCCCGTGCTGGAGATGGCGCCCCGAGATGTTGACCGCAAGCCGCAGCTCCTCCCCGCCAGCGACCGCATCGCGCCAGGAGCACAGATCGCTGCAGGCCTGCTTGAGCACCCAGCGGCCCACCTTGTCGATCTGACCACACTCCTCTGCTACCTGGATGAATTGAGCGGGCATCAGCACGCCCGCTTCGGGATGCCTCCAGCGCACGAGGGCTTCGACACCGAGCAGACTCCTCGTGCCGAGATCCACGATGGGCTGGTATTCGAGGAAGAATTCCCCCCGGGCCAGTGCGCGGGCGATATCCGCCTCGAGACGCAATCGCTCCTGCAGCCTGTCCTGCATCTGCGCCTGGAACGGGACATACCGGTTCTTGCCGGACGCCTTGGCGTGATACATCGCAATGTCGGCGTTGCTCAACAGCGCCTCCGCGCCGGTCTCGCGATTCGAAGAGGCAACGCCGATGCTCGCCCCGACCCGCACCTCCATTCCATCCAGCATGAATGGCGCCGCCAGTGTCTCGATCAGCGTGCCCGCCACGTCCTCGATTTCTGTGGACGTGGCGACATTCTCGAGCAGAACGGCGAACTCATCTCCACCCAGTCGGGCAACCGTGTCCGAGGACCGGGTCGCCTTGACGATCCGTTGCGCCGCCGCTTGCAGCAACCGATCGCCCGCATCGTGGCCGAGCGAATCATTGATGTTCTTGAAGTTATCCAGGTCGAGGAACATGACGGCAACGAGGCTGTGCCCGCGCTGGGCCAGAGTCAGCGCGTGCTGCACCCGGTCCCGAAAGAGATTGCGGTTGGCGAGCAAGGTCAGTGGATCGTGAAATGCGAGCTGTCGTAGTTGCTCTTCCAGCGCCTTGCGGTCGCTGACATCGCGGAAATTCAGAGCCAGTCCCTGCACTGCCGGATCCTGCATCAGATTGCTGCCGACCGCTTCCATGACATAGCGGCGCTCGGCCCGCTCGAAGCGCAGCTCGACCGGACCGACGGTTCCCGAGCTCGTGGCAACCACTTCTGCCAGAAATCCTCGCAGCTTGTCCCGATCCTCACCGACCCACAGGTCGGGCAGGACCTTCCCGGTCATCTCCTCGGGCCTGAGGCCGAAGGTGCGCTCTGACGAAGGTGATACGAACCGCAGAGTCTCGTCAGCACCGACGATCGCGATCACGTCTGACGCGTTTGCAATCAGCGACGCGTAACGGTCCTCGACGATGCGCGCGGCCTTGCGCTCCCGCACCAACGCGTCGCCACGCAGAGTCACTCCCTGTCTGACCATGATCAGCAGCATGAGCGCAAATACCACCATGGTCATGATGGTCGCGGGGCCGCGGACCTCACCGCGGCTGAGGTATACCAGTACCAGAAACGCCGCGAGCATGGAGGCGTACGGCAGGGCGCGTGCCAGGGAATCGGAGGTGGTCGATGCAGCAGGCGCGAAGGCCGAGAGCGAGTGCAGCTGCCGCCGACCCGCGGCGGCAATGGGCACGTACCAACACAAGTACAGCACGTCCTGAAACTGGCCCGGCAAGTAATAGCCCCGCATCTTGGCAAGCGACCAGAGAACGTCGCTCAGGAACATCGCGGCGATACCCAGCAGCAGCAGCAATGCAATCCGGCGGCTCGCGACGCTGCCGGCCCCGGCAAGCAGCAGCACACCCAGCGTGAGCACGAGAACGCAATCAAGCGCCGCGTAGGCCAGCGTCAATGTCTGCTTGAGAAAATCCACTTCGGTGACGGAGACGGTGTTGCGAATCACCAGGAACCAGAAGAACGCGCCGAAGCCGACCAGGAAAATGGTCGCGTCCAGTGACAACTGTATCCAGGGCACGCGCACGGCCGCCGCGCGTATGAAGTACGCCATGCCCAATGCCCAGGCAAGATAGAACGCCAGGAAGAAAATATCGGCCGGACCTGGAAACGGGTCGTGGCCATGCAGCCAGGAAACGGCTCCGATCACCACCCCGACCAGATAGAAGCCAATCGAGACCGCCAGCAGAACCCACCCGGCCCGCGCTGCCCCCCGGACTGAGAAGCGCACCGTGGTAGCAAGCAGGATGACGGTTACGAAGGCCGCCGGCGCATCGGACAGGAGCCCGACGTAACGGGTGACCTCAGGGCCACCAAAGCCCGTTAGCATCCAAACCGTGGCAAGGGCCGCGTACGCTACCAGCCCCCTAAAGACCCCATCCACCCAGGCAGGAATGCCCGCGGTTCGAAGCGGCTCGGTAGGTACTTCTGCTGTGTCCACTTCGGATTGTCTGAATGGGTTTCGATGAACCTGCCGGACACGGCCGCCATGACCGTGAGCGGCCTGCCAAAGAGCGAATTTGAGGCTAAATCCTGCACCGAGCCAGAAAAAAGCGTCCGGGCGTGACGCAGTTCTCGGGGGCAAATGAAAACTGCGTCGTGCGTCATGCCCCTGAGGTCGGGCGCCTGCCCGCGGCCTGGCCAGGCCGCTGAGCGTGCCGGTAGGCCCCCTCCGCACCCCACGATGCGCCCAGGGCATTGAGGATCAATCGGCCGGCGGTAATGGAGGTGATCCCATTGGCCTGATCGAACTGTGGCGCGATCTCCACCACATCCAGTCCCACGATGCGCTGGCGCGTCGCCACGGTACGCAGCACCGGGGCAAGCTGCTCGAAACGCAGGCCACCCGGCGCCGGCGCCATGACGCCAGGCATCTCGGTCGGATCCAATCCGTCCGCATCGATGGTGACGTACACCGGGAGCGCGGCAGGAATGCTTGCGAGCACCGGATCCATGCCCTGGGCATGAAT
>Ga0134126_10011884_pt1 | contig 10986 bp, 7 predicted proteins | sample KB31752_FD_96881 | JGI IMG/M metagenome (GOLD analysis project Ga0134126, IMG submission 96881) | Terrestrial soil microbial communities with excess Nitrogen fertilizer from Kellogg Biological Station, Michigan, USA - KB3-175-2 | ecosystem: Environmental > Terrestrial > Soil > Unclassified ... | reverse complement strand
TTTGCAGCAGGATGGCATACACGGGCGTTCCAAGCCGCTGATGCAGACGCCCAAACGCCGGGAAAAAAGACCCCTTCACCGCCATGGCGTAGATCACGCGAGGGGCTGCCATCGACAGCGCCGCAATTCCTCCGCACACGCAGACCAGCACGCACGCAGACAGGATCCGTCCGCCTGCCGGACCAAACAGCGCAACGCCGAACTGCGCAACAAAGGCCGTATTCGACGTGACCTGCGATAGCGGCACCACCGCCAGAAATGCGCCGCTGATCCCCAGGTACACCAGCATCACCAGCGAAACTCCGCCCAGGAACGCAAGGGGAAGGGTGCGCCGTGGATTCCGGACCTCGCCCGCAATCTTGCTCGCCTCCCACCATCCCCCAAAGCTGAAGAACGCGCTCACCACGGCAGAAGCCAGCGCGGGCAAAAGCGCATCGGAGCCGGGGCGGCGTTCTGCAACAGGAAGCATGTTGGCGAGGTGTGCGTGTCCGCCCAGGAACGCCCAACCGGCAACGGTGAGGAGCACGGCGATCTTCAGCGTGTTCACGAACGACGACACCACTCCGCTCAGGCGCGTTCCCAAGACGTTGATCACGCAGAACGCGACGAGAAGCGCGGCGGGTGCGAGCGCCAGCAGGCGGGGGGAAACCGGCGCGATCTGCGCGATGTAGGCAACGGAACCGACGGCCAGTGCAGCAGCAACTCCGGGATACATGACGAGCGAGCTCATCCAGCCGTACAGAAAAGCGGTACCCGGACCGTAGCCCGCACGCAGATACACATACTCACCGCCGGATTCGGGAAATCGAATCGCCAGTTCGGAGTAGCAGAGGGCGCCGCACATCGCCATCCATGCGATCCCCGTCCACACCAGGCCGAGCAGGAGAGGAGACCCCAGCGACTTTGCCATGGTCGCGGGTGTGAGAAAGATGCCAAGCGCAATGGACTCGCCCGTGACCACAGCAATGGTGGCTGAGAGTCCGAGCTGGCGGCCCGATCGGTTGGACATTGGCGAATGTACCTTCACGAAATGAGTGTGCCACGCTTCTCTGCCTGGCGCACAAGAGGGACTAAAAGGTGGGCCGCGCGGGAACTTGAAAATCGCGCGCCCCGCCGGATCCGCTGATCACGCCAAGGAGCAGTGCCCCGCAGTCGCGACGGATGAAGACTCGGGAAGGGGTCGGCGTTGAACTGAGATCAAACGAAACAAGGTTCCGGCAATGGGGATTTGAAAGCAAGCCTATGCTGGACAGTACGCGAGGCCAATGAACGCGGGCATCCGCTCCCTGGAGGAGAGATTTCTCAATCGAAAGGAGGACGTTGGACGTTGCGTAAAGCCGGTTCAACGTTGCGCGAGCGGCTGCGCCCTCCGGTCGAGATCGAGATTCAACTCGAGCACATTGACTCTCGCTTCGCCGAGCATTCCGAAAGTCCGCCCCTGGATGTGCTTTTCTACCGCTGCCCGGACCGTGCTCTCCGGCAAAAGGCGGGCGGTGGCAACCGTATGCACCTGGTAAAGCGCGGCGGCCGGCGAGATGTCGGGATCGAGTCCGGAGGCGGACGTCGTTACAAGCTCGATCGGCACTTCGCGCCCGGGGTTCTGTTTCTGGTACTCCGCAATCGCACCGCGGATGCGATCCACAAGCGCAGCATTCGACTGCGCGAGGTTTGATCCGCCGGAGTTTGCCGCGTCGTATCCATTGCCGGCCGCCGATGGCCTGCCGTGAAAGTATCGTGGGCTGGCGAAGTTCTGGCCAATGAGCGCGGAGCCAATCACGTCGCTGTTGGGCGCAATCAGTTGCCCATTCGCCTTGTTGCGCATGGTCAACTGCGCGATCCCGGTGACCGCAAGCGGGTAGACGATTCCAAGCAGGACCGCCGTCACCAGCGTAAAGCGCAACGCAATCCAGAGGGTGTTTCGCATGCGGAGTCCTTTCCTACACCAGGTGCAGGCCGTTTAAAGCCAAATCGATGAGCTTGATTCCGAGGAAGGGCACGATGATTCCGCCCATTCCGTAGACGATCAGGTTGCGTCGCAGCATGGCCTCCGCAGACATGGGCTCGTAGTGGACGCCGCGCAGGGCCAGCGGAATCAGCGCGATGATGATCAGGGCGTTGAAGATCACGGCCGACAGAATGGCCGACTGCGGCGTGCCGAGATGCATGACGTTGAGCACCTGAAATGCCGGGAATACTCCCAGAAACATGGCCGGAATAATCGCAAAATATTTCGCCACGTCATTGGCGATCGAGAACGTGGTCAGCGCGCCGCGCGTCATCAGAAGCTGTTTGCCGATTTCGACGATTTCAATCAGCTTCGTGGGGTTGGAATCGAGATCCACCATATTGCCGGCCTCTTTCGCCGCCTGTGTCCCGCTGTTCATGGCTACGCCCACGTCGGCCTGCGCCAATGCCGGAGCGTCGTTGGTGCCGTCTCCGGTCATCGCCACCAGCTTGCCTTTCGCCTGTTCTCGCTTGATGAGATCCATCTTGTCTTTCGGCTTTGCCTCGGCGAGGTAGTCGTCGACACCTGCCTCCTGGGCGATCACGGCCGCGGTCAGCGGATTGTCGCCCGTGATCATGATGCTGCGAATGCCCATGATCCGCAGTTGTGCCAGGCGCTCCTTCAGCCCGCCTTTTACCACGTCCTTCAGATACACCACTCCGAGAGCGACTTCGTTCTCGGCCACAACCAACGGAGTTCCGCCCAGACGCGCGATCTCTTTTACTTGATCTGCAACAGCGCGGGGCAGCACGGATCCGCGTGATTCCACCCATCGCGTAATTGCGTCGGCTGACCCTTTGCGGATCTGTGAACCGGGCATGTCGACCCCCGACATGCGCGTCAGCGCTGTGAACGGGACAAACTCCGCGCGGATGCTTTCGAGATCGCGCCCGCGCAGATTGTATTGCTGCTTGGCAAGCACCACGATGGAGCGGCCCTCCGGCGTTTCGTCTGCAACCGACGCCAGTTGCGCCGCGTCGGCGAGGCGCTCAGCGGTGATGCCGGGAGCCGGGAAAAACTCGGTGGCCTGACGGTTGCCGAACGTCACTGTACCGGTCTTGTCCAGCAACAGGGTGCTCACATCCCCGGCGGCTTCAACGGCGCGGCCTGACATGGCAAGTACGTTGTACCGCACCAGGCGGTCCATGCCGGCAATGCCGATTGCCGAGAGCAGCCCACCGATGGTTGTGGGAATCAGGCACACCAGCAGCGATACCAGAACGAACAGCGTCTGCGGCGCGTGCGAGTAGATGGCGAACGGCTGCAGCGTCACCACGGCAAGCAGGAACACAATGGTGAGGCCCGACAAAAGAATGCTGAGCGCGATTTCATTGGGCGTTCTCTGCCGCGTGGCGCCTTCCACCAGGGCGATCATGTGGTCGAGAAATGTTTCGCCGGGATTGGAGGTGATCCGGATCTTCAGCGAATCCGACAGCACCCGCGTGCCGCCTGTCACCGACGACCGATCGCCGCCGGCCTCGCGGATCACCGGCGCGGACTCACCCGTGATGGCGGATTCGTCCACCGATGCCACACCTTCAATGACCTCGCCGTCGCCCGGTATAAACTGGCCGGCCTCCACGCGAATCACATCGCCGGCGCGAAGATGCGCGCTCGAAACCGCCTCCACGCTGCCACCCGGGCGCAAGCGGTAGGCCATTGTCTCGCCCTTCGACTTGCGCAGAGTGTCGGCTTGCGCTTTGCCGCGCCCTTCGGCAACTGCCTCCGCGAAGTTGGCGAACAGCACCGTAAACCACAACCAGATGGTGATCTGAAGGTCGAAGCTCACAGGCCGATGATGAACTGCCTCGCTCACCAGCAGACACGTGGTCAGCACGCATCCCACTTCCACAACGAACATGACGGGGTTTTTCGCCATGGTTCGCGGATCCAACTTGCGGAACGAGCCCACTACGGCCGAGCGCAGAATCTGCGGAGTCCACAGGCTCTGGGTATGCGCCATTGCTTCTCCTCCTCAGGAAAACAGGGCTCCATGCTGCAGCAGCAAGTGCTCCAGCACCGGACCAAGGCTTAATGCCGGAAAAAACGTGAGCGCGCCCACGATCACAATCACTCCGGTCAGCAGAACTGCGAACAGCGGGGTACTCACGGGAAACGTGCCCGGCGATGGTGGAATCCGCTTCTTCCGCGCGAGGTTTCCAGCCAGTGCAAGCGCCGGCACCATCATCAGAAAGCGGCCGCAGAGCATGGCGAATCCAAGACTCACGTTGTACCAGCGCGTATTGGCATTCAATCCCGCGAAGGCCGATCCGTTGTTGCCTGCGGCCGATGTGAACGCATAGAGAATCTCGCTCAGCCCATGCGGGCCATGATTGGCCAGGCTGCTCAGGCCCATCTTCGGCGCAAGAGCGGTGATGGCAGAGAACGTCAGGATCAGCGTGGGGAAAATAAGCACGTAAAGCATGGCCATCTTCACGTCGTAGGCTTCAATCTTTTTGCCCAGGTACTCCGGCGTGCGTCCCACCATAAGCCCGGCGATGAAGACCGCCAGCACCACGTAAACGAGGATGCCGTACAGGCCCGACCCCACTCCGCCGAACACAATCTCACCCAACATGATGTTGGCCAAAGGAACCAGGCCGCCCATCGGGGTGAACGAGTCGTGCCAGGAGTTGATTGCCCCGCAGCTCGCGTCCGTGGTGATGGTGGCAAACAGCGCCGACTGCGATACGCCGAAGCGCGTCTCTTTGCCTTCCATGTTTCCGCCGGACTGCAGCGCACTGCTGTGCTGATCGGTCCCGTGAAGCATCGGGTTCGGCTGCGCTTCGTAGTGATAGGCAGTTGCGAACCCCGCCGCGAACAACACCGCCATACACGCGAACACAGCCCAGCCGTGCCCGCGCGATCCCACCATGCGTCCCAGGGTGACAGTCAGCCCGGCTCCAATGACGAAGATCGAAATCATTTGAAGGAAGTTGCTGAGCGGGGTGGGGTTCTCAAACGGATGGGCACTGTTGGCATTGAAGAATCCGCCGCCGTTTGTGCCCAGCATTTTGATGGCCTCCTGGCTGGCCACCGGTCCCTGTGCGATCGTCTGCGTGGCGTGCTCCAACGTATGCGCCGTGGTGTAGGGGTGCAGGTTCTGGATCACTCCCTGGCTTACCAGCACCAGCGCGAATACGATGCACGCGGGCAGCAGCACATAAAGGCACGCACGGGTCGTGTCCACCCAGAAGTTGCCAAGCGACTTGCTCTCATGCCGCGCGATTCCGCGCACCAGCGCGATGGCCACCGCAATCCCCACCGCCGCGCTCAGGAAGTTGTGATACGCAAGCCCCACCATCTGGGTGAAATAGCTCATGGTGGTCTCGGGCGTGTATGCCTGCCAATTTGTGTTGGTGGTGAACGAAGCCGCCGTGTTCCAAGCCAGCTCGGCGGTCACCGCGATCATGTGCTGCGGATTCCATGGCAGCCACTGCTGCGTGCGCTCAATCGCATAGGTCAGCAGCAGCGAAACGAAGCTGAACAGGAGCATGGCAACGGTGTATTCGCTCCAGCTCATTTCCTTCTTCGGGTCGATGCCGCAGAGCCGGTAAACCGCGTTCTCGAAGGGCCGAAGGAACGTGCTCTCGCCCTGGAAGACGCGCGTCATATAGATGCCTGCCGGCCTCATGCATAACAGCAAGACAATGAAGTACAGGGCAAATTGCAGCCAGCCATTCAGCGTCATCTCAGAATTTCTCCGGATAGAGGAGCGAATACAGGAGGTAGGCGAGCAGGCAGATGGAGAGAAACAGGACGCATGCGGTTGCTGTTGTCATGGCGTCTACCTCAGCCGCTCGCACGCGTTCACAAACAGCAGGGCGACCGCAAAGAACACGATCGTGAAGAGGAGCATGAGCAGATCCAACATGGCGGGAGAAGCCTCCGTGATGCCTGATCTGATTTGTAGCTTCGGAGAGCGAAGGCGGGAGTAAGGGATAGCTAAAGGATTTGTAAGGGCGACTCGCACGCGGCGGCGTTGACTCTGCCGCTGTTCGAAACGGTAAAGAACAGAACCTCTCAGTTTGCTTCGAGATTCGGGATCAAGCGGCGCTCATTTCAACGACGTTCCCCGCGCGGAGAGCCTTCACGTCACGCATTGGCGGCTGGCCGAAGAATCGGCTGTATTCACGATTGAATTGGCTGACACTTTCGTATCCGACCTCAAACGCCACTGTTGAAGCATCGAGACCGTCCAGCAGCATTCGCCCTCGCGCTGCCTGTAAACGTAGCTGCTTCTGATACTGAAGCGGACTCATGTGCGTGAGCACTCGGAAGTGATGGTGCAACGTGGAAACACCCATGCCTGCAATCTCGGCCAGATCATCCACGCGCACCGGTTTCGCATAATTGTCCCTGATCCACGAGATCGCTCTCGCTGTACGGTGGCTCTGATCTCCTGAAGTTGCGATCGCTCGCAGGCGAGCGCCCTCAGGCCCGCGCAGAAGCCGGTAGACAATTTCGCGTTGAATAAGGCCGCTCACAAACGGAATATCCTGTGGACTCGCCAGCAGGTCGACCAGACGGCAGCATGCGCTCAGCAGTTCCACCGTGACCTCGCCAGTCACCATGGCGGGAGTATCGGTTGACAGCTCACGAACACGGACTTCTTCCCGATTGATAAGCTCGCGGACCATCGGCATTTCAAGACTCAGCGCGAGAGCGAGAAGCGGCTTGGCCTCGCTTGCTTCGACAATCTGGCTGACGATGGGCAGATCGAGCGACGTCAGGAGGAATCGCGACTGGTCATACAGAAACGTCGTCTTCCCCAGATCGACGCGCTTGCTGCCCTGGGCAACGACGATCAGGCTGGGCGAGTAAGTTCCCGTACAAGGTGCGGTGGGCCCGGTTCTGCGCACCAGCATCAGGCCCGGAACCTCGGTGACCAGCCTCTCCGATGAGCCGATGAACCAGGCAATCTTCTGCGCCAGTTCGGCTCTCGCATCCTGCATCGACCGGGCTCCGGGAAGAACGGCGGAGTGCTTGCCATTGCTGTTCATACTGGTTGTCATTCCATTCTGAGCATAGCTGTGGCGGTCGTCAGGATGCCAGATCAAACGATAGTCCTCAAGAGAATCAGGCAAAAGATCGGCAGAATCGGGATAACGGCCCGCGTCCCCCTCTCCCTACACTGCAGGTACAGAGGAAAAGACGCCCCGGAGAAAGTCGGCGAGATCAGGTGCTCGATCCCGTTTTCGAAGTTAAAGGAACGCAGCCACGGAGGACGTCGTATGGCAATCACGCTGAACGTCAACAAACAGCCGCATAGCGTCGATGTACCAGGCGACACACCACTCCTGTGGGTGTTGCGTGACGTGCTTGGCCTGAAAGGCACAAAGTATGGCTGCGGCGTCTCGCTCTGTGGAGCCTGCACCGTACACGTAGATGGCCGTGCGGTTCGTTCCTGTATCACTCCGGTGAAATCGGTCGAGAACGGCAAGATTACGACCATCGAGGGCCTGGCCGATACAGAGACCCATCCCGTGCAACAGGCCTGGGAGGAAATCGACGTGCCCCAGTGCGGCTACTGCCAGCCGGGTCAGATCATGTCCGCGGCTGCGTTGCTTGCCAGCAAGCCAAAGCCCACTGACGCCGATATTGATTCGGCGATGAGCGGCAATCTCTGCCGCTGTGGTACATACCAGCGCATTCGTGAGGCGATTCATCATGCAGCCGACCTTTCGGCCGCGAAAGGAGTTGGACGATGAATCTCGATCGCCGTTCGTTCCTGAAGATCACGGCCACAGCGGGTGGAGCATTTGTTCTCGGCATCTACGGAACACCCCCGGCGTTCGGGCAATCACCGCGCCGGTCCTTCAATACGGTCGCGCCCCTCGCCTTCGTCCGGATTGCACCTGACGGTCTGGTCACGATCATGGCCAAGAACCCAGAGGGCGGTCAGGGAGTAAAGACTCACCTTCCGATGCTGATTGCCGAGGAACTCGACGTTGACTGGAAGAACGTGCGGGTGGAGCAGGCCGACGGCAACGACAAGCTTTACGGCTTCCAGTTCCTCGGCGGCAGCACGGCTACTCCAATCAATTGGGATCCGCTCCGCCAGGTGGGAGCTGCCTGGCGGAAGATGCTGGTATCGGCTGCCGCAGCCGGTTGGAGCGTTCCCGAATCCGAATGCACCACCAAGGTCGGACATGTGCTCCACTCCGCATCCGGCCGGTCGGCAGGGTACGGCGAACTGGCGGCCAAAGCCGCCTCGCTAACTCCGCCCGCACTCGACTCGGTGAAGCTGAAGGACCCGGCAGACTACACCATTATTGGCACTTCGCGCAGCGGAGTGGATAACCGTGCCATCGTGACTGGAAGACCGATATTTGGCATTGACGTTGAACTTCCGGGAATGCTCCACGCCGTTCTGCACAAGTGCCCTGTGTTCGGCGGCAAGGTAAAGACGGCGAATACCGAGGAGATCGCCAGGCTACCCGGAGTGAAGAAAGTCATCGTGGTCGAAGGAACACTGACCAGCGACAAAATCCTGCCGCTTAACCCGGGTCTTGAACCTGGCGTAGCCATTCTGGCCGACACCTGGTGGCAGGCGCAGAACGCGCGAAAAACCCTGAAAGTCGAATGGGACCTAGGTCCAGGCACTTTCCAGAACTCCACCAGCTTTGAGCAACAGGCGGCCGATGCACTCAAGCAGCCGTTCGGTCACACCGTCCGCTCCTATGGAGAGGTCGACGCTGGATTGCAGGGTGCCGCCAAAGTTGTTGAGGCGACCTATTCCTTTGCTTTCCTCCCCCACAACACGCTTGAGCCACAAGGATCCACCGCTTCCTTCAAGGACGGCAAGCTTGAAATGTGGAGTACTTCGCAGGACCCCGCCTCTGTCCGCCGTCTTACAGCAAAGATTATTGGCGCCGCCGAGTCAGACGTAACCGTTCACATGGTTCGCTGTGGCGGAGCCTTCGGCCGCCGATATGTGAACGACGACGATGTGGAGGCCGCGTGGCTGAGCAAGCAGGCAGGTCATCCGGTCAAGATCACCTGGTCTCGTGAAGACGACATGACCCACGACAACTATCGCCCTGCCGGATCCATTGGATTAAAAGCGGGAGTGGATGCAAAGGGCAACGTTGTCGCGTGGCGCCAGCACTTTGTCACGTTTGGCGATGGCAAGCGAACGATCCAGAATGGCGGAATCGATCCAAACGAGTTTCCGGCAGGATACGTGGCTGCATACCAGCTTGGTATGACTAACTCCATTCCTCTCTGGATCCGAACAGGTCCGTTACGGGCGCCGGGCGCCAACTCAAATGCTTTTGTCCTGCAATCGTTCCTCGATGAGCTCGCGAATGCCGCCGGTCGCGATCCGCTGGACATTCAGCTTGAACTGCTTTCACATCCACCTGCTAAGGGTTTTGAATTTCGCCCGGACAATCCGCAAAGCCTGAATCCTGCGCGCCTGCGGGGAGTGCTGGAGACGGTTGCGGAAAAGTCAGACTGGCGCAATCGCAAAAAACAGAAGGGACGTGGCATGGGAATCGCGGCCTTCTACTCCCACGGGAGTTACTTTGCGGAAGTCGCCGACGTCAGCGTCGATTCCCAGAACCGCATTACGGTCCACCGAATCTGGGCGGCCGGCGATGTGGGGAGTACCGTGATTAACCCGCGAGCGGCAGAGAACCTGGTTATCGGCGGCATCCTTGAGGGATTGAGCCACATGGGGCAAGAGATTACCTTATCCAACGGCCAGGTGGAGCAGGCGAACTTCCACCAGCAACCACTCTTACGGATGCGACAAGCGCCGAAGATCGAAGTCCACTTCCGCAAAACGGAGTTTTCGCCCACCGGTATCGGAGAGCCGATGCTGCCGCCGGCACTTCCGGCAGTGGCCAATGCCGTCTTCGCTGCGACTGGCAAGCGCATTCGCACTTTGCCGCTCAAGCGCAGCGGCTTCGCGTTTGCGTGAAATAGCAACTAAGGAGAAGGAATGCAAAAGCGCACTCTCGGGCAGAATCTTGAAGTCTCGGCTCTCGGTCTGGGCTGCATGAGCATGAGCTTTGGCTACGGACCGCCGGGTGACAAGCAGCAGATGATTGCCCTGATCCGGGCAGCAGTCGATCTCGGCATCACGTTCTTTGACACAGCCGACTCATATCGCAGTGCGATCGGCGAGTCCGAGGATTTCCTGGGTCGGGCGCTCGGTGCGCGGCGAAAGGACATCGTGCTGGCGACAAAGGTCGGTATGCCAATCGATGACGGCGGATCGCGGGGCGCGTCGCGGCGCACCATCATCGCCGGCGTCGAGGCGATCCTGCGACGGCTGAACACCGATTGGATCGACCTCTATCAGCAGCATCAGCCTGATCCGCTGACGCCAATAGAGGAGACGATGCGGGCGTTCGACGACGTGGTACGGCAAGGCAAGGTCCGCTACATTGGCTGCTACAATCTGCGGGCCTGGCAAGTGGTGGAGGCGCGCTGGACGTCACGCTCGCTGGGGTTGGCGCCGTTTGTATCTTGCCAGAATGAATACAGCCTGCTGATGCGCCGCGCGGATCGCGAGCTGATCCCGATGATGCAGGCGTACGGCATGGGGCTGCTGCCGTACTATCCGCTGGCGAGCGGTCTGCTGACCGGGAAGTATCGGCGCAACATGCCGATGCCAGAAGGCGCGCGGCTGACGTTGCATGGTGCGCGCTATGGCAATCGCTTCATCAATGACAAGAATTGGCCGATTGTCGAGCGGCTGGAGGCGTTTGCGGAGCGGCGGGGCAGGACACTGTTGGAACTTGCGTTCAGCTGGCTGGCCGCACGGCCTTGCGTTTCCAGCATTATCGCAGGGGCGACGAAACCGGAGCAGTTGGAGGCTAATGTCCGTGCGATGGGTTGGGGGCTGACCTCGGACGACATGGCGGAGATCGACCAAATCACCGTGGCTGATTGAGGGCGGCTAAGTTTCGCCGGAGGCGCGCCGGGTCTGCATGAATTCCTCCCAGTGCTGGCCGTCGAATAGGGTAGGC
>Ga0134126_10011882_pt1 | contig 10986 bp, 8 predicted proteins | sample KB31752_FD_96881 | JGI IMG/M metagenome (GOLD analysis project Ga0134126, IMG submission 96881) | Terrestrial soil microbial communities with excess Nitrogen fertilizer from Kellogg Biological Station, Michigan, USA - KB3-175-2 | ecosystem: Environmental > Terrestrial > Soil > Unclassified ... | reverse complement strand
GTCTCGCGATGAAATCGGCCGTGACGCAGAAGGCACCTTCCGATTTGCAGGAACATATTGCGTTGCTGACGGAGCGCGGATTGATCACCCGCATCGATCGGAGGATCGATAAAGATTCGGAGTTGCACCCGCTCGCACGCTGGCAGTTTCAAGGCGGACTGCGGGAAGAAGACCGCCGCGCCTTTTTGTTCACGAATGTCGTCGGCGCCCGCGGTGAAAACTACGATATCCCCGTGCTTGTTGGCGGATTAGGAGCTTCGCCGGAAATCTATGCGACCGGGCTCGGCGTGCCGGTAAGCGAAATCGGCGCATTGTGGGTAAAGGCAATGGGCAACCCGATTGCGCCCGTTCTGGTCGCGGACGCGCCGTGCCACGACGTGGTGCAGACCGGAAAGGACCTGCTGGCGGAATGCGGAGGCCTGGCGACCTTGCCTGTTCCGATCTCCACGCCGGGTTTCGATTCCGCGCCGTACCTGACTGCGACGCTTTGCGTGACAAAAGATCCGGAAAGCGGCATCCAGAACATGGGAACCTATCGCGCCGCGCTTAAAGCCAACGATCGATTAGGCGTGCGCATGGCTTCGCGCCTCGGCGGCGCGGGTGGCTATTTGCATTGGCAGAAATACAAGAAGCTCAGGCAGCCGATGCCCTGCGCGATCGTCGTGGGTTGTGCGCCCGCCGTTCTGTTTACCGGCCCGCAGAAGCTGGCCGTCGATCTCGATGAATTGAACGTTGCCGGCGGCCTCATGGGTAAAGCCGTCAATATCGTGCGCTGTAAGACGGTCGATCTGGTGGTGCCGGCCAATTCGGAGATCGTGATCGAGGGCTTGATCGATACCGATCTGCTGGAACCCGAGGGGCCGTTCGGTGAGAGCCACGGTCACGTTGCGCTCGAGGATTTCAACATGTCCATGCGCGTGACAGCCATCACGCGCAAGCGCAAGCCGGTCTTTCTGTCGATCATCAGTCAGGTGACGCCGAGCGAATCCTCGGTGCTCAAGAAGGTCGCTTACGAGCCGATGTTTCTTGAGCACCTGCGGCACACGCTCGGCGTGCGCGGCGTCAAGCGCGTGGTCATGCATGAGCCGCTGACCAATTTACGCAAGGTTATCTTCGTCCAATTCGAGCGTGGCACATCAAGAACGGAAATATGGCGCGGCATGCACGGCGCGGCGGGCCTGCAGGCGCAATGCGGAAAGCTTGTAATCGCTGTCTCCGAGGATATTTCGGCTGACAATGCCGACGCAGTCTTCTGGTCGTTGGCCTATCGTTCCAATTTCATGGATGACGTGCTTATCACACCGTATCGGTCGAGCGGACATGGCCCCAAATCCGGCCGCGGCGCTGTCGAAGGCACGCTGATGATCGACGCGACGCTCAAGCACGACATGCCGCCTTTGGCGCTGCCGAAGGAGGAGTTCATGCTGCGCGCGAAAAAGATATGGGAAGAGATCGGCCTGCCCCCTATCACGCCGCAGGCGCCGTGGCACGGCTATCAACTGGGCGATTGGGACGACGCTTGGACCGGATTTGCCGATGCCGCGGTGGCCGGCAACTGGCGGCAGAACGGCACATCGACGTACGGACGCCGGCATGGGGACTTGATACCCGAGACGCCGGTCCGATCGGTCGGGAAGCCGAAGAAAAAGTAGCGCGTGTTATTTGCCGCCGAGCCGGGGAAAAAGCCGCCGCGGATTTGTTTCTACGATCGCTTCAATGTCCGCGGCATTGAACCCTGCCGCGCGCACGCTGTCGAGTGGGCTCATGTCGGCGGGCGGAAATGAATAGTCGGTGCCAAGCACGAGCTGATCGATCCCGACGAGATCGGCCAGGAACTTTAGCGGCTTCGGCGCATGCACGATGGTGTCGTAAACCATCAGCGGCGCGTAGGCCGAGGGCGTTTTCTGCGCGACGTCGGACTGCGCGGCCTTGTCCATGCGCGCGTGCATGATGTCGAACCGGCCGGCGAGATAGGGATAGGCGCCGCCGCCGTGCGAGAGCACGAGCGTCAATTTCGGGAAACGGTCGAGTACGCCGGAAAAAATCAGCGACGCAACACCGAGCGTGGTGTCGAACGTGTAATTCACGGCTTGTCTCAGCCCGAATTTGGCGGCGCGCGGAAAGGGGACCGACTCGACCGGATGTAATATCACCGGCATTTGCAGTTGCGCGGCTCGCGTCCAAAATGGATCGAGCGGAAACTCGCCGATATTTTTCCCTTCGATATTGGCCGGAATCATAACCGCCACGGCGCCGAGGTTCGCGGCGCGTTCAAGCTCGACCGCGGCATCGTCGGCGTTCGGCAATGGCACCGAGGCGACGAAGGACATGCGCGCGGCATGCTCCGCGCACCAAGCCGCCAGCGTATCGTTGAGCAGGCGGTGCCATGTGACACGGTGTTCGCTCGGCAGGCCATAGCCGTAAATGTCCGGCCATGTTGCGACAAACTGCCGGTCGAGACGCTGGGAGTCGAGCCAGGCAAGCCGTTGCGCGGCCGTTTCGATCAGCTTGGGGAAAAATGGTCGTACCTTGTAACCGTAGGAGAATTCGAGCGCCGGGGCCGCACCGGCGCTGTCGACGACCCGTACGCCCATCTGGGCGCCGCGCTCGCGCGCGGCAGCGATCAGGCTATGCGGAATGTAATGGGCATGAACGTCGATAGCCATTTCGCGATGTCCGGATTGTCGAGTGAAAAAACCACCGCCGTATGCGGGGAGCGTCTGCGAGCGGATGAAAATCTTGAGGTAATATATCTTAATGTCAAGATACTTAGGCCGCCGGGCAGATATTCATATGGGAAGGCGCGGCTGGCGATTGTGCAGGTGAAGTTGGGTGCTTAAGATAAATCCGGTCTGGGGTTGGTAGCGCTAAATTTCAAAAGAATTCGGCCTGACAGAAACCGGTTCACTCGGGGGGAGAAAGCCATGAACGTCGACGAGGCAAAATCGGCCGAACTGGTCGCAAGGCTTGAACGGCTGCCGTTCTCCAAATGGCATCGCCACTTTTTCATTCTTGCCTTTATCGGCATCATGCTCGATGCGGCCGACTTTGCGCTGTTTGGCGCAGCGCTGCCGCCGATTGCAAGAGAGCTTCATTTTGGTCCGGCGCAGGCCGGATTGTTAGCCACGGCGGGTTTATTCGGCGCCTTTCTCGGAGCGCTGTTTTGGGGAACGGTGTCCGATTACATCGGACGGCGCACATCATTTCAGGCGACCGTCGGCATATTCGCGGTGTTTACCGGCCTTGTCGCGATATCGTGGAATGTCTTTTCGCTCGTGGTATTTCGCTTTCTTTCTAATTTCGGGCTTGGCGGCGAGGTACCGGTCACAGCCACGCTGGCCGCGGAATTCAGCCCGGGCCGCTTTCGCGGAGCAATGACCGGGAACATCCTTGCCGCATTTCCAGTCGGTTTGGTGGTGGCCGCGGCGCTGAGTCTCACAATCCTTCCGGCGTTCGGCTGGCGCGCGCTGTTCGCGGTCGGCGTGGTGCCCGCGCTGATTTTGTTCTTCGTGCGCCGTTACATGCCGGAGTCTGTTCGTTATCTGCTCAGCAAGGGCCGCGTTGCCGAGGCAGAGCAAACCGTCGTCCATATCGAGCAACAAGCACTCGGCCGGGCGATCACCGCTGATGAGCTTCGTGATGTGGCGCGCGTTCGGCCCGAAGTAGCCGTGCCGGCCGGCGTGACGGTGTTCGAGCTGTTCAAGGCCGGCCGCGCCCGCACGACCATCCTGGTCTGGATTGTTTCGTTTGGTTTCCTGTGGGCGTCGAACGGAATCCTGTTCATGTTGCCGACAATTCTGCTGCAACGAGGCATTCCGCTGACGCGCGCACTCACGTTTCTGCTTGTGCAGGCGATCGGCGGCATCTTCGGCTATTCGATCTGCAGCTTCCTGATCGATCGCTATGGACGGCGACCGGTATTATTCCTCTATTACTTCATTGGTGCATTCTTCCACCTGTGGTTTGCGATCTCGACCGGGTTCTCGACCTTCATTGCCGCGTTCCTGGTGGGATGGGTCAATCCCGGCGCTTTCGGACCTACCGGTGTGTATGTCAGCGAGTTGCACCCGACGCATATCCGCTCAACGGCCGTCGGCTGGTTTTTCGGAATCGGCCGCGTCGGGTCGTTTCTCGCGCCGGCTGTGGTCGGCTTTATGCTGGCGTATGGAATGGGCGCCTATACGCTCTATACCTTCGCGTTCGCCTATCTGGTCGCGTCGTTTGCGCTGCTCGCCGTAGGAATCGAAACCAAAGGCCGCGTGCTCGAAGAAATCACACAAGCGGACCCTGCAAAGGCATAGCGGCGGAAAAATCAACACGGCAATCCGGCATCACAGTGTGATGCCGGATTACTTCAGGAAAGAAATTCGCCGAGCAACCTGACAGCTTCATCGGGACATTCAATCACCGACGCGTGCCGCGCTCGCGGAATCCAGGCGAGCCTGGCACCCTTGATATTGGCTGCAAGCCAACGCGCGGAATCGAGGAAGCTCGGAATGTCGTTTTCGCCGCACACGACCAGCGTCGGCGCTTCGATCCTCGCGGCTTCGGCGCGCAGGTCCGCGGCTTCTAACGCCTCACAGGCGAGCGCATAGCCTTCGCCGGAAGCCCTTTGCAGCGTTTCCCGGACGTAACGAACACCGGCCGGATCGCGCGCAAGGCATGCCTCGGAAAACCAGATATTCAGCAGGCCCGGCACCATGGCGGCGACGCCGGCCGTACGCGCTGTTTTCGCGCGCATGGTCCACATGCCACGGATATCGTCGCTATAACGCGGCGTGGTGTCGATCAGCACGACGCGGTCAACGCTTTCCGGACGATGCGCGGCAAAATGCTGCGCGACAAGCCCGCCGAGGGAAATGCCCGCAATGCTCGCGCGGCCGATGCCGTTCATGCGCAGCACCGCGGCAAGTTGCTCCGACAGGTCCGCGATGAAATAGGGGCGATCCGGCACTGCCGCCGCGCCATGGCCGGGCAAGTCGTAGCGCAGCAGCGTCAGTTTTTCGGCAAGCGGTGCGGCAAAATCCCAGAACCTGTGATCGACGCCGAGGCAGTGCAACAGCACCAAGGGTGCGCCCGAGCCCATGCGTTTGAGGGTGACGCCCCCTGCATCCAGTGCAGTCATCGAACAAATCCCGCTTCCTTGATCGGCCATGCAGCCTATGCTCTCTATCAAAATATCGCGAACGCCGTAGCGCAAATGCAAGGCTCTTCCGAATGAAAATCGACGTCTTCAATCACTTCATGCCCAAGGCATATTTCGACCGGCTCGGCAGCCTCATTCCCGGCCACGTCGTGCTCAGCGCGTTCCCGCGAATCAAGGCGTTGGTCGATGTTGAGGCTCGGCTGCGGCTCATCGACCGGTTCGATGGCATGCAACATGTGCTTTCGCTCGCCAATCCGCCGCTCGAGCTGATCGGTCCGCCCGGCGTGACACCGGAGCTGGCGCGCATTGCTAATGACGCGTTCGCCGACCTTTGCGCGAAATATCCTGACCGTTTCCCGGCCTTCATCGCCGCGCTGCCGGTGAACAACATTGAGGCCTCCGTTGCCGAACTCGACCGGGCCATTACGAGCCTGGGCGCGCGCGGCGTGCAGGTATTTACCAACGTCGCTGGAAAGCCGCTCAGCGATCCGGAATTCCGGCCTATCTTCCGCCGCATGGCCGAACACGATCTGCCGGTCTGGGTGCATCCGATGCGCGGTCCGCAATTTGCAGATTACGCGAGCGAGCAAGGCTCCGAGGATGAAATCTGGTTCAGCTTCGGCTGGCCGTATGAGACGACGGCCTGCATCACTCGATTGATCTATTCCGGGCTGCTCGACGAACTGCCGAATTTGAAGATCATCACGCATCACATGGGCGGCATGATCCCGTATTTCTCGGGCAAGATCACGCTCGGCTTTCGTCAGATCTTCCACGGCACGCCGGAGCGCAACCCGGTTGCCGAAGAGCGCGGGCTGAAGAAGCCGCCGCTCGATTACTTCAAAATGTTATACGCCGATACTGCGCTCAACGGCGCGCGAGCCGCGACGCGCTGCGGACACGATTTCTTCGGCACGAAATTTTCGTTGTTTGCGACCGATGCGCCGTTCGATGCCGAAGGCGGCGGCGGGCTGATCCGTAACACCATCGATGCGATTGAAGCACTCGATATCGATAACGCCGCACGCGAGCGTATCCTTGCGGGCAATGCGCGCGATTTGCTCAAGTTGAAAGCAAACGCGAAGGCGGGCGTATGAAAACGCAAGACATTAAGGTCAAGCTGCGCGACGGCGAGATGAGAGCCTATCTGGCGGTCCCCGACAAGACACCCGTCGGCGCCGTCATCGCCATCATGGAAATCTGGGGCGTCAACGACACGATGCGCCATCATGCGCACGAATTCGCCGAAGCCGGCTTCGTCTGCCTGGTGCCGGATTTGTTCTGGCGGCAGGAACCGGGCGTGGAGCTTTCCGACAAGAACCCGGAGCACGTGAAGAAGGCATTCGATCTCTACTATGATTTCGATTACGATCTCGCCGTGCGCGACATGGAAGACACCTGGCATTATCTTGCCGGGCTGAAGGAGAGCAATGGCAAGGTCGGCGCGGTCGGCTATTGCCTCGGCGGCAAGCTTTGCTATCTGATGTGCTGCCGCACGAACATCGACTGTGCGGTTGCCTATTACGGCACCTATATCGAGCACCGTATCCGCGAGGCGCCGAATCTCCATCGCCCGTTCATGTTGCACATGGCGATGAAGGACCGCTGGGTGCAGGCCGAAGTGAATGAGTTGCTTGAGCGCCGTCTCGCTCCCAATCGGCTGGTGACGATCCACAAATATCCGAATGCGGACCATGCCTTCGCGCGCATCGGGGGGCTTACTTACAGGAAGCCGGAAGCCGATCGGGCCCTTGGGCTAACGCTCGACTTTTTCAATCAACATTTGAAATAACGTCTTCGGACGACAGGTATTTCAACAGGCCGCCCAAGGTTGCGCGCTGCCGCTGGACAGTTGCGCGCGAACGTCAGATGATTGTTCGTACGCATACGAATTTGGGGAGGGGTAAATGACGGCAACCCACGACGAACAAATTGGAAAAGCGTTGGCAAATGAAGGCGCCAGGGCGGGCGTCAATATTCTCGATCTGCGCTACGATCTTGAAGACAAGCCGGGCCCGGTCCAGTCGCTCTTGTTCGGCCTGCAACACGTTCTGATCATGTTCACGGCGATGATCGCCGCGCCGCTGGTTATAGGGCAGTTGCTCAACCTTTCGCCCGCGCTGCGCACCACGATGGTCACCGGCGTCATGCTCGGTTGCGGCATCGGCACCGTGATCTCCGCGCTTGGCGTCGGCTGGGTCGGCAGCCGCTTGCCTCTGCTGCTCGGCGCCTATGCCGTTTACATCGTTCCGGTGGTCGCCATTGCCAAGGGTTCGAGCCTCGCAGCCGCCACCACCGCGATGCTGATCGGCGGTGTGCTGCTCTTTGTCGTCAGCCCGCTACTCGGAAAACTGCGTTCGCTGTTTCCGCCGGTCGTCGTCGGTACATTGCTCATCGTCACCGGCGAGACGTTGATCCGCATCGCCGCCAACATCGCCGCCGGCGTTAATTCGCCTTATGCCGGTAATCCGCTATCGCTCGCGCTGGTCGTCGTCAGCATCGTGCTTATTCTCGCGATCAACCGGCTGACGACCGGATTCATGCGTGCGCTGTCGGTATTCATCGCGCTCGTATGCCTCTACATCATCGCGATTGGGCTCGGGCTTGCGAACTTCCAGCTCGTGGTCAATGCGCCTTGGTTCCGCCTGCCGGGCATTCTGCCGTACGGTTGGTTCGCGTGGCCGGATACGGCCGGCCTCACGACCATCATCATCTATAATTTCATTGCCGCGATCTACACCATGAGCATTACGCTCGCGCTCTGCAAAATGCTTGGCGTTGAAGGCACCGAAGCACGCGTGCGCGGCGCGGTAGCGGGCGACGGCCTCGGTTCGGCGATCGCCGTGCTGTTCGGCGGCGTGCCGTTGATTTCGTACGATCAGAACGTCGGTGCCATTTCCCTGACCGGGGTAGGCAGCCGCTACGTGGTTGCAGTCGCCGGCGCGATCCTGATCGTGATGGCGTTCCTGCCGAAGATCGGCGCCATCATTGCTATCGTGCCGCCGTTCGTTCTTGGCGGGACGCTCATCTTCATGTTCGGCATGATCGCCGCGGTGGGTGTTGGCATTCTCACCGACAGCCTGCGAACACACCGCGACATATTGCTGGTTGCCGCGTCTTTCGGACTGAGCACGGCGATCAATTTCGCGCCGCCGTCATTGCTCGCCTCGGTTCCAGCTTCGTTGCATATTCTGGCGGGCGACGGAATCGTCGTCGGCACGGCAACCGCCATTCTTCTCAATCTGCTGCTGCCCAAGGAAACGTGAGTTACGCTTACAACGCCAGCCAAGAGGTTCCGTCATGAGTACATCATCGTTCGAAGCCGACTTTGAGGTCGCAGCACGCATCGCTCACGTGATGCCGGTGAAGGGCTTGGGCGAGAAGGTCGATCCGCGCCACACCGCGCTGGTGATCATCGATATGCAGAACGACTTCATCGACGACGAGGGTCTGATCGCGCGCGAAGGCCGCGACGTTTCGCAAGCCAAGGAAATGGCAAAACACCTGCCGGAATTGATTAAAGCCGCGCGGGCGGCCGGCGTTTTCGTGGTATTCGTGCGCAACGTCTATACCAGCGAGCAGAATTTTTATCTGTCTGACGTCTGGCTGGAGCAGGCGGCGCGTAAGCGTAACGGTGGCTACACGCGCATTCCCGTTTGCGCCGCGGGTTCCTGGGGTGGCGATTTTTACGGCGAAATAAAGCCGGAGCCGCACGATCCGATCGTCACCAAGCATCGTTATAGTGCGTTTTACAACACAGATCTCGACACCATCTTGCGTGCGAACGGCATCCGCACGGTGGTATTCACCGGCGTCGTCACCAATGTCTGCGTCGAGACCAGCGCACGCGAAGCGTTCGTGCGCGATTATTACGTCGTGGTAGCGAACGATGGCACCGCCGCGTATTCGCAAGATGACCACGACATGACACTGAAGAATATCGACCGTTTCTTCGGCGAGACGGCATCGAGCGAAGAAATCAGCGCGTTTTGGCCCGTGCGCAACACAAAGGGCCGACGGGAATGATGGCTGGGAAGTCGGAGATCCGCGATGGAATGCGGATCGATTGGGATGCGCCGGTTGAAATGGACGACGGCGTGGTGTTGCGCGCCGATGTGTTCCGGCCGATCGCGGCGGGAAAATACCCTGTCATCATGAACTATGGCCCATACGCAAAGGGCCATGCGTTTCAGGATAGCCGCAAATTCGCCTGGGAACGGATGATCGAGCAGAAGCCTGAAGTCGCTGCCGGATCGAGCAACAAATATCAGAATTGGGAGGTCGTCGATCCGGAGAAGTGGGTGCCGGACGGCTACGCGGTGGTCCGTGTCGACTCGCGTGGCACGGGACGTTCGGCCGGCTATGTCGATCCGTGGTCGCCGCGCGAAACCAAGGACATTTACGACTGTATCGAGTGGGCAGCCGCGCAAAACTGGTGCAGCGGCAAAGTCGGTCTGAACGGTATTTCTTATTTCGCGATGAATGCTTGGCAGGTGGCCGAGCTTGCGCCGCCACATTTGACCGCGCTATGCGCGTGGGAAGGCGCGGCCGATCATTATCGCGAGACTTGCTACCACGGGGGCATTTATTCCGAATTCATCTCGAACTGGTATCCGCGCGCGATCGTGCCGGTCCAGCATGGCGTTGGCGCGCATGGCGCGCGCAGCCGCGTGACCGGCGAGACGATCACCGGACCTGAGACGCTTACGCCCGAGGAATTGGAAAAAAACCGGCGCGACATCATCGCCGATGCACTCGATCACCCATTCGATGACGATTATCACAAGGCTCGTACGCCTAACCTTGAGAAGATCGCTGTGCCGTTTCTTTCCGCCGCCAATTGGGGCGGGCAGGGCATCCATCCGCGGGGCAATTTCGAAGCCTTCATGCGTGCGCCGGCCAAGCAAAAGTGGCTGGAGGCGCACGGCGACACCCATTGGCGCGAGTTCTACACCGATTACGGTGTGAAGCTGCAGAAGCGCTTCTTTGGGCACTTCCTGAAAGGCGAAGAAACCGGATGGAGCAGGCAGCCGGCCGTGCAGTTGCTGGTCCGGCATCCGGGCGAGAAGTTCGTCGAACGCCACGAGAACGAATGGCCGCTCGCGCGCACGCAATGGACGAAGTTCTATCTCGACCCGGACGGCAAAAAGCTGACGCGCACGCCGGGTGAGCGGGACGTGACGCTGGACTATGACGCATTGGGTGAGGGCATGACCTTCAGCATGGGTCCCCTCGATGCTCCGATGGAAATCACCGGCCCGGCCGCCGCGAAGCTGTTCGTGTCGTCTTCCACGACCGATGCCGATTTGTTCGTGATTCTGCGTGTGTTTGCGCCGGACGGGACCGAAGTGACGTTTCAAGGCGCGCAGGACCCGCACACACCAATTGCGCAAGGCTGGTTGCGTGCCTCGCACCGCAAGCTCGATGCAAAGCGCAGCCTGCCATATCGCCCCTATCACGCCCATGATGAGCTCCAGCCGCTCACCCCTGGCACGCCGGTCGAACTCGACATCGAAATCTGGCCCACCTGCATCGTTGTGCCTGCTGGATACAACGTCGCGTTGACGATTCGCGGGAAGGATTACGAATACGGTGGTGCTCCCGTCGTTGCGCCGCATGTGCCTTACCCGCTGCGCGGTGTCGGGCCATTCATTCATGCGGAAGCTAAAGACCGCCCGGCGGCTACGTTTGGCGGCAGGAACACGCTGCATTTCGGAGGGGGCCGTCAGCCGTGGGTCATGCTGCCGGTTATTCCTCCAGCCGGAGGCGCGTGACGTTCACGCGGCAGCCAGGATAGCCCGGCCCTTTCGTTCGGATGGAAAGAAGAAGAAATTATTGAT
>Ga0134126_10011881_pt1 | contig 10987 bp, 12 predicted proteins | sample KB31752_FD_96881 | JGI IMG/M metagenome (GOLD analysis project Ga0134126, IMG submission 96881) | Terrestrial soil microbial communities with excess Nitrogen fertilizer from Kellogg Biological Station, Michigan, USA - KB3-175-2 | ecosystem: Environmental > Terrestrial > Soil > Unclassified ... | reverse complement strand
GGTGTTCGTGTTGACGCTAAAGGACATAGTCTTCTCCATTCCATTCTGGTGGGTGACGGCGTTCTGCGCGTCGAGGGCGAACGCGCCCCGCGCTTGAAATTCGCAAGCGCCGTGCCAGAACCGGCTCTGCCGTAAACCTTATAAGCTTCTGTTTTTATTGCTATATTTTCGCGCGTCGCGGGGCGCCGGTTAGGCATATTTTGCCGCCCGGCAGAAACGGAAAAGGCCGGCGCAGGGGCCGGCCTTTTTTTCGGAGCGGAAGGCGGCGGATCAGGCGGCGCCGTGCAGGCCCTGCATGATCGTGCGGTTGATCTCGATCAGCGGATCGAGCGAAGCGCCATTGCGCGTCACCTGCTTGGAATATTTCGAGACCCACAGCGACAGCGAGACGATCTTGGCGCGCACGTCATGGGTGAGGGCGTTGCGATCGTCCATGCAGTCGGCGGCCAGGGTGCGCCAGAGAGTCCGGTTCCAGTCGATGGCTTCGGCCAGGGGGCCGCCGGCGATGCCGCGCTGCTGCGCATCGATCAGTGCGCCGGTGACCTGACCGAACAACCGGTATTCGGTGGCGCGAGGGTCTTCAGTGACCTGCTGCGCGTGCTGATAGGCTTTCAGGGTCATAGTTCAAGCGTTCCTGTTCAAAGTCGAAAAGTTTGCGGCACGAGATCAGCGCCTTGTAGTAGGCCCCCGCCATGACGTCCCGGCTGATCTCGATGCAGGTGGAAAGCGTCTGGCGGTTCTTTACCGCGCCCATGAACTCGGTCATGCGCAGCGCGAATTCGTTGTAGTACTGCTCGGTAGCCTCGGGATCGAGATACATCATCATGATGGGCACATAGATGCGGCGCGCCGGCGTCGTAGCCTCGTGCGGCTGCATGATGTCCTTCTCGCGCAGCAGCGCGGCCTTGTTCTGGATGACCAGGCTGGTGCGCTTGTCGCCATTGGTCAGGACGGCGCCGTTGAGGACGAATTTCTCGCCCGGCTTCAAGGACAATTTCAGCGGCATCGCATTCTCTCCCGGCGCGTCCTCAAGGACCCGCAGGACGCGAGACTAAGCCCTGCATGGTTAACAAAACGCTTGCGAATTGGCGCTTCGCGTTTACGCGGGATTAGGCATGATCGCCGCTTAATGGCTGCAGAATCCTCCGGAAATTCAGCCATGGCGCAGCCAGTCCCCGTACCGTCGATGGATGCCCTTGTCGGCATGGACGCAAAGCTCGCCGCCATCGCCAAGCTCGAGATGCTGCAGGAGGAAGTCGACGCGGCGATCGCGCGCAAGAAGTCGAACGGGTTTCTGCGCCGCTCCATCAAGGCCTGGCGACGCGGCGATATCGTCCGCGCCGGACAGCTGGCCCTCGAGTCCACAGGAATCGACGACACCAATTCCAAGGCCTATCACGTGCTCGGCATGGCGCTGGAGCGGATGGGGCACCTGCACAAGGCGCTCGTCACCTATCAGCGCGCCTTCGAGCTCGATCCCGAAGATCCCGAGCTGCTCATCAATCTCGGCCTGATCGCCTGGAACATGAAGCAGATCGAGGGCGCGGCGCGGATGTTCAGCCTGTACATCGAGACCTGCCCCGACAGCCCGCTCGGCTACAACAATCTGGGCTCCGTCCTGTGCGACATGGGCCGGCCCGAGGATGCGATCGAGACCTTGCGCTCGGCGATCTTCCGCATGCCGCAGGAACCGATCCTGTGGAACGCGCTGGCGACCGTTCTGGCCGAGGAAGGCCGCGCCGAGGAAAGCCTCGTCTTCTACAACGAGTCCGTCCGGCTCGACCCCAGCTTCGCGCGCCTGCACCACAATCTGGGCTACGCCTATGCCCATCTCGGCATGCTGAAGGAGTCGCTCGCGGAGTACGAGAGCTCGCTCAAGCATGTGAAGGATCCGGCCGAGAGGCTCGAGACCGAGCATTCCCGCGCCATCTGCCTGATCGGCATGGGCCGCCTCGAAGAAGGCTTCCGCGAATTCGAGGCCCGCAACAACCGCCGCTTCCGCGCCTTCGTGAATCACCTGATCAAGGCGCCGCAATGGCAGGGCGAAGACCTTTGCGGCAAGCGCATCGCCGTCATCGGCGAGCAGGGGCTTGGCGACGAGTTCATGTTCGCCAACATCCTTCCCGATCTCGCCCGCATGGTGGGCGACAAGGGCTTGCTGCAGATCGCGGTCGATCAGCGCCTGGTGACGCTGTTCCAGCGTTCCTTCCCCAACGCCGAAGTCGGCGCCTATGACGACCGCACGCTGATCGATCCCGACGGCAACAAGCCGCTGCGCTTCGTCAAATTCATCACCGACACCCAGGAGCCGGACTATTGGGTGCCGATGGGATCGGCGCTGCAATATCTGCGCAAGGATATCGGCGACTTCCCGCACGAGGCCTTCATCCTCCCCGACCAGGGCCGCGTGCGGAAATTCCGTGCGGCGCTGGAATCCAAGGGGCCGGGGCCGTTCGTCGGCATCTGCTGGCGTTCGATGATGCTGGCGGCCAAGCGGGCGAAATACTATTCGGCGCTCGACATGTGGGAGCCGATCCTCAAGATCCCCGGCGCGACCTTCGTCAGCCTGCAATATGGCGACGCGGCGGAGGAGATCGCCCGCGTGCGCGAAAACTTCGGAGTCGAGATTCACACGCTCGACGTCGACCTGAAGGACGACATCGACGGCGCAGCCGCGCTGTCGGCGGCGGTGGATCTTGTGATCTCCGCCCCCACGGCGGCGGCGGCGAATGCGGGCGCGGTCGGCAGCGAGGTCTGGTTCCTGACGGCGGGCCGTACCTGGCCCCAGCTCGGCACCGACGAATACCCCTGGTACCGCAAGACGCATGTCTATTCGCCGGCGAAATTCGGCGACTGGGCATCGCTGATCCCGCAGGTCGCGGGCGACCTCGCGCTGTTCGTGCAGCGCAAGAGCCGGTCTTAGCCGCCAACGCCCGGCGCGCCCGCGCCACCATATGGGCGCAGGCGATCGCCGCCCGGGCGCCCGCGATCAGCCGCTTGACCTCGGCGCGCCGTTCGCGGACGGCGCGGCTGTAGCGGCCGTGCTTCAGGCGATTGCGATTTCCGGGCGGCGCGCCACGCCGGCCGAATTGAACCTCACTTCCCGGGAGGGGGTGGGGGGTCGGCAGCGACATGGCGGACATTGATGTCGTGGTTGAACTGGCCGCTCAGCTTGGCGAGCGCCAGCACGATGTCGGCGGAGGTCTTGGCGATCTGGATCGCGTGCCCGAATTCGGAGCCGCGGCGATTGCCGTATTCGTCGTATTCCAGAGTGATCTGGCCGGCGCGCGTGAGCGCGTCGCGCATGCCGTCGGTGAGCAGCGCGAGCTGTTCGTCGAGACGGGCCTCGATGCCCGAAGGGCGGCTTTCCGTTTTTCGCCCGGCGGCGTTCTCTTGAGTCATGCGAGGAAAGTTGTCTCTCAGGCGCCGCGATTCAAGGGCAAAATGGAGACAAAATACTTATCCACGATCACGATTTTCAGGTGCTTGAGAAATCACCGTTTTTCGAAACGGGGTGTTGGATAAGTCGTCGATTCAGGCCGTGGCGCTATCCTACTGACCCTTGCGCAGGTTCTGCTCGACCGAGACGAGGCAGCGCTCATAGCCGTCGGTGCCGGGCGTGTAGCCGCGGGCCTGGCAGAATTGCGGCGCCTGGGGGCAGCCTTGCGCCGTGCAGCCATTGGCCATCGGCGCGGTGCTGTCGCTCGAATCGTCGCCGAACAGGGTCACGTCTTCGCAGCCGCCGAGCAGCGCCGCAAATGCGATAACGACAAGGCCCGCGCGCAAATTCATCTCGATTCCATGCCCCTGCTCCCGACGGCGATTCTATAGCGCCGCGCCGGCGCGCTGCCTATGGCGCGGATGGCGTTTGTGCACATGCGCGGCGGGCAGCCCGGCCGGTCCAGAGCTGTCCGGCCTGCATGCGTTTCGCCCGCACGCCGGGTCAGAAACGCTATTTCTCCTTCGTCAGGAATTTGCGCACATCCTTGGCCGACTGGTCGGCGACTTCTTCCATCGGGATGTGGCCGGTATCGGCGTAGACGATCACCTTCGAGCCGGGGATGGCGTCGTGCCAGGTGGCGGCGGCGGCGACCGGGATGAGATGATCCTTCTCGCCCCACAGGATCAGCACCGGCATGGTCAGCGCGCCGACATGGTCCTTCACATAGCTGTTGTCGACCGGCGCGTATTGCGAGAAGCGCTCCGCCGTCGCCTGGCGCGAGCCCGCCATGCGCGCGAAGTCGGCATATTGCTCGATCATCGCCGGCGTCAGGATCTGCTTGCGCACGATGGCGTCGCCCAGGCCCTCGCGGACCAGCGGCGTCGGATCGAGATGATTCAGGACCGGCCTGAGCCACGCCATCCGCAGCAGACGGAAGGCGATCGGCGGGCTGTCGCCCTGCTTCGACGGCATGCCGCCGGCGTCGACCAGGATCAGCGCGCTGACGCGGTCGGGATGCTCCTCGGCGAAGCGCGCCGCCACGCCGCCGCCCATCGAATTGCCGGCGAGCGCGAAGGTCTTGAGGCCGAGCTTGTCGGCGAAGGCGAGAACGAAATTCGCCATGCCGGCCCCGGTGTAGTCGTGGTTCGGCGTGGCGCCGGTGAGGCCGTGCCCGGGCAGATCGACCGAGACGACGCGGAATTTGTCGGACAGCGTCTTGGACCACGGCTCCCAGGTGAACAGCGAGGCATTCGAGCCATGCAGCAGCAGGAGCACCGGCGCGTCAGCGGCGCCGCGGATGCGGTAATGGGCGCGCGCCGGCGCGGACGATGCGGCGGCCTGCGGCAAGGTCGAGGTGTAGGCGACATCGACGAACTGCGACGGCGGCGTTGCGTATTTCGCCTCCAGCACGGCACGCGGAATGTCGGGCGCGCTGAGCAGATAGAATCCGATGCCGAGCACCGCCGCGATCGCGACGACAATTCCGATGAACCAGCGCATGAAGGCCTCCCCGTCGAAGGCGGGGGTTATAGCAAAGTTTTTCTCCCTCTCCCCCATCTTTGGGGGAGAGGGCGGGGTGCGGGGGTGGTGCTGAAGAGTCAAGGAGCGTGCGAGAATACTCGGCGGGGACTTTCGCCAGGGTTTGCCGCCCCCTCACCGTTCGGCCTGCGAAAAACGTCCTGCCGGACGTTTTTCGGGCCGAAACCTCTCCCCCGCTGCGCCGGAGTTTTCTCAGTTAATACTCCAGCCCGCCGGGGCCGGGATCGTCGGGCGGGCGCGGCAGCGAGACGATCGCGGGTTCGGCCCTGGGCGTCGCGAGCCGGCGCGGCGGCGGCGCGGGAAGGATTTCGGCGTGCGGCGTTTCGGCGCCCCAGGCCAGCGTGTCGAAATTCGAGCAATTGCGGCAGACGGCGGACCATTCGCCCTGCGTCGCGCCGCAATGGCGGCAGCGCCATTCGGCGTCGCGCGGCGCGCGCGCGGCGCGGGCGAGCCAGGCATGGGCCAGCGTCGCGTCGCCGCGCTCGCCTTCCTCGATCTCGCCCATCAGGGCGCAGACCCGCGCACTGGCGCTGTCGGTGGCGAACGGCGCCAGCAGGCGGCGCGCCTCGGTCCAGTTGCCGGCGAGGACCGCTTCCTCCGATTCCAGCAGCCGGCTTTCGAAATGATCGCGGTTGAGATGGGCGAGCCCGGCGAGCCGCGCGGCGCGCTGCTCATGGCTCTCGTCCGGTTTCATCGCGGCATAGGCTTCGGCGAGATCGGGATGCGGCGCGATCGCCCAGCACGCTTCGATCACGTTCTGCGCGCGCCACAGCTTGCCAGTGCCGGCGAGCTTCTTCGCGGCGAGAATGGCGGCGGGCAACAGGCCGGGGTCGAGCGACAAGGCGTCGTTGGCGCGCTCGAGCGCGGCTTCGCTCTCGCCGCGACGGTCGGCGTCGAGCGCTTCGGCCGCCAGCAGCACGGCGCGGCGGCGGCGCAGCACGGGAGCGTCGAGCAGCTTGAAGCGGGCGCTGTCGTCCAGCACCTTGCGCGCATCCGCCCAGTCGCCATGCGCGGCCTTGAGCTCGAACAGTGCGGTGGCGGCCCAGCCGACGCGCGGCCTGAGCGCGTGCGCGCGTTCGGCAAACACCAGCGCCTGGTCCGGCTGGTTGTCGCGCGCCGCCAGCAGGAAGAGCCCGCGCAGGCCGAGAAACTCCGTCCGGTCGTGATGCAGCATGGCGCGCCAGGCGTGGCGCTGACCGGCCTCGTCGCCGTCGAGCACGGCGCTTTGCGCGTGCAGGAGCAGCGCTAGCGGATGGCTGCCCAGGATGCCGCGGGCGCGTTCCGCCTGGCGGCGCGCTTCCGCCGCGTCGCCCGAGGCGATCGCGATCAGGCCTTCGCTGAGCGCATCGTTGCCGCGGCGCATGCGGCGCGCGTTGAACCAGGCGCCGATCGCGCCGGGGCTGGTGATCAGCGTCGAGATCAGCCGCGCCAGCACGACGACGGCAATCGTGAACAGCACCGCGAGCGCGATGGCGACCGCGGCGCTCATATGGATCTCGTAGGCGTCGAGGGTGAAGACGAGTTCGCCCTGGCGGTCGGCGATCCACACGATGCCGGCCGCGAGCAGGCCGGCGGCGATCAGGATGCCGATCAGGCGGATCATGGCGCCGCCAGTACCGCGGCCATGCGGCGGGCGAGCGCGGCGGTGCCGGCGTCGATAGCGCTGCGCGCCAGTGCGTCCCGCAGCCAGGGTTGCAGCACGTTGCCCGCGGCGCCGTGCACGCGCTGCGCTTCGCGGATCGCATCCTCGAGATTTCCTTCGTCCAGCCGCGCGCCGACGCGGGCGAGAACGGCTTCGCTGTCGTTGCCGGCGCGATCGCCGGTGCGACGGATCACGACGAGATTGCTCATATTCGCCCAGAGTCGGCCCAGCCAGGTCTTCGCGCCCGATGCGCGCTCCGCCGCCAGCGCGCGCGACGCGAAGCCGGGAAAGCGCGCCGCGAGGGCGAGCTGGGTGGGCGCGCCGCGCGGCGCGATCCGCGCGAGTGCCGCCGCCTCGGGCGTGCCGGGCATCAGGGCGTCGAACGTCCTGAGCTCGGCCGTGAAGGGTTCTGCGGTGGCGCTCACGCGCACCAGATTGGCGAGCGCGATCTCGGCGGCGGCGCGTTTCATCGCCGCGGTGGGATCGACGCTTTCCAGATGCGCGATGCGCGCCGCGAGCGCCGCCTGCTGCGTCTGCAGCGCGGCCACGCGCTGCGGCAGATCGGAGAGCTGGGTGTTGCGCTCGAGTGCTGCCAGCCGCAGATCGAGATCGGCGAGGCGGCGGTCGGAGGCATCGAGCCGCGCTGCAGCTGCGGGATCGGGCGTCGCTTCGAGCTTGGCCACGCGCGCGGTGAGCGTCGCGAGGTCGCGCTGCGATTGCGCCAGCGCCGCTTTGGTCCCGTCGTCGGGCTTCGGCCGTTCCAGCGCGGCGAGCCGCGCCTCGTCCGCCGCCAGCCTGTCGTGCAGACGAAGCGTCTCGTCGGCCGGCTTGTTCGCGTTCATCTCCATGACGACCAGGAACGCGACGGCGACGACGACCGCGAGACCGAGCAGGACCGCGATCAGCCATGCACCGCCGGATCGCGGCGGCGGTCCATGCATCGTGCGCGGGGAATCGCTGGCGCTCATGCGCCAAGTATGGCGGCGCTAGGCGAGGGCGTCGAGCAGCGCCGCCTGGTTGGGGTGGGCGGCGATGCGGACGGAGTTGAAGCGCAATCCGGCGAGCGGCGCGGCGGCGGCTTCGCTGATGCAGCAGGCGGTGAGCGCGGCGCAGGCGGGTTCGAGGCCGGCGCGGACAAGGCAGGCGGCGAAGGCCTGTGCGCTGCGGGCGGAATAGATCAGCACCGCATCGACCGTGCCGGCCGCGAGCGCGGCGTGCGCAAGCGGCGGAAAGGCGTCGACCGCGGGCACGTCGTAGAGCACCTCGACATGCACCGTGTATCCCGCCTGCCGCAGCAGGCCCGCGAGACGGCCCTCGGCTTCGGCGCCGGCGGCGTGGAGCAAGGCGCCGTCCTTTGGCCGGGCCCAGCCGCCGACGGCATTGGCCAGAGTCTCGACCGTGCCATTGGCGTCGCGCACCTCCGTGAAGCCGGCGTCGCGCGCGGCCGCCGCCGTCTGTGAGCCGACCGCGAAGACGGGGAAGTCGCGCCGCGAGGTGCGTCGCGCGAAGGCGCGCACGCCATTGGCGCTGGTGGCGAGAATGGCCTGCACGCCGTCGAGATGCAGCGCGTGACCGTCGTGGTATAGCACGCTGAGCAGCGGCGCGACGATCGCCGCGTGGCCGCGCGCCCGCAATAGCGCGGCAGTCTCCTCGGCGTCGTCGATGGGCCGCGTGACAAGGACGCGCATCAGAGCGCGAGCCACTTCGCCACGCTGGGCTTCAGCCTTTCACCCGCTTCGCGGCCGGCGCGTTCGGCTTCGTGGCGCGGATCGCGACCGAGCGGGAGCGTGAAGGCTGCGGTCTCGAACGCGCTGCCGTCCGGCGCCAGGACTTCGCCGCGGAACGCGAGCGTGTCGCCCGCGAGAGTCGCGAGCCCCGCAATCGGGGTGCGGCAGGAACCGTCGAGCGCCGCCTGGAAAGCACGCTCGCAGGTGAGCGCGATCTCGCTCGGCTTGTGATTGAGGCGGCCGGTGATTTCGCGCGCCAGCGTGTCGGTCTCGCGGATCTCGATGCCGATGACGCCCTGGCCGAGCGACGGCAGCCAGTCCCTGGGATCGAGCACCTGCGTCGCGCGCGCGGCGAGGCCGAGCCGCTTCAGACCGGCGAGCGCGAGGAAGATCGCGTCCATCTCGCCGTCGTCGAGCTTGCGCAGGCGCGTGTCGACGTTGCCGCGCAGCAGGACGATGTCGAGATCGGGCCGGGCGCGCGCGGCCTGGGCGCTGCGGCGCACCGAAGACGTGCCCAGCCGCGCGCCCTTCGGCAAAGCCGCGAAGGTCTTCGCCTTGTGCGACAGGAAGGCCTCGCTCGGATCCTCGCGTTCGAGGAAGGCGCTGAGCGACAGGCCGGGCGGCAATTGGGTCGGCACGTCCTTCATCGAATGGACGGCGAGGTCGATCTCTTCGCGCAACAGCGCGTCTTCCAGCTCCTTCACGAAGAGCCCCTTGCCGCCGGCATCGGCAAGACTGCGATCCTGGATGCGGTCGCCCGAGGTCTTGAGGATGACGATCTCGCAGGCCTGCGCGCCGAGGCGATCGCGCACCATATTGGCCTGCACCAGCGCGAGCTTCGAGCCGCGGGTTCCAAGGCGAAGGGTGCGGTTTTGCGGCATGACGGCAAACGGTCTAGAGACGGCTGAGGATGCTGACAATAGCGCAAACGCCGTGAACGAGCTGACGGTCCTGGGCATCGAGACGAGCTGCGACGAAACCGCGGCCGCGGTGGTGCGCGGGCGCGCACCCGGTCCGGGGACGATCCTGTCGAACATCGTGTTCAGCCAGCTCGAGGCGCATAAGCCCTATGGCGGCGTGGTGCCGGAGATCGCGGCGCGGGCGCATGTCGAAAAGATCGACGGCATCGTGGCCGAGGCGCTGGCGGCGGCCAATGTGAAGCTCACCGATTGCGACGCCATCGCGGCGACGGCAGGCCCGGGCCTGATCGGCGGCGTCATGGTCGGGCTGACGACCGCGAAGGCGCTGGCGCTGGCGGCGGGAAAACCGCTGGTCGCGGTCAATCATCTGGAAGCGCATGCGCTGACGGCGCGGCTGACCGACGGCGTGGAATTTCCCTTCCTGCTGCTCCTGATTTCGGGCGGGCATTGCCAGTTGCTGGGCGTGGAAGGGGTGGGCCGCTTTCGCCTCTACGGCACAACGATCGACGACGCGGTGGGCGAGGCGTTCGACAAGGTCGCCAAGCTGCTCGGCCTGCCCTATCCCGGCGGGCCGCGCCTGGAAGAACTCGCGTCGGGCGGCAATCCCAAGGCCTATCCCCTGCCCCGGCCGATGCGGGGGCGCGCCGGTTCGGATTTCTCCTTCTCGGGCCTGAAGACAGCCGTGCGCCTGATCGCCGACGACCCAAACATCGACAAGGCGGGGCTCGCCGCCTCGTTCCAGCGCGCCGTGACCGACATCCTCGCCGACCGTACGGCGGCGGCGATGGTGCGGTTCAAGCGTGAATTTCCCGATACGGCGTCACCGGTTCTGGTGCTGGCGGGCGGCGTTGCGTCGAATGGCGCGATCCGTGCGGCGCTCACCGCGCTCGCCGCGCGCGAAGGCTTCCAGACAAAAATACCCCCGCCCAGGCTGTGCACGGACAATGCCGCGATGGTGGCCTGGGCAGGGGTTGAGCATGGCCAGCTGGGCTCGTTCGACGGCATTGGGGTTTCGCCGAAGGCCCGTTGGCCACTTGCCGGAACGCCGCTCGGGGGGAGGGATGGCGCGCCGGCGAAGGTGGTTTAGACGTTCACGAAAACGCTGAACGCCAGGACGCCGGCCATCACGAGAACCGCAGCCGTGAACAGGTTGGCGACGGTGCCGCTGAGCCGCGAATGCTGGGCGGGGACGTAGTTGGTAACGTTGGTCATGGTGCCTCTCCTTTGATGTTCGGCGCCGCTGCCTGGCATCGCCGTCGAAATCCGTTGCCGGCTCTTGCCGACAGGTGGGATATAGGAGGGGGCCCGCTCCTTTCAATGAACGAAATGTGAAATATTTAGCGTTCAACGATCTGTTTACATCGTATAAGCAGTTGTTTCAATTGAAGATTGGTGCATTGCAGCGTAAAGCTATGCGCTGGGAACATGGATGGAATGAGCCCAACGTGAAGATCGCCACTTGGAATATCAACTCGGTGAGGCTGCGGGCGCCGCTGCTGGCGCGGTTTCTCCGCGAGCACCAGCCGGACGTCGTGGCGCTGCAGGAAACCAAGGTCGAGAACGGGCTTTTCCCGGCCAAGCCCTTCGCCCAGCTCGGCTATGTCCACCAGGCGATCAACGGGCAGAAGGGCTATCACGGCGTCGCGGTGCTCTCGAAGCTGCCGTTCCGCAAGACCGAGGTGCTGGGCTTCTGCCGCGAGGGCCATGCCCGGCACAT
>Ga0134126_10011880_pt1 | contig 10988 bp, 3 predicted proteins | sample KB31752_FD_96881 | JGI IMG/M metagenome (GOLD analysis project Ga0134126, IMG submission 96881) | Terrestrial soil microbial communities with excess Nitrogen fertilizer from Kellogg Biological Station, Michigan, USA - KB3-175-2 | ecosystem: Environmental > Terrestrial > Soil > Unclassified ... | reverse complement strand
CGAACCAATCCATCGCTGATGCCAAGATGCCGTCGCAACTCCGGATCCAGATCGGCATGGGTGGTTGAAGATGGATGCGTGATCAGAGTTTCCAAGCCTCCCAGACTTTCTGCGCGCGAGCAGAGCTGCACTTGATTCAGCATGCGAATCGTAGCGTCGTATCCTGCTTTCAACTCAAATGCAACCATGCCGCCGGCCGCGCCCTGCTGTTTGTCTGCCAAAGTCTTTTGCGGACACGATTTCAGGCCGGGGTAATAAACACGGGACACCGCAGGATTGCTCTCCAGCCATTCAGCAATAGCCTGGGCATTTTCACAATGAAGCTTCAATCTCGCGGGCAGGGTCTTCATTCCCTGCAGCGCCAGCCACGCCTCGAAGGGCGCCTGCGTTGTGCCGATGGTCTTGCGAATCAGACGAAATCGTTCCAGCAGCTTCTCATCCTTTGAGGCTAGTGACCCGCCCACGGTCGCGTTATGGCCGTCAATATACTTTGTAGTCGATAACAGAGAAATATCTGCGCCCAATTCAAAAACGTTCTGCAATATGGGTGTCAGGAATGTGTTGTCAACGGCCAGCAGAGTCGAATGGCGCTTGGCAATCTCCGCAACCGCGGCAATGTCACTCAGCTTCAGCGTCGGATTTCCCGGCGTCTCCAGAAAGACAATGCGAGTGGCGGGCGTGATCGCCGCTTCAACATTGGCCGGATCGGAAGTATCCACAAAGGAGGCGGCGATGCCGAGATGATCAAGAACTTCGCGAAACAGGCGCATCGTGCCGCCGTACACAACGTCGGTCAACACGACGTGATCACCGGCCTTCAACACCGAAAGAAACAGTGTCGTCACCGCGGCCATGCCGGTTCGAAAACAAACTGCCGGCGGTGTTCCTTCCAGTGCGCCAATTGCCTTTTCCAGCGCATCCACGGTCGGGTTTGACACGCGTGAGTAGCTGAATCCTTTATCGACGCCGACTGCGTCGTGCACGAACGTGCTGGTTTGATATAGAGGAAACAGGATCGAACTGGCGTGGGAGTCCAGCGATCGTCCGCCATGAATCGCGACGGTAGAGATGTCCAAATCTGGTGAGCTCAAAACGCAATCTCCATTCGGGCTATGCAATGGTTCCTGGGAGAAACTGGCCGTGGCGGGAACTCCCCAGGCGGCTGCCAGAATGAAGATTGAGCGGGATAACTCAGACTTCTGAAGCTGGCCTGCGACCGCCTGGGGCGCACATGGCCATATACATTCGAAGAGGTTGAATCTTCGTCACTCGGCAGAACTCCAGCACCAAAGAAGTTGCTAAATTGTAGCATAGGAACTAAGCGATCCAAGCCGGTCCACGCGGTTGGAGATCGCAAGAATTTCAAGAAAAATGCTGCTAAAAATTATTGCTGTTGGAAATCCCGTATTGCGGCAAACGACGCGCGCGCTCACGCCCAAAGAAGTTCGCAGCCCAGAAATCATAAACTTGATTGAGTACATGCGGGAGACGCTGCGCGACGCGCCTGGAGTTGGATTGGCCGCGCCGCAGATTGGTCAATCCTTGAACCTGGCTGTGATTGAGGATCGCGTGGAATATCACAAAGCGGCGACCGATGCCGAATTGAAGGAAAGAGAGCGCGTGCCCGTCGACTTCCACGTGCTGGTCAATCCACAGATTGAATCGATGTCGGATGCGCAGGTTTCCTTCTTTGAGGGCTGCCTGAGTCTTCCAGGTTTTATGGCGGAAGTTCCGCGCTCGCGCTCGGTCCGTGTCACCTGCTTCGATCACCACGGCAAGCCGCGAGTCATCGAAGCCAAAGGATGGTACGCGCGCATTCTGCAGCACGAGATCGATCATTTACATGGCAAAATCTACATCGATAGCATGCAGAGTCAGACGTTTTCTACGCTCGACAACTATCAACGTCACTGGAAAAATCGCGCGACAGGACGCTAAGACATCCACGTGAGGGCCGCGGCGTGGCCATTTGACAGAAAATTGCTGCGCGCACTATCCTCAGACTTCAAGAGAAAGTTTCGACGCATGCGAAGATTGGCAATGATGCAAAACGCTCCAACCCGCCGTTGTCTGTGCTGTTGCTGCAGTTGTAGGCGGCTGTGTCCATGAGCGAATTGAACTAAGACAAATTCGTACAACCATGGAAACCCACCTGCAACCGAGTGGGTTTTTTAGTTTTCGTGGTTCAACCTAGGGCACCGGTGGTGAAGTGGCTAACGCGCTGGTCTGCAAAACCAGTATTCGCGGGTTCGATTCCCGCCCGGTGCTCCATACTTTGCAAGCTGCTCCAACTCCGAAGATTGATTGCCTTGGCCGGTTTTCAGCGTTAGCCTGAGTCGGAGAGGCCAACAGATGCGCTGCCACTTCCGGAGATTTCTCTTTCCAGTTTTACTCAGCTTTATTCTTGTCGCCGCCAACTCTCCAATGGCCAAGGCGCAATCGCAGTCCACACCTCCGAATTTGCATGGAGCCTATCGCTTTGAGCGCGCCAATTGGGTCTATGTCCATCTGCAAGGCACGCCCCACCAAATCGGTTTCGGCAATGGCTATCTGCTGGCCCCGGAAATCGAGGATGGTTTTCATGCCATCCGGCTGGAAGACACGCACAGCACGCATCGCACCTGGGATTTTTATCGAGCGACCGCGAAGAATGTCTACTGGCCGCATATTGAAGCCGAGTATCGCCAGGAACTGCAAGGAATCGCGGACGGTCTGAAGGCCCACGGCATCACCGATATGGATATCTGGGATGTTGTCGCGGTGAATGGATTTAACGAAACGGACGAGTATTACGTACCGTATCTGGAGAGCAAAGAACATCCGACTGCCGTTGCGAGTCTGGGCCCACGCGGCCGCTGCAGCGCCTTCGTCGCTACGGGCGATTGGACGCGCGACCACAAGCCAATCATCGCGCACAGCCTGTGGAGCCCGTTTCTCGAAAGCGAGCGCTGGCGGATCATGTATGACATTGTTCCGCAACGCGGATATCGCATTCTGATGGATGGATGGCCGGGCAAGATCGACAGCGGCGATGATTTCGGAATTAACTCCGCAGGGATCGCGATTACAGAAACAACAATCAGCGGATTCCACGGGTTTGATCCTAATGGCGTGCCGGAGTTTGTTCGTGGTCGCAAGGCAATGCAGTATGCCGCGAACATCGACGATTTCCAGCGGTTGATGGTGAAGGGAAATAACGGCGGCTATGCGAACGATTGGCTGATCGCGGATAACCACACCGGAGAAATCGCCCGGCTGGAACTGGGACTGAAGTACCACCGCCTGTGGCGCACCAAGAACGGCTATTTTGCCGGATCCAACTTTCCCAGCGATCCAACTCTCACCAAGGAGGAGACTACTTTCAACCCCAGCGATGCCGGCAACACGGCGAACGCGCGGCACAAACGCTGGAAAGAGCTAATGGCGCAATATAAGGGGCAGATCGATGTCCCGCTGGCACAAAAATTTCTGGCCGATCACCTCGACGCATACACCGGAAAAATGGGAGCGAATGAGCGAACATTATGCGGACACGAGGACGTCTCGGAACGTGGCGCTCCAATCTGGGGCGACCCGCCTTTCGATCCGGATGGCGCCGGCAATGCCAAGGCGGCTGACAGTTCGATGATTAGCAACATGTCATTTATGGCCCGAACCAATCGGCCTTGCGGCGAGCCGTTTCTCGTTGGGCCGTTCCTGGCGAAGCATCCTGAATTCGCATGGGAGAAGCCTGTGCTGCGGGATATGCAGGGCACTCCCTGGGCGATGTTCCGAGCGAATGATCACGCTTCCTCCACTGCCTCGATTGCGCGTAAAGCCGCCCCAGGCCTCGACGCCAATTGAGCCTGAACCCTCGATGATGAGCTCTGATAGTCCCCAGTCCTCATCGCACGCCGTCGTGAAGTTTCCGTGATCGCGCGTCTTCTGCTCGTTGCCAAAACGACGATCGTCCCTGCATCGAGAAAAGTTTCCGCCTGGGATGCAGCTTAGGCAACGGATGTGTACATCTCAACTAAATGTGCTTATTTGTCTCGCTCTTTTACTCGCAAATCGATTCCGTGCAATCTCTCACTTTGAGAAACGGTAATGGCTCGAAGGGATTTCTTCCTCGTGCTAGTGCCTGATCGCGCTGGGAATCATGCAGACAGTGCGGGACGGCGTCATCATCATGCTCGCCATTCTTCTGATCATTGCGATTGGCGAGCCGCTTCGACGCTGGCGAATCAAAAACGCGCCACCTGAACAACCCTAGCGCGGCCGACCGACCCTGACCCTTGGAGCTACACTGAAATAGCCTGCCATCCCCGTCGTTACGCCTATGAATGTGTTTTCGCGTGCAATCAAAGTCCTTATCTTGCTTATGATCGGCACGGCTTGGAGTGTACTGGCTCAGGTAAATACGGGTGAGCTTCGAATTATTGTCACATTTGCGACAGGACCCGCCGCAAATGTGCCCGTTTCCATTAGCAGTGAGGGAACGCAATATCGCAACGCACTCACGACAAATGCCTCGGGTGCGATCGACTGTAAGCAACTTCCCTTCGGCATATATTCCGTCCAGGTGGATCTTCCCGGGTTTGCGCCCGTCTCGATCAGTGCCGACATACACTCTGCAATCCCGGTCGTACGTAGCCTGCATCTCGCGCTTGCTCCAATTACGACCGTCGTCAAGGTGGCTGCGCCGAATACGCTTATCGACCCCTACATGCCATCGTCTGTGATGCAGATCGGCTCGGGTCAAATCCAAAATCGCGTGGCATCGCTACCGGGTCGATCCGTGCAGGCATTGGTGAACTCGCAACCCGGCTGGCTGTACGAGGGCAATGCGGTGCTTCATCCGCGCGGATCTGAATATCAAACACAATTTGTGATCAACGGTGTCCCGCTCACCGACAATCGTTCCCCCAGCTTTGGTCCGGAAATAGAAGCGAACGATCTGTCGTCCATCAGCGTTTACACAGCGGGGTTTCCAGCGGAATACGGTCGCAAGATGGGCGGCGTCGTGGAGTTGAACACGATTCGCGATACCAATCCTGGGCTGCACGGCCAGGTGGTGCTGTCGGGCGGCAATTACGATACCGGCACCGCCTTCGCACAATTGCAATACCTGCGCGGCAAGAACACCTTTGGCGCCACCGGCGCGGGCAGTATGACCGACCACTATCTGAACCCCGTGGTTCCTGAAAATTACACCAACACTGGCACCACCGGCGATTTTTCTGGCCACTATGAGCGCGACTTTTCCGCTGCGGATCGACTGAGCCTTGGCCTGCGGCATGAGCTTTCGCGGTTTCAAATTCCAAATGAACTGGTGCAGCAGCAGACGGGTCAGCGGCAATACGGCGACAACTTTGAAACCATGGGTACGGTTCACGACCAGCACACGTTTTCTGCCAACAGCATCGCCATGTTCGCCGGCATGGTGCGAAACAACTCCAACGACCTCACGTCCAATTCAGCTTCGACACCGATTATCGTCTTTCAGCATAATCATTTTCGCGAGGGCTACTTCAAGTCCACTTATTCTCTGCACCACGGCAATCAGGAAATGAAGGCCGGCATCGAGTCTGACAACACTTTTCTTGACGAGAATTTCCACTACATCATCACCGATCCATCGCGGTTCGATCCCGACACTCCGCCAACCTTCAGCTTTATCGCGAGCCGTCCGGACCTGGAGCAATCAGCTTTCATTGAGGATCTTGTGCGCCTGGGCAAATGGACGGTCAGCGCCGGTCTTCGCTATGACCACTATCAACTTGTCTTAAACGAGTTTGCTTTCAGTCCGCGGCTTTCCGCAGGACGTTATTTCCCCTCGGTCAACCTGATGCTTCACGCCTCCTACGACCGGGTGTTTCAGACGCCATCGTTTGAGAGCATTCTGCTTTCCAGTTCGCCCAAGGTTGATGCCCTCAGCGATCAATTCCTGCGGCTTCCGGTGCAGCCCTCTCGCGGAAACTACTACGAGATTGGTATGACCAAGGCATTTCTAGCGCGCATACGACTCGATGCGAATATGTATCGCCGAGACATGAATGATTTCGCCGACGACGACCAATTACTGAATACCGGCATCAGCTATCCCATTGCGTTCGACCATGGAGTTATCTACGGTGCGGACGGCAAGTTCGAACTGACCGGCCTCGGCACTTTCAGCGGATTCGTCAGCTATTCCTACATGGTCGGGAACGTCTGGCTACCCGTCACCGGGGGGCTCTTTCTGGGGGATGACGCAAGTGACGCCGCCAGCCAACTCTCCGGACATTTTCCCAATTCACAGGATCAGCGCAACACTGTCAGAACTCGCTTTCGAGATCAGTTAGCACCGCGCTTCTGGATTGCAGCCGGAGCAGCGTACAACTCGGGCTTGCCTTTCGAGTACACCGGCACGGAAGCCAAGGCGATCGCGCAATATGGCCGCGCGGTGGTGGGGCGGCTGAACTTTGCCCGCGGGCGTGTGCAGCCGGCGCTATTGTTCGACGCCACTGCTGCAGCGGAGGTCTACCGAAATAAGCGCGTCACAATCAATCTGCAGGCGGACGGCGCAAACCTTAGCAACGAACTCGACGTGATTGATTTTGGCGGACTCTTTTCTGGCAACGCGATCGGCCCGGCCCGCAGCTTCAATCTCCGCCTGAACACCACGTTTTGACTCAAGCGAACGATTAACCTGCCCACGCATCCAAGCTGAGCTGCCCAGCGATGCAGTTAGGTCTATAAGGCAGTTCACAGGGGCGGCGCAATGTACGCGGGCTAGCCGGGAAACAGCCGTTCCTGGCGTGATCGATCCGGATGTGAATCCACCCCATGATTGCTGCGTTCGCTGGAAGCAATCAACTTCTTACGCGTGGTTGAATGACGTGCCAACCGATTCCGAGTACGCGGATGGTTCAGAAGCGACTCCGTTTCCGGCTTGGACGTTGCGGCTTCCGACTCTGACATCCCGTCGCGATAGGTGACCATCCGCCCAGAGATCGCCGATGCCCGCTTGCCCGGAACGATGATGTCGACAAGGTTCATGGGGTCTGCCGCTGCAACGGCGATGGTAGTCGCGACAGTTGCATCAACATTGTGCGTGCGAGCCAATCGAAGCGATTCGACCGCCTCTGGCAGCGCAAATTGCTCCCCGCTGAATCCGCTAACAAACCGGCCGCCGCGCACTTCTCCGCGCGCCTCCAACCGCCGCAACACTCCCAGCAGTTCCCGCCACTTGGGCATGGTCTCCTCGCGTTTCAGCAGATCGCGAAATAAAATTCCGTAGCGCCGCAGCAAAACCCACGCTGCCGACTCCATCGCCTGGTCATCGATTCTGGCTTGTTGCGCAGCGGCAGCATTCAAGACGGAGGCATTGCGTAACAGATACCATCGTCCCGCCGCAATCCGTAGCCGCTTGCCAGGATTTTTTATTCGCTGGACATATGCTGCCGACTTGCGTTTGGAATCCATGATGGCGCGCAATTGATCGAATCCGTCAGCCGCCGCCAAGCCGGCTGCGGTCAATTCCCACAGCGCGTGTTCAATCTGCTCAGTTGTCAGATCTGTGGTTCGCTGCAGTTCTTCCACGAAGCAAGCGCCGCGGTCTTCCAACCGTGTGCGAATTTGTTGTGCGTCCGGGCTCAATGACTGGCGCAATCTCGCTTCGTCGACCGACTGGTTTTCCAGTACCGCGTCCAGCCAAAGTGCGCTCTCGCGAATGTAAAACGTAATCGGCGACATACCCGTGGGGACGACTCTGCGCGGCGCGCCACCATCGGCCCCGGACCATGCTGGATGCGGCGAAACGCGGCCCCAACCGACCGCCCCCGAGAGGCATAACTGATCGAGCCAGCGAAGATCGTAGCCCGTCACTCGATGTGCCAGGAGCGACTGTTCCCATTCAATTGCGGGCGCTTCGAAGCCTTCCAACTGCGAGAGCGCCTGCAGCACGCCTTGTTCGCCGCCGAGTTGCGTCTGCGGTGCCAGGTGCTGCCATCTAAGCACCCACTGCATATAGACGGCTGCAGAAGCGGGTTCAATTTGTTTGCGTAGATTTCCAATCGTCAACCGGTGAATGCGCTGCAGCAGGCGGCGTTCGCACCATTCGATCTCGTAGTCCGTAGGGCTTGAAGTCGCGGCGTTCTCAAATGTCCCGCGCAGAATCGTTCCCTGCATCTCAAGTTGCAACAGCTTTTGGAAAATGTCTCCGGCAGACACATCCAGAAGAGACGCCAGCGAATTTGCCGTGACAGGCCCAAGAATTTGCAGCCAACCTTGTACCAACTTCATGACGGCAGCGCCGGGGGTAACTGTATCGGTCACGTATCCATCACGTGGCCAAAGTGAAGCTGCGACGTCGAGATTTTCTGTAGCGACCCAGTGGCGACCCGTTTGGCTCTTCAGGATGCTGGCTCGCCCGCTTCGCTCGAGCCGCTCCAATAAAGATGTCCACGGAAATGTTCCCTGCTGCAGCACGGACGTGGGCAGCGCCACTACCTGAAACAGCAGGTCGTGCATTTCATGTTCGTCCCGCAAATCCGGCCAACACTCCGAGCGCACGGCCGCAATGGCAGCGGGATCAAGCTGACCGGCATCTGCCTGCATACTGACAGGTAACGTGCGGCGCATCGAGACGGCGCGCGCGCGACGCTCCTCCAGCGGCGCATCGTCCAGAAATGCGTACGGATTCGCGTTCAGCAACTCATGCGCGAACTGCGAAGGCGCCGTTGTGTCGATGGCAATGCAATGGATGCTCCCGTCAGCAATTCCTTCCAGGACGCGCTTCAGACCGGTCAGATCCATCGCCTCGCCCAGGACGTCTTTCATGACTTCTCGCACCAGGGGGTGGTCTGGGATTTCGCGGTCGCCCTGAATATTCTCAATGCAGGCTGCGACCTGGGGAAACACGCTGGCCAGAAGATCGTCAGAGCGAGTGCGAAGAATTTGCGGCGCCACCTTCTTTCCCTTTTGGAACCGTAACAGTTGCAAACTACGTCCTGCGGCCCACGTCCAGCGCGATTTGAAGATGGGCGAGTCCAGCGCTGCCTGCTCCAAAAGTTCCTGTACCGTTTGCAGAGTGAGAAATTGGAAGACATCGCTCAGAGGAAAACTGTGCTGCTCCGCCAGAGAAATGCAAAGCCCATTGTCAGTCGCTGCAGCTTGCAACTCGAAGTTAAAACCTCGGCAAAAACGCTTACGCAATGCCAGGCCCCACGCCTTGTTCACACGGCCGCCAAAGGGCGCATGCAAAATCAGCTGCATGCCTCCGCCTTCATCGAAAAACCGTTCGGCGACTATTGTGGTCAAGGTGGGAACCGCTCCCAGCACCGCTCGACCTGCCGCGATGTAGCCAATCATCTGTTCTGCGCCGCCATCGCAAACGCCGCATTCCTGTTTCAGCCATCTCGCTGCTTCTTCCACACCTACATGTGCTTGCGTTACACAGCCGGGCAATACCTTCGAGGTGCGAGCGGAAATTTCTTCCCGCAGGCGCGCCACATAGCCGCTCAGAACATCTGTGCGCTGCGGCGCTTCGCCTGCCCAGAACGGTAGATTTGGCGGCTTCCCATGCGCATCCTCGACAAACACTCGCCCGGTTTCGATCCGTTGAATGCGCCAGCTGGTGTTGCCCAGCAGGATCACATCTCCCGCCGACGAATCAATCGCGAAATGCTCGTCGAGAGTCGCAATCTGCAGTCCTTCCGGCTGCATAATGACGGCGTATTGTGCGGTGTCGGGAATCGTTCCCCCATTGCACACGGCGGCAAGCCTCGCGCCGCGGCGAGCATGCAACTCGCCATGCACCGCATCTCGCATCACGAAAGCGCCGTAGCGACCGCGACTGGATTCGATGCCGCGATGAAGGACCTCGATCAATTCCTCGAATTCATCCCGCGTCAATTCACGATATGGATACGCGCGGCGCAACACGGAATAAAGCGCGTCTTCGTTCCAAGACTCGGCGGCGCAGGCGGCGACAATTTGCTGCATTAGAACGTCGAGCGGCTGCGGCGGAATTTCCAGCCGGTCCAGATCGCCAGCCCGCATCGCTTGCACCAGTGCGGCGCATTCGATCAGGTCGTCACGCGTGGTGGCGAAGAAGCGTCCTTTCGGAATCGCGCCGCGCCAGTGACCTGCGCGGCCAATCCGCTGCATTCCCGCCGCAACCGCGCGCGTGGATCCTATTTGGCAGACAAGATCGATGGCGCCAATGTCGATGCCCAGTTCCAGCGACGCGGTGGCGACCAGCAGTTTTATTTCGCCATTTTTCAATCGTGTTTCTGCGTCCAGACGCAGTTTGCGCGAAAGGCTGCCGTGATGTGCGGCAACATTCTCCGCACCGATGCGCTCGCCGATTGCGTGAGAGAGCCGCTCAACCATGCGGCGTGTGTTCACAAACACCAAGGTCGAGCGATGCTCCTGCGCCAGCGCCGCCAGGCGATCGTAGATTTCATCCCACATGGCATTGGTCGCCACAGAACCCAGTTCCTCGCAGCTTGGAACCTCGACCGCAAGGTCCATCGTCCGCCTCCGCCCCACTTGGACGACCTTCGCGGGCTGGCGATCCGTCGAGCAGCCCACAAGAAACTGGCCGACCAGCTCGATTGGATTTTGCGTTGCGGACAGTCCAATCCGCTGCGGCGGTTTGGTTGCGGTCGCCACACTCGCGCCCCGGGCGATGCGATTTTCGCCGCATACCAATGCTTCCAATCGTTCCAGCGACAGCGCCAGGTGCGAACCGCGCTTATCATCCGCGACAGCGTGAATTTCATCCACGATGACGGTGCGCACGTGGCGCAAATTCTCCCGGCTGTTTTTTGAGGTCAGCAATATGTACAGAGACTCCGGTGTGGTGACCAGGATGTGCGGCGGCTTCTTCAGCATCGCCACGCGTTCTGAAGCCAGCGTGTCACCGGTGCGCACAGCCGTGCGAATCTCGCCGTAGAGGTAGCCTCGCTCCAGCGCAAGCTGTTGAATCTCGCGAAGCGGCTGATCGAGATTTTTTTGGATAT
>Ga0134126_10011879_pt1 | contig 10988 bp, 11 predicted proteins | sample KB31752_FD_96881 | JGI IMG/M metagenome (GOLD analysis project Ga0134126, IMG submission 96881) | Terrestrial soil microbial communities with excess Nitrogen fertilizer from Kellogg Biological Station, Michigan, USA - KB3-175-2 | ecosystem: Environmental > Terrestrial > Soil > Unclassified ... | reverse complement strand
CGAGCAGCAAGGCACGTTCGCCGATCGCGAGAACGAGCATCTCGGCGTCTCCGACGGCGGCATCATTCTCTTGCGCAAGCTGCTGAAGGAATCGATGGCTCTAATCGATGCCGGCAAGGATCCGGTCGGAGTCATTCGCGATCCCGCCAAGCAGCGCATCCACTTCCCGCATAAATCCGCGATGATGGCCGAGCGCCATCAGGGCGTGAGCTACGGCATGGGCCTGCGCGAAGGCGTCGCCGCCGAATAGTGTTCTGCCTCACGGATGGTTTCAGTATGAAGCGTCTCTCCCTCGGCCTTGCGTTTGTGCTCGGCCTGGCGGCGCCTGCGCGCGCCGATGTCACTCTCACCATGAACGTCGCGATGCCGCGCGCGAGCTCGTTCTTCGTCGGGTTGCAGCAGCCCTGGGCGTAACTCGTCGAGAAGGAATCGCAAGGGCGCATCAAGATCGCGATGCCGGCGGCATCGATGGCGCCGATATCGCGGCAATGGGAGGTGGTGACCAGCGGCATTGCCGATATCGCCGAAAGTCCGAGCGAATATCTTCGTGAGCGGGTGAAGCTGCCGGAGATCGCGGAAATTCCCTTCCTCTCGCCGAACGGCGTCGCCGCCTCGGTTGCGGTCTGGCGCACGCACGAGAAATATTTCGCCAAAGCGACTGAGTACAAAGGTGTTCATCTGCTCGGCTTCTGGACAACGGGCGGCAACAATCTGCAGACGCTAAAGCGGCCAATCCTCAAGATTGACGATTTCCAAGGGCTTAAGATTTGGGTCGCGACGCCCAACATGGCGAAGACGATTCAGAATTTCGGCGCGACGCCGGTTCTTGGCATGCAGATGTTCGATGCGATGTCGGGCGGCATCGTCGATGGCGCCGTGGCCGGTAAGGGCGCGCTGATCTCGTTCCAGCTCTCGCGCTACACGCGGCAGATGACCTTCTTCCCGGGCCAACTCGGCTACACGCTGCAATCCTTCTTCATGAACCAGAAAAAATATGACAGCCTCGCGCCGGAGGATCGCGCCGTGATCGATAAATTCTCCGGCGAGTTCGTGGCCAAGCTCGGCTCACAGGGCTTCATCGATCAGGACAATCTCGCCGATCCGCTGATCAAGCAGAACGGCATTGCGACGCATGACGCCAGCCCCGAATTGATGGCGATCCTCAAGCGGCGGGTGAGTTTCTACAAAGACGATTGGATGGCTGATGCCAAGGCAAAAGGCGTCGACGCCCAGGCCGCCTATGATTTTTTCGTCAAGACCGCGCAGGAATCCGCTGGTTTGATGAAGTGACGCCGGGCCGCCGGCGGCGCTATAGTGAGGTGTAACGCGGGCAGGCTCGCGCGTGGGGTTATCCCGCGGGCGCCGCGATTGAAGGGAGATGAAGATGAAGCCAACCGTTACGATCGTCAGCATTGCCGATCTTCCATTGCGCATCCCGACCGGCCTCGGCCGCGAAGGCAGCAGCGCCAGCAAGGCATTCCCGCTCGATTCCGGTGTGCCCGATGTGCGGTTGGAGTTCAGCTGGCGGCGTTACGACAAGGGCTATGGTACGCCGCGCCACACGCACATCTTCGACCAGTATCGCTACAACATGACCGGCAAGCGGCAGATCAAGGACGGCTTCCTCGAAGCCGGCGAAGTCGCCTTCTATCCCGAAGGCGTCTATTACGGCCCGCAATTGCAGGAAGAGGAATGCACCGGGCTCGGCCTGCAATTCCAAGGCCTGACCGGCATCCGCTATCTCACGCATAAAGAGCTCGGCGACGCGCGCAAGGCGCTCTCGGCCGAAGGCGGCACCTTCAAGGGCGGCGTTTACACGAAGATTCTGCCCGACGGCCGCAAGATCAATCGCGATTCGCATCTCGCCTGCACGGAATATGTCACCGGCCACAAGGTCGACTTTCCGAAGCCGCGTTTCGACAAGCCGATCGTGATGAAGCCGCAGGGCAGCCCGTGGATCGGCGACCGCAAGGTCGTTGGCCTCGATCACAGGCATATGGGCAATTTCGGCGGCTCGGGCATTCGCTTCATGCGGTTGGCGCCGGGCGCGAAGATCCCCGCGCGTGTCGAAGAGGATGCGGAGATCCGCTATCTCATCAGCGGCTCGATCGAATATGACGGCAAGACCTGGCTCGGCGGCCAGACGCCGGATCAGGGCACGTATATGTTCGTGCAGGCCGGCGCCGAAGTCGGCGAGATCAGCAGCAAGACCGGCGGCGAATTCTATGTCGTCGAGTTGCCGATGTTGGCCGACACCGCCGCCAGGCTGGCGCGCGAGCAGGCCGGCGCGCCGCGCGAATTGGTCCCGGCGCAGTAACGCGCCTCGGGCTTCGTATCAACCGGCCGCGCGGTTCCTGCCGCCGCGGCCGGATTGCTTTGGGAGGAAATCATGTCCGTTGAGCTTACCCTGGTTGCGCCGGGCGGCATTCGCACCGCACTCCAACATCTCCTGCCCGGTTACGAGAAGGCGACCGGGAATAAGGTAACCGGCAGCTATGTCTCGGGCGGCGCAACGAAACAGAAGATCGCCGAGGGCGAGCTCTTCGACGTGCCGGTGATCCAGCCGCCTTACGATGCGGTGCTGGCTTCGGGCAATGTCGATCGGAAAAGCGAGACGCCGCTCGCGACGGTCAGTGTCGTCGCGGCGGTGCGCGCCGGCGTGCCGAAGCCCGATATGTCGAACGGAGAGGCGCTCAAGAAATTACTGCTCTCGGTCAAGTCGATCTCATGCCCGAGCATTGCACGCGGCGCGGCATGCGGTGTCAGTTTCGAGGCGACGCTCACGAAGCTCGGCATCAAGGATGCGGTTGTGCCGAAAATCGTGCCGGCACAGAGCGGCTGGGAATCGGTCAAGATGCTCGGGCGCGGCGAGGTCGAGCTCGGTATCACCTTCGCGAGCGAGAACGATCCCAATCCCGATGTGCAGATGCTCGGCGCTTTGCCGCGCGACGTCTCGATCCCGACCGGCTTCGTCGGATTCATCCATGCGCGCACGCCGCATCGCGAGGCCGTGGCGGCGTTGCTGAAGTATCTCACCACGGCCGACGCCGCGAAAATCTTCACGGAATGCGGCATGACGCCCGGCAAATAGAGCTAGGCCGTCCCGATATCGCGCAGCGGCTTGAACTGGCTGCGCTCGCGGCCTAAGAGCCGGGTCGCTAGTCGCGGGGGTGCGAGTCGATGGATTTCTCCACCATGGTCTTGACCATGTATGTCGCGGTCGAGGATTCGCCCGAGACGGACGAGCGCATCCTCGGGATCGCCGTGGAGCAATCCTTGCTCGCGGCAGAGCTTGGCTACAATCCGTGGTTCACCGAGCATCATTTCCGCGGCTCCTGGCACAGCAACCCGATCCAATTCGCGTCCTATATCGCGCCGCAAATCCCGAAGGATTGCTATCTCGGCTTCGGCGTGCTCTCGGTCCCTTATTATCATCCCGTACGGCTGGTCGAAGCCATGAACCAGCTCGATCAGCTCACCAAAGGCCATGCGCTCTACGGCCTTGGCAGCGGCTTCGCCGGCATCGAGCCGCCCGGTCTCGGCATCGATATCGATTATCACCGCAGCGGCCGCGCCGCCGAGGAGCTCGTCGACATCATGCAGCGGCTCTGGGACTTTCGCACCGGCGATCCCGAATATGTCTTCCAGACGCCGACCTATCAGGGCTCGATCAGGCGCCGCGTCAGCCCGGGGCCTTATCGCAAGCGGCATCCCATCGTTGTCCGCACCGCGAGCCGCGATGCGTCGGTCGCGAAAGCCGCGCAGAAGGGATTGCCGGCTTTCCTCGGCACCTTCGCCGCGGAGTCGTCGCTCGAGAATCAGATTCGGCTTTATGGCGAGGCGCTCGCCGCCGCGAATCATCCGCGCGATGTCGTCGAGGAATGCCTGCGCTGGTGCACGGTCGATTGGCTCGCGGTCGTTGTCGCCGACACCGACGCAGAAGCACAAAAGCGTGCGGAGCAGGCGAGGGCCGAGCATCTCGCGATGCGCAAAACCTATAACCAACGATACGGCGCGATCCTCGGCCCGGCCATCGCGCGCCGGCCGGGGCAGGGCCATGCCGCGGCCTATGCGGCCGGGGGCGATATGGCGAATATCATCGCCGGCAATCCCGACACGGTCGCGCGCGAGGTGAAAGAACTGCGTGCGCTCGGCGTCAACCATCTGCTGGTGCGCTTCCTCGGCGAATGGCCGGGCGAGACGCGCGGTATTTCCGAGCAATCGATGAAGCTCTTCGCGCGCGAGGTCCTGCCGCGCTTCAAGGACATTCCGCCGCCGCGCGATCCCGCCGAGCTAGCACTGGTTCCCGCGCAATAGTCCCTGGCCGTCCCGTGGTGGGCTGATCTATCCTCGACGAAAATGGGGAGGATCGACTGCATGCGAGCCATTTCCTTGCTGAGGTTCGCCGCCGTCATTGCGACAGGCCTGCTGCTTGCACCCGCGTCGCACGGTGCACAGGGCGCCTCGCCGGAATGGGACCAGGCTGTTGCGGCGGCGGAGAAGGAAGGCTCGGTCATCATCAACATCCCGGCCGGCAATGCACTGCGCGATTTTCTCGTCAGCGAGTGGCCGAAATCTTTCCCGAAGATCGGTCTCGTCACGAATTCGATCGACGAAGGCACCTGGATCGCCCGCGTCCGTCTCGAGCGGCAATCGGGCAAATATCTTTGGGATGCCGCAATGTCAGGCTCGGTCACCTCCTACACGATGAAGAATGACGGCGTCACGGTGCCGATCGTACCGGAGCTGATCCTCGCCGATGTGAAGGATCCGAAGATTTGGGGCGGCTGGGATCGCGTGCTCTGGGACAATGAGCACGAATACGTCATGGCGACGCAGAATTTTCTGAAGATGCCGTTCTACAACGCGAAGCTGCTCCCACCCGAGAAGGTGAAGGCCGAAGGCACGAAGGTTCTGCTCGATCCCATCCTCAAGAAGAAGGTGATCTGGAACGATCCGCTGATCCCGGGCTCGGGCGAGACTTTCGCGCTGGTGATGAGGAAGCTCCTCGGCGATGAGGGCTTGAAGACCTTCATCGACAATCAAGTCGTCTTCGCCGCGAATATGATGGACCTCGTCGACAAGATGGCGCGCGGCCAATACGCGATGTCATTGGGTCCGACGATGGACGCGCTCTTGAAGCGTTATAAGGATGCCGGGCTCGCTTTCGACATCCGGCCGCTCGGCAACACGCCGGAGCTCGGCGCCTATTCCAATTCCGGCGGCTCCAACCTCATCCTCATGAAAGACGCGCCGCATCCCAACGCGATGAAGGTCTTCGTCAATTGGATGCTGTCGAAGGATATCGCGACGCGCCTCGCCAAGGCGCAGAACCAGGATACCAACCGCGCCGATGTCCCCTCGCAACTCGCGGCGAACGAGCAAGCGCTGCCCGGCATCAAATACATCGAGCCGCAGCGCGAATCGGCGGTCGCGGAGCTGCACGCATCGCATGATCTGATCCGCCAGATCCGCGCGGCGAAATAACTTCAAACGCCGGCGAGCCAGGCCTCGTTCGCCACGCGCAGCTGCTTCTCGCTCTCGGCGCCGCCGAGCGGAAGGTTGTCCGCCAACTTGCCGCCGCGCTTTGCGAGCCGCCATTTCATCAAGGCCAGCACCGCCTGTGGGCCGCTGAAATCGACGCCGTCGAAGAAGCCTGGCGGCAGCGTGCCGGCGAGCACGGGATCAAGCCGGTCGCGGTCATAGATCGCGTCCATGCGCAGGATCTTCCACTCGCCCTGGCGCCGCTCCAGCCGATCGTAGAGCCGGATGTAGAGCGTGAAATCGAACATGTGGCCGGCGAATTTTTGGCGGCCGAGGACCTGGGCATCGGTCTCGAGCAGCGCCCGGTCGCCCTTAACCCAGGCGCGCGAATTGCCGAACCAATGTTTGGTGCCTTCGCCCGGCGCACGGCCTTTTGCCGATGCGATGGTTTCATCGAGGAAGCCCGCGACCGGCCCCGAATACCATGCCACCCGCACCGTCGCCTCGGGATGGAAGCAGGCGCGCATCGTGTCCCATTCGCCGTGATCGCGTGCGAAAGCCCAAATCTGGCGCACGCGCTTCACCGCATATTCGTCCGCGAATTGCTCGATATTCATCGCACCGCCTCCTTATCCTTCGCGGCGCTACTGTAGTACATTCGCGCCAGAAGAAGAGAATTGGCTTCGAGAGGAGAGAATGGCAAAGCCGCATCGCATCGACGTCCATCATCATCCGACGCCGGTCTTGGAATTGATGGGGGGCCGCGTCAGCGGCTCGCCCGGGATCCAGGGATGGACCGCGGCGCTGTCGCTCGAAGACATGGACAAGAATGGCGTCGCGACGGCGATCTTGTCGATGCCGAGCCGCGCCAATGTTTGGCGCAGCGGCGATCAGGCGCGCAATCGCGCAATGGCGCGCCAATGGAACGAATTCATGATCCGGCAAGGCGCCGAGCACCCCGGCCGCTTCGGCGTGTTCGCCAGCCTGCCGATCTTCGATATTGAAGGCAGTTTGCGCGAGGCCGAATATGCGCTCGATGTGCTCAAGGCCGACGGCATCACTCTGATGACCAATATGGGTGATAAATGGCTCGGCGATCCGCATTACTTCCCGCTGTTCGAGGAGCTGAATCGCCGCAAGGCGGTGATCTACACCCATCCGATCAGCGCCGATTGCATGCAAAACATGCTGGTGCCCGATGTCGATGATTCGGTGATCGAATTCACCGCCGATACCAGCCGCGCCATTGCGCGGCTGCTGTTCTCGGGCGCGGCACATCGCTTCCCGGAAATCCGCTTTATCTTCTCGCATGCCGGCGGCACGATGCCCTTCATCTTGGACCGCTACACGCGCCATGCGCACAGCGATCCCGCGCTGGCGGCGCGCGTGCCGGAGGGCGTGCTCACTTATCTGAAACGCTTTTACTACGACACGGCACAGGCCTCGCATTCCTTTGCGATGGCGTCGATCACGCAATTCATCGCGATCTCGCAATTCCTCTTCGGCACGGATTTCCCGTTCCGCAATGCCGAGGACCATGTGAAAGGCCTCGCAGCCTGCGGCTTCGCGGAAGCCGATCTCTTCGCCATCGAATGCGGCAATGCGCGGCGATTACTGCCGCGTTGGGGCTAGATTTTCGGCAGATACGCCTCGGTATAGAACTTCTTCATATCGACCGGGCCCTCAATCGCTTTGAGGTCGGCGAAGGAGGATTTCAGCGCCTCGATCGCCTCCGGCCGCATCCGGCCATCGGTCGACATCCCCGGCATGAAGACATCGTAGGCGCGCGCTGCGACCTTCGGCGGATAAGTCATCGCCTTGGCGCAGAGAGGAATGACCTCTTGCTTATTCTTGCGCATGAAATCGACGGTCTCGTACCAGCCGGCAAGGAAGCGCCGCACGGCGTCCGGATTCTTTTGCGTAAGCTCCGTGCTGGCGAAGGTCGTGAAGAGCTCGAACGGCCCGACATATTGCGAACAATCGGCCAGCAGCCGGCCATCGCCTTGCTCTTCGAGCAGGAAGCCCGTTTGGGTCGCGCTAAGGCTCGCCGCAACTTCCTTGGTCTTGAGCGCGGCGAGGCTCGCCTGTGTCGAGCCGCCGACCACGACCTGCTTGGCCTGATCGGCGCTCTTCCAGCCTTTGACGCGGTTGAGCTCGTCGATCAGCCACCAGGTGAGCGAGCCGCGACTGGCGACGCCGATCTGCTGACCTTTCAGATCGTCAATCGTCCGGACCGGCGAATCCTTGCTGATGCAGAGGCCCATGAAGACCGGCGATTCGGTGATCGAGGCGACCGCGATTTCGGGCGCGCCCTTGGCGACGAATTGCATGTCGGGTCCGGCGCTCAAGGAGATGTCGACCGAACCCGCGGCCATCGCCTGAGCGATCTTGGCACCGCCGGTGAAATCGAGCACGGTGATCTCGAGACCGTGACGGCCAAAAATACCCTGCGCCATACCGATATCGAGCGGAGTGTAGCCGAAATTCTGCGCGACTGCCTTACCGACGCGCAGCGTGTCCGCAGCTTTCGACTGCTTTACATGTGCTCCAGCGACTGCGCCCGCGATAACCCCGAGCGCCGCGCGGCGCGTCATCATCGAAGCCATTTCCTATCTCCTCGACGTCAGTTTAGGAGAGACGGCGAAGAAGTGCTATTGAAGGGGCGCAGCTGAGGGGAATTCGGCAATGAAGCGCGCAGCTCTGGTGTTGGCATCACTGGCGTTGATCTCGACCTGCGGCACGGCGGCTGTCGCGGCGCCGGAGAAGCTGCGCATCGGCACGCCCGAGGCGGTCGGCTTCAATTTCTATATGCTCGATGCCGGGATCGATCTCGGCATCTATCGCAAATTGGATCTCGATATCGAGCGCATTGATCTCGAAGGCGGCGCCAAGCTGCACCAGGCGATGGCGGCCGGCGCGATAGATATTGCGCTCGGCGGCGGCACCGACCTTCTCTTCGTCGCCAAGGGCTCGCCCGAGAAAGCGGTCGCGGTGCTCGGCAACAGCCCGGCCAACCTCTCGATCCTGGTGCCGGGCGATTCCCCGATCAAAACCATCGCCGATCTTAAGGGCAAGAAGATCGCGGCGACGACCGTCGGCTCGCTGACGAGCTGGTTCGCGCAGGAGATTGCGCGGCATGAGGGCTGGGGTATCGACGGCATCACGCTGGTCTATGTCGGCGGCACCGAGGCCATGCTCGCGGGGCTCGCCACCAAGACCGTCGATGCCGCTGCCGGGAGCCTCGAGGTCGGCCATATCCGCGGCGACGCGCAGCGCAAATACCGCATGATCGTCAAAGGCGGCGAGTTCGTGCACGATTTCGTCGCGTCGGTGATCTATGCCAGCAACGAGACCATCGCCAAGCGGCCCGATGAGCTGCGGCGCTTTCTTAAAGGCTGGTTCGAGACCGTCGCTTATCTGCACCAGCACAAGCCGGAGGCGATCGCATTGATGGCGAGGATCATGAAAGCGCCGCCGGAGCCGGTCGCCGCGATCTATGACGACGAAATGGCATCCTATCCGACCGACGGGCATTTCGACCGGCGTTCGCTCCGTATCGTCGAGCAGGCGCTGGTCGATTTCCGCCGGATCGACAAAATGCCGGATGACAGCGCACTGTTGACCGAGGAATTCCTGCCGAAGCCGTGACCCGACCCGGAGCGGCGCTTCAGTCGACGACTTGCGTCACGCCCGGGATCACAAGCTTGTTGACGTCGACATTATCTTCCTTGTCGCCAATCTTGGTCATGCTGTCCATGAGGTTTGTCAGCGCCTTGCGCGAGACCTTGTCGTCGTGCGCCCAGAAATCGATCTTGTGTAGGAAATCGTAGCTCTGGCGCACCTCGGCTTCCGGAAGACCGCTTTTTACGAGCATGGCGATGGCCTCTTCCTTGTTGGCCGGATCGTCCAGCCATTTCAGCCCTTCATCGAAAGATGCGTTGATGCCGCGGGCGAGATCGGCGTGCTTCGCCGCCCAGGAAAGCGACAGCACGGTCGCGGTGAAGGGCAGATCCGAGGCGTAATCGACCACCAGGCCGATATTGTTGAAGCCCGCGGCCTCGGCCTGGAATGAGAAGGGCGGCAACAGCATCGTCGCCGCGACGGCGCCGGATTTGAGCGCGGCGAAGCGCGCGGTGGTCGAGCCGACGGTGATCGTATCGTATTCGCCCCAATGGATGCCGTTCGGCTCGAGCATGCGCTCGAAATAAACGCGGGTGATATCGGCCAGTCCGCCGATCGCGACGGTCTTGCCTTTCAAGTCTTTCAGCGAATGAATGTCTTTCTGGGCATCGACCGCATAGGGCGGCACTTTGCCGATGATGCGCAGGATGCCGACGGGCGCGCCTTTGGCCGCCGCATGGATCGGCTCGTTGATGCTGGTGCCGACAACGAGATCGACCGAGCCGCCGACGAGCTGCTGCAGGATGCCTGACGCGCTCTGGCTATAAACGATGTCGAACTCCATGCCGTGCTTGGCGAGCATTCCTTTATTCATGGCAACGGTATAGGGCCAGGTGACCGGCGAATTCTGGCCGGCGATCCCTCCGACCAGCTTTTCCAGTGCCATCGCGGGCGAGGTGACGAGCAGGGCAGCCGCTGCCGCCAGCACGGCACCTTTGAATGGCTCTTTTATCATCGCATGGATGCCCATGATTCTTAATCGACGACTTGCGTCACGCCGGGGATCACCAGCTTGTTCACGTCGACGCCGCCTTCGTTGTCACCGATCTTGGCCATGCTGTCGATGATGTTCTTGATCGCCTTGCGCGAGACTTTGGCGTCATGCGCCCAGAAGTCGATCTTGCGCATGAAGTCGTAGCTCTGCCGGACTTCGGCATCCGGCAAGCCGCTTTTCACCAGCATGCCGATCGCCTCTTCCTTGTTGGCGGAATCGTCGAGCCATTTCAGCCCCTCATCGAAAGCCTCGTTGATGCCGCGCACGAGGTCAGCATGCTTTTCCGCCCAGGAAATCGACAGCACGGTCGCGGTGAAGGGCAGGTCGGGCGCGTAATCGACAACGAGGCCGATATTATTGAAGCCGGTCGCCTCGGCCTGGAAGGAATAGGGCGGCAGCAGCATCGTCGCCGCGACGGCGCCGGATTTGAGCGCGGCGAAGCGTCCGGTGGTCGAGCCGACGGTGATCGTATCGTACTCGCCCCAATGGACGCCGTTCGGCTCGAGCATGCGCTCGAAATACACCCGAGTGATGTCAGTCAGGCCGCCGATCGCGACGGTCTTACCCTTGAGATCTTTCAGCGAATGGATGTCTTTCTGGGCATCGACCGCATAGGGCGCCACCTTGCCGACGATGCGCAGGATGCCGACCGGCGCGCCTTTCGCTGCCGCATGGATTGGTTCGTTGATGCTGGTGCTGACGACGAGATCGATCGAACCGCCGACGAGTTGCTGCAGGATGGCCGAGGCGATCTTGCCGTAGACGATGTCGAATTCCATGCCGTGTTTGGCGAGCATGCCCTTGTTCATGGCGACGTAATAGGGCCAGG
>Ga0134126_10011877_pt1 | contig 10989 bp, 11 predicted proteins | sample KB31752_FD_96881 | JGI IMG/M metagenome (GOLD analysis project Ga0134126, IMG submission 96881) | Terrestrial soil microbial communities with excess Nitrogen fertilizer from Kellogg Biological Station, Michigan, USA - KB3-175-2 | ecosystem: Environmental > Terrestrial > Soil > Unclassified ... | reverse complement strand
GCCGGTACTGATGACTCCTACCCAAATCTTTGGTTAGGAGTTCATCCATATGGGCAAGGTCCTTTTGGCAGGTATCGGCGGGTTCGCCGGATCAGCGCTGCGGTTTGTGGTCAGCGGGTTCGTCCAGAACGTTAGCGGCAGCATTCGATTCCCTTTCGGCACGCTGGCGGTCAACCTCATCGGTTGTCTGGTCATCGGTTTCCTTTCACAGTTGGCCGAAACGCGCGGTTACTTCGGCGCGGAAGCGCGCACACTGATTTTCATCGGCGTGCTCGGTGGCTTCACGACCTTCTCGGCTTTCGGAAACGAAACAATCAATCTGTGGCGTGATGGTGAAAGCGCTTTGGCGAGCGCGAACATCGCCGCGCACTTAGTGCTCTGTCTGGGCGCAGTGTGGCTGAGCCGCGCGGTTGCATTTCAGGTTTGGAGATGAAAAACTTTCACCACGAAGATACAAAGACACGAAGCAATGGAACCCGTCGGAATCAGTTGACGATAAAATTGCTTTGTGTCTTTGTGTCTTAGTGGTTAATTCGATGCGGGGATGACTGAACTGATCAGGAGCTTCCCCACGAAGACACAAAGACACGAAGCAACGGAACCGTCGGAATCAGTTGAGGATTAAGTTCCTTTGTGTCTTCGTGTCTTAGTGGTTAACACGCCGGCACTTGAGGTTAAGACCATGATGTTACCAACCGAAGGTTACCTGTTGCGCATTTTCATCGGCGAAAGCGATCGACACGACGGTCAGCTGCTGCACGAATGGATCGTGATAAAAGCGCGTGAAGAAGGTCTGGCGGGCGCGACGGTGCTGCGCGGTATGCTCGGGTTTGGCGCTCACAGCCGCCTGCACTCTTTCAAGATCGAACGTCTCTCACAGGACCTGCCCATCGTCGTCGAGATTGTCGACACTCGCGACAAGCTGGAAAAGTTTCTCGACCTCATCGATCACGTAATTGAAGAAGGCATGGCCACCCTCGAAGAAGTCCGGATTCACTTCTATCGCAGCGGAAAAGGCGACTAGCTTCTTTTTTTGCTGGACGTTGAGTAGCTGAGGCGATATAAGACGCCGGATAGAGTGCTTATCCGAACACGGTTCGGATAATACATAGTTATGCCGCTTTCTTAACATCAGGTATGGCGATGCACGAATGGCAATCGGTGGCGCTGAAAACGCTCCCTGAAATGCGATCAGAAATCACGCGTGCTGAAGACCCGTTGACACTCTGGATGGAAATCGTATTGACATTCGACGAAGCGTACGAACCGCCAAAGAACGACGACTTCATAAAACGCGTCTATGACTACGCGGATTGGTGCCTCGACCGAGACGGGGGTGAGACCGCCGCGGATCATCTTCCCACTTGCGTTACCATGTTTTGGGAACACATCCCTACTAATGAAGCAGCGCGCCAAGACATGCCGCGCTGGTTGTCTTGGGAGCAAGTACTAGCGAACGAACACTTTTTCAAGTATCGCCTAACCGAAGACGAACTTGCTGACCTTGAACGTGTCTATGCCAAGGCTAATCCTGGTTCAACGGCGGCATAACAAATCGTTGGACCGGAGCCACGGGAAGCGAGTTTCGCATCAAGCGTGATCCGGCTAAGCTGCTCGGTAGCGCCGTGGCCCGTCAACTCAACCGTTAGATGCTTGTTCGTAAAAACTGCCAGACTCAATAGCACCAGGCTCTCATATGAACAACAATAAAATTTCTCTGCTTGTAGCTGTTGGGGCGGGTTTTGTGTTGGCTGTCATTTCAACTATGTCATTATTTAGTGGGACACTGGATATGCCTGATCCTCCCTTAATTACGAAGATACTACTGTGGAATATAGTCTTGGCTGTCCATCTTATTAACTCAGGGATTCTTCCAGCCTGTGTGAACTGCGAATTGGCTATTTTGCTGTATGTAATATTTTACGGTTTCATCATAGGGCTAATTGGATACTCACTCGCCATTTTCGGCGGCATCTTGCTAATTAACAAGATCAGGGAATGAATAAGAAAGTCTGTCTTGAGAATAATTATTGATGAAGCGCCGCATCTAACAACTCATTCAACCGGAGCGCGAATAGCCTTACTTTCATGCGCGAGACTTGGCTGTAATTACGTTGTTTCCGCGCCCGGTTAATTCAACCGTTGGATTTTGCAGTTACAGGTATTCCGAAATGACTCTTCGATTGATTCTAGCGGCGACAATCTTTGCAATCGGCACGGCTGCGTCCACCTCTGCGCAAGAACGTCGCGACCGTCAATTGAAACCTGCGGCCGATTTCACAACCATTCAAATGCCGGTCGAAATTGTCTCGGTCAAACTTAAGGGGTCTGATGTTGCACCGGGACAAAAAATCAAAGGCGACGACGATTGGCTCAAAGGCGTCTCATTCACTCTAAAAAACATTTCAGACAAACCAATTGCCTATGTCGAGGTCGGTTTACATTTTGAGCCATCTCAAGGCGAAGTTCGTGCGATAGTGTTCGTACTCAGTTATGGCGTCGACTATTCACGTGGCTTGTCCCGCAGCGGCTCTTCACCACTACCGATACAACCCAACCAAACGGTTGACCTCGTGTTGACTGAGGAAAGGTATCCAAACTTTCTGCAAATGCTCAGCTTGGGCGGCAAGCTACGCAGTTTCGAGGTTGTTCCATATTCCGTAGGGCGAGTCTGTTTTGAAGACGATCCAAACATTATTTGGGAGGGTGGCTATTTGAAACGGAAGAGTCCGGCGTTCATTGGCAGATTCGATATCATCGAACGGTACAAACTGCCGACGAAACATTGATCGTCCGCTGCAAAATCCAAGAAATCGTTGGACGCGAGTCCCGATGACATCGGGAGAGCGTGAAGCCAAAGGCAAAAGGAAAAAGATAAAAGGAAAAAGATATCGCGCGTCCGCGTCAACTCAACCGTTCGACGGCGCTACTCAACCAACCGCGTAGCGGTTGCAGATAGTAGCCAGGGGTAAGTCCCGATGCATCGGGACGCCACCCCTGGATCAGGTTAGAAAAGATTTCCGCGCCCTGTAGGGGCGCAATGAATTGCACCTTGAACGCGTCACCCCTTCGCCGGCTAAAGCCGGCGCTGGAATCAAGGGGGATGTGATCCCCGGGTTACACTCGCTGCGCTCGCTCACCCGGGGCTACTATCTGTCGTCGCTTCGCGACTGGTTGACGCGGACATTCGCGTTGACTCTATGCTGCGTTAGCGTGGTCACCGTGGGGCGCCACCGAACAAATCGTTGGACGCGCGTCCCGATGACATTGGGAGAGCGTGAAGCCAAGGCAAAAGGAAAAAGATATCGCGCCGCCGCGTCAACTCAATCGTTGGATTGCCTTCCTGGACTAACAAATGAGGCCAATTAACAAAGCATTACTTGCCGTAGTCGCACTGTTCATCGTTCTTGTGGTGGCCTTCCTGCTTTACAGAAGAACGGGGCCGCTACCCACCTTAACCGACCGTGATATTGCGGGCGCGACCGCAATCACGTCGCAGTGGTTGGAGATTGAACCTGTCCCAGCATTAAAGCCAGCGGGTAAGCAGTCCTTAGTCATTCTGGAACTTGAAGGTGATTACACGCCTGACTTTCAATCTCAAATGCTCCGTTTTCCAGACGGTAGTCTTGGAATGCCTGAGGTGCAGTTACTCGATCAGCAAGGGAATGTCTTCCCATTACACTTTCTGATGGTACACCACCGCGATCGGACAGGATCGAATGTGATGGGCGGCGCGGGCTTTGGAGCTCCTGAGCTGCCGACAGATCGAAGTTACGGTAAGGTGAGAGTTCGTAGTGACAAACCCATGAAATGCTCAAAAATCATCTGGCGGGGTTAACAGTAAATCGTCTGTGATCCCCGGGTTACACTCGCTGCGCTCGCTCACCCGGGGCTACTATCTGTCGTCGCTTCGCGACTGGTTGACGCGGACATTCGCGTTGACGCTATGCTGCGTTAGCGTGGTCACCCTCGGGGCAACCCAACAAATCGTTGGACGCGAGCCCAAAGCACGGATGAAGGCAAAAGGATGAGGGATGAAATAAGAACCGCTTTCGCCGCCGTGTCAGAATCCCGACTAGTCGGGATAGCGACCGAATGAGTGCGCAACTTGAGTGCATGATCCCATCGCTATCGCTCCGGGTTCTGACACAACGGTTACTCGCAGAAGTGAATGAAGAAGGTCCATCTGATATTCGGAGCATGTGTGGTGTTGGCTTTCCTTCTGACGGGCCAATACATGGACAAGTACTACAATCACATGCATGGCGTCGCCGACGCCCCGCGGTTGTTGTATCGCACCAGACACATCTTCATTCTCTTGTCAGGCTTGCTTCACCTTGGGATCGGAGCTTACTTCACTTACCGCATAGAACCGTGGCAACGAGCAATTCAACTGGCCGGCTCGTTACTCATTTTCGCTGCCTCGTTTTTATATCTCGTAGCTTTTTTCTATGAACCGAATTTGACCAATCTGAAAACCCCACTGAGTCATTGGGGTACGTATGCAATCGCCGCCGGAGCCGTGTTGCACGTTGTCAGCGGCGCCAAAGGGCAAGGGGCAAGGCGGAAGAATGAAGGATGAAAAAAGAACCGCTTTCGCCGCCGTGTCAGAAGCCCGACCGTGAGGGAGGGCAACTTGAATGGGAAATCACCTTGAGCATCAAGGCAACTCGCCCTTGCTAACGCGCGGGCTTCTGACACTAGCGGCAGCGCTGTGACACCGAACGTACTTCTTTTCGATCTCGACGGTACTCTCACCGATCCCAGGCCTGGCATCGTTGGGAGCCTCCGCTTCGCCCTCGATCAGCTCAAGGCTCCGTGTCCAACCGACGAAGTCCTGGCCACCTATATCGGTCCGCCTTTACGCGGCACGTTCGCGACGCTGCTGGGCACAGACGATACGGACCGGATCGAGCAAGCCATCGGTCTGTACCGGCAGCGCTTTGCCAACACTGGCCTCTACGAGAACCGCGTCTACGACGGTGTGCCCGAGATGCTTGAGCGGGCCGGGGCCGCGACAGCTGTGTATGTGGCCACTTCGAAGCCGGCCGTCTATGCTGAGCGAATTGTGCGACACTTCGGGCTCGCTCAACACTTCCGAAAAGTATACGGACCTGACCTCGACGGCCGGTACGAAAATAAGGCGGAGCTACTGGCGCACCTCCTGACCCGTGAGAGTGTGTCACCAGAAGCGGCCGTTATGATCGGGGATCGTGAGGCGGACGTGCGCGCCGCGAAGGCGAGTGGGGTGCGATCGATCGGGGTGCTGTGGGGGTATGGATCCGAGCGCGAGTTGATCGAGGCGGGGGCCGACATGCTCTGCGCGACTCCCGGCGAGCTGGCCGCCCGCCTGGCCGACGGCACAATCTAAGAAAGGATGAACGCGGAAGGATGAAGGATGAAAGTAGAGCGCGTGCTCACCGCGTAGCGGTGAAAGAGAGTAGGCTCGTTAACGCAGACATCGCAGCGTACAATTATTAACATGATGCGCCCGCGCACAATCAGGCTCGTCGCTTTTATCCTCGTAGGCCTGCTCGGCCTTACATTCGCCGCTGGCTGGGATACCGTGTTTGGTCAACGCGTCTGGACCGATTGGCTTTCGCAACGAGGCTGTTTCTAACCGCGAGTTCACTTCAGGCATTGCCCCGCGTCAACTCAAGCGTTATGTCGCTTTCATTCCCACGGGACGGTTTGTTCGCGCAGATGAGTAGAGCAGCCTTATTGATCTTGAGTCTCTTTCTGTCGTTCGGCGCTGTGCTCGGCAGCGATGAGCCATTCCTCCAAGACCCAACCAAAACCGAAACTCTAACGCTTGAGCAGGTTCTCGACAGATATGTTCAGGCCCTGGGCGGCCGCGCGGCAATTGAGAAGATCAACAGCCGCGCATCAAAGGGCACGTTTACGAGCAATCAGCTGAAGTCGAAAGGGCCCATCGAACTCTATGCGAAAGCTCCGAACAAATGGTTGATGGTTCTGGTGGCGCAGGGCTACGGCAACTACCGGCGAGGCTTTAACGGAACCATTGCCTGGGAGAAATATGGCAGTGACAGTGCCGGCAATCTGTCCGGCTTCTCAAAGCGCGACGCGGAGTTTTATCTGCCGCTCAAATTTCGTGAGACCTATCCCAACGCGGCGTTCAAAGACAACGAGAAACTCGGCGCACACGAAACCACTGTGCTCGAAGCGCCCGGTGCGGGTAATCCCAAGCGGTGGTACTTCGATCGGCAAAGCGGCCTGTTGCTTCGTACGGAGACGAGAAACTCGTCGGGCAAGAGTCTCGACTCAATTGATTACGACGATTACCGGATTGTTGACGGTGTACAAGAACCCTTCAGCATTCGCCTGGTGGATCGTGACGGAACAGACTTCATTATCAAACTCGTTGAAGTGAAACATAACATCTTGATTGACGATGTGAGTTTCGATAAGCCTGAGAAGACACCGCGTAGTGCTGCCGGCGCAAACTCGAATGCCAAACCGGAAGTTCGCGTCACTTTCGGCGGCACGAAAATACCTTACCTGATGGACGACAACGGCGACCGGCTGCTGAAAGTGGGTGTTAACAATTCGCCGCCGCTGAATTTCACCATTGACACAGGCTCGGACGTCTTTGCGATTCTCACCAGCAATCAGGCTAAGAATTTGGGGCTGACGCCGCGCAACAACTACAAAGTCGGAATTGCAGGGAACATCGGCGAAATCGAAGCTGCAACGATTCCCAGCGCCAATCTCACATTGCCGGGTGTCGAAGCTCTCAATCAACGGATTGAAGTGATCGTCTCCGACGGATTAGTCGACAACGAGTCGAAGATTGACGGCGTTCTCGGGCTGGAGTTTCTCAAGAAAGTGATTGTCGAGATCGATTACGAGGCGCAGACGGTCAGTTTTTTTGCTCCTGAGAAATATCAATACAAAGGCACGGGCGAGGTGATTCCTATCAAGATCAAAGACGAAGCGCCCATGGTGCATTTGCAGATGACGACCGCCGGCGGCAAGAGTATTGAAGACGACTTCGAGGTTGATAACGGGATGGGTGCAACGCTGGTTTTCAAGACTCCGGCAGTCAGGAAATACGGATTGATCGCAGCGATACCGACGATCCAAGCGCCGATCGATATCGAAGCGGGCGGCGAATACAGACGGCGTTTCGGGCGCTTGAAGAGTCTGCAACTCGGGCGTTTCGTCATCGAGAATCCGACAGTCAGTCTTTCGGAAAACGTGGAAGGCGAAGGCGGGGTGATTGGCGAGGAAATCCTGCGCCGCTTCAAAGTGATCCTGGACGTCTCGCACCACCGCATGATCCTCGAGCCCAACTCACATTTTAAAGAGCCTTATGAAGAGGACATGAGCGGAATCTCTTTGAGGCCGGACGAGAATGGCGGTGTAAAGGTGTTCAGAATCAGAGAGGTCGTGGCGAACACGCCGGCATCTGAGGCCGGCCTGCAGGCCGGGGACCTGATTACCACGATCGATGATCAGCCAGCCGCGAACTTTACGGAAGGACATATCGAACGCATGTTTAGGCAAGAAGGTCACGAAGTTGATTTGACGATCAGACGCGGCGAGAAACTTCTACAAGTCAGACTCAAGTTGCGAAGATTGATCTGAGCGTCGCGGCAAGAGCGGGAACTGAAAGGATGAAGGCGGAAGAACGAAAGTCGAGCGCAAGACGTGTCAGAAGCCCGACCGTGAGGGAAGGCAATCCCGACGCGTCGGGACTAACGCGGGGGCTTCTGACACAGCCTCTTCGCGGGTTTGACTCTGGTGATGCGTCGGCGTTATGCATCGCGAGGCGAATCGAACAAATCGTTGGGCGTCGGATTGAGCAGTCACTAATCTAATCCGCCCGAAGGCAAAGGAGAAAACGGCAGATGTTTAGACTACTCGCTCGGACGCTGATGATTGCCATCCTGTACGTAGTTGCAATGCCGTCAACACACGGTGATCGAATTGCTGAATGGAAAGCGGGTGACAGGCGCGGCACTCAAACCGCTGAGCACTTTCCCGGCTTTGATCGTCAGCTGCTGCTGGAGACAACCTCCGAAACCTCCGCTAACGTGAGCATCGGTGATCTGAATGGGGACGGCAATCTCGACATTGTGTTAGTCAAAGGCCGGCATTGGCCTCTGATCAGCCGCGTGCTCCTTGGTGATGGCAAAGGGCACTTTCCCACTGCCTACAATCTCGGCGAGACGGCCTATCGTTCCTACTCCGGCCGCCTGGTTGACCTCGATGGTGACGGCAGCTTGGATGTCGTGCTGAGCAATGACGCACCCGACGCGAAGGTCATCTATCTGAACGATGGGAAGGGTCACTTCCGCCGCGCGTCAACATACGGCCGGGGCGAGTGGCCAACTCGAAACGTCAGCGTCGCAGATCTAAACCACGACGGTCTTCCGGACATCGTTGTAGCCAATCGCTCGGAGACCAAGGGCGGCGCCAACTACATTTGCCTGAATCGCGGACGCGGTCGCTTCGATGCTGATTGCGTTGCCTTCGCGGCGTATCCGGCGACGACCATCACGGCAGCGGATTTCAATCACGACGGGTGGATGGACCTCGCCGTTCCTCATCGCGACGGCGGCCAGAGCTATGTTTATCTGGCCGGGGCAAACGCCGGCTATTCGGACTCGCGGCGCATCCCATTTGGGCCAGCGGACGCGCACATCAGAATGGCTGAGGCGGCCGACTTCAATGGTGATGGATTCGTCGACATCGTGGCCATCGACGATCAAGCTAAAACCGCCACGATCTATTTGGCAAAGCGAGATGGAACATTTGAACCAGGGATTACCGTTGGAGACCGTAAGGCCGTCCCTTACGCGGTTGTTGTGGCTGATCTGAATCGTGATCGGAAGATCGACATTGTCGTAGGTTACGTTGAAGCTCAACCGACGATCTATTTCAATGATGGCGCGGGTCGCAACTTCACCGCGCTACGCTTTGGCGACAACCAGGGCACTGCGTATGGATTCGCTATTGACGACTTGGATCACGATGGACTCTTAGACATCGCGATCGCGCGGTCGGACGCACCTAATATTCTGTACTTTGGTTCTCGTAAATGAGTTAAGCGACGGAGTATTCAATGATGAAGAGTATTTTCGGCTTCTGCTTGTTCCGGCGCTGGGAGCGGCGTTTGCCGCGCGCGCCGCGTCGATTCTCAACCCGGACCCCACGGCTGACGCCAATCGGAAGGTTGCTGTGAATAACAAGCTGATTGCGTACTACAAGACGCGTCATCAAGGGTCGGATGCCGGACTAGCCGAACTGATCTTCACGGTTATGAGCCAACCGATTCCGCTGCCGAGTCACTAAGAAATTAATGAAGAGGAACTCTTGCTTCATCATTATTGTTTCCTGTGCGCTCTCGCTCGCTAGCTATGTCCACGCACAAACAGACGGTGCTCAAGCGGTTGCGAATCTTGCTCTCCGCCGGGAGTTATTGCAACGCGTAGCGCAGGATCAAGCGATCAGAGATGAACTCATTAAGAAAGGCATGGAAAAGCCGGACCAATCCGTCTTCGCGCGCATGGCGGCTATCGACGCCGCCAACACCAAACGCATGAAGACGATCATCCGCCGATACGGCTGGCCCGGCCCGCGTCTTGTCGGCCGAGACGGAACAGACGCTGCATTCCTGCTGGTACAGCACGCTCAGCTTGCTTTGCAAAAGGAAGCACTGCCGCTCGTAGAGAAAGCTTATAGAAAGGGTGAACTGTCAGGCGAGAGCTACGCGCTGTTACTCGACCGCGTGCTGGTTGGCGAAGGCAAGAGACAGGTATACGGGACACAGGCGAAGTTGAAAGGTAAAGAGTTCGTGCCGGACCCGATCGAGGATGAAGGTAACGTAGATAAACGTCGCGCAGAAGTCGGACTGCCTCCATTATCGGAATATCTTAAGGTATTGAAGCAGACGTACTTTCCGCAAGATAAGGACAAGCCGTAAGCCGCACCTGGAACAAACTTAGCCGCGCCCCGTCACCACTGCTCACTATCATTCTTCATCCTTCATCCTTAGAACGGCGTGACGCCGTACCTCCCTACCATATAAGCCTTTACAGACCTCGCCCGCGCTAGCTAAAATGACCTAAACGCAGAAGGCCCCACCAGCGTTTTGGCAGTTCCCCAAAGAGTCCCCTGGTTCCCTCTTTTTGTTGACGCATCTTTGCGCCCGACGGCGAGTTGCGTACGGCTTTTCTACATTTGTCCGTTCCGGCGCGTCTCTCCAACGACTTGAAACAACGGAAGAAAAACATGCGAACCCAAACAACTACTTCCAAGGACTCGCTTAACCAAAAGTTGCTGCTCAAGACCCTCGTCGCCTTCAAGAAAGGCGACTTTTCGGTGCGGCTGCCCGGCGAATGGTCGGGCGAGGCCGGCAAGATTGCCGATACGCTGAACGACATTATTGAGTTAAGCGAGAAGACCGCCAAAGAAATGGATCGCGTCAGCCGCGTGGTCGGCAAAGAAGGCAAGATCCAACATCGCGCCGCAGTCCCCGCCGCCGCAGGCTCGTGGCTGAGGCTGGTCGATTCCACCAACCTGCTCATCGACGACATGGCCCGTCCCACCAGCGAGATGGCCCGCGTCATCGGCGCGTTCGCTAACGGCGACCTTTCCGAACGCATGCCTTTGGAGATTGATGGGCGGCCATTGAAGGGCGAGTTTCTGCGGACGACGAAAATCGTGAATTCGATGGTCGATCAGCTCGGTTCATTTGCGTCTGAAGTGACGCGCGTGGCGCGCGAGGTGGGCACCGAAGGAGAACTGGGCGGCGAAGCGAAAGTGAAAGGCGTGGCGGGTACATGGAAAGACCTGACGGACAGCGTGAACTCGATGGCGGGAAACCTGATCGGCCAGGTCCGCAACATCGCCGAGGTGACAACCGCGGACACGAGCGAGGACTTGTCCAAGAAGATCACGGTAGACGTGAAAGGCGAGATTCTGGAACTGAAGAACACCATCAACACGATGGTGGATCAGTTG
>Ga0134126_10011875_pt1 | contig 10990 bp, 10 predicted proteins | sample KB31752_FD_96881 | JGI IMG/M metagenome (GOLD analysis project Ga0134126, IMG submission 96881) | Terrestrial soil microbial communities with excess Nitrogen fertilizer from Kellogg Biological Station, Michigan, USA - KB3-175-2 | ecosystem: Environmental > Terrestrial > Soil > Unclassified ... | reverse complement strand
ATGATCATGAAGAATGGGGCGCCGGCCCAGACGTTGACGAGGATCACCGAGAAGCGGGCCCAGCCGGCTTCGCCGAGCCACGGGATTGGACCGGCACCAAACAAACCAAGAGTGTAATTGAAGGCACTGTAGGACGGGTCAAACAGCCAGAGCCAGGCCAGCGTGCTCATCGCCGGCGGGACTACCCATGGCACCAGCAGCATGCCGCGCCACTTGCGCTGGCCTTTGGCCGGGATGTTGTGAACGAAATGGGCAACGAAAAAGCCGATCAGCGCTTTGAAGATCACCGCGGTAATGGCGAAGAGGCAGGATTGCTCCACCACCATCCAGAAGGTGTCGCGCCGGAACAGGAATCGGAAATTCCCGAAGCCGACGTAGTGCTGCATCGACTTGTTCAGAGTCGCCAGATGAATCGAGTAGAGGGCAGGATAGAGCACGAGGATGGCGATCAAGAGGATGAGCGGCAGTGCCAGCAGAAACGCTACAGTCGATTTCCGCCGGAGCGCATAGTGCAAGCCTGCTCTCTTGCGCGAACCCGTCGCGCGAGCGCTGCGGCTGTGCTGGAATACGACATCAGCCATGAGCGTGTCCCTTCGAGAAATTTCGTAGAGCCGATACCGGCCCGTCTCGGGATCTGGCACTTTAAGAGGTCAGGTCACGCAGCGGTCCAGATCCGTTGGACCGCTGCGCGGACTGCTTCTCGTCAGCTGCGCATGAAGCCTTCGCACTCGTCTCCGGCCCAGGAGATGACGTCTTCCATCTTCTGGCCCTGGGCATATTTCAGCGCCATCTTCGTCAGCGTCGCCTGAGTATAAATCTGCTGCGCGATCTTGGGCGGCGCAGGCGAAGCCGCAATGGACAGCGTCTGCTGGTGGTAGGGATCTGGGTATTGGAAGAGCGTGCCCTTCGGGGGCTCCGCCTCCGCCCAGACCTTCAAGGTGGTAAGCTTAGCATAGGCCGGCAGATCGTAGCCGCCGCTCGCGTTCACCATCTTTTCGATGGACGAGGGTTGCGACAGGTGAGTGAGCAGGCTCTTGGCCGCCGCCTTGTTCTTGGAGAACTTCCACACGGACCAGAAGAACGGCAGGTAGGGCGCAAAACGCCCTTTCGGACCGGCTGGGAAACCGTGGGTCCATAGCTGCTCCGCGACTTTCGGCGCATCGCGCTTTGCCACCGCCCAGGCGCTCGGCGGGTTCATGATCAGCGCACCCTTGCCGGCCACAAGCCACTTGTTGTTCGAGGCGTCGTCCCACGCCGCCACATCCGGCGGCAGGAAGGAAATCAGCTTCTTGTAGAATTCGAGGGCTTGGCGAACATTGTCGGACTTCACCGTGATGTTACCCTTGGCGTCCACAAGTTGCGCACCGAACGCCTGAAAGAACGCGCCTGCAGCATCGACGCTGTCGGTGGTCTCGCCCAGTCCGATGCCGAAGGGATAACCGCCCTTATGACAGGCTTCGGCCGCCTTCAGGAAAGTGTCCGTGGTCCAATTGTCTGCCTTCGGCTGACTACCAGCCGGATACATCGCCTGTACGTCGATATTGGCGTATTTTTTCATCAGGTCGATGCGCGAGCACGGCCCCTTGATCTGGCTGCCGACGGAAGCGGGAACCGCGAGCCACTTGCCACCGGCCTGGCCGAGATATTTGACCGTACCGTTGGGCTCGCCATTCTGCTGGATGATCGGCCCCATGATGTCGTCCATCGGCTCCAGTTGGTCGGCAAAGGCCTGCACCTGCCAGGGACCGCCGGACGCCAGAATATCGTGCCCAGAGCCGGCTTGCGCTTCAGCGGTCTGGGTCAGGAGAAGCTTGTTTCCTTGGCTCGTGATGTAGTCGATCTCGACTTCGACCTTCTCCCTCGCGGCCCATTCATTAACGAGATCGGTTGAGGCTTTATTGCCGCCGGGAACCCAGTGGTCCCAAAAACCGATGGTGAGTTTGCCGGCCGCATGCGCTGAGCGCACAAATGGCGCGGCGACGAGCGCGGCAGACGCAACGGCGGTGGTGGCTACGAACTCTCGGCGTGTAAGCCTTCTCCCTGACATGGCATTCCTCCTGGTGAGCCGTTTTTATTATGGATACGAAATCTCGTTTTTTGTTCTGTTGCGCCGCGGCCCAAGCAGGCTTCGCGGAGATTTCGTTGTTGATGATCAGAGCAGAATTACAAGCTTCTGTCGAGAAATCAGGTGAATGGATTTTCTAAAACTAACGTTGTGTCTAGCGCAGCCGCAGCTGAATCTTAACGCCGCATCTTCAGTGCGCGCTTGTGCCGCATATTGCGTCGCACATAATCGCCGACCCGATCTCCCGGGTCTTGACCCGCATTGTGAACCTTCGGTCGAACCAAACGAAGAATTAGGAACCGTTCGCAACTGCAAATGCGCAGTCGCCTTCATCGAGGGGTCGCCCGCCTCACCCTGCGTGTTTGCACCCCACGCGCGACGGGCACAATTTTTGGTTGGCCCGCGCCGCGGACCAGCGATGTCGCCGAAGCGGTGGAGCTGCTCGATGCGAGCCTCGACGAAAAGCAGAGGCAAATCTTCACGGACGAGATCGTCCGCCTGAGCCATGAGCGCGGCGATCCGAGCGGCGCAGGGCAACGCGCTGTGCGAATAGCCGGGCACGCGCGCCCTGGGGTAGGTTAAAGGCCCGGCACCCGGCTATCCTGCCGCAGCGGCGCGGCCCTTTCATCCTCATTGCAATGTTGAAGAAATGCGGACGGTTTCGCGCCCGAGAGATGGCTGGCGCGTGACTTTGCAAGGACCGGGTGCGCTGGCACCGCAGGCGCCATTCGGCCGGATGATGCCGGGAGCGTCCGGGAAGCGGCTTTAGGCCTTCGGAAAATTCAGCTCCACGCCGATGCCGTCTGGATCGTAAAGAAAGAACTGGATGTCGCCGGTGCGCGGGACGATGCTCTCGCGAAACTTAACGCCCTTGGACTCAAGGCGGTTGCGCACGCCCGCGACATCACTGGCGGCAAAGGCGATATGGTCGAGGCGGCCGTAACCGGCCAAGTGGCATGCTTGTTCTCCCTAGACGAAAGTGAGATCGGCCTCGGCACCAAGCATCCAGGCACCAACGGTCTCGAAATGACTCATCCGGCCCTGCAATTGCTGGGTCACGGCGTGCATGTCGCGGAAACGGCGTTCCAGCGGATGGCTCTCGAAGATCCCCGTGGCTCCCGCGGCGTGGTAGGCGAAATCGACGGCCTCGCGCGCCTTGACGATGGCATGCGTCGCCGCCATCCGGATGGTGATGCGCTGGTCGACGCTGATGCTTGCGCCGGCCTGCAGTTCTTTCCAGGCATCGGCCATCGATTGCAGCACGAAGCCGCGGGCGGCGCGCAGCCCCGCTTCGGCCTGCGCAAGGCCCGACTGGATGACAGCGTTGTCGCGCAGCGGGCTTTTGAAACCGCGCGGCATCTTATTGCGTGCGAGATCAACGAAGTAGTCGAGTGCGCCGCGCGCAATGCCGCAGGCCACGCCGGCAAAACCGACCTGGTAGCAGGTGCCGGAACCCGCCCCGAGCCAGGTGGCATGGCGGCCGCCCGAGGCAAAGGCCCAGACACCGGTGACGCTGTGCGCCGGCATTGCGGAGCCAGGACACGATCAGGCTGCGCGGATATTTGAAGAGGTCGAGCCAGTTGCTGACGATAACCGGCCCGCATCGGGGCGATCGGCATCGGCAGCAAGGACGGCTCGGCCTGCAGCGCCCAGGCGAGCGATTGGCGCGCCTCCGCATACCGACCCTGCCGGCAAAGCCAGTGCGGGCTCTCCGGCACCCAAATGCGAATCAAGAGCACGACCAGGGCCGATAGCACGCCGATGGCAAACAACAGGCGCCACTGATCTGTGCCGATCATAGCGCCGAGGATCGCCCCGATACCGACGCCCAGCGGAATGACGCAAGTGACGAGACCGCCGATCCAGCCGCGTTTGAGACTACCAGCGCGCCCATCGCGCGGCTGTTGCGGCGCGACAGAGCTTTCGCTTCCGCGCACAAAAGCAACGCGAGAAGCAGGTCAATTTTCTAACAATAACGGCCAGTACGGCGGGGATGTTGAGGCGGACAAAGCCCCTGGAAGTGGTCCAACCGCTTACGGGCGCAGGTCAAATAATGACTGCGAATTGATCGCGGCGCCGCAAGGTTGAAAGCCTCCACGGCGCCGCGTTACGAAGCCCTTAGCCAATAGGCCCTTCGCCATCGCGAAATGGCTGTCAGGCCATCGGGCAGGAGCGAGTGCGAGACTTTAGCCCGCGTTCATGTCAAAGCCGAAAGCGATCATACCGAGCGAGGCGGCCAAGCCCAAGCAAGACACGAGCGAGATGAGCTTCAGTGAAGCATTACCCGCCGCCGTTGGCTCGCCAATATAGGTCAATGCAAAGGAAGTAATCATAGTCATAATGCCCCCTTGATGGTCTCTAGCGGACCTGGCTGGAGCTTCTAATGGAGGAATCTTTCGGCGCCGTTGTCGCGCATCTTTAATGGCGCGTAGTCGCGCGCATCCTTAATCAATTGCGAAGGCGCTTGAGAAACGGTCGGTTCAGCGGCGCGATGAGCCGAGCACCCTGGCGATCGCTTTCGCCGTCATGGCCGCGCGATCGGAAGCTCGCTGCTCCGCTAGCTGATCCCGGGCTTTCTCCTCGATCAAGAGCTCGATCAACTCCAGCCGCTTGGTCTCGTCGTCCGCCTCGGCCAGCAATTGTCGGTAGCGATGATAGTCGTACCCACTGTCCTGCTTACGCATGTTACGCCCCAACATGCAGTCAGACCGCTTTGCAGCGAGTGTTTCGCAAGGAGCAAAAGGACACAATATCCCTGTTAGGGATATCAACGCTGTTTTCACTATGTTTTGGATTCGATCAAACTGCGTGTCGCCACGAACGGCAGCTAGTCTGATGGGTAAATCTAAACCGGCGCGTTCTGCCTGATCGTCTCACGATAGAAGGAGGCGCTCAGCTTTGGTATCCGCTGCTGGGTGGCGAAATCGACCCGATAGACTCCAAACCGCGTCTGAAAACCGTCCACCCATTCGAAGTTATCCATCAGGCTCCAGAGGAAATAGCCCGACACGGGTATCCCCTCCGAGCTCGCACGCTGCAGTTGGGTCAAGTAGGCGCGCAGATACATGATGCGATCGACATCATAGATATTGCCGTCCGCGGTAGCATTGTCGGCGGCCGACGTCCCGTTCTCGGTGATGTAAATGGACTTCACGCCCCAAAGCTTGGCCACGTGTCGCGGTGCCCAATACATCGCCTCGGGGCCGACCCGCAGCCACGAGGAGTACATATGGGGAAACGATGCTGGAAATGGCACAAGGCTGTAGCCGTGCTCATCGTCGCCCGCGACGACGTAGTGGTCAGGTTTGTAAACGTTCAGCCCGACGAAATCGATCGGCGAGGAGATGATGGCGAGGTCTTCGGCCATGTATTTGGGAGCGTCCTTGCCGGCCTGCGCGAGGAACGCCTCTGTATAGCGTCCCTCCAGCATCACGGTAATGTAGCCGGCATTGACTTCGCGCGTTGCCGTTTCTGCCGCCCGGACATTCTCCGGCGTTGCGATCGCGGGGATGCACGTGACCACGTTCTCCGCCGGACCGACTTTGGTTCCGGCTTTGCCGTGGGCGCGGATCGCCTGAACCGCGAGACCGTGCCCCAGCGCGACGTTGTGACGAACCTGATTCAACTGGGAGACCGATAGTTTCAGGCCTGGAGCGTCGATGCCGGCACCATAGCCGAGAGCGACCAGCCTTGAACACTCGTTGATCGTGAAGATGTGACTGACACGGTCGGTCAGGCGTTCGGCGACGTAAGCTGCATAGCCTCCGAATGCCTTGGAGGTATCGGGGGAGACCCATCCGCCGAAGCGGTCCTGAAGCGAGAGCGGCAAATCCCAATGATAGAGCGTCGCAAACGGTGTGATGCCATTGCGCAGCAATTCGTCGACAAGGCGATCATAGAAATCCAGCCCCTTCGGGTTTGGCGCGCCTGATCCTTCCGGAAAAACGCGCGGCCATGCGATCGAAAAGCGATAGGCTTTCGTCCCCAGCGCCTTCATCAATTGAATGTCTTGCTTGTATCGATGATAGTGGTCGTCGGCGACATCCGCGTTGCTGTGATCGGCGATCTTTCCTGGGAGGCGCACAAAGCGGTCCCAGATCGATGGACCTCGTCCGTCAGCGTTCACCGCGCCTTCAATCTGATAGGCGGAAGTCGCCGTTCCCCATAGGAAGCCCGCTGGAAATCGAGAGGTCGCATCTGGTCGCCCTGCGCCCAATTCGGCTGCACCGGATTCTGTCGAATGGCTCGACATTCCAAGCGCCGCCGTCCATGCTGCCAGCTTCGCAAAGCGGCGCCGGGTGAATCCGTTCAGCAACATCAGTTTAAACCAAGACAAATTCGCATGCGAGCACAGCCAATCCGTCCTACCCAGCCCTTGGCGCAGGTCAATATAGTACTGTTCGATTCTAGACCCAATCCACTCAAGATCTGATCGATACGCCGTGTTGAGGACGCAGCCCATTGCCGTTCGTGTGCCGCTGGCGCTTCTGGTCATATCCTTGTGCCTGATCACCGCGGCTTGGTGGTGGCTGGGGAAGCCGATCACTCTCCCATCCGCGCCGATCGACCCGGCGGCGAAGTTGGATTGCGTGTCCTACGCGCCGTTCCGGGGCGAGCAAACGCCGTTCATGCATGATCTTGTTATCAGTCCGCAGCAAATCGCTGCGGATATGGTTCAGCTCTCCAAGGTCACCCGCTGTATCCGTACCTATTCCATCGATAACGGCTTGGACAAGGTGCCCGAACTCGCCGCCAAGGTCGGGCTAAAGGTCATTCTCGGGGTTTGGATCGGACGTGATCGCGTCAAAAATGCGCAGTTGGTCGACCAGGCGGTGTCGCTGGTCAAGAATTATCCCGGCGTGATCACGGCCCTGATCGTCGGCAGCGAGGTCTTGCTGCGTGGGGAGATGACCGCGTCGGATCTCGCGCAGATCATCCGTTCGGCCAAAGCGCGCGTCAAAATTCCCGTGACCTACGCGGATGTCTGGGAGTTCTGGGAGCGCTACCGCGAGCTTGCCGCCGATGTCGATTTCGTGACCATCCACATCCTGCCTTATTGGGAGGACTTTCCGGTTCCTGCCGAAGCCGCGGCCGCGCATGTCGACGAGATTCGCGAGCGGCTGGCCGTTGATTTTCCCGGCAAGGAAATCCTGATCGGTGAGGCGGGATGGCCGAGCAGGGGACGCATGCGCGATGGCGCGTTGCCCTCGCGCATCGGCCAAGCGCGGTTCGTTGGCGAGCTTCTCGATCGGGCCCGGCGCGAGCACTTCCGTGTCAACTTGTTCGAGGCCTATGACGAGCCTTGGAAGCGCCAATGGGAAGGGACTGTCGGCGGCTCCTGGGGCGTATTCGACGGCTGGAGTCGCCGCCTGAAATATCCGGCCGGAGCGGCGGTCAGCGACTATCCGTTCTGGAAACTTCAGCTCACCGGCGGTCTGATTTTCAGCCTCTGCATCTTTGGGGCAGCGTTACTTGCGCTTAAGTCACGGTCGTCCTTGCCGCGCCTTTCCTCGTGGGTTGGCGTCGCCATATCGGCCACAGTCGGAGGCGTCTTGTTGGGCATCGGCGCCGAAAAGATGCTGTACGAGAGCTATGGGATCGGCGGCTGGCTGCTTCATGGCTCGCTGTTAGGCGCCGGCGTGGCTGCACCGCTGCTCTGCTCCCATGCCGTGTTGGCGAAGCGGGAGCTGCCGACCTTCCTGGAGCTGCTCGGCCCGCGCGAGAGCCCGCCGCTTGGCTGGCCGAAGCAGATTCTGGCATTGACGCTGATGGCAACGACGCTGCTTGCCGTGGTGACAGCCCTCGGCCTTGTGTTCGACGGGCGGTGGCGCGATTTTCCCTTCGCGAGCCTGACCATGGCCGTAGTGCCGTTCTGGATCGTGACGCTGTCCAATCGTTCGAGATCCGGCGCACGACCGGCCGCCGAGGAAGTGTTCGCCGGTCTGCTCACACTTGCAGCGCTCTATATCGTTTTCAACGAGGGGCTGCAGAATTGGCAGTCCATCTGGACCTCGGCGATCTATGTGCTGCTTGGGGCTACCCTGTGGCGGGTGCGCGCTCTGCGGGTCGCCGTCATGGCACCGATCATGCCGGCTGTCGCAGCGCGCGCAGGGCTGGAGCCGACAACGAATCTGGTTGAGGCGGCAGCCGGTCATGCCGCAGAATCGCGCTTGCCGGAGCCGTGACCGAACGAGTGGAACGCTTCCGCGTCCATGCAGTGGGGAGGTGATCCGATCCACGCCTTTCAGGCGTGGGCTACAGATTGATCACCCCGCGTCGCGCTGCATGGGCGACCGCGTCGGTACGGCCAGTCGCGTCGAGTTTGTCCAGAATCGAGCCGACATGAAACTTGGCGGTGTGAACGGAGATACCGAGTTGGCGCGCGATGGCTTTGTTGGAGTCGCCTTCCGCCAGCATGGCAAGCACGTCGAGTTCGCGCGGCGTCAGCTCGATTTCGGCAGGTTCGAGGGCCTTGGGCCGCTCGCGCGAGATGAGGGCAAAGTTTGCCGCTTCTCCCGGCGCCGCCAACCGCAGGCCCGGCACGCTGCCGAGCAAGGCGACGATCCGATCTGCAAGCGCCGGATCGTCGATTTCGACTGACACGACGATCGGTTCGGCCTCGCTCACGTTTCCGGCCTCTCACCGATGGTCAACTTGAAATGCACCGGCTCGCCCGCGCGGCGGACCGCGATGTCGACGACCGAGCCGACACTGTCCGGACCGAGTGCGCGCGCGAGCGAACGCACGCCCGTCACCTGTTGATCATTGAACGCGACGATCACGTCGCCTTGCCGGATACCAGCCGTGGCGGCCGGGCCTTGCTTGTCGACGTTCATCACCATGGCGCCAACGCCCTCATCGAGCCTGACCGGCTGCAACCCGACACCGAGGTAGCCACGCGCAATCCGCCCATGGCTCTCGAGCCTGGCCGCCACGCGCGCGATGGTTGCCGCAGGAATAACGATCACACGCCTTGGCCCCAGCACGGCCATGCCGATCGCCTGGCCCGAGGCATCAACCGTAAGCCCACCCTGGTGGCTATGGCGCAGGCGGACATCGACTTCGAGCCTCGCGTCGATCTCGCCGCCGCGCAGGCTGCGCCAGCGTTCACCCACCAGCGACACCATGGCAAGCGCTGCGGTAGGGACGCCGCGCTCGGCCGCAACGACCACCGCAAGTGAGCCGAGCGCGGGTATTGTTGCGGAGAAAGTTGCGGGTGAGATGTTCGCAGTATCGACACGCAGCAGCGCAATATCGGTCGTATGATCGCGGCCCGCGAGCGTTGCGGCACGCTCCGTGCCGTCGCCAAGCTTGACGGAGATCTCGCCTTCATCCGCCAGCGCTTCGTCGGCGGTGACGACAAGGCCCGGCTTCCAGACGAAGCCCGAGGCACGCAGGCGATGCGAGTGGACGGAAACGATCGCCGGCGCCGTGCGTGCGACGACGTCCGTCAGGGAAGAGGAGATTGAAGCAAGGCTGGCTGTATTTGGATCGGTCATAGCAAGCTCCCGTGCATCTTAGTCCAATCTGGGAACTCATGGCCGGTCATGGATCTAGCCGGGTGGGCAGGGAAGACCGAGCGATGGGCGGATCACGCATCTAAAGAGCACGCGCCGATGTCGGTGCGAAGCGAATAGACGCAACCTAATTTTGTTATCGCGGGGGCGGCCGGTCCAAAAAGGAGCCTGGCAAGATGGCTCAATGCAAGATGACCCAACCGCCGAAACACTCCAGCAGATAGGCGCGAGGCCCGGTGTGCCTAGGAGTCCGGACCTCGCGACTTCCCCCGCCCCATGACGTGAGCCGATGCCCACGTCTCATAAGCGGAAATGCAGAGCCATCCTAGACCGGGAGATTACGGGCGATGTCACGCGCCCATGCATCTTCTGCGCGCGCAAGTTCGTGCCCGATCGTTGCGCGGATCGCTGCCGGCATTTTAGCCTCAGTGGGCGCGTTCAAAGCGTGGCGATGCTTTCGCTTCGGAGTCCTCAGGCACGAGGCTCGCCTCTTTGTGGCCAGCGTCCTTTTCGACGATCGCGTAACTGCAATCATCGAGCCAAGCGATCAGCCGGTCTGCCATGGCGTAGTCCCAACCGGGATAAGATCTCGCGACGGCCTGCCGCGGAGTAAGCTTCCGACCCATGCTGTTGCCTCTTCTGCTTTGGCCGATTGCGAGTGAACCGCGCTCAGAGCAGATTGGTTCGAGCACGTTGCCGTGAGCAGGAATGGAAGGCGGTCCGTTCCAACGAACGGTCATGTTCATCTTCAAGCCCTTGGCGTGGACCAACTGAGCCTGTCCAACATAATGTGTAGGAGCCTCTGTACCAAGATCCGTTACTTGAAACACGAACGTCTGCAGAAGGCATTCCCCACTGGAGTGCCGGAGCGGCAGGCGGGCCGGCGCCAAATGTGCTACAAGGTCGATGGCAGAAGCGCAGCAACTCCAAAGAGGTCGGCTATGAACAGCGCATCCAGGATGGTGACGGTCTCAGTCGGTGCATTAATGGGCGCATCGGCATCATGCGCGGATACATTGGCAACGCATCGCATTCCAGCGGCGCTTGCGCTCGATGCGGCGAGCGAGACGGTCGCGGCCTGCGCGCGGCAAGGCTATCGCGAAACCGCGGTTGTGCTTGATGCTGACGGCGCGATCATTGCTGTCCTGCGAGGTGACGGCGTCGGCATCCATACGATCGACAGCGCACATGACAAGGCGTACACCAGCGTTTCGTTCAAGAACGACACGCTGGCGCTGGCTGAGCGCGCGAAAGGTGAGGACTCGATCGCGCCTCTGGCCAAGCTACCGCACGTCATGTTCTTCGGCGGTGGTGTAGTCATCAAGTTGGGCGATGAGGTGATTGGGGCAATCGGCGCAGCAGGGGCGCCAGGGGCCAAGCTCGACGACGGCTGCGCGCACGCGGGGCT
>Ga0134126_10011874_pt1 | contig 10990 bp, 12 predicted proteins | sample KB31752_FD_96881 | JGI IMG/M metagenome (GOLD analysis project Ga0134126, IMG submission 96881) | Terrestrial soil microbial communities with excess Nitrogen fertilizer from Kellogg Biological Station, Michigan, USA - KB3-175-2 | ecosystem: Environmental > Terrestrial > Soil > Unclassified ... | reverse complement strand
CCATCCTCCTTTGACAGATCCTCCGCGATCATGTTCCACCGCTTGAAGCCTTTACCGTCATAGCGCGGTTTCTCCGGTTTCTCCCGTCCGAATGCGTACGACCTCGTTCAACTCTCGAACAAAAATTTTCCCATCCCCGATGCTACCGGTCTTCGCCGCGTTGGTGATGGCCTCAATCACCCGAGACACCTGGGCATCCGTCACAGCTACCTCGATTTTCACTTTAGGGACGAATTCGATCGTATACTCTTGGCCTCGATAGGTTTCCTTATGGCCTTTCTGACGCCCAAACCCTTTGACTTCCGATACAGTCATCCCCTGGATGCCGATTTCCAATAGGGCATCTTTGATCTCTTCCAGTTTGAACGGTTTGACGATGGCCTCAACCAGCTTCATATCGATGCCTCCTTGCCCTACCAGCTCAGGAATCCCCGACGGCTCTCAGATGCCCATGAAGGAGCCGTGCAAAGCTAATTGACGAACCATGCTTCTCCTCGCGGAAAAGCCATGGCCCCTCCGGCTTTCCCTCAGCTTTGGGGCAGTCATCATAGCCCATCCTTTCCTCTCACTCAACGTGGAAATCCTGTAAATCCTTTAAAATTGCTCGACCTCTTTATGTCCCACGCTCTGTGCATTGAGCGGTTACAACAATGCGATCCAAGGGCGAAGCAGCCTTGGCAATTCATTTTCATCCGGAATCCCGGATAAATGTCCGAACAGTAATGATATGCTTGGAATGCAGAACCAGTGGAGGTTATGGCTTGATTCGGTAGCCATTCGTAATCGGCATCCGACGATCCTTGCCGAAGGCGCGGTGAGTGATCTTGACGCCAATAGGTGCCTGACGTCGCTTGAACTCGCTGCTGTCGACCAGCCGGACCACGCGGGAGACGGTTGCGCGATCGAAACCTGCTGCGACGATTTCGTCGAGCGAGCGATCTTCTTCGACATACGCCCGAAGAATGGGATCGAGCACAGTATACGGTGGAAGGGAATCTTCATCTTTTTGATTCGGTCGCAACTCGGCGGTCGGCGGTCGATCCAAAATACGTTTGGGAATCACCGGCGATGGACCGAGTTCATTACGAAACCTCGTCAGGCCGTAGACCATCGTCTTCGGCACATCCTTAATGACGGCGAACCCACCGGCCATATCGCCGTATAGGGTGGAATATCCCACACTCAGCTCGCTCTTGTTCCCAGTGGTCAAAACCAGATGCCCGAACTTATTGGATAGAGCCATGAGCAGATTGCCTCGAATACGAGCCTGGAGGTTTTCCTCGGTTGCGTCCTCCGAACGGTCGACAAATGACGGTGCCAGCGACTGTCGATAGGCTTCAAATGTCGGAGTAATCGGGATCGTGCTCAACTCGATGCCGAGACACCGCGCGAGTTCGGTAACATCCTCTCCGCTTTCATGTGAGGTGTATGGAGACGGCATGAAGACGCCGAGCACATGCTTGGCACCAAGCGCATCCGCGGCAATTGCCGCCGTCACTGCCGAATCGACGCCGCCGCTCAACCCAATCACCGCTCGCGTAAATCCATTCTTTCGGACATAATCTTTCACGGCCAGTACCAAGGCGCGGTACACCTCTTCGATCTCATCCAACGGCTTTGCTACCCCTGGCACGATTCGAGTCCGCTTCTTTTTGTTTATCGCCGTCTCGTTTACCACGAGACGATCGACGGCCGAAACAGCTTTTCCGGTCAATGCCGCCTTTCGCCCATAAGGCCTACGTCCAGGTGAAGCCGCATCCACGTTCAAATCAGCTACAAGCAGCTCTTCCCGAAACGCGTGACCACGTGCGATCACATTGCCGGATTGATCCAGAATCAAACTGTTCCCGTCGAAGATCAGCTCGTCCTGGCCTCCAACCATGTTCGTATACGTGACAATGACTCCGTTTTCCCGCGCTCTCGTGGCCAGCATCTGCTCCCTCAAACGACTTTTGCCGACATGAAAGGGAGAGGCATTGATATTGACGATCACCTCGGCCCCAGCCGCCGCTTGTGCGCGAGTAGGCCCTTCCTGCAACCAAATATCTTCGCAGATGGTCACGCCGATTGTCGTGCCGTTGACGAGGAGCAACGGGAGTCTCCGTCCGGGACGAAAATAACGGCTTTCATCGAATACTCCGTAGTTCGGCAAATACCATTTGCTATAACTACCGACTAACTTGCGATCGGCAATCAACGCTGCTGAATTGTAGAGTGTATGCCGGCCGGCTGAGACGATCGACCGACGGGAGGAATGTGAGTTACTTTGATCTTCCTGCCCCACGTACCCTACCACGGCAACCAACCCGCGACAGGCTTGGGTGATCTCGTTCAGTGCCCGTAAGTTATCTGCCACAAATTGCGGCTTGAGAAGTAGGTCTTCGGGAGGATAACCGGTAATGGCCAGTTCAGGAAATACAACCAGGTCGGCTTTGGCCTCCTTCGCATCTCGAAGCCAGGTCGTGATACGGCGAATGTTGCCGATCAGATCTCCGACAGTTGGGTTCATCTGTGCCATCGCGATTCGCAACGTCCGCATAGCGCTCCGGTAAGCCTGTCCTATCCCCGATGGTCCAGTGCACTCTACACCGAAGATAGGTTCATATCGACTTCGTCCCTTGGGCAGGAGCTGCGTAATTAGGCGTGACCATGAGGAGAGACTCGTGCAACCGAATACCACTGCTCAAACACATGTTTTTCAATCGGCCCTATCCGCACCTGTCCGATACGTTCCGGCCATACCCCAATGACTCGTCCCTCTGACACCTTCTTATCATGCAGCATGGCCTTCCATATCCTCTGGGGTGCCCACCGTGGCATACGGTCACTCAGTCCCGCCTCGTTCACAGTGCGCCGAATCTCTTCGACCACTGTACGAGCACAGATTCCTTGAAAACAGGCCAGTTCGGCTTCCTGTACTAATCCGATCCCCACCGCTTCTCCGTGGACGAACGCCTTATACCCCCCCAATGCCTCAAGAGCATGTCCGATGGTATGACCGTAGTTAAGGATTCGCCTGCGATCGGATTCTCGCTCATCTGCGGCGACCACCTCGGCCTTTATCTCACAGGATCGCTTCACCACTGTCGCAACGATGCCAGGCGCCTGCCTCCTCAGTTCGGACATGTGCCGCTGCAGATAGACAAAGAACGGCTCATCCGCAATGATCCCGTACTTAATGACCTCGGCAAGCCCGGCGACCAATTCCCGAGGGGGCAAGGTATGAAGCGTCAATGGATCTACCCATACGGCGCATGGTTGATAAAACGATCCGATCAGGTTCTTCCCGAGCCGATGATCGACACCCGTCTTTCCTCCGACGCTGGAATCGACCTGTGCAACAAGAGTCGTCGGCACCTGAATGTAGGGAATACCACGCTGGTAGATCGAAGCAGCAAACCCGGCCATATCGCCCACGACACCACCGCCGAGCGCCAAGAGCATAGACGACCGCTCAAATCGATGACGCGCCAACATGTCGAGGATACGTTCCACTGTCCCTAACGTTTTCGATCGTTCCCCCGGTGCAAGAATGATCGGCACCGGCTCAATCTCATATCGCCTAACCGACTCAGAAATCTGTTTTAGATAATGCCGAGCGACATGGCGATCCGTCACAACTCCGACCTTCCCTTTTACTCCATATCTCTTCAATTCCCTTCCGAGCCTCTCTAAAAGTCCGGCTCGGATGATAATCTCATAGCTCCTTTCAGGTAGGGAAACCTTAACCGTTGAGGTGGGAGTCATTTCGTAACCCAATCGCTGACCGAACTTGAGAATTTCGTGTCATGTCCATTCGGGAGCCACACATGAAACATCGAAGGGAGAAGCATCGTAACACAGCCCCGATGAACTAAAAAGACGGTTACGTTTCGGGACGAGTGCCACAACTCTGGGCGGTATTCCCACGATCACCGGAAGACAAAAAAGCAAAAGCCCAGTGATGCTGAAGCGCGTCACCAGGCTTTTGCTGATCACGGAGATGAAACAGGTCCTAGACTTTAATAATGCTGGGGGTGAGGAAAATGAGCAATTCCTGCTTCGACACGGTCTCGGATTTGTTCTTGAACAACCACCCAAGAACCGGCATGCGTGAAAGGTAGGGAACACCTTGCACGTTGTTGCTTTGCGTATCGACGAAGACACCACCAATCACCATGGTTTCACCATCTTTGACGATCACCTGCGTGGTGGCTTCTCGTCGATCGATACTCGGCCCAGCCGGATTGCTCCGTGCGCCGACGGCATTCCGAGTTGCTCGGACGCGCATCAGAATTCTCTTCCCCTCTTCCTTCGGATCACGCGAGGTGATTTGCGGCGTTACGTTCAATTCCAAGTTCGCATCGACAAATGTCGTTTGCGTACCCTGTAAGGATGTCGTCTGGAAGGGAATCGATTCGCCTTGGGAAATCTTCGCTTCCCGCTTGTCCAACGTGGTGATCTTCGGCGCTGCAATCACTTTGCTCAACCCCAGCAACTCTCCGGCCGAGAGCCGCATATCCAGAGCGAAATCGCCGCCAAGCTTCCCAAAGGTCCATCCAATCGACGGAACAGCCGGCAACCCACCGACCTGAGCCGGTAAGTTGACCAAGAAGGTTCTATCGATCGTGGTGTTCCCTGTTCCGGCGATCTGTCCAAACGGACCGGTAATATTTGAGAGGGTAAAGAAATCGGTGGGTGTGCGATTGCCCGCTTGGAACCCCCACTGAATCCCCAAGCCTCTCGCATACACGGTGTCCGCTTGAACGATGCGCGCTTCAATCTGAACTTGAGGGACTTCCAAGTCGAGTCCCTCCACGAGCTGTTTGACGATTGCCAACTTGGATTCCGTCTCGCGCACAATGAGCGCATTGCTTCCCTGATTGAATTGCATGACACCGCGTGGGCTTAAATATTGCCGCAGTGATGTCATAACCTCTTGCGCCTGGAGATTCCTGATATAAAAGACGCGGTCGATTAATTCTTCCGCCTTGGTCTTGGAGTCCTTGGCCCGTGCTTCTTCATCCTGCTGCTTGGCAATATTCGCCAGAGAATCCACCCATACAATGCTCCCTTGGCGAATCATGCCGAGGCCGTTCATCTTCAAAAGCATATCCAGCGCCTGATCCCACGGTACACTCACCAATTTCATGGTGACCTTCGACTTGACGCCTTCTCCCACGACGATGTTGAAGCCGCTGACTTCGGCTATCAATCGAAGAATGTTGGTAATGTCGGCCTGCTGAAAATCCAGCGAGATACGCCGGCCGACATATCGTGTTTGCCCTGCCACAATGTCATCGGATCTGTCGGCCTTTTCAACCGGAACACTATCTCCCGCCATCTGAACGCGCTGCACTTTAAACTGAGACTGCGTGGGACCGACCATTCGCATCATCCTTTTGCCCACACGATCCCCCGACTCGAACAACATTTTGCGTGGCCTGGGGGTGAATAAAATGCGCTCTCTTTCCCCATCAAACTGCGCCGCGACCACAGTGGGTATTTTGTGCTCGCTGGGTTTCAGTGTGATCAATACCTTATTTTCTTCCCGGGCAAGGGAAAAGATCGGCCTTTCCGACACATCGAACACCAGCCTGACCTTATCAGCATGGTGTCCCACTCTGATTTTCTTCAGCAGGTAGTGGTCGGCCCGTATCACTGATCGTCTAAGGGCGGACGATACGGCAGGAATATCGACGATTAAGCGGGATTCATCTAAAAAATTGGCCTCAGGAAATAGCTGACCATCCCCGGCGACCACCACAGTCACCAGATCCGTTTCGGGACGGACCTCAATGGCGGTCACGGCCTGCGCCAGCAATCGTGAGGTGGTGGCCTCACCTCGCTTTGTCATGCCAATCTCTTCAGCGAATGCAGGTGTCTCGGCAAATATGGCCAGAGCGGCGAGCGACAGCCCCAAGACTCCGATGAAACATCCAGCAGTTAGGGAATTATCTGCGCGTAAAAATAGTGGTTTCATTCTGAGCCCTCTTTAGGATGTAGAAGCTTGACATGTTCTCGCTCCTGCTTCTTGCCATACACATCAGTGAACCGTTCCTGAACAATGATGCCGCGCTCGGTAATTGCGCTGACTACTCCATTATTTTGCCCAATCCTCGTTCCCCGTCGAACTGTGTACCCATGTCCTTCTGGAGTCTGCACCATAGCGGTATAGCCGTATGTCCCCCATACAATGGCAATAAGGTTTAGCTCGGTCAGAGTCACGCGTTGTAATGGTGGAAGGGTTGTATCCATCTTTCCCGGCTGAAGCTCTTGGACAATAGGAGCAAATGGGTCTCGACGGCCGGAAGGATCATAGCCACCCCCCACCATGCCGTCCGGTATGGAAAGCTGGGAGGGCACCGGGGTATTTGAGCCCGACAGTGACGCTTCTAAAGTTTGCGGAGCCGTCTTCGGGATTTCCTGTACAGAAGATAGCTTGAGGGCATCTTGTCGCATCGGAATCATCGGGCGAGGAACGGGGGAAGACTCGGCCTGTGCATCTATGTTCCCCGAAAGGATCACACACGCGCATACCACGCCGACACTGACGGTCAGCGAATATTCTATGGTCTTCTTTCTGATATCCCAGAGGTACATGCTGTCACGATTTCGCTATTTTCCCACTTGAGCTACTTTGGGAGCATTGCCTGAAGGAGATGCCCCCGAAACCGGCTTGTCCTGAGGGGCGGCGTATGCCACCAAATCAAATGTCGTTTGCGACACGATTCGTCCTTGTTCGATCTTCGGAGATCCCATCTTAAGGCCCGACACCGTAATAATCCGAGGGAGTCGATTGATCCGATCAAAAAACAGTGCGGCAGTGTGATAGACCCCGGCTACTTCCACACTGACCGGCATCTTGACGAAGAGCTTCGACGCATCCTCAGTCTGCGCGCCTGGCTTCCACAGTCTGATATCGAGTCCCAATCGTACCCCAAGGTCAGACACCTGCTTCAGGAGCATGATCGCTTCTTCTTCAGGGGGGAGGCGTTCTTTCTTTTTAGCCAATTCAATTTCGAGCTGTTTGTTCGCGGCAACTAATTCATCAAGATGTTTCACTTTGATCGTGAGCGTTTGAATTTCACTTTCCAGCTTACCGTTTTCAGCCTCAAGCGACGCGATAGTTGCGGATTTAGGTTCCGCAATATAGAAATAGAATCCGGCTATCATGCCGCCGACGAGCAAGAATAAGAGCGCGGCCTTTTGCGAAGCCGGCACATTGCGAAGCGCGTCAAGGTTGAGCTGTGGCATTGCCATCATTAACCCTTCAGACGAAATGCCAAACGAAACTGATACAAATTGATTTTGTTTTCTATTGCAGCTTTACTCTCCTGCAGATTGATACCGGTGAAATAATCCGTACGCCGCAAGTTATTCACAAATTCCACCACATCGTCGTTTGTTAGGGCCTTCCCTTCCAACTCAACCATATCGGATGTCACACCTAGTTTTGTGAGCCATACTTTGAGCGGCTCTAAACTCTGACTAACATGATCGAGAACCTTCACCGGACCCATTCTGGATTGCTCGAGCTGATCTATAATCCGGTTCTTGTCCTCAAGAAGCTTTTTGCGCAGTTCAAAATCCTGTACTTTCTTGACTTGTTCTTTCAGCTGAGCAACCTGTTTTTCTTTATCTCGCTTTTCCTCCTGCCTAGCTTCAAGCTCGCTGTCCAATGAAGCCGAATACCACCAGCATCCGACCAGTGTAATCAGGATCACGCCGATGCCGAGCAGCGCCTGTGCGCGCACGTCATACTGAGGTTTGGCCGCTCTTCCTTTGGGCCCACCGGGAAGGAGGTTGATCCGAATCATCTGTCCCCCACCGCTCTCAACGCCAATCCGACACCGACGGCTGCCGACGGAGCCAAATCCACCAGTAGGTCAGGGGCGATGTCACACCCTGTAATATCGATTTCGGCGAAGGGATCAGCCATTTCTACAGGCAGTTGCATCCTGTCGCCAAGCTGTTGAATCAGCCCTTTTGCCCGGGCTACGCCACCACAGATGAGAACACGACTGAGCTCAGCATTCGCGGTCGAGGTCTTGAAGTAGTCCACCGTCCGAGCAATCTCGGACGCCACTTCCGCATTCACACTGTCCATAACGCCGGTAAGCGACACCCCGCCGGAATCGCCTCCTCGATCGTTTTTCTTACTCTCTTCGGCTTCCTCAAAGGAGAGCCCTATCTCGCGTTGAATCGCCTCGGTGTACCTATTCCCCCCCAACGGAATATCACGCGTAAACAACGACGACCCGGCACGGATGATATTCACATTCATCACGCTCGCGCCGAGATTCACCAGCGCCGTCGTTTCTTCCTGCGCCATCGGATAATTAATCGCGTGCATATTCTCAACCGCGAACGCATCGACATCCATGACCATTGGCATGAGTCCGGCAGCCTTGACGAGCTCAGTCAATTCATTAATCTTGTCTTTCTTAGCGGCAACAAGAATCACCGACATATCCCCTGCTGATCTTCAGACGCATCCGAAGGCAAGACATGAAAGTCGATGTTCACTTCGTTGATATCGAAGGGGATGTACTGCTCCGCTGCCAATTTCACCTGTCCTTCCAACTCTTCGTCCGGCATGGGCGGCAGATTGATTTTCTTCACAATGACAGCGTGCCCCGAAATCGAGATGGCGACGTGCTTATTCTTGACGTTGGCTTCCTCAAACAATTCTCCAATAGCCGAAATCACACGCCCTTCATCCATGACCGTCCCATCCACAATCACTTCCGGCTCAAGCGGTTTGACGCCGAACTTTTGGAGAAAGTACCGTCCCTTACTTTCTTTGAGCTGAGCAACCTTAATCGCGCTCGATCCGATATCAAGTCCCACTAACTGCCGGCGGGGAGTCAGCATCGCAATGATATCGGTCTCCACGAGCTTTTTGAGTGAGATCAACATACGTTACCTGCCACTTTATGCGACAACCTTTCGGGCGCGAATAACTTTCTCGATTTCATCCACGTTCTTTCTCGTATAGAGCCGCCAATTTCTCCAATCCCGAGCGGGTTGGGTAATGACACCCTCCCGTTCCCAACGAAAGAGCGTCGCCTTGGAAATGTCGAACAAGTTACATACCTGATAGGCCTTGAAGCCCGCTTCACTCAGCGCATATTTAGGATGTTTCACTGTAGTATTTACACTGCTCTGACGCCTTCGGATACTCACAAGGCTAAGTATAGTCAATATGCTCTACCTGTCAAGGAAGCGACCGAAGTCACGGCAGGAAAACGATGGCTGTGGTTTAAACAACTTACGTTTTGTCGATATCTCGGTGTTTGAGGCCGACTTCGTATCCCAACGCAGAGAGGCTTTCATGGAGACGATTAGCGACCGCCACTGAACGATGGCGTCCACCGGTACATCCGATACCGATGGTCAAATAACTACGCCGCTCTCGCTGGAATAGCGGCAGGAGAAACTTCAGCAGGCCTTCGAGGTGCTCCATGAGTGAAATGGCCTCGGGGTCTGTCAGAACGAAGGTCCCGATTCGTGGATCGTCTCCGGAAAGCGGCTTGAGCTCAGGCACGAAGAATGGATTCTTAAGAAATCGCACATCAAACAATAAATCGATATCGTACGGTACCCCAAATTTATATCCGAACGTCATGAGTGAGATCGTGAGTCGTCTGTCCGAGGCCGCCCGTAGGAATTGTTTCGCAAGTAACTCACCGAGCTCATGGACTGTCAGATCGGACGTATCAATGATTCGATCAGCTCGGCGTCGAAGTTCGGCTACACGTTCCTTTTCGAAACTAATCCCATCCAGGACCGGGAGATGCGGCAAAAGCGGGTGAGGACGTCTGGACTCTGAAAATCGTCTGATCAGCACCTCCTCCCGAGCTTCAAGAAAAAGCAACTGTACGGCATGGCCCAGAGCTTTCACTCTTTCCAAGATCCCGACGAAATCCGAAAAGAATGCACGCTCCCTAATGTCAATCCCAAGGGCAACATTGGCAATTTCGCTATGCTGTTGATTGCAGAGATCAACAAAAGTCGGAAGTAAGGCGAGGGGAAGATTATCGATGCAGAAATATCCGGCATCTTCAAATGCTTTGAGGGCATAGGTTTTACCGGATCCGGACAACCCGCTTATAATGACCAGATTCAGCCGGGCCATGAGGTCGTACTCGTACTTGCCTCGATGAGCATACCGAGACACTCCTATTGAGAGTCATGCCAGTCAGTCTCTCTGGCACATTGAGCGCGTCAAGGAGGAAAGGGAGCGAGATTTCACGAGAGACTCACATGAGAACTCGATCGTGATCTCTTCGGCTTGGTCGGCTTATGATTGACAAGGCGATCTTTCCGTTTCCGAAACTGCGCATCCACACGGTCTACGAGAGCATCGATTGTGGCATACATCTCAGGAGTCGATGTCTTGGCTTGCATTCGTTTGCCACTGACGGCACCAATGACTTCAGCCTTATGCTGAAGTTTCTCTATTCCCAATACCACTTGAAGTGATCCGATCTTCAACCCGTATCGATCCAGGCGACCGAATCGTGTTTCCACATAGCTTCGAAGCGCTGGCGTGATATCCATATGGCGACCTGTGATTCTCAGCTTCATGCCCACCTCCAATTTAGACCTGGCCGGATACGAAGCAACGATGATCAAAAAAATCGTTTACGTTGACTGGCGGATGAGATGTTCAACTCGGCCCGATATTTAGCCACAGTCCTGCGTGCGATAAGCACCCCCTGCTTACGAAGTCGAGCGGCAATTTCTTCATCTTTCAAGGGACGCTTCGCATCCTCTTCAGCCACCATTGTTTTGATCATATCCCTGACTGAAACCGAGGAATGCATGCCTGAGGGTTCATCAGCTCGCTGAAGCCCGGCATTGAAGAAGAACTTGAGTTCCAACATGCCCTGTGGACAATACATATATTTATTGGCCGTCACACGACTGATCGTCGATTCATGCATCCCTATATCCTCGGCCACTTGCTTGAGAACCAAGGGCTTGAGATATTGGACGCCATGGT
>Ga0134126_10011873_pt1 | contig 10991 bp, 9 predicted proteins | sample KB31752_FD_96881 | JGI IMG/M metagenome (GOLD analysis project Ga0134126, IMG submission 96881) | Terrestrial soil microbial communities with excess Nitrogen fertilizer from Kellogg Biological Station, Michigan, USA - KB3-175-2 | ecosystem: Environmental > Terrestrial > Soil > Unclassified ... | reverse complement strand
CTTGCCTGCCTGAGTGCCTCGTGGATCAGCACCGGCGCCAGGTTGCGGAAGTCAGCGCCGACAGATGAGAAGTCCTTGTTGAACTTCTGGTGCATGTGGCTTTGCCTCGGTGCGTAGCCCGTGTGCGTGAGCACGACGCGGGCATCGGGGATCGCCCAGCCGGACAAGCCCTGCGCCAGGCCGGTCCGCACCCCTTCCCACGTCGCGGCGAAGAAGGCGGGCGGCATGGAGCCGCGCTCAACTTCCAGGTCGCACACCAGGCCCGCGCCCACGGGTGCGGGCTCGACGCGGAATCCGAGCGTCGCCTTGTAGGGCGTGGTCTTCTCCGACATGATCGCGTGCGCCGCGCCCGTTCCCGCGGCCCTCTCGATGTGCACGGTTGTCGTCGGGCGGAAGGTGGCGGCTACGCCGAACTGCTCGCGCAGCAGGTCGGCGATGACCTCCTTCTGAACCTCGCCGTAGAGGCTGACGGCGATCTCGCTGCGATCCTCATCGACGCGCAGGTTGATCAGCGGGTCAGCCTCGGCCAGTTCCCGCAACGCCGCGAACAGCCGTCCACGCTGGGCAGGATTGGCTGGCTCGACCACGGACTCAAGCGCCGGGGCGGGGAACTGGCGGGTGACGCGGCCCGGGATCGCCTCGCCAACCCAGGTCCCGGTGCGCGCCTTGCTCAGCCCGCGTATCCGGACTACGTCGCCAGCCTCCGCCACGCGCGCCTCGGTCCAGCCGTGCGGCGTAGACCTTTCCACGGACGTGATCACGTCGCGCCTGTCCCCGGCGCGATCCCTGACGTGCAACTCGCCGCCGAATACGCGGCAGTGCGCTAGCTTGCCGTGCGCTGAGTGCTCGATTTTGTAGACGACCCCGGACATGCCACTGGTCACCGGGCGCGCCCACGGCAGCAGGCGCGGGAGCATCGCCAGCAGGTCAAGCACGCCAGCCCCAGTCAGCGCAGAGCCGGCCGCCGCTGGGACCACGCCGCCGTTCCTTACCTGAATACGCGCGGACCGCAGGACCATCGGCTCGGTGATCCGCGGCCCCTCCAGTGCGGCGCGGAGCAGGCGGTCGTCTCCTGCCGTGAGGACGTCGATGGCCGCGGGATCCGTCAGCGCGGTCGGCTTGGTGGCCGCGCCGGGCGTTCCGGCTGCCAGCACGTCCGTCAGGGAAAGCAGCAGCGCGCCGTCGCCCGCAGCGAGGCGGCGGGTGATCTCCGCCCGCACCCGGTCGGGGTCTGCTCCGCCGCGGTCGATCTTGTTGATGAAGATCGCGGCCGGCACGCCCAAGCGGCGCAGTACCCGCCAGAGGACGACGGTCTGCGGCTGTACTCCCTCGACCGCGGAGACCACCAAGACGGCCGCGTCGAGGACGGCGAGGCTGCGCTCGACCTCGGCGATGAAGTCGGAGTGGCCCGGGGTGTCGATGAGGTTAACCTGAACGTCACCCACCGCGAAGGACGCCACGTTCGTGCGCACTGTGATGCCACGGCGGCGCTCGATGTCCATCGAGTCGGTACGGGTGGTGCCGGCGTCGACGCTGCCGAGTTCGCCAATGGCGCCAGCCTCGAACAGCAGCCGTTCGGTCAGGCTGGTCTTGCCGGCGTCAACATGCGCCAGGATTCCAAGGTTGAGTGTATGCACGGGACAACTGCTCCAGGAGTCGGGTCGGGACGCATCGCAGAGCAGTTGCTGCACGCATCTCGGTTACCTCCTGGCTTCGTCCGTCAGTGACACTCAATTACCGCTCATCCCGTCGTCAGCCGCAACTGTATTTTCCGCGCCGGTATAGCGTGGGAACGGCATGGGAACAGGGCCTGCGAGCATCCTTGCGGCCGCGTGTCGTATTCGGCGGTGCGCCGATCGTCAGGTGACTGAGGGCAGATAGCCGAACTGCAGCATGGTCGGAGGGCACTGTGCCGGATGACGACAAGATGAGAGCAGCGTTCCGGTCCCTGGCGGACCGGGTCCGCGGCGGTGCGGGCAGGGCGTCGGCCGAGCAGCGCGCCCGTGCCTTTGGCAACGACGGGCTTACGCCGCCGCTGAGCACGCTGATCGGCAAGGTCGCCACCAACCCGGTGCAGGTCACCGACGCGGACTTCGCCATGGCGAAGGCAGCGGGATACAGCGAGGACCAGCTTTTCGAGCTGGTGGTTTGCGCTGCGGTCGGCCAGTCCGCCCGGCTGTACGAGGCCGGTCTTGCGGCCTTGGCCGAGGCGTCGGTCAAGGAGAGGCCTGACCATGCGGCTTGACATACTCAACCGCGGCTACCGCCCCAGCACAAAGCTGCTCTTCGCGCTCATCCGGCTGGCCTCCAGGCACCCGGTACCTGACGCCGCGAAGCTGGTTTTCTACCGCCCCGATTTCTACGGCGCGCGGTCAAAGGCATTCACCCATGAGGTCATGCGCGGACCTTCTGGCTGGTCGGTAGGCGACCGGGAACTGATGGCGGCCTATGTGTCCAAGGCGAACGGCTCCACGTTCTGCATCGCCGCGCACACCGCGACCGCAAGCCAGGCGTACCAGGACGCGCCGCGCGTCGCGGCGGTGCTGGCCGACCTGGAATCGGCCCCAGTCGCTGAGTCATTGCGGGCGACGCTGGGGATGCTCGGCAAGCTGACCGATACGGGAGAGCTGGGCGCAGCGGACATGCGGGAAGTCCTGGCCGCGGGCGTTTCACCGCAGCAGGTGAAGGACGCGCTGGCGGTCTGCGCCGCGTTCAACACCATCAACCGGCTCGCCGACGCCTTCGGCTTCGAGATACTCAGCCCAGAAGACTTTCATGCAGGCGCCCAGTTCCTGCTCAAGCGCGGCTACCGCTAGCGCGTACGTACCCGGGAGGCTCCATGCCCCATGATCCTGATTCCCTGCCAGGCGAACTGGCTGAGCAAGCAGCCGCGCTTGACGCGAGCGACCCGCTGGCGTCCTGCCGCGACGAGTTCATCCTCCCCGAAGGCGTGCTCGCCTACCTCGACGGCAACTCGCTTGGCCGCCCGCTGAAGGCCACCCGCGAGCGCCTCGCCCGCCTGGTTGACCACGAGTGGGGCGAGCGCCTCATCCGCGCCTGGGACGAAACCTGGATGGACCGCCCGCTCGCGCTGGGCGACCAGCTAGGGCGCGTCGTCCTGGGTGCCGCCCCCGGGCAGGTCATGATCGGCGACTCCACGACGGTCATGCTCTTCAAGCTCATCCGGGCCGCGCTCGACACAAGTCCGCACCGCCCCGAGATCATCGCCGACACCGAGAACTTCCCGACGGACCGCTACGTCCTCGACGCGATTGCCCGGGAGACCGGCCGCGTGATCCGCTGGATCGAACCTGATCCGGCCGCAGGCGTCCGGCTGGCGGAGATCGAGGCGCTGCTGTCGGAGCGCACCGCAGTGGTACTGCTCAGCCATGTTGCCTACAAGTCGGCCTACATCGCTGACATGCCCGGCATCACGGCCGCCGCCCACCGGGCAGGTGCTATCGCGGTGTGGGACCTGTGCCACGCGGCCGGCGCGATCGAGGTCGCGCTTGACGCCAGCGATGCTGACCTCGCGGTGGGTTGCAGCTACAAGTTCCTTAACGGCGGGCCCGGCGCGCCAGCTTACGGTTACGTCGCCCGTCGGCTGCAGGGCGAGTTGACCCAGCCGATCAGCGGGTGGATGGGGCACGCCGATCCGTTCGCGATGGGACCCGGCTACCTCCCCGCGCCGGGCATCCGGCGTTTCATCAGCGGCACGCCGCCGATCCTCGGGATGGCACCGATCCAGGACATGGTGGACCTCATCGAGAAGGCTGGCATGCCCGCGGTCCGGGCCAAGTCAGTGGCGCTGACCGAGTACGCCGTGCGGGTCGCCGACGAGAGCCTCGCGCCGCTTGGTGTCACCGTCGCCTCGCCCCGCGATCCTGCGGTTCGCGGCGGCCATGTCACCCTGGACCACCCGCGGATGAAGGAGGCGGTGGCTGAGTTGTGGCGGCGCGGCATCATCCCCGACTTCCGGCCGCCTCATGGGCTGCGCGTCGGCTTGTCACCGCTCAGCACGAGCTTCACCGAGCTGGCCACCGCCCTCGCGCATCTCAGGCAGATCCTGGCGGCGGATGCCGTATCAAGCCCTCTTCCCTGAACCGTCTACGCCCGGAAGAGGGTCAGGTCGACTGCCTCAGCCATAGCCTGGGCGCCCGCGTCGCCGGGATGTATGCCGTCGCCGGAGTCGTAGGCGGGGTTGAGCCGGGTCAGGTCGTCAGGCCCGGCCAGGGCCGCCGCGAAATCGGTGACCGGCCAGTCGCGCTGGCTGGTGAGGGCGTCGTTGACCGCACGGCGGGTGTCTTCGGCGCCGTCCGCCAGGAAGTACTCGTACCGGCTGGCCAGGATCGGGGGGATGGTGGCGAGGACGGGCCGGATGCCGCGTTCGTCCGCGCGGCGCGCTAGCGCGAGTAGGCCGTCGACAATCACAGTCGGGGCCGGGCGGGACTCGCCGAGCATGGGCGGCAGGCCGATGTCGTTGGTGCCGCCGAGGATGATGACATGGGTGGCTTCCGTGATGGGGAGCACGTCGCGGGCGTAGCGGTCGGTCATGGAAGGCCCGGCCACCGGCCGGAGCAGGCGGTTGCCGCCGTGCCCGGCGTTGAGCACGACCGCGTTATCGAACCCGGCGGCTAGCAGCCGACGCTGTAGGTGGTCCGGGTATCGCTGGTCTTTGTCGATGCTGGTGCCGTCGCCACGGGTAATGGAGTCGCCGAAGGCGATGATGACCGGCCCGCCGGCTGGGTCGTCCACGAGGACCCGGCTGATCCAGTGCAGGGAAGCGAATCCTTCGGCGCCGGCGAACTCCGGCTTGCCAAGCTGGTTACCGGGCGCGGCCTCGGCGGTGCGCTGGGCGGAGTGCAGGTAGCTGCCCGGCGCTGCCCGGCCAGCGATGAAGCAGTCGATGAGCAACTCGTCACCCGGCCTGACGGGCAGGCTCACAGGATCGCTGGCGACGGTGTTGCCGTCCGGGATCTTCCACTGTGCATCCCCAGCGTGGAGAGCCGCGACGGTGTCGCCGGTCCTAGCGTTGGTCAGCGCCACCTCGTCAATGACAAGCGGTTCAGTCCCGAACTCGTTGCTCAGCTCCAGCCGGACCCTGCTGCCGCCGCGCCCCAGCCGGACGGCCTGGCGCACCGTCTGGTCACCGAACGCCCTTGACTGCGGCATGAACGCCAGGGCCTGGGCGGGGCTGGCCAACGCCGCGAGGTAACTGGTGGTCCAGGGCTGCTCAGGTTTCTGGTTCATCACACGGTCTCCGTTGTTCGCAGGGCCTCATCGGTGGTCAGCTATGACTGGTATAACAATCATTGGCATTGCCAGTCAATGGCATTGCCACCTGATGCGCTATGATCGGCTCGTGAGCAACGAGAGGCTGCTCCCGGCAGCGCTGCGCACCCGTTCCAGCTTCGCCCTGATCAGGCTGGCCGCCCTCGCGCGGCAGGAGTGCGCCAAGCAACTCGCCGCGGTTGGCCTGAGCCAGCACCAGCACGCGATCCTGTGCTGCCTGGATGAGCACGGTCCCGCCTGCCAGAAGGACATCGCCGGGCGCCTCGGCATCGACGGCGGGGACATCGTTGCCTTCATCGACGGGCTCCAAGGCCAAGGGCTCGTGGTGCGCGAGCGCGATCAGCGCGACCGCCGCCGCCAGATCCTCACCATTACCCCTGACGGGACACGGCGGCTGCGGGAGGCCGAGAGCCTGCTCGACAAGGCCGAGCCGGGCCCGCTCGCGACGCTAAGCCCCGAACAGCGCACCGCCCTGCACCAGGCGGCACTGCAAGTCCTTGCCGAGCATGACCCCAAGGCGTGGCGGACGCCCGGGTCGGGCTGATGGATATTCACGATGCTGGCATGATCAGGGCTATGAGTATCGTCAAGATCAACGCGATCACCGTGCCGGCGGACAGTGGGGATGAGCTGGCACAGCGGTTCGCGGCGCGGGCTGGCGCGGTCGACAACCAGGACGGGTTCGAGGGGTTTGAGCTGCTCAAACCGACCGACGACCGGACGACCTGGCTGGTCTTGACTCGCTGGCGCGACGAGGAATCGTTCAAGGCATGGCTGAGCTCGCCGTCCTTCGCGCATGGGCACCGCTCTGCCCAGGAGCGGGCAGGCGGCGAAGCACCGCGGCCTGTCGGCGTGCACAGCGAGCTCTGGTCGTACGAGGTCGCGGGCGGCTCAGCCGGTTTCTCCAGCTAAGCCGGAGGGTCCGTGGTTAGCCTGGCCTGGTGAGCGAAGCTGACCTTTGGGCGAGCCCCCGCTGCGTCATCTGCGAGACCGACTAGCGGGCGGCCGTCGCGTCGCTCGGCTGCGCTGGCGTGGCGCCGCCCGCTTGCCGGTCAGGCACCCCAGCCTCGGCTGGGCTAACGGCACCCGCGGCCAGGCGTGACTCCGCGCGGGCGAGGAAGACCGCGGGGATCACCATGAGGAGACCGGCGCCCAGCACCCAGCGGAACGCGTCGCCGTACGCCGTCGCGGCACCCGCCGCTGACGGAGCCGCGTGCGTGAGGGCCTGCTGCAGCACGATGGTGAAGACCGCTGTCCCTATCGACCCGCCCAGCCGGTTCAGCACGTTGACCTGCGTCGTCCCGTCACCGAGCTTCGCCGGGGGGATGGCACGGTAGATGGCGCTCATCGCCGGGATCATGCACAGGGCGATGCCGATACCGCGCAGCAGCATCACCGCGGACAGCCACAGGAATGACGTTGACGCCCCGAGAAACAGCAGCGGCACGGTCCCGATGGCGTTGATCAGTGCCCCCACGAACGCGGTCCGGCCGCTGCCGAACCGGTCTGTCATGCGGGAGGCCAGCGGGGCCGTGATAGCGATGCCGACGCCGGTCGGCGCGGCGAGCAGCCCCGTCATCACCGGGTCCTGGAGCCGGACGGACTGGTAGTACAGCGGCAGCAGGATCATCCCGCCGAAGACGATGGCGCCGAGCCCGAAGTTGACCAGCGAACTCGCCGCGTACGCCTGGTTCCGGTAGAGGCGGACGTCAAGCAGCGGGCGTGCGATCCGCCCGGACCGGATGGCGAAGGCCGCGAGCAGGACCACGCCAACCACAAGCGGCAGCCACACCCGGATCGCCTCCCCGCCCGCCGACGCCAGCCCGTAGGTCGCGGCGACCGACCCGGCGCTGATGAGGAGCAGCCCGACGAAGTCGGGCCGGCTGGCCGCCCGGGGTGTGTCGCGCGGGAGGAGCCACAGCGCGAGGGGAACCGCGACGAGGCCGACGGGCAGGTTAACGTAGAAGATCCACTGCCAGCTGGCATGTTCGAGCAGCAGGCCGCCGAGGACCGGGCCGAAGATGGGCGCCATCACGATGGGGATGGACAGCGTGCCCATAACGCGAGCCATCCGCTCCCGGCCCGCGATCGGCACGAGGATCATCTGACCGACTGGCATCGTCAGCGCGCCCGCGACGCCCTGGAGCACGCGGAAGCCGATCAGTTCCGGCAACGTTGTCGACAAGCCGCAGGCCAGCGACGCGAGCGTGAAGGTCGCGATCGAGGCCACGTACACCCGCCGCGCCCCGAACCGTTCGACCAGCCATCCGGTCAGCGGCAGCGCAGCGGCGAGCGCCAGCAGGTACCCGGTCACCACCCACTGGACGGAGGCCAGGTCAGCGTGCAGCCGCACTGACAGCGTCCGGATCGCGATGTTCACGATCGTGGTGTCCAGCATCGACATCAGGCCACCGAAGACCACTGCGACCATCGTCCGCCGCAGCACCGCCTCGCTCGCCAGACCAGGCGTACTCGCCTCGGTCATGATTGTGCCTCCCCGAGCTAGCATATGGAGCAGTGCTCCGAATATAATCGGAGCACTGCTCCGTTCGCAAGCCAAGTACTGTAAGACGAGGCACGAGTGGGCAGGTAAGGAGGCGCTGGCTTGACTGAGCTGCGCGCCGATGCCCGGCGCAACCGCGAGGAACTGCTCGAGGTGGCCCGGCAGGTGATCAGGGAGCAGGGCGTCGACGCGTCGCTGCGCGATATCGCCCGCCGCGCCGGGGTCGGCATCGCCACGCTGTACCGGCACTTCCCGACGCGGGAGGACCTGATCGCCGCCATCATCGGCGAGGGCATCCGACGGCTGAACGCACGCGCGGCTGAACTGTCCGAGACGAAGCCAGCAGGCGAGGCCCTGGAGGAGTGGCTCGGCTACATCGCCAGCCGGATCGGCCCCTACAACGGCCTGCCCGCCGCGATGGACGACGCGATAGCCATGGACGGCTCCCCGCTGGGCGCCTTGTGCGCCGACCTGATGGACGCCGGGGACCGCCTGCTTACCCGCGCCCAGGCCGACGGCGCGATCCGGCCGGACGTGAAGTTCCCAGACATCTTCACCGCCGTGGCCGCGATCAGCGCGATCGCCACCCGGTCAGGCCCAGACACGAGCACCCGCATCCTCAACGTCTACATCGACGGCCTCCGCCCGAGCGGAGGCAACTGAGCCTTGAGGCGCACAAGGCCAATGGCGGTCTGCCCCTGTGGCACACAGGCACGCATCTAGTGGCCTTGTGGCACCCAGGGCCAAGACGTTCTGCCCTCAGGTGCCACAAGGCCAGAATCGGCGGCCTGCAGGCACCTTCAAGAGATGCGCCGGAGACGTCGTGACGTGCGCACCAGCCGTCGCCGCGGAAGATGACAGAGGCTCGGCGTCCCGCTGGCACCGAGCCTCTGCGTGTTTGACGTGGCGTGGGGTCGCCGGGTTTACACGTAGTTGAGGGAAACTTGGGGCATGCCTGAACCTGAGATGACTCCTGGGATGTATGGGCCGGACATCACCTTCGCTGGTGTGCCGCGTACCACGCTTGCGGCTCTCACCGAAGCCGGCCTTGACGTCGTGTTCGTCGGGGCGCCGTTTGACGGGGGTACCTCGCATCGGCCTGGGACGCGGTTCGGGCCGCAGGCCATCAGGGCGACCGACTACCTGCCGCATGACGCCTCGCGGCCGCACCTGGCGCTTGGCGTCGACCCGCTGCAGGAGCTGCGGGTTGCCGACCTCGGCGATGTGGTCATGCCGCCCGGGGAGATGGAGCAGTCGCTCAAGCGGCTTGAGTCCGTCGTTCAGGCCGTGACGGCGGCGGGAGCCATCCCGGTCATCCTCGGCGGCGACCACACGATCACGTTCCCCGACGCGACGGGCGTGGCCAGGCAGCGCGGCTGGGGGCGGATATCGCTCATCCACTTCGATGCCCATGCGGACACCGGGGACACGCAATGGGGATCCTTGTACGGGCACGGCACGCCAATGCGGCGGCTGATCGAGTCGGGGGCGGTGCGCGGCGACCGCTTCCTCCAGATCGGGCTGCGCGGCTACTGGCCAGAACCGCCCACGCTCGCCTGGATGGCCGGGCAGCGGATGCGGTCATACGAGATGACCGAGGTAGTGACGCGCGGCCTTGACGCCGTGCTCACCGAAGCGTTCGAGATCGCGCTCGACGACTGCGACGCTGCGTTCCTCTCGGTCGACGTGGACGTGGTCGACCCTGGGATGGCCCCAGGTACGGGGACGCCCGAGCCGGGCGGCCTCACGGGACGGCAACTGCTCGACGCGGTGCGCCGCATCGCGATGGAAGTGCCGCTAGCCGGCATCGACGTGGTTGAGGTGGCACCGCCCTACGACCACGCCGAGGTGACCGGCTTCCTCGCCAACCGGGTCGTCCTTGAGGCCCTGTCCGGAATCGCCTGGCGCCGCCGCCTCCTGGCCGCCGACCCGGCCCGCCCCGCCCGCCGCCCGGAGTCCCCGCTCTTGGAGGGACGCGACTAGGGGACACAGGCGCGCATCCAGCCCGCGCCCAACCCTGCCGTTATGACCACGAGCCGGTCGATTGGCTAAACGTTGTCATAACCGTGCAGGTCACCGCCAACCTGACCTGGACGAATTAGCACGGTTTGGGAGTCTGGGCGTAATGATCAATAACGTCTATAGTCGGACCATGCTGGATGTAACGAGGCTGCGTGTGCTGGTTGCCGTCGCCCGGCACGGGTCGGTGACCGCGGCGGCGCACGCGCTGAACTACGCCCAGCCTTCCGTGAGCCATCACCTATCGCGGCTTGAAGCGGAAACGGGCACCAAGCTCGTCCAGCGGGCAGGGCGCGGGATCCGGCTCACCGACGCGGGACGACTGCTCGCCGAACGGGCCGTCGAGGTGATCGGCCGCCTTGACGCGGCAGAGAACGAACTCGCCGTCTTCGCCGGGCTGCGTGCCGGGCGACTGCGGCTCGCCGCGTTTCCGTCCGCGCTCAGCACTATCGTGCCGGCCGCAGCGGCGATCTTGCATGAGCAGCATCCCACCGTTGACCTGAGGCTGACCGAGGCTGAGCCGCCCGAGGCGCTCCGGATGCTCAAGGCCGGATACGTGGACGTAGCGCTCATCTTCCGGCACGAGGCCGACGGCAGCCGACCAGGGGCGCGGGAGGCCGCGCCGCACCGCGCGGATACGGCACGCCAGGATGAGGCCACCGCCACGGATCAGGACGACCTCCGCGAGCAGGTGCTCCTGGCTGAGTCAGTGCACCTGATCATGCCGGACACGGCGGTCTGCGGTGGTGAGCCGCCGCTCGCGCCCGCGGTGACGGAGCTCTGGTCTGCCGACCTGGCCCGGCTCGCGGACTACCGCTGGATCGCCGGGTGCGACCGCTGCCGGGAGCACCTGCTGCTGCAGTGCGCGTCGGCCGGGTTCACCCCGCGGATCTCGTTCACCACCGACGACTTCGTCGCGGCCCAGGCCCTCGTGACGGCCGGCCTCGGGGTCACGCTGCTGCCTGGGCTCGCCCTGCGCGCGGCCCGCAACCCGGGCGTGCGCACCGCACGGCTGCGCGGCACCCGGCGCTGCGTCGTGGCGGTCCGCTACGGTGAGCCGCCCGACCCGCCCGCGACCACCGTGCTGCTCGACGCGCTCCGGGCCGCTGCGGCTGGCGGGCCCGCAGGCGGGTCGCCGGCGGGCGCGTTGCCCGCAGGCGCGTTGCCTGCAGGCGCG